>Ga0079224_100004696_pt1 | contig 17776 bp, 13 predicted proteins | sample Stecom2015_FD_80414 | JGI IMG/M metagenome (GOLD analysis project Ga0079224, IMG submission 80414) | Agricultural soil microbial communities from Utah to study Nitrogen management - Steer compost 2015 | ecosystem: Environmental > Terrestrial > Soil > Agricultural land | place: USA: Utah...
CGAGCAGCCGCTCGAGCGCCGCCGCATCGCCACGCATCACCGCGTCCGCGACGTCGGCCGCATCGCCTCGGTAAGGGGCCGAGAGGAGCAATGACGCGGCGAGCGCCGCGAAGAATCTTTTGACGCCAGTGCTCACGCCACTTTCTCCCCCGTCGTGCGACGGCTGCAGGGACGAGCAGCGGCCGCGAAAGAGCCGCCGCCCGCCATGCCGTCAGATGCTCTCGATGCGTCCGGTGCTGTCGCCGAAGCGCTCGAGATGGATATCGAACATGTCGAGAATGCTGAGCAGCAGGTTACCGGTCGGCACGGTGCGCTGCGGGAACGCGAGGTGGCGGTTGCCCTGGAGCTTCCCGCCGGCGCCGCCGATCAGCACGTGCGGCACGTCGTAGTGCAGATGCTGATTCGAGTTGCCCATGTTCGAGCCGTACAGGATCAGCGAATGATCGAGCAGCGTGCCGTCGCCTTCCGGAATGCTCTTCAGCTTCTCGACGAAGTACGCGACCGTCTTGACGTGGTACTGGTTCAGCTTCGCGTACTGCGCGATCCGGCCCGGATCCTCCGCGTGGTGCGAGCCGCCGTGGAAGCTGATGTTGGTGCCGCTCTCCGGGTAGACGCGGCTCGTGAGGTCACGTGCCATCAGCAGCGTCGACACGCGCGTGATGTCCGCCTGGAACGCGAGCGCGAGCAGGTCGAACTGCAGCTTGATGTGCTCGTCGAACGACTCCGGAATGCCGACCGGCATGCCCGTCGTCGGCGCCTCGGTCGACGCTTTCGCCGCGATCTCGAGCCGCCGCTCGATCTCACGGACGTCCTCGAGATACTGCTCGACGCGAGTGCGGTCGTGATAGCCGACCTTGCCCTTCAGCCCCTCGAGGTCGGCGCCGATCGAATCGAGGATGCTGCGCTGCTGCTCTCGCCGCGCGGCCCGCACCTCCGGCGACCCGCCGTCGCCGAACATACGCTCGAACACGACTTGCGGATTGATCTCCATCGGCAACGGCCTGTGCGGCGTCGCCCACGAGATCGTGTTCGTGTAGACGCAGCTGTAACCCTCGCCGCAGTTCGTCGAGTTCGCGCCCGGATCCTCGACCGCGAGCTGCAGCGACGGAAGCAGCGTCTCCTGGCCGATCTTCTGCGCGATCACCTGATCGATCGTCGTGCCGCACTCGACGTCGGCGCCCGTCGTCTTCTTCGGCTTGACGCCGCAGAGGTACGCCGCGGCGACGAAGTGATCCGCGCCCGTGACGCCCGGGGGCGGCTCGGACGACTGCGACCAGAGGCCGCTCATCAGCACGACTCGGTCGCGGAACGGCTCGAGCGGCTTCCAGATGTACGGGAACTCGAAGTCCTTGCCGTCGGATGTCGGCACCCAATACCCGGGTGCGGCACCGTGCGGGATGAAGATTCCGGTGAAGCGCGTGGGCGTCACTTCGTTCGCATGAGCCGAGGAGCGCAGCGCGGGCACCATCGCATCCAGGAACGGCAGCGCGATAGTCGCCCCCACCCCTCGAAGGAAGGTTCTACGCGGCAGCGTCTTCTTCGTGATGAACATGTTCCTCGTCTCCTCCTCCGTCACTCCACCACGGCAGCGGTGGTCGCTTCCGTGACCGGCGCGCCATCCTGCGTCAGCTGGTGCGTCGACGGTCCGGTCTTCGTATTCATTCGGAACACCGGGCTCCTGACAACGGCCATGATCATCGCGTCGAGCCGATAGTTCTCGTCGGCCGACTCGCGGACGACCTGTCTCACGGCCGGCATGTCGCGATACGTCATGCCGCGCCCCACCGCGTATGTCAGCAGCTTCTCGGCGAGGTTGCGCAGGAACTGCTCGGAGTGCTTCAACATGAACTCGCGCAGCTCCGCGGGACCGTCGACCATGCTGCCGTCGTACATCATGTCCGCGGCGTTGATCGGCCGGCCGTTCTCGGTCGCGCGATAGCGGCCGATCGCGTCGAACGGCTCCAGCGCGAATCCGAACGGGTCGATCAGCACGTGGCACGACAGGCAGGCCGGGTTGTCCCGATGCCTGAGCTGCAGGTCGCGCTTCGTCGGCGTCACGTTCTCCGCCGCCAGATCCTCCGCGGCCGCCTCGATCGGTGGAACGTTCGGCGGCGGCGGGGGCGGCGGCGTGCCCATAAGATGAGTCAGGATCCAATTGCCGCGAATCGGCGGCATCGTCTCGTTCGGCTTCGACGTCGTCGTCAGGATCGCGCCCTTGCCGAGCAGGCCGCGGCGCAGGTCGAACTCCTCGCCGAGCTCGACGCGGCGGAAGTGGCTGCCCTGAACGCCCGGGATGCCGTAGTGCTTCGCGAGCCGGTCGTTGACGAACGTGTAGTCCGCCGTCAGGAGCTCGAGCGCGCTCCGCCCTTCACGGACGATGCTGTCGAAGAAGAGCTCGGTCTCGCGGCGAAACGCCTGACGCAGGTTGTCGTCGAAATCCGGGTACTCGTCGACCACCGGCTGGTGCGCCGAGAGCTTGCGCAGCGCGAGCCATTGCCCGGCGAAGTTCTCGGTGAACGCCTGCGAGCGCGGGTCGGCCAGCATCCGCTGGACCTGCGCCTCGAGCACCGCGGGATCCGACAGCCGGTTCTGCTCGGCGAGCGACAGGAGCTCGTCGTCCGGCATGCTGCTCCAGAGGAAGAACGACAGGCGCGAAGCGAGCGCGAGATCGCTGATCTCGTACGGCTCGCCCTCCTTCACGTTCGCCGGCTCGAATTCGTAGCGGTAGATGAATTTCGGGTCCGCCAGCATACGCTCGAGCGCCGACTGAATCCCCGTCTCGAAGTCGCCGTTCTGCCGGCCCCGCTCGTAGAAGCTCATCAGCGTGCTGATGTCTTCCTCGGTGTCGAAGCCGCGGTACGCCCGGCGCGCGAGCGTCGAGATGATGCGCTCGGCGCACGCCGGCTCGTCCGCCTCGCTCGCCGGCTGGCAGATGAAGATGCGGTCACGCGCCGGCGTGCTCTCGGGCTTACGCGCGTTGAACGGGCCCTCGATGCGGACGCTGCCGACGTGCGGGTAGAACGTGAAGCCGGGCAAGCCTCCGGTCTCGATCGTGCTCCGCTCGAAGTCGTTGTTCAGATCGAGCAGCGGCGCATAGTTCGTCGCGAGGAACGTCACGCCGAGCTTGTGCGGTCCCGCCGTGATCGGCACGCGCACGTCGATCGTCTGGAGCTGCCCGCTGAAGCCGCCCGTGAACTGCTGGTCCCAGTCGAGCAGCGCGACCCGTTCGCCGTCGAGGAGCACCTCGAGCTGCTCGCCGCGCACCTCTCCGAACGGGCGGAAGTTGCCCATGTTGCCGAGCGTGACGGCAAAGATCTTGATGTTGTACTCGCCGTCGGCCGGGAAATAGTGCTCGATCAGCGTGCCGCCGCGCGTGCCGAACGGCAGGCCTTCGATGTGATAGTTCTGCGTCGTGTCCTCGGCGACGCGATAGACCGTCTGGGTGGGCTGGTCGACGATGCCGACCGCGAGCCGGCTGATCTTGCCGGCGGCGGAAAGGTACGCCTCGAGCAGCGCCGGCGACAGCGTCAGCGTGCCGGCCTGGTTGTCGAATCCGTCACTCGAGTCGTCGACCGGCAGAAACGACGCCGCGTCGACGTCGACGGCAAGCAGATCGCGGATGACGTTCTCGTACTCGGCGCGATTCAGGCGATGCGCACCGGGCGGAGGCAGATAGGGTTCCCAGGTCTCGTCGAGCCGGCTTTCGAGCCACTCGGTAACGGCCGCGTACGTCTCCGGCGGCGGTCTTCGCGCGTCGGGCGGCGGCATCATGCCGGCGTTCAGCCTCTCGACGACGCGCTCCCAGATCTCGCGATCCGCGTCGACATGCGCGACGTCGAGCGCCTCGAGCGAAAGATCCGCCACGCGCTCGACGTCGTTGTGACAGTCGGTGCAGTACTGGGCGATCGTCGAGCTCGTGACGTCCTCACCGGACGGCCCGCAGCCCGTGATCGCCACCGCGATACATCCGGCCGACCCCCAAAGCGCTATCCTCTTCACTCGCCCTCCTCTGGACCGTCGCTCCATGCGAGGAGCCTTGCCCGAGAATCCTTCGGGGACCGTCTCTCGCCCCTGCGGGCAAGCCTCGAAGCGGCCACTTGACCTGCAGATGTTAACTGGTTCTCCAAAATACGGTCCAAGCGCTTAAGGTATTTAAACAAATCTCCTGCGAACGCGAACCGACCGGTTTCGGCTGCTACGAATTGACCGGGCGGCGGCACGATCGGCCTGCAAGATTCGCTCCGGAAAACCCTCGCGAGCGGCGGCCCGGAACGCCGTCGCCGACTAATCGTCCGAGGGCTCGGACCGTTCCGCGGCGAAGAGCTCGTCGAGCTTGCGCTCGTAGTCGAGGTAGCGGAGCACCGCGTAGAGCTCGTCGCGCGTCTGCATCGCGTCGAGCACGTGGCGCGTCGTCCCGGTTTGCATGATCGCGGCATACACGCTCTCGGCGGCCTTGCTCATCGCGCGGAACGCGGACAGCGGGTAGAGCACGATACGGATGCCGACGCGGCCGAGCTCTTCGGCCGTGAACGCCGGGGTGACGCCGAACTCCGTCAGGTTCGCGAGCACCGGCACTGTCAACTCGCGTGCGAATGCGGCGAACTCGTCGAGCGAGCGAAGCGCCTCCGCGAAGATCATGTCCGCGCCCGCGTCGACATACGCGGCGCAACGCTCGAGCGCCGCGTCGAGACCCTCCGTCGCGTACGCATCCGTGCGCGCCATCACGACGAAGCTGTCATCATCGCGCGCGTCGACCGCCGCCTTGATGCGATCGCACATCTCGGCGGCGGGGACCGTCGCCTTGTTCGGCCGATGGCCGCAGCGCTTCGCCTGTTGCTGATCTTCGATGTGCATGCCTGCGGCGCCCGCGCGGATCAGCTCGCGCACGGTGCGTGCGATGTTGAACGCGCCGCCCCAGCCGGTATCGGCATCAACGAGAAGCGGCAACGACGTCGCCGCGGTGATGCGGCGCGCGTCCTCGAGCACGTCGTGAAGCGTCGTCAGCCCCAGGTCCGGCAGGCCTAACGAAGCGTTCGCGACGCCGGCCCCTGAAAGATAAACGGCTTCGAATCCGGCACGCTCGGCGAGCAGCGCGCAGTAGGCGTTGACGGTCCCGGGAATCTTGAGCGGCCGCCCCTGCTCGACCGCACGCCGCAGCTTCGCGCCCGGGGTCACGCGCTCTGCCGTTTGCTCGGAGGTCCCGCTCATCTGCGTTCGACCCACAGCGTCATGAACTCGTCGACGGGCATCGCCTCGAGGCGGTCGAGGTCGTCGAAGACCGACTCGAGCTCCCGCGCTCGGGGCTCGTCGAAGCGGCTGCGGACATTACGCCGAAACTTCTCGACGAGCAGCGGGATGCCCTCGGCGCGGCGCTTTCGATGCCCGAGCGGGTAATCGATCGCCACGCGACGCGTCGCCGTCCCGTCCGTGAAGCGCACCTGCACGGCGTTGCCGATGGCGCGCTTTTCCGGATCGAAATACTCCTTCGTGAAGGTCTCGTTCTCGACGACCGTCATGCGCGCCCGGAGCGCGTCGATGCGCGGATCGGCCGCGGCCTCATCCTCGTAATGCGCGGCCGTGAGCTCACCGTGGATCAGCGCGACCGCGACCATGTACTGCAGACAATGATCGCGGTCCGCGGGATTCGCGAGCGGCCCGGTCTTGTCGATGATCCGGCATGCGGCTTCCTGGGTCTCGATCGTGATCGACTCGATGTCGTCGATCCGGCCGGCAACCTCGGGGTGAAGCTCGATCGCCGCCTCGACGGCCGTCTGCGCGTGAAACTCGGCGGGGTATGCGATCTTGAAGAGCACGTTCTCCATCACGTACGACCCGAGCGGGCGAGCGAGCCTGATTCGGGCGCCCCGCATCAGCGCGTCCTCGAATCCCCATACCGGCGCGCTCAGCGCGGACGGGTAGCCGGGCTCGCCCGCGAGCGCCATCAGCGCATGCCTCACGCCGCGGCTCGTCGCGTCGCCGGCGGCCCAGCTCTTCCGCGGCCCCGTGTTCGGCGCGTGCCGATACGCCCTGAGCGCTCCCCCGTCGAGCCATGCGTTCGAGACCGCGTCGACGATCTGCGCGCGGGCGCCGCCGAGAAGCCGGGTCGCGACCGCGGTGCTCGCGATCCGCACGAGGAGCACGTGATCGAGCCCGACGCGGTTGAACGCGTTCTCGAGCGCGAGCACGCCCTGGATCTCGTGCGCCTGGATCATCGCGGTCAGCACATCCGCCATCAGGAGCCTCTGCCGGCCCGGACCGTCGCGGCGGCACACGTAATCCGCGGCGGCGAGGATCGCACCGAGATTGTCGGACGGATGCCCCCACTCGGCGGCGAGCCACGTGTCGTTGTAGTCGAGCCAGCGGATCGCCGTGCCGATGTCGAACGCAGCCTTGACCGGGTCGAGCACGTAGGCGGTGCCGGGCACGCGCGCGCCGTCGCGGAGCTCCGCGCCCGGCACGATGGGCCCGAGCCGCTCGACGCACGCAGGAAATCCGAGCGCGAGCAGCGCGCAGCCGAGCGAATCCATGAGGCAGTATCGGGCCGTATCCCTCGCGTCGGGCGACGCGGCCGAGAAATCGATGACGTAGTCCGCGATCGCGGTGAAGAGTGCATCGGGCGCGGGCCGCGTCGCGTCGCGTAAGCCCTGCATGATCCACCTCGCTTTGCCGAAGACCGCGCGAGCGCGGCTGCCTCCGATGCTAACACTGTGAATTGCCTTCGGGACGCGCACGGCGCGTACCCGCAGACTACGCCGGATTCTTGCACGACGAGGCTCTTGCCGATGTACGCGACGCACTTCGGTTTGACCGGCCGACTGTTCGCACCGGGGATCGCTCAGGACGACGCGACGTTCGTCGACGACCGCGCGGAGGACGAGGGGCTGCCAGCCGCGGCGGCGCTCTCCGCTCCGGACGCCGTGCTCGTTCTCGTCGGGCCGCCCGGGGTCGGCAAGACGACCTTCGCGGCGCGTACGCTCCGCACGGCCACCGGCGGGATGCGCTCGGCCGTCGCATGGCTCTCGACGCCGCCCGCGACGCCGCACGAGCTGCTCGAGCTCCTGCTCGCCGAGTTCGGCTTCGAGCCGTACCGGCAAAGCCGCGCGGAGCGGGTGCAAACGTGGCGGCAGTTCCTGATCGAGCTCGGCGCGACCGAGACCCGGGTGCTCGTCGCGATCGAGCGCGCCCACGATTTCGACGCTCCGGTGCTCGCCGCGCTCGACGCGCTGACGAGCCCGGATCCGAATGCATGCCCGGGAGCGAGCCTCGTCCTGATGGGCACCGACGATCTCCGGGCCCGCCTCGAGGAGCCTCAACTCGAGCCGCTCCGCCAGCGCGTGCGCCTCGTGCGACGCGTGCGTCCCCTCGACGCAGCCGGGGTCGAAGGTTATCTGCGGCATGCCGCGGCGCGCGCGGGCGGCGCGCTCGAGCGGCTCTTCAACCCCGACGCCGTGGCCGCGCTCGCGACGTGCTCGGCGGGCATCCCGCGCCTCGTGAATCATCTCGCGGACAGCGCGCTCGCGCTCGCCGCGCTCCGCGGCGCGGCGATCGTCGACGCGACGCTCGTCTCGAGCGTGGCCGCGTCGTGCGCGTTTGCGCGAACGCCGCTTCTCGCGGCCGACACCGCCACGGTCGCTGCTTCGAGCAACGACCCTCAACTGCCCGCCTCGGGCGACGACAGCCCGCTCGTCGTCTCTTCGGATGAAGACGTTCCGCAGGTCGGTGCGGACGACGACGTGCCGGCGGCCGATTCGGACGAAGACATGTCGGTGGTTGCTTTGGACGACGACATGTCGGTAGTCGGTTCGAACGACGAGATCCCGGTGGTCGATGCGGACGACGAGATCCTGCTGCTCGCTTCGAGCGACGAGATCTCCGTGCTCGCTGCAGGAGACGACATTCCGGTGCTGACCGAATCGGTCGACTCGGGACACGACGGCGCCGCGCTCGACCTGCTCGATGACGCAGCGACGGACGCCTTGCTCGGCGATGAGCTCGGCGACGAGCTCGACGATGCCCTCGACGAGATCTCCGCGGAGCTCGCCGCCGAGGTGCTCGCGGTCGACCGGGCCGTCGGGGGCGCCGGCTAACGCGCTCCCCGCGGCGGAGCGTCGCCGCGCTCGCACCTGCTACCATTCTCGCTTTCGCCGCGCGGCGACGCACCGCGTTCGCCGCGCGGCGGCCGCGAGAACCCGATCACGGAACGACGTTGCAGCACAAGTTCCACGCCTTCCTGGTCTGCGTGACCGGGATCTTCGTCACCGTCTTCGACACGAGCTCGTCCATCGTCGCGCTGCCGACGATCGCGCTCGAGTTCGCGACGGACCTGCCGACCGCGCAGTGGGTCATCCTCGGCAACAGCCTGACGATCGCCGCGCTGCTCGTGCCGCTCGGCCGACTGTCCGACACGATCGGGCGCAAGCGTATCTACGTGCTCGGCTGCTGCCTCTTCTCGATCGGCGCCGTGCTCGCCGCCGTGTCCGCCGGCATCCACTCGCTGATCGGCGCCCGCGTACTCGTCGGGATCGGCTCCGCGATGACGCAGAGCACGGCGATGGCGATCATGATCGGCAGCTACGGCACGCACGAGCGGGCGCGCGTGCTCGGCTGGCAGATGACGGGCGTCGGGCTCGGCGCGATCGTCGGGCCGGCGACGGGCGGGCTGATCGTCGGCACGGTCGGCTGGCGTGCGCTGTTCGCGATGACGGCGGTCGCCATGATCGCGATCGCGACCGCGGGACAGCTCGTCCTCCAGCACGGCAGCCGACGCGAGCGCCGCGAAGCGTCCTTCGACGCGGCCGGCGCGCTCCTCTTCTCGTGCCTGCTGGTCACGGCGCTCCTCGCGCTGACGCTCGGCCCCCGCCACGGCTGGACCGAGCCGCGCGCGCTCGTGAACTACGCGCTCGTCGCCTTATTTGCCGCCGCGTTCATCGCCGCCGAGCGGCGCAGCAGCGCGCCGCTCCTCGACGTCTCCCTGTTTCGCGCCGGCGCGTTCGCGATCGGGGCGCTCGGCTCGGTCGTTGCGTTCATGGGCGTGTCCGCGACCCGTTTCCTCGCGCCGTTCTTCTTCCAGGCGGTGAAAGGCATCGACCCGTCGCGGGTGGGGCTCCTGATGATGCCTGCCGCCGTCGTGACCGCGATCGCGGGGCCCTTCGTCGGCCGGTTCGCCGATCGGTACGGCGTGCGGCTCTTCGCGAACGTCGGCATCGCGATCTCTATGCTCGGACTCGTGCAGTTCTACCTGCTCGAGCTCACATCGCCCGAGTGGCTCGTCGTCACCGCGCTGATGACGATGGCGCTCGGCCTGTCGACGTTCAGCGCGCCGAATTCGACCTCGATGCTGAACGCGGTCGACGCGCGCTCGCACGGCTTCGCGTCGGGATTCGTGAACCTCTGCAGGAATACCGGCAACGTGATCGGCATCGCGTTCGGGACCGCGTTCGTCACGCTGACGATGGCGAACGCGGGCTATCCGCCGTCCCTCGACAAGGTCGGGCCACGCGCGGATCAGGGTCTCCTCGCCGCCTTCACGGAAGGCTTCTCTAGGGCAGCTGCAGCGCTGCTGCTCCTGACCTTCGCGGTCCTCGTCGTGCTGCTCCTGTGGACATGGCGCCGGCAACGGTCGGCGCACGCGAGCGTGCCGCCTGCCAATCCTCGACGAGCAGCGCCCAGCGCTGATGGTCGCGCCAGCGGCCGCGGATCTTGAGATAACGCCGGGACGTGCCCTCGAGCTTGAACCCGAGCCCCTCGACGAGCCGGATCGAACGGATATTGTGCGGCTGGATGCTCGCCTCGAGCCGGTGCAGCCTGAGCGTGCGGAACGCGTGCGCGACGACGAAGCCGAGCGCCTCGCGCATCAGCCCCCGGCCGGCATAAGGCTCGAACGCGTAGTAGCCGAGCGAAGCGGAGTTCCGCGCGTCGCGGACGATATCGTTCACGTTGACGACGCCGACGAGCTCGTCCGTATCGGCGTCGACGACGAGGAAGGATTCTTGTGTCGGACGACGCGCCCGGCGCAGATATTCGACGTATTCCTCGTGCGTGCCCGGCGCCTCGACGAAGGCGCCGTGCAGCGCGCGGCTCCGCCGCACCGCGGCGAGGAAAACCCGCTCGCGGCGCGGCGAAGGCCGCTCGAAGCGGATGCGCCGCGCGCCGCCGCTCACGTGCGCTGCGTGTCCCAGTCCTTCTTGCCCGCGTCGGTGCCGGCGACCGAGTAGAGCACCTGCGCGTTCCGCGTCTTCTGGAACTCCTCGAGCGTCTCGCCGCGCATGTGCGCGTAGATGTGCAGGTTCGTCGTGCCGATCACCGCGCCGAGCTTCTCGAGCATGAAGAAGATGACGCCGTAATGGATCATCGCGCGCCAGTCGCGGCGGCGAACCATGTCGCGCTCTTCCTCGGTGAGCCCCGCCTCCTCGAACGCCGCTTCCTCGTCCTCGAGGAATAGCTTGCGCTTCTCGGGGATGACGAGGTCGTGCAGGAAGCGGTTCAGCCGATACGCGCGCACGCTCGTGTCGATCGTGAACGGGTACGTGCCTTCGAGCTGCTCGATGCCTGCGAGCTCGCGATCGACGCGATCGAGGTACGCCTTGTCGGGCTTCTGTTCCTCGTCGGGCAGGTTCTCGAGCACGAGCGTCGCGATCGGCGTCATCGACGGCAGGTAGTACGACTGGTGAATCTTCTTCACCTTCGTCGACAACGCGCCGCGCATGATCAGCCACATGATCACCTCGGCGCCCTCGAGGCCCCCGCGCTTCGCGTACTCGGCGATCGTAAGCTCGGTGAGCTGCTCCGGATCCTCCTCGAGAAGGCGCATGAACTCCATGTCCCACTCGGTATTGTTGAACCCGGCCCGCTCGCCGTGCACCTGGTGCGACAGGCCGCCGGTGCCGACGACGACGACCTTGAGATCCTCGGGATAGCTCTCGATCGCCTTCCTGAGCGACTTACCGAGCTTGTAACAACGGCGCGCCGTCGGAATCGGGAACTGCAGCACGCCGACCTGAAGCGGCACGATGCGCCCCGGCCAATCCGGCTCGTGAGGCCACAGCACGGAAAGCGGCGACATCGCGCCGTGATCGAGCCCGCGGTTCTGGAAATACGACAGGTCGAACTCGTCGGCGGTGAGGCACTTCGCGATGTGATGCGCGAGCTCGGGATGCCCCTTCACCGGCGGGAGCGCGCGCGGGCCGCCGCCCTCGTCCGCGACCGGATAGAGATCCCCGACGCCGAGCGCGAAGTGCGAGTAGTGATCGAAGAAGAACGACGTGACGTGGTCGTTGTAGATGAAGAAGAGCACGTCGGGGCTCTTCTCCTTCAGCCACTCCTGGACCGGACGGTAGCCGTCGAATATCGGCTTCCAGACGGGATCCGCCTGCTTGTTCGTGTCCAGCGCGAAACCGATGGTCGGGGTGTGCGACGTCGCGATGCCGCCGAGAATCTTCGCCATGATGCTCTCGAATGTAAGAGATTGAGTGAAACGGGCTCTGCCGCGCGAGGCGCCATCATTGCAGGGCGCCGCGCGTCGTTCAACCGAGCCTAGCGCGGCGCGGCGTGCCGCGCCGCATCGGATTCCCGAGCCCTTTTAGGAGCCCGCTTCGAAGTTTTCGCTCGCGAACTTCCAGTTGAGGCGCTGACCGACGACCGCCTTCAGGAAGTCGGGCCGGCGATTCTGGTAGTCGAGATAATAGGCATGCTCCCAAACGTCGACCGTCAGGAGGCACTTCCTGCCGTGCGCCATCGGCGTATCCGCGTTCGACGTCGTCTCGATCGCGAGCTTGCCGCCGTCGAGCGTGAGCCATGCCCACCCGCTGCCGAACTGCGCCGTTGCCGCCTTGATGAACTGCTCCTCGAACTGAGCCATGCCGCCGAAAGCCTCGTCGATTTTCTCGGCGAGGGCCTTGCTCGGCTCCGTGCGGCTCGGCGCGAGGGAGTTCCAGAAGAACGTGTGATTCCACACCTGGCCGGCGTTGTTGAAGATGCCCTTCTTGTCCGGCTGGTCCTTGACCTTGCGAACGATCTCCTCGAGCGACATGTCCGCCATGTCCGTGCCGGCCACGAGACCGTTCAGATTGTTCACGTACGCGGCATGGTGCTTGCCGTAATGGAACTCGATCGTCTGCTTCGAGATCACGGGCGCGAGCGCATCCTCTGCCCAGGGCAGCGGCGGCAGAGTAAAAGGCTGGGCTGACATTTCTCGAACCTCCTTATTCTTCGAGGCTGGGATTCCGCGTCCGGCCCCCCCCGGCGAGAGCGAGGCTGAGCGAGACGGCGTGGAAACGTTCGAAAGAGCCGAACAAAGTAGCCCACGGGAACCCAGCACGCAACACGCACGCGGCACCACGGCGGCCGCCCCTGCCCCGGTTCCGGAAAGAATATCGAGCGAATCGACGCGGCCTGCGGTAGAATCCGTTCTGCCTAAACCGTTCATCCGAGTCTACGGGCATCCTGCCCATATCCTCCGTTGACGGTTTCCATCACCTTGAAGGAGGTCAAATGGGCAGAAAATTGTACGTCGGTAACTTGCCGTTCTCCGCGACCGAAGAAGACCTGATCGAGAAGTTCTCACCGTTCGGCAGAGTCGAATCCGCGAAGCTGATCACCGATCGGGACACCGGTCGCAGCAAGGGTTTCGGTTTCGTCGAGATGTCGAGTGACTCCGAGGCCCAGGCGGCGATCGATAAGCTGAACGGCGCGGATTACAGCGGCCGCCCGATGACGGTCAACGAGGCTCGTCCGCAGAAGCCGCGCAACGGCGGTCCCGGCGGCGGCCGAGGCGGCTACGGCGGCAACCGCTGGTAGAGTCGAGCCGACAATAATCTTTTTTTCACGTTAGAAGTTCGAGTGCCGGCCGGCCATGCGTGCCGGCGCGGAAATCGTCCCGGCCACGTGTCGATGCAGTGTTTCTCGTCCCCGAGGCTCGGCCCCTTCCCGGCGCGCCGAGCTCCGTCAGCCGATGACGGCGCGTCCGTTCTGGACGCGGCCTGCCGAAATCGAACCGGACCCCGCTAAAACGCCCTCGAATCCGACAGCCCGTCGGCATCCCGCATTGCGTGGTGCCGGCGGGCGCCTTTATCGGGCGCCGTGCTGCACGGGCATGCCTCAGGCGGCCTGCCGGGGCGCGAGGTAGCGCTCGAATTCCCGGTCGAACGCGAGCAGCCGCGAATCCTTGATGCGGTCGATGTAGAGCTTGCCGTCGAGGTGGTCGAACTCGTGCTGGAACACGGTCGCGAGGAAGCCTTTGAGCTCGAGCGTGTGCTCGTCGCCGCCGAGGTCCGTGTAGCGGATGCGCACGTGCTGCGGCCGCTCGACGTACCCCCTGAGCCCCGGAATCGACAGGCACCCTTCCCAGTAGCCCGCCGTCGCCGGATCGAGCACCTCGATCGTGGGGTTCACGAAGACCGTGAGCGGCATCGGCTCCGTCGTCGTGTAGCGGGTCAGGCCGTCCGGAATCTCGATCAGCGCAAGACGGATGGACTCGCCCACCTGCGGTGCCGCAAGGCCGATCCCGCCGTAATCCCTGAGCGTATCGATCATGTCCGCGACGAGCGCACGGAGCGCGTCCGAGCGGAGCTCCTCGACCGTGACCGGCCGCGCCAGCTGGCGCAGCACCGGATGCCCCATCCGCAAAACCCTCCGAACTGCCACGGCTCAGAACCCTCCTGGTCTCGTCAGGATGCCATCGTGCCACAGGTCGCGGCCGCGGTCAGGCCAGCGGCTTCCCGCGTTCCATGTTGAAATGAGCGCCCGCGGCCCAAGGGCGCCGACCGCAGGCTTGGCAAGGAAAGCGAGAGAGAATGGCGAAAAAACGCAAATCGAGACCCGCGAACCCCAATTCGAAATCCGCACGTCCGCGCCGCCTCGACGCCGAGGCCTTGTACCGGCGCTGCGATCCCGCAGCGCTCGGCTTCTCGACGACCGACGAGCTCGACGACCCGGGCCTCGCGGTCGGCCAGGATCGGGCGGTCGAAGCCCTCGATTTCGGCGTCCGCATCAGGAAGGACGGCTTCAACGTATTCGTGCTCGGCCCTTCCGGCAGCCACCGGCATGCGATCGTCGAGGAGTTCCTGCGCGACCGCGCACCGACGCCGCCAGAATGCCCGGACTGGTGCTACGTCCACAATTTCGACGACGAGCGCAAACCCATCGCGCTCCGGCTCCCGCCGGGCCGGGGCACCGCCCTCAGGGCCGACATGCAGCGGCTCGTCGACGAGCTCCGTGAGGCGATCCCTGCCGCGTTCGAAAGCGAGCATTACCGCAACAGCGTCGCCGAGATCGATCAGGAGCTCGAGGACCGTCATCGCACGGCGCTCGAGGCGCTGCAGGAGGAAGCGCGCCGCGAGAACGTGAGCCTCATGCGCACGCCGCATGGCTTCGCGCTCGCGCCGATCATGAACGGGGAGCTCTTGAGCGACGAGGTCTTCGAGAGACTGCCCGCCAACGACAAGGAGCGCATCCGGCAGGCGATGTCTGCCGTCTCCGACAAGCTTCGGCAGCATATCGAGAAGCTGCCCGAGTGGCAGAAGGAACGGCGCGAGCGGCTGAAGAAGCTGAACCGCGAGATCACCGAGTCGGTCGCGGGCCCGGCGATCGCCGAGCTCGAAGCGAAGTACGCGGAGCTGCCGGAAGTGCTGCGCCACCTCGCCCGCGTCCGCGAGGACGTGCTCGAGAACGCGCACCTGTTCCGGCCGGCCGAGCCGATGGCACCGATGTTCGTGCCGATGCCGGTGCCCGGCGGCGCGCGCCCAGGGCCGACGCCGGACATCGCCCTGCGCCGATACGCGGTGAACGTCGTCGTCGACCACGAGGGAGACGGCCGCGCGCCGATCGTGTACGAGCAGCATCCGAGTCTCGCGAATCTCGTCGGCCGGATCGAGCACATCGCGCACTTCGGCGCGCTGGTCACCGATTTCACGATGATCCGTCCCGGCGCGCTGCACCGAGCGAACGGCGGGTACCTGATTCTCGACGCGGAGCGCGTCCTGTCGGAGCCGTTCGCCTGGACGGCACTGAAGCGCGCGCTGTTCGCGAAGGCGATCCGGATCGAGACGGCAGGCGAGATGATGAGTCTCGTCAGCACCGTGTCGCTCGAGCCCGAGCCGATCCCGCTCGATCTGAAGATCGTGCTGATCGGCGAGCGGCTGATCTACTACCTCCTGAGCGAGCTCGACCCGGATTTCGCCGACCTCTTCAAGGTCGCGGCCGATTTCGAGAACCGCATCGACCGCACCGACGAGAACACGCGGCTCTACGGTCGGCTGATCGCCGCCCTCGCCCGCCGCGACCAGCTGCTGCCGTTGACGGCGGACGCGGTCGCCCGCGTGATCGAGCACGGCGCGCGCCTGATCGGCGACTCGGAGAAGCTCACGACGCGCATGCGCGATATCGCGGACCTGCTGCGCGAGGCAAGCTTCTGGGCCGAGCGCGACGGCGCCGCGATCGTCGAGCGTCGCCACGTCCAGCGTGCGATCGACGCGCAGGTTCGCCGCCTCGATCGGCTGCGCGAGGAGCTCCAGGAGGAGATCCAGCGCAACGACCTGCTGATCGATACGTCCGGCGCGAAGATCGGTCAAATCAACGGGCTTTCCGTGTACGGGCTCGGCGGATTCCACTTCGGGCAGCCGACGCGCATCACGGCGAACGTGCGGATCGGCGACGGCCAGGTCGTCGATATCGAGCGGGAGATCGAGCTCGGCGGCGCGATCCACTCGAAGGGCGTGCTGATCCTCTCCGCGTACCTCGGCGCACGCTACGCGTCGGACACGCCGCTCTCCATGCATGCGAGCCTCGTCTTCGAGCAAAGCTACGGCGGCGTCGAAGGCGACAGCGCGTCGGTCGCCGAGACGTGCGCACTCCTGTCCGCCCTCGCCGAGCTGCCGATCAAGCAGTCGCTCGCGGTCACGGGCTCCGTGAACCAGCACGGCGAGGTGCAGGTCATCGGCGGCGTGAACGAGAAGATCGAAGGCTTCTTCGACACGTGCAAGCGGCGCGGGCTGACGGGCGAGCACGGCGTGCTGATCCCGAAGGACAACGTGAAGCACCTGATGCTGCGCGAGGACGTCGTCGAAGCGGTGCGCGCCGGCCTGTTCCACGTGTACCCCATTTCGACGGTCGACGACGCGATCACGCTGCTGACGGGCGTACCCGCGGGCAAGCGCAACGCACGCGGCCACTTCCCGCCGAACACGGTGAACCATCGCGTCGAGCGGCGGCTGCAGGAGTTCGCGGCGAAACGCGAGCAGATGAGCCAGGAGATCCTGCGCAAGAAGCGTCCAGACCACAAAGGCAGATGACATGAACGGAATCGAGCAGCGCGCAGCGCGGATACTGGTCGCGCTGTCCGCGACGGCGGAAACCCGCATCGAGCTCGAGCTCTATCGGTATCTGCTCGGCGATGCGCCGCCCGAGATCGTCGGCCTCGTCGTCGAGGATCCGGCGCTCCTCGCGCACGCGGGCTCGCGGCTCGCGCGCGAGATCGTGCTCTCGGGACTCGAGCGCCGGCTCGAGCTCGCCGCGCTCGAGCGGCAGCTCCGTGCGCGTGCGGCCGAGTGGCGTCGAGCGCTCGAGGCGCAGAGCGCGCGGCTCGGCGTCAGGGTCGCGCTCGAGACGGTTCGCGAAGAGCGCCGCGCGGCGCTCCGGGCAGCCGCCGAGCGAGCCGATGCGCTGATCGTCGACACGAGCGCGTTGCGCGACGCCCTCGACATCTGGACGACGCTGCCGTCTCGTGCGCCGCTTCGGACGCTCGTGCTGACGCCGGGACGTCCGCGGAGCGCGGACATCGTCGTCGTCACGGACGAAGCCGCGCCGGGCAGTGCCGCGGATTCGCCGCTCGCGGCGGCGCTCCGCATCGCGCGTCGCACCGGCGCGCGGCTCACGGTGCTCGACGCGGCCCGGCGCCGCGCGCCCCCGGCGTTCGCGCGCGAGCTCCTCGGGCTCGGCGTGCGGCTCGCGGGGTATGCGCCGCTCGAGCCCGGCCGCGTCGATGCCGCTACGCTCGCCGCGCATGCGGCGCATGCAGGCCTGCTCGTGCTGCCCGCGGCCGCAAGCGCGGATCCGGTGCTCGTCTCCGATCTCGCGACCCGCCTGCGGGGCGCGCTGATGCTGCTCAGGGGCGGATCACCGCGCGCCGACACGTAGTGCGCGCGGCTTCCGGACACGGAGCGGCGCGCGTAAAGTGAGCGGCGTGGGCGAGAAAGCATTGATCGTCGCCGACGTGCAGCCGGACTTCCTGCCCGGCGGTGCGCTCGGCGTCGCGGACGGCGATGCGATCCTCGAGCCGCTGGCGGCGCTCCTGGCCTCCCGGCGCTTTCCGCTCGTCGTCGCGACGCAGGACTGGCATCCGCCCGGGCATATCTCGTTCGCATCGTCGCACCCCGGGCGGAAGCCCTTCGATCGCATCGAGCTCTACGGCCGCGAACAGGTTTTGTGGCCCGACCACTGCGTCCAGGGCACACCCGGTGCGGCGTTCGCGCCCGGGCTTCCGTGGGAAACGGTCTCGGCGATCATCCGCAAGGCGACCGACCCGGCCGTCGACTCGTACAGCGCCTTCCGTAACAACTGGAACGCGCAAGGCGAGCGCCCCCCGACGGGGCTCGCGGGCTACCTCCGCGAGCGCGGCGTCGAGCACGTGTTCGTCTGCGGCCTCGCGCGCGACTACTGCGTGCTCTGGACCGCGCAGGATGCGCGCGAGCTCGGCTTCGAGGCCACGATCCTGTGGGACCTGACCCGTTCCATCGATCCTTCGGGCGATGCCGCGCTCCGCGAGGAGTGCCTGCGTGCCGGC
>Ga0079224_100004698_pt1 | contig 17775 bp, 17 predicted proteins | sample Stecom2015_FD_80414 | JGI IMG/M metagenome (GOLD analysis project Ga0079224, IMG submission 80414) | Agricultural soil microbial communities from Utah to study Nitrogen management - Steer compost 2015 | ecosystem: Environmental > Terrestrial > Soil > Agricultural land | place: USA: Utah...
GGCCCGGCGCCCACGGCACAGATGAATGGGCAATCCAGCCGCTACGATATCTACGGCAAGAAGAAACTCGGTACCTGAACCTCGCGGCGTGTCCCTTGCGCCAGAATCACAACTGCCCCAGTATGCATGCTGCAACCAACAATAATATGCCCCGAGGCAAAGAGGTTCATCATGCGTCCGCTTACTCCTGATACGCTCGATATCCGGCCGCGCCGGCTGGACGTTTCCCTGCCCGACCCGCTGCAACGCTGGTGGCTCGGCAATGATCCGTTCCGCAGCCACTTCTTCAATTCGATGTCGGTACTGTTCCCCGACGGCGAACAGTTCTTCATCGACTCGGTACGCCATTTCCGCGATCAGGTCAGCGACCCCGAACTGCAGCAGCAGATCCGTGGCTTCATCGGTCAGGAAGCGCACCACAGTCGCGAGCACATAGAGTTCAATCAGCGTCTCAGTGACCTGGGCTACGATATCGGCAAGCTTGAGCGGCCGGTCAAGCGCCGTATCCGTTACGTCAACAAGCACTTCACGCCGCAACGCCGGCTGGCAGCCACTGTCGCCATGGAGCATTTCACCGCCATCATGGCCGATGCGGTACTGCGCGAGCCCCAGTGGCTGGCCGATGCCACGCCGGAGATGAGGCGACTGTGGCGCTGGCACGCGCTGGAAGAGACCGAGCACAAATCGGTAGCCTTCGATGTATACATGCAGGTGTGCGGGGATCGACGCCTGCTGCGCAGGGCGATGCGGCAATCCACCTTCTTCTTCCTGCGCGATGTCACCATCGGCACACTGCACATGCTGCGCCGGGACGGGCAGCTGACCCCGGCGGTCTGGTGGCGCGGGATGCGCTGGCTATGGGGGCGGGACGGCTTCTTCCGCCGTCTGCTCGGCGTGTACCGTGACTTCTACCGCGACGATTTCCATCCCTGGCAGCACGATAACCGCGCCCTGATGGAGGAAGTCGCCGGGGAATACACCGCCACGCTGGTGCGCTGACGGGCGGAACACCGCCGGTGTTGCCGGCGGCAGGTCAGCCGGCGCTGCGGGCCACCTGCCGGATCGACAGGCGGATCTCGGCGCTGAGCACCCGTCGGGCGGTGTTTTCGGCGATGTCTTCCAGCTCGGGCAGGTAATGCAGACGACCTTCTGCGTCCGCGCTGAGCACCTCGAAGTCCCGCAGCCGCTGGATGAACTGGCGGAACAGGGTCTTGTCGAAGAACTCCGGCGCGTTCAGTCCGTGCAGGATGGACAGGCGCTGGGCCATGACGGTGCACAGTGCCTCCAGCTGTTCTGCGGTGAGGCTGCCGTTGGGGTTGTTCAGCAGCAGCGCCGCGACCATGTAGAAACGCTCCAGCATCTGAATGATGCTGCGTGCCAGCAGCGTCAGCAGCACGAACTCGCTGGAGGCGGTATCCGGACGCTGGATCTGGCCATTGTCCTCCTGCAGCAGGCCACAGTCGATCAGCGCATCCACGTGGCGCTGGATGACCCCGGACAACTCCTCTTCCTGCCAGTGCATGAACAGCTCGCCCTGCAGATAGGGATACAGGGCGCCGGCCAGCCGCTCGATCTGCTCGCGGTTCATCCGCGGATTGTTCAGGAACAGGCTGGCGATGAGCGCCGGCAGGGCGACCAGATGCAGGATGTTGTTGCGGTACCAGGTCATCAGCACTGCCTGCGGCTCGTCCAGATAGAGGATCTCCCCCAGCGCATCGGACTGGCGCCCCATCATGCCCATCGACTCGACGTGCCGTATCTGCTCCTGGCCGCTCATTGCGGACAGCGTGACGTTGGCGCTGTAGGGCGCGGCGCGCAGCAACTGGGTGAAGGTGTCCAGCGTGCGGGCCAGGGTGGCTTCATCCAGGGCCAGTCGCCGTGTCGACAGCATGACCAGGGCGACCATGTTCACCGGGTTGACATCGGCCGCGGCATTGATGGCGGCGCCAAGGGTGCGGGCCAGGTGGGAGGTGATCTCCGGCAGCCAGTCGGGGCGGTAGTCGGGGGCGTCGCGCTGCTCGCGCCAGTCCGGCTGGTGGCGGTCGAGAAATTCGCTGAGCGCCACCGGCTCGCCGAAATTCACCGCCACTTCGCCGAACTTCAGTTTGAGTGCCGACAGGACCCGGAACAGATCGAACACCGATTCCTTCTTCTTCGCCTGGCCGCGCAGTTCGCCGAGGTAGGTACGACCTTCCAGCACCCGCTCGTAACCTATGTACACCGGCACGAACACGATAGGGCGGCGGGACGAGCGCAGGTAGCTGCGCAGGGTGATGGCCAGCATGCCGGTGCGTGGATCCAGCAGCCGCCCGGTGCGCGAACGGCCGCCCTCGATGAAGTATTCCACCGGAAAGCCGCGGCTGTAGAGCAGATGCAGGTATTCATTGAACACCGCGGTATACAGCTGGTTGCCGCGGAAACTGCGGCGCATGAAGAAGGCACCGCCGCGGCGCAGGATGCTGCCGATGACCGGCATGTTGAGGTTGATGCCGGCGGCGATATGGGGCGGCGTCAGGCTGTTGCGAAACAGCAGGTAGGACAGCAGCAGATAGTCGATGTGGCTGCGGTGGCAGGGCACATAGATGATCTCCTTGCCCTGGGCGATGTCCTGCACGTTGGCCAGATTGTTCACCCTGACGCCGTCGTACAGCTTGTTCCAGAACCAGGACAGCACCACCTCGAGAAAGCGGATGATGGTGTAGGTGAAATCCGAGGCAATCTCGTTGGCGTAACGGGCGGCCCGCTCCTGAGCCCTGTCGATGCTGATATTCTGCTCCGCGGCTTCGCGTTCGATGGCGGCGCGCACCATCTGACCCTGCATCAGGCCCTTGAGCAGGGTGTTGCGATTGAACAGGTCCGGCCCGACCACCGCCTGCCGCTGCTCGCGGAAATGCACCCGCAACAGGCGGCTGACCTTGCGCAGGTTGCGGTCATGGCCCAGGCTCTCCTCGTTCAGCTGCCGCAGGGACAGCGGCTCGCCGAAACTGACGCGGATCTTGCGGCCATGCACGAGGATCGCGAAGAACTTGCGCAACTTGCCGCCCACGCCGGCCTTGTAGGCAAACAGCAGCTTCAGCGGGGACGACTCGACATCCGGCGACTGACCCCAGAACACGGTGACCGGCACCAGCTGGACATCCGGTGTGACACGCAGCTCCACGGCCGTGAGTGCGCGCAGCAGCCGGGGGGCGCGCTTGCGCGGGTCGGGCCGGCCGCTCCAGGGCAGCTCGCCGGTCAGATAGAAATAGGATTCTTCCTCTTCCAGGCTGCCGCCCGGTGGCAGGATCGGTCGTGGCAGACCCAGGCGGGTACACTCCCGGTCCAGCACCAGCAGGTCGGAGAAGGAACGGTCCGGGAGGACATAGAGTATCGGTCGGTCGGGAGCGGGCAGCACCCGGTTCATGGGGTCACCGATACTTTCGGCTCGGGCCCAGAAGAACAGCAGGCTGCGCATGAAGGTGAAGCGCAGGCGCCCGAACAGTGACGAATAGACAGCGGACATGGTGCTCCCCCGAGCATTCAACCGGCCAAGATCAGGGCGGATTGTAACAGTTTTTCTCCGCCACCCGAGGGGGGATAATCTCACATCGCCATATTGCAGACCGGCCGGCCACGCCCAGGCGTGTCGAGCAGGTGCGTTTCACCGGCAATGGCGCCGAATACTAAGGGAAAGAGCGGCGCGAAGCTTCCGGAACTGCTGTCGAGCCATCCCGGTACTGCGGAGCGGATGGAGCGGTTCCTCGCCTGGGAGGGGACTATCAGCCCGCCCTGACTATCTGTTACCGTGCTCCGCATGTCAGCGCCCACAGGGTGGTTGAAATACGGAATATGGGTTCATATATTTTCTGACTCGAGCGCTGATCCATCGATTCCTGTCACGGTGGGCTGTCAGGATGCTGCCTCCGCGTGATGCCCTCCGGGCTGTGTGATCGCATCCGGACCGTCCCCCTTGCCTGCACAGTGGATGTGTTCTGCGCCTTGCGGCGACCATGGACTGCCGTGGCGTCAATATTTCTGGGGGAAGTGGAAGAGGTCATGATAAAGATAAACAGCCTGACCAAGCGTTTCGGCGAGCATGTCGCCGTGGACAACCTGTCATTCGAAGTGAGCCCGGGGGAGGTGCTGGGGTTTCTCGGCCCCAACGGAGCCGGCAAGTCCACCACCATGAAGATGCTGACCGGTTTCCTGACACCGGATGGCGGCAGCGCCTCGATCTGCGGTTTCGATATCGGCACGCAGACCCTGCAGGCGCAGCGGCAGATGGGCTATCTGCCCGAGGGTGCACCCTGTTACGGCGACATGCGCGTGCGCGGATTTCTCGAGTTCATCGCTGAGGTGCGCGGACTGCGCGGCGCCGAGCGGCAGCGGCAGGTAGCCCGTGCCGTGGAGCAGCTGCAGCTGGAAGGCGTGCTGGGTCAGACCATCGAGACACTGTCCAAGGGCTTCAAGCGGCGGGTCGGCCTGGCGCAGGCGATCCTGCATGATCCGCAGGTGCTGATTCTCGATGAGCCTACCGACGGCCTCGATCCCAACCAGAAGCACCAGGTGCGTGGGCTGATCCAGCAACTGGCCAGCGACAGCAACAAGATCGTGGTGATCTCCACCCATATTCTCGAGGAAGTCAGCGCGGTGTGCTCAAGGGCGGTGGTGATCGCCCATGGCCGGCTGCTGGCCGACGGCACGCCGGATGAGCTGGAAGCCCGATCCCGCTACCACCAGGCAGTGACGCTTTCTCTGCAGCAACCCGTCGATACCCAACCGCTGCTGGCGTTGCCCGGTGTGCAGGGCGTGGAGCTGGCCCGTGACGGGCATCAGGTCACCGTACTGGCCGCGCCGGGTGCGGTGATCTTCCCCGCGGTGGGCGAGCTGGCGCGTCAGCAGCAATGGCAGGTTCAGGAATTGTCAGTCGAGCGCGGACGTCTGGATGAAGTGTTCCGTCGTCTGACTGCGGAGGAGGCCGCATGAAAAGTCTGGGAGTGATCTTCAAGCGCGAGCTGGGCAGCTATTTCGCCACCCCGCTGGCGTACATCTTCATCGTCATCTTTCTGGTGCTGTCGGCGGTATTCACCTTCTATCTGGGCGGCTTCTATGAAGGCGGCCAGGCGGACCTGATCCCGTTCTTCAACTTCCATCCCTGGCTGTACCTTTTCCTGGTACCGGCGGTAGCCATGCGCCTGTGGGCGGAAGAGCGCAAATCCGGGACCATCGAGCTGCTGATGACCCTGCCGGTCTCGCGCAGCGACATGGTACTGGGCAAGTTCCTCGCCGCCTGGGTGTTCGTCGGCATCGCACTGCTGCTGACCTTTCCGATCATCATCACGGTGAACTACCTGGGTTCGCCGGACAACGGCGCGATCTTCACCGGCTACCTGGGCAGCTGGCTGCTGGCCGGCGGTTATCTGGCCATCGGCTCGTGCATGTCGGCGCTGACCCGCAACCAGGTGATCGCCTTCATCCTCAGCGTGGTGGCCTGCTTCGTGTTCATCGTCAGCGGCTTCCCGCTGGTGCTCGACCTGTTCAGCGGCTGGGCTCCCCAGTGGCTGCTGGACACCATTGCCTCGCTCAGTTTCCTGATCCGCTTCGATGCCATCAGCAAGGGCGTGCTGGACCTGCGCGACCTGTTGTATTTCATATCGCTGATGGCCGCCTGGCTGCTGGCCACGGCGATCGTCATCGACCTGAAGAAGGCCGATTGAGGCAAGGAGAACAAGAATGAAAAGACTCATGTATTCCGGTACCGGGCTGCTGGTGCTGCTGCTGGCCTTCATCGGCTTCAATATCGCCACCAACAGCCTGTTGCCCGGCGCCCGGCTGGACCTGACCGAGCAGAAGCTGTACACCATCTCCGATGGTACCCGGCAGATCCTGACCGATCTTGAAGAGCCCGTTACCCTGTATTTCTTCTTCTCGGAAGGGGCCAGCAAGGACCTGGTGGTGCTGCGCAACTACGCCCGGCGGGTGGAGGAGATGCTGCGCGAATACGAGCGTGTGGCTGACGGCAAGCTGCGCCTGCATGTCATCGATCCCCAGCCGTTCTCCGAGGCCGAGGATCGCGCCGCCGAGTTCGGACTGCAGGCCGTGCCGCTGACCCAGACCGGTGAGCAGCTGTACTTCGGCCTGGCCGGCACCAACGAGCTGGCCCAGCGGGAAATCATCCCCTTCTTCGCGCTGGAGCAGGAGGGGCTGCTGGAATATGAACTCAGCCGTCTGATCAACAGCCTCGCACAGATCGAGAAGCCGCAGATCGGCCTGATCACCGGCCTGCCGATGGCCGGCGGGATGAACCCGATGACCGGCCAGGCCACGCCCCCCTGGGTGGCCTACGAGCAGCTGCAGCAGATCTTCGATGTCCAGGAACTGGACACCGATACGGATGCGATCGCCGAAAAGATCGACGTGCTGCTGCTGGTCCACCCCAAGACCCTGAGCGAGGCGACCCTGTTCGCCATCGATCAGTTTGTTCTGCGCGGCGGCAAACTGCTGGCCTTCATCGACCCTCTCGCCGAGTCCGATCACAGCATGGAAGCAATGATGGATGGCATGGCCGACGGCAAGGCTTCCGATCTGGCCCCGCTGCTCGGCGCCTGGGGCGTGGGCTACGATCCGGAGCAGGTGGTGCTGGATTCCCGGCTGGGCATGTCGGTCGGTCGCGGCCAGGGCCAGCTGCCGGCCCGGCATATCGGCTGGCTGGAGGTGGAAAAGCAGTTCATGAGCGAGGATGACACCGTCACCGCCCCGCTGCAGATACTGACCCTGGCGTCCGCCGGTGCGCTGAAACCCCTGGAGGGGGCCACCACTCGATTCGAGCCGTTGCTGTCGAGCAGCAACCACAGCGCGATGACGCCCAGCAGCCGCTTCAGCCGCCTGCAGGACCCGGAGACGCTGCTCAACGGTTTCCGCGCCGATGGGGAAATCCGTCACTTCGCCGCGCGCCTGCAGGGCGAGGCGAAAACCGCCTATCCGGATGGCCTGGAAGGGCGGGCCGCCGAATACACCGAAGCAGCCAGCATCAACGTGATGCTGGTGGCCGATACCGACCTGCTGACCGACCGCATGTGGGTACATGTGCAGGACTTCTTTGGCCAGCGCATCCCCCAGCCCTGGGCGGATAACGGTGGGTTCATGATCAACGCGCTGGACAACCTGTCCGGTTCCGAGGCGCTGATCAGCGTCCGCTCGCGGGGCGACTTCAGCCGGCCGTTCACGGTGGTCGAGGAGCTGCAGCGTCAGGCCGAGAGCCGCTACCGTGCCAGTGAGCTGCGCCTGCAGCAGCAGCTGGAAGAGACCGAGCGGCAATTGCTGGAGCTGCAGCAGAGCCAGGATCCGTCCCAGCTGACCGAGCTGAGTGCGGAGCAGGAAGCGGCGATCCAGCGCTTCCTCGACGAGAAGCTGGAAATCCGCAAGCAGCTGCGTGACGTGCGCTATCAGCTCAATGCGGATATCGAACAGCTCGGGACCCGGCTCAAGGTGATCAATATTGCACTGGTGCCGGCGCTGCTGACGCTGGGTGTGTTGCTGTGGTGGCTGGCTGCGCGGCTCCGTCGGCGCAGCGCCCGAAGCTGAAGGAGAAAGGTCATGCGAAACGGATTGCTGGTTGTGGGTGCGCTGGTCATTCTGATTCTCGCCGCCGTCGCGCTGCAGATGCGCAGCACCGAGCGGGTGGATGACCTGGCCAGCCGGGAGTTGCTGTCAGCCGAGCAGCTGGAGCAGCTGGCGGCGCTGGAAACCATTACCCTCCGGCGCGGCGAGCTCCAGGTCGAGCTGGCCCGCCTCGATGGCAACTGGGGTGTGCTGAGCCACGCCGGATATCCGGTGCAGCGTGAGCGGCTTGCCGCGTTGTTGCATGCCCTGCGCGGCGCCCGCGTGCTGGAGGAGAAGACCGCCAACGCCGATCATCACGCGCGGCTGGGGCTGGATACCGGCTCCCCTGACAGCCAGGCGCTGCAGGTGCTGCTGCATGCCAATGGTGAGGACTTCGGCATCGTCTACGGCAATCAGGTCGGCAATGGTCAGCTGGTGCGCTTTGCCGACGAGGCCCAGGTTCTGCTGATCAACCGGACGCTGCAGATGTCGGTCAACCCAACCGACTGGCTGGCGCTGCGGGCGGTGGATGTTCCCATGCTCCAGATCGCCAGGGCGCGCTGGGAGTATGCCGACGGCGAGACGCTGGAGCTGGTCAAACCGGCGGAGGGCGAATACAACCTGACGCTGGAAGACGAACCGGAGCAGGGCGGCAATGAGCGCTGGATCAACAGTCTGGTGCTGGCGCTGGCCAACCTGACCGCGCAGAACGTGGCGCTGCGCGAGGAGCTCGCGCTGCCCGCGCCCAGTCTGCGGATGCACATCGAGACCTGGGCCGGCTCACAGCTGAGCGCCAGTCTGTATGACATCAACGGGCGCCACTGGCTGCTGATCGACAGCTTCGATCAGGCCGAGGAGGATGCCGAACTGCAGGTTAACGACGATCCCCGCTGGGCCTTCCAGATCGGCGTTGGCCAGCTGGAAGACCTCACCCGGCGCCGGGCCGACCTGCTCGCCGGACCCTGATCGAGCCCCATGCCGGTTTGCCGCGGCGGACAAAATGCCCTTGCAGCTGATCGCCGTTTGACTAGAATCGGAGGCACGGCCTCTATAAACATTATTCAAAGGGCGCAATGCTGCATCAGGTTTCGCACCGGAATTTGAATCAAGGTTGACGGAGTGTCGCTATCGCCACTCCGTTATGCCGGGTGGTGTGGATCATGGTGATGTGGAGATTGCAGGAATGTCTGATCGGCAAACCGGTACGGTTAAATGGTTCAACGACGCCAAGGGTTTCGGATTCATCCAGTGTGAGTCCGGCCCGGATGTGTTCGTGCACTTCCGGGCCATCCGCGGCGAGGGGCACCGCACTCTGGTCGAGGGCCAGAAGGTGGAGTTCAATGTCACCCAGGGCCAGAAGGGCCTGCAGGCCGAGGACGTTGCAGCACTTTGAGTGCTGAGCCTCAACTGCGGTGGCGTTGTCGGTCACTGGGTGATGGTCTGCTGGCCAGCGTCCCGCTGAACGAGATATGCCTGGCCTTTGACGAGCTGCATCCGGCGGGCGCGCCGTCGGATGCAGCCGTGTTCATGCGTCATCGCCTCGATGGTCTGCAGTGCGAGGTGACGGTGTTCTTTTCCCCGGCGGTGGACGAGCTGGGGCGCCGGTTCGGCGCCCATCTGTGCTATCCGCCCGAGCCGGAAGCGGTGGAGCTGGTGGTCGGTTCCGCCACCGCCCTGCGCTAGCCGGGTGTGCGGGCCTTCAGGATTTCTGGGCCCACACGAACTCCTCCTCGCCCTCGGCGGTCACCTTCATCCAGCTGTCCGCGTTCGCCTCGCCCTGTTCCTCTTCCCAGCCACCGATGGAGCAGCGCACCTCGCGGTTGATGCCGGCGGCCACGCTGCGGGCGCAGTCCAGGTCGGTGGCCCAGGGCGTTGCCTGGCTGTCGAACCAGATGCTTGCCCATCGGCCTGCTGCCTTGCGCACGATCATCAGTGGAATGGCCGTATCGGCCTGCAGCACACCGCGGCGGATGTCGCCCCGCCAGGGGCCGAGTTCGACATCACCGGCATGCTGCTGAAGCCAGTCGGTCAATTCGTCCAGGAATTCTTCCTTCAGATAGATTTCGATATCCGGTTGGCGCACGTCATGTCCTCTCAGCGGCGTTGCAGCAAGACCATATGCATGGCGACTTCCAGACCCGGCAGACCTTCCGCCACAAGCGCCTGCTGGCGCTCGGGGCGGCTGCGCATACCGTGGGGTGTCATGCCGATGAGATCGGCCAGGGCCCCGGCAGGCAGGTTCATCGGGTAGCGGAGCACCTGATCATCGACGATATCGAACTCCGGCGGCAAGTCCCTGACCAGCCCGGGGGTGGGATGAACGCTGTCGTACAGCCGGCTGCGCAGCGCCATCAGGTGGTCGGCATGGGGGCCGACCAGCAGCAGCTGCCCGCCGGGGCGCAACACCCGCAGACATTCCTGCCACGACCAGGGGCTGAAGATGCACAGTGCGGCATCGACGCTGGTGTCGGCCACCGGAAGGCGCGCGCTGGAGGCCACCAGCCAGCGGATCTGCCGGTTGCGCCGGCAGGCGCGGATGATGGCGTCCTTGCTGATATCCAGCCCGGCGCACTCGGCATCCGGCAATGCCCTGGCCAGACGGTCGGTGTAATAGCCCTCGCCACAGCCCATGTCCAGTACGGAGCGGGGTGCGGCGGCGCCGAGCATACGGTTGGCCGTGTCACTCACCGGTTGATAATGGCCGCCATCGAGGAACGCCTGACGGTGATCCAGCATTTGCGGGGTATCACCGGGGCGGCGGCTGTTCTTGTGCTGCACCAGCAACAGGTTGAGGTAGCCCTGGCGCGCCTGGTCATAGCTGTGGCCATTGGCGCAGCGCCAGGTGCGCTCCTCGCAGTGCAGTGTCGACTGGCAGTGGGGACAGATAAGCTGGGGCATCAGGTCAGCAACCAGCGCAGGGTGGCATGGTAGATATCGGTCAGTGTCTCCAGATCGGCGACACTGACATGCTCATCGACCTGGTGAATGGTGGCATTCACCGGACCCAGCTCCACCACCTGGGTGCCCATGGTGGCGATGAAGCGCCCGTCGGAGGTGCCGCCGGAGGTGGAGGGCCGGGTTTCCCGGCCGGTCACTTCACGGATGGCCGCCCGTACACCATCCAGCAGGTCCCCCGGCTCGGTGAGAAAGGGCAGGCCGGACAGATTCCACTCCAGCTCGTAATCCAGGCCGTGGCGGTCGAGCAGGCTGCGGACGCGCTCCTGCAGCCCTTCTACGGTGGACTCGGTGGAGAAACGGAAGTTGATCAACGCCTCCAGCTCACCGGGTACCACGTTGGTAGCACCGGTCCCGGAATGGATATTGGAGATCTGAAAGCTGGTCGGAGGAAAGAAGGCATTGCCCTGGTCCCACACCTCGGCGGCCAGCTCGGCCAGTGCCGGTGCGGCCAGATGGATCGGATTACGTGCCAGGTGAGGGTAGGCCACATGACCCTGCAGGCCCCTGATGAGCAGGCGGGCGTTAAGCGAGCCGCGTCGGCCGTTCTTTACCGTGTCGCCGACCAGGTCGGTACTGGAGGGCTCTCCGACCAGGCACCAGTCGACCTTCTCGTTGCGCTCAATCAGGGTCTGGACCACTTTCACGGTACCGTCAGTGGCGGGGCCTTCTTCATCACTGGTGATGAGAAAGGCGATCGAGCCGCGATGGTCGGGGTGCTCCGAGACGAAACGCTCGACAGCGACCACCATGGCGGCCAGGCTGCCCTTCATGTCTGCGGCGCCCCGACCGTACAGCATGCCGTCACGGACGGTCGGATGGAATGGCGGGCTGCTCCACTGTGCCTCGGCTCCGGTAGGCACCACATCGGTGTGTCCGGCAAAGCACAGCACCGGGCCCTCGCTGCCGCGGCGGGCCCAGAGGTTGTCCACTTCACCGAAACGCATGGGCTCGACGCGGAAGCCGCAGGCAGCCAGGCGTTCAGCCATCAGTTGCTGGCAGCCGGCATCGGCAGGGGTGATGGACTCACGGGCAATCAGGTCGCAGGCGAGGGCAAGGGTGGCGGAGGGCGTGGTGTTCATGGGTTGGCTGGCCGTATCTGGTATCGCTGCGCATGATACCAGATGTGGCCAGCCCGTCGCGGCGGCTCAGGGGTTGTTGCCGTCTCTCTCGTGGCCCATGGTGTTGCTGTCGGGCATGCCGGTTTCCGGATTGCGGAAGTCCGGGGTGCGTACTTCCGAATCCATCGGCATGTGGGCGTAGCGGGCGACATCGTCACCTTCGCTCTTTGAGCAGAGCTTCTCCTTCAGCTCGCAGTGACCGCTGATGCCGCGGTACAGTGCCATGCCGCCGGCGCCCAGGGCGAGCAGGCCGCCCAGCCCTCTGTGGCGCAGCCCGCAGGCGAGCAGCGCCAGGCCTCCTGCCACCGACAGCTTGCGTTCCATGCCATGTACGTTCTGTTTGTGGTGCATGATCGGGTGCTCCTCGTTCAGCGGCGGGGAACCGCGGAATCATCATGAGAGATGGTGACTTCGACACGACGGTTCATCGCGCGGGAGGCCGCCGTACTGTTGTCGGAAACGGGATGCGCTTCGCCCAGACCGATGGTCTGGATGCGGCTGGGGTCAACACCCTCGCGCACCAGGGCATGGCGAACGGAGTCAGCGCGGGTCTGGGACAGTTGCATGTTGTAGGAAGCGGCGCCGGTGCTGTCGGTGAAGCCCTCGATCAGTACCTTGCGCTCGGGGTGCTCCTGGAGGAACTGGGCCAGTTTGCGAATCTCCGAGTTGGCGGCGGGCTTGAGATCAGCCTTGTCGTGGTCGAACAGTACACTGCCGAAGGTCACTACCGAGCCGCGGTCGGTCTGTTTGGCATTGAGCTGCTCCTGCAGGCGACGGATCTCCTGGTCGCGGGCCTCCAATCGGGTGCGGGCGCGGTCTTCCGAAACGCCTTCAAGCTGCTGCTCGGTTTCACGCAGGGCAATGGTCTGGCGGGCCAGTTCGACCCGGCGCTCGGCAAGGTAGGCCAGGTGTTCCACCTCATTATCCTTGGCGCCCTCCCGGAAGGCGAAATCCGCCTGGTTCAGGGCCTTTCTCGCGTCCTCGGTCTCGATGGCCGCGTGCCGCTGTGCGCCGGGATCATTCTGCAGTTCGGTGACCTGGGAACGTACCTGTTCCAGCTGGGGATGGGGTTCGTTGGATGCACAGGCGACCAGCAGTACGCTGGCGGCCAGACAGGTTGGTAGGGTCAGATGACTACGCATGGTTGTGACTCCTCGCATTTAAACGTTTCTGGACGATTACTGAACGCGACGAAGGCTTTCTTCGCGCAATTCCCGGGTGCCTTCCTGGGCTCTTTCCAGCCCGCGTTTGGCGCGCTCGGCCTGAGCCTTGCGCTCGGCTACCCGGGCATCCCATTCGGCCTGCTCTGCGAGGCGGCGGGCACGGTCATAGTCCTCTTCCAGGTTGGCCTGTTCGGCCTGCAACAGTTTCTCCCGCGCGTTGCGCAGTTCCAGCGGTGCGAATTCGGCACTGCGGGCCGAGTCGGCGGAGTTGAGCGCCTGCTGCGCCGTGGCCAGCTGGCTGGTCGGTGGCGGCGTGCTGGCGCAGCCGGCGGTCAGGACCGCCGTGCTCAACGCAGCGACTGCCAACAGGTGCTTGCGGTCAAAAGGTAGGGCGAATGTAGGCATGATTCCGGCTCCAGTCTGAATTTCTGCATTGATGTCCACCGGAGGGGTGGATACCGTTTCATTCACTGGCGGGTCGTCCTGAGTTCGGATGGTTCGCGCTGCCGCTGCGCGGATTCGACCAGTCTGAAACTGTCGCGATTACAATAGCGTCGTGAATTGTGACCATAAGCGGCTGGGCCTGTTCAACATAACTGCGCTGCAATTGCCCAGGCAGGCCGGAATTGACGCATCCGGGTTATACTGTGCCGCCTGATTTCAGCGAGGTTGGCATGGCGGTTGATGATCCCCGTTTCGGAGGCATAGCCCGGCTCTACGGCCGGGAGGCACTGGCGCGCCTGCAGGCCAGCCACGTGGCTGTGGTGGGCATAGGCGGGGTCGGCAGCTGGGCGGCGGAAGCGCTGGCGCGCACCGGGCTGGGGCGGATCACGCTGATCGACATGGATGATATCTGCGTCACCAATACCAACCGCCAGCTTCCCGCCATGAAGGGCAATATCGGCCGGCTCAAGGTCGAGGTGATGGCCGAGCGTCTGCAGGCCATCAACCCCGGGTGTGAGGTGCGCCCGATCATGGGCTTCGTCACGCCCGACACGCTGGCCGAGTACATCACCGACGATATCGACTGCGTGGTGGACTGCATCGACAGCGTGGCCTCCAAGGTGGCGTTGATCGCCTGGTGCAGGCGCCGCAAGATCGGCATCGTCACCACCGGCGGTGCCGGAGGCCAGGTCGACCCTACCATGATCAAGGTGGCCGATCTGTCGAAAACCGTGAATGATCCGCTGGCGGCCAAGGCCCGGTCGCTGCTGCGTCGCGACCACAACTTTCCCCGTTCCGACAGCAAGCGCAGCTTCGGCGTGCCCTGCGTCTACTCCACCGAACAGTTGCGCTACCCCAAACCGGATGGCTCGGTCTGTCAGCAGAAGAGTTTTGTCGGGGAAGGGGTGAAGCTGGACTGCTCCGGCGGCTTCGGTTCGGTGACCATGGTCACCGCCACCTTCGGGATGGTGGCGGCAGCCAGGGCGGTGGAGCGCATTCTGCGCTGAAGCTCAGTTATGCGCGTGCAGCATCTCGTTGAGCGCGATGGCACTCTTGTTGGTCTTGCATTCGATGGCGCCGGTCTGGGAGTTGCGGCGGAACAGCAGATCCGGCTGGCCGGCCAGCTCCCGAGCCTTGACGATGCCCACCTGGTTGTCGGCTTCGTCCAGCAGCGCGACCTTGAGGCCGGCGGTGATGTAGAGGCCGACTTCCACCGTGCAGCGGTCGCCCAGCGGGATGCCGATCCCGGCATTGGCGCCGATCAGGCAGCCTTCGCCCACCGAGATGACGATATTGCCGCCCCCTGACAGGGTACCCATGGTGGAACATCCACCGCCCAGGTCCGAGCCCTTGCCGACAAACACCCCTGCCGAGATACGCCCTTCCACCATGCTGGTGCCCGCGGTGCCGGCGTTGAAGTTGATGAAGCCTTCGTGCATGACGGTGGTGCCCTCACCGAGATAGGCACCCAGGCGCACCCGCGCAGTGTCGGCGATACGGATGCCGGTGGGCACCACGTAGTTGGTCATGATCGGGAACTTGTCGACGCTGTGGACCTGCAGATCCTCGCCACGCAGCCGGGCCTGCAGCTGGCGTTGCGGCAGTTCGTGGATGTCGATGGCGCCCTGGTTGGTCCAGGCTACATTCGGCAGCAGGGGAAACAGCCCGGCCAGCACCACCTCATGGGGTCTGACCAGACGGTGAGACAGCAGATGCAGCTTCAGATAGGCGCCCGGGGTGGTGGTCGGGGCTTCATCGGTTTCCAGGAGGGTGACCACCAGCGGGCGGGTGCTGTGCTGGAACTGGTCGGCCAATGCGCCGAGCTCGGCAAAGCCTCCATCGGTGAGTGCTTTGCCCAGTGCGGCGCACTGGTCGGGGCGCAGGTCCAGCGCCTGGTTGCCGCCCCGGTAGCCGAGCTGGTCGGCAAATATGGCGACCAGCGCGGCTGAGGGGTTGAGAAGTGGCTGGGGGTAGAACACCTCCAGCCAGTCGCCGGCCATGTTTTGGGTGCCGATACCCAGAGCAAGACTGAAATGGTCGCTCATCTAGTGAATCCTTGGCGCGTGGGTCAGAAGGCAGTGGCGTACAGGTCCGGCTTGAAGCCGACCAGTCGCCGTGGGCCGATATCCAGTACCGGTCTTTTTATCATCGAGGGGTTGGCCTGCATGAGCGCGACGGCCTTGTGCTGGTCAAGGTCCTGCTTGTCGGCATCATCCAGCCTGCGGAAGGTGGTTCCCTGGCGGTTGAGGATCTTCTCCCAGCCATGCTCTTCACACCAGGCGTGCAGGCGCTCGGCGTCAATGCCTTCCTTCTTGTAGTCGTGGAAGTGGTACTCGATACCATGCTCGTCCAGCCAGGTGCGGGCTTTCTTCATGGTGTCACAGGCCTTGATGCCGTACAGGGTAATCATCGCTATGCGGGCTCCGGATAGGGTGAGTGGTGCAGCCGTCAACGGGCAGGCCGCCCTGGACCCGAATTCAGATGTCCATGGCCTGGGGGGGCTCGAGATCAGACTGCTCGATGTTGTAGCTGAGCGTACGAATGATGGTGTTCTGCAGACGCTGGCATAACTGGGGGTCGGACAGGGGCTGGTTGTCCGCATCGGTCAGTACGAAAACATCATCCACGCGTTCGCCCAGCGTGACGATGCGTGCATTCTGCACGCTGATGTCGAAATCGAGAAATATTTTTCCCATTCTGGCCAGCAGGCCGGGGCGATCGGGGGCGCTCAGCTCCAGGGTGGTGTACTGGCCACCGTGATCGGTGAAGATGGTCACTTCCGGAGCGAAGGCGAAGTGCTTGAGCTGCCGCGGCACCCGACGCTGGATGATCGACGGATAGGCGTCGGGGTCAGACAGCACCTCGCTCAGTTCACGCTTGATCTCGCGGATGCGTTCAGGGTTGTCGCCGATCGGGCCGCCGTCGGCATCCAGCACGATATAGGTGCCCAGGTTGCTCCTGTTGCTGGTGAACACCCTGGCGTCCTGGATGCTGAGGTTGAGCTGGTCCATGGCGGCGGCGGTGACCGCGAACAGGTCATGCTGCGCCGGAGTGTAGAGGAAGATCTGGGTGGCACCCTCGAACTCGCGCTGGGCGGTTTCCTTGATCAGTACCAGCGGGCCACGCCGTTGCGGGTGCTGCAGGATGGCTTCTGTCTGCCAGGCGATATCGCTGGCAGTATGGCGCAGGAAGTAGTTGTCCTCCAGCTGCTGCCACAGGCTCTCGGTATCGTCCTCGTCGATGCCGTTGCGTACCAGGATGTCCATCGCCGCGCGCTGGGTGTCGGCAATCTGCTCGGCGCGATTGGGCGGGTTGTCCAGACCCCGACGCAGGGCGCGCTTGGTCTCGGTGTACAGCTGGCGCAGCAGCGAGGCGCGCCAGGAGTTCCAGAGGTTGGGATTGGTGGCATTGATATCGGCGATGGTCAGTACATAGAGGTAATCCAGCCGGACCTGGTTGCCCATCAGCACGGCAAAGTCGTGGATGACCTCGGGATCGGAAATGTCCTTGCGCTGTGCGGTGGTGGACATCAGCAGATGGTGCTCCACCAGCCAGCAGATCAGGTGCGTATCCCAGGCGGGCAGCTTGTGGCGCTGGCAGAAATCGGCGGCGTCGATGGCGCCCAGTTCGGAATGGTCACCGCCACGGCCCTTGGCGATATCGTGGTAGAGCCCGGCGATGTACAGCAGGTCCGGCTTGGGCAGGCGGCAGAAGATCTTCCACGCCAGCGGGTACTTCTCCTGGAAGTCCGGCCGACCCAGCTTGCGCAGGTGCTTGATCAGGTTCAGGGTGTGCGCATCCACGGTATAGATGTGGAACAGGTCATGCTGCATCTGCCCGATGATGCGGCCGAACTCCGGCAGGTAGCGACCGAGGATGCCGTAACGACTCATCCGCCGCAGATTGCGGTGCACGCCCTCGCGGCAGCGCAACAGCTCCATGAACAGGCTGGTATTGCGGATGTCGTTGCGGAACTCGTCATCGATGAGATGGCGGTGATCGCGCAGCAGGCGGATGGTGTCGGCGCGTACCCCGCGGATCTCCCGGTGCTGGGCCATCAGCAAAAAGATTTCCAGCATTGCGAACGGGGTGCGTTTGAACACCTGCGGGTGGGTCACTTCGATGTAATGATTGCGTACCTGAAAGCGGCTGTTCAGCGGCTGGATGTCGGCCGCCTCGGCATCGCGCAGGAGGATTTCCTCGAAGTGCTGCATGAGCAGGTCGTTGAGCTCGGCCAGGGACATGACGATGCGGTAGTACTTCTGCATGAAGCGCTCGACCGCCAGCTTGGTATCGTTGCCCTCAAAGCCGAACAGCCTGGCCAGTGCGCGCTGGTGGTCGAACAGCAGCCGGTCCTCGGCCCGTCCGGCCAGACTGTGCAGGGCAAAGCGCACCTGCCAGAGGAAGGCCCGGCCGCTGGTCAGGATGCTGTATTCGGGCTCGTTGAGAAAGCCCCGGTCAACCAGCTGCCGCAGGTCGCTGGTGCCGAAATGGCGCAGCGCCACCCAGCC
>Ga0079224_100004699_pt1 | contig 17772 bp, 9 predicted proteins | sample Stecom2015_FD_80414 | JGI IMG/M metagenome (GOLD analysis project Ga0079224, IMG submission 80414) | Agricultural soil microbial communities from Utah to study Nitrogen management - Steer compost 2015 | ecosystem: Environmental > Terrestrial > Soil > Agricultural land | place: USA: Utah...
CGTTTGATCCGCTCGTTTTGCATCTTGTTAAAGGAGCCGATTGCCTGATAGGAATTGTTGAGCAGGTAGACATCCAGGTCCCCGTCCTTGTCGTAGTCGAAAAATACTGCGTGGGTGGAGAACCCCTGGTCGGCCAGTCCATAGGCTTCTGCTTGCTCGAGGAAGGTTCCATTGCCCTGATTGATAAAGAGCTCGTTTTGTTTGTTGTCCCCCTTGACGTCGCCAGAGTTGCAGACATAGATGTCGAGCAGACCGTCGCCATTGACGTCAGCCATGGCCACACCGGTGCTCCAGGCGCGGGTGCCAGCGACCCCTGCTTTCTCGGTTGCGTCCTCAAACTCGAAGTTTCCCTTATTCAAGTAGAGTTTGTTGGGGCTCAAATTGGCGGTGAAATACAAGTCTGCCAACCCGTCGTTGTTCACATCACCGATCGCTACTCCGCCGCCGTTGTAGTAATTGCGATAGGTGAAGACATTGAATGCCTCGTCAAAATGGAGGTCATTTCTGAAGTCGACCCCGGAGGTTTTTTCCGAGATCTCCAAGAAGAGCGTGGGTTGGCTTTCTTTTTCAATTTGACAAGAAAAAAGTAAAATCAGCAAAAGTGCGTTTGAAATAGCTGCTCTCATGAATTGGTGTTTCCTTTCAATTTTTTCTCAACCGGGAGATCGGATATCTCCGCTCTGACGACTGAGAGGTGCTTCTTGAATATCCTGATCCTACGGTTCCCGTCGATCTTCACGTAGACAATTTGAGACTTATCTTCATTGGTAACCTCCATAAATCCCGGCCCGTACCACTCCTCAAACAGTTTTACCACATCTTCCCGAAGTCTTTCTGCCTTTAGGTCCTCGTTCCATGGCGCCCATCCGTCATAAGAGAATTCGACTGGCATCAGGTAGATCCTATTCTGCTCAAACTGTGGGTAAAAGCGCATCTTTGCCGGATTTCCAGATGGCATCTTGGCTTGATATTCCACCAAGAGTTCTGAAGGGCCGTTGGTGAGTATTCCTTGTTTATTTAATTCCCAACAGGTCTTAAAGAACTCCCGCTTTTCCATCCCCAATTCCAATCCCAAAAACAATTCCTTCACTTCTTTTCCAGAAGCCAATTCTTCGTCTTCAAGTTTCTCGTAGGGTGTCTTGCAGGAGAAAAGCAGTAGAGAAAGAACAGATATTTTAACGAATTTCAAAAACCAGAGGGACTTCATTATTTCGGAGTACTAGTAGATTTGATTTGTTTTCGATTTTGATTTGGAGCATATGGCGGATTTCACCTGAGACAAACAACCCACTTTGCTCCGGGAGCATCGCCTCCCATTGATTTTTTTCCAGAGGCTTCAGTACCCAGCCATAGCTTCCCATCTGGCTCCCAAGCTCCGGTTTGATGCCGCTTAGGTTTCCCCCAAAGACCAGGTAGGGGAGTTGCCCGTCGGCGTGGACAGCTGTGATCGAATGGACGGGAGCCGACTGGATCTCAAGCGGTAAAACTGCCGGTTTAAACCCTGCTTTTCCGGAGTTAATCCAGAGCGTGGTCTCCAGAATCTGTATACGTAAAGTTAGAGAATTCGCCCAGACCGCTTGGGGGAAAAGTTCTTCTAAGGCTTTATTTTGATAGGATTCGTAGGTAAGGAGCTGTTTGCGGAGTGAGGGGATCTGACGGAGAAGAGCAGTTTTGAGCACCCATGGGATGGTTCGCTGCGCTTCACGTTGCGCAAGTATTTGATCCAGGGATCCGTTTTGGTCAAAGTCATTGACAATCAGTTGGAGTTGGGAAGTCGGAGAGGTGTGAAGGCGGGAATTCAGGCCGTGATTTCCGGCGATGATGTCCGGTTTGCCGTCACCGTTGACGTCTTCTACGAGCAGGCTGTTCCACAGTCCTTCGGTATCTTCAAAGCCAAATTCCGCACTGGAGTCTTGCAGTTTTCCCGCCTTCAATGTGTAGACCTTGATCGGCATCCATTCTCCGGCGACTATCAGTTCGGGATTTCCATCTCCGTCCAAATCTGCCAGTGCACCGGCGGTCAACATTCCAATCTGAGAAAGAGCTGGATTGAGGCTTTCGCTGATTTCGGTGAAGTTTCCCTTGCCGTCATTTTCCCAAATCTGAAGTCCCGTCGGGATGCCGTATGAAAACGGGATGGCGCGGCTTCCGACGACCAAATCCTCATCCCCATCTGCGTCCAAGTCCCAAGAAAGGATAAAAGCCGTAGGACTGGAGGTGAAGGATTGGGCGGATTTCTGGAAGTTGCCCCGACCGTCATTAAGATAGAGTCGGTCAGAGAAGACGGGCGAACGATCGCCAAATTCAATCCCCCCGCTTCCGACCAGGAGATCGGCATGTCCATCTCCATTTGCGTCAAAAAAGTGGGCGGTCACATCTTCTGCGAGAGCATCCCGGGAAAATACTTCGAGCTGACTGGGTATGAACTCTCCAGATGAACGCTGTAGCAAAAGCGAGGAGGGCTGCCCTTTGGCTCCCGGGATAAAAATATCCTCCAATCCGTCGCCGTTGACGTCTGCTTTTGCCGCTTGTGGTCCCTCATTGCTGATCATCCAAAAGCGCAGTCTGTCCCGATCAAAATCTATAAACTCGCTTTCCTGATGACGGAAAGGGATTCGTGAGTCTTTTATGTGGAAGGTTTGAGAATTGCTTCGACTCGAAATGATTGTTGTTTTAATCCCCGCACCGGGCGAAAGCTTTAGAAACTGATTACTCGTGACGTCGGTCATCAGACTTGCACTGCCGTCAGGCCAGACGATCCGGAGAGAATCGAGCTGTTCGATTTGCCCAAAACCTAAATGTATCCGGGGATCGACGGACGACATATAGCCTTTGACGGGCTGATACTCCTGGTAGAATTGCCTGTCTCCTGAAAACGCGGTGACTTTTGCACCAAAGGCATTCCCCAGATCCAGATTTAGATAGCTTCCCTTCTTCGTCTCTGAACTTTTATTTTGAAAGATAAAAGCTTTTTCGTTAAGGTTGTTGACGACCAAGTCGAGATCTCCATCGTTGTCCAAGTCTCCATATGCCGAACCCGTGCTAAATGTGGGTTGATCCATTCCAAAGCTTTCGGCCTTATTTTCAAACTTCCAGTCTGCCATATTTTTGAAAAGGAAATTTGCCTGAGGATTGGAGGGGAAAGCATCTATCATCTTGGTCAGTAGCACTGAATCCTCCCGATAACCCTTTACTTTTTCCTGGTTGTTTACATAGAAGTCGACAAAGTCAAAATCCGTCAAGTCCTTTACAATTCCGTTTGCCACGAAGATGTCCTTCAGGCCGTCGTTGTCTGCATCGAAAATGAGGGCTCCCCAGCTCCAATCCGTAGCTTCAACGCCAGATAGCCGGCTCACTTCTGCGAACACAGGCGTGCTGGTTCCAGGTCGATATCCGAGGTTTCGTTGCAGAGTATTGCGGGTGAACTGATGGTGGTAGCCTGCTTTTACACTCGCTTGATATTTGTCCCAATCTTCGAAGGGAGTCTTGGTCTTGACACGGGCGAGTTCTGCCGGCAGCATCTCGGTGACAAAAATGTCGGGTCGGGTGTCATTGTCCAGATCAGCGATATCGGCACCCATGCTTCCCATGCTGATCTCAGGAAGCAGCTCTGGAAGAATCTCGCTGAAGGTGCCGTCTTGATTGTTGAGATAAAGGTAATCTCGCTCAAAGAAGTCATTGGATACGTACAGGTCAGGCCAATTGTCACCATTGAGGTCTGCGACGGTCACGCCCAGTCCGTAGCCGATAGCGCTCCCGTAGATACCTGCCTGTTCAGATACATCTTTAAACTCGTTACCGTCATTTCGGAAGAGTTTGTTTCCTCCAGTGGAATCCCGTACGTCCCGCTGTCCCTGGCGTAGATCGAACACCCCGACAGAACGGCTGGAGTTGCTTAGGAGATACATATCGAGATCGCCGTCTTTGTCAAAATCGAAGAAGACAGCATGCTGGCTCAGGCCTATTTCAGCGATTCTGTATTCCTTGGATTTTTCGGAAAACGTAAGATCTCCGTTGTTGATAAACAGTTCATTGTGGCGTCTGTCTCCGCCTGGAGGACCTGATTTGCAGACATAGATGTCCAGCAGTCCGTCGCCATTGATGTCTGCCATACTGACTCCGGTGGACCAATAGCCCGTGGAGTTTAAGCCAGCGTCATCTGTAATGTCCTTGAATTTCAGGTTGCCCTGATTGAGATAAAGTCGATTGGAGGTTTGATTTCCGGCGAGAAAAATATCGATAAGGCCGTCATTGTTGATGTCGCCAAGGGCGACTCCCGCTCCGTTGTAGAAATTCCGAAAGATATAGGGGTTGATTTTTTCTGTATAGGCCAGATCGTTTCTGAAATCAATCCCGGTATCCTCACTTTCCAACAATTGAAAGAGTGGCGGGTCGCTTGTCTTTTCTTTTGTACAAGAAACCAAAAAAAGGAGAAGTACTACAAAGTGTATTTTTGGGTTCATCTAATGTTATGAAAAAAGGAAGCGCACCTAGATGCCCTTCCTTTTCAAGGTAATTCAAAATCTGATTAATATCCTGGATTTTGGACCAGATTGGGGTTGGAGCTGATTTGAGTTTGAGGTATGGGGAAGATATTTCTGTAAGGCTCGGAAGCTGCTTTTTCCCACCATGGCTGATTGAATTTTCCGAAGCGGATTTGATCGGTTCTGCGCGTTGCCTCCGCAAACATTTCGCGGCCTCTCTCGTCGTACAGATCTTCAAGGGTCATCGAGGTGAACGGTGCTACCCCGGCACGCGTACGAATTTGGTTTACGAGTTCAGTCGCTTCCGCAATTTTTCCCTGACGGTATTTAGCTTCAGCGCTGACCAATAGAATATCTCCATAACGGAAAATCGGATAGTCATTGCTCAGGTTACTGTTGGATCCGGGTGCAAACTCAAACTTGCCTATCCTTGCTCCATCTTGTCTCAAGGCTTTAGGAGTAAGTTCTCTGATGCTTGGCGTAAATGTGAGTGGCGCTCCGTCTGGATCCTCGGGTTCAAACGATGCGTCTAGGAGCCTTTCGCCTGAGGAGGAAAATTGGGGACCCACGATGAAATTGTCTTTTCTCAAATCATTTTCCTCATAGGTATTATAGAATTCCTCAAGGGACGCGTAGCCATTCCAAGGCTGTTCTTGTAAGTCATAGGTCTCTCGGTTAAGACCATGTAGCGTCATCATAGAAAGGTTGAATCCCGTAGCATTGTTCTCATCGTAAGGGAGAGTCATGATGTTTTCGGAAGATCCTCCGTTTCTAGTGGCAAAATTTGCGAAGTAGTTAGAGGTAAGGGAGTAGACGCCGCTTTCTATGATTGCGTTAGCCGCAGCTTCTGCGTCAGCCCATCTTGGAGTACCGGTATAAATCTCCGCGTTTAAGTAAAGCTTTGCCAGAATAGCCTGGGCGGAATAGTAGTTGATCACAGTCTTCTTGTCCTCTTTGACCAACATATCCATATTGTCTTTTACCGAGCTTTCGATAAAATTGAATACTTCTTGCCTTGAGCTGTTGGTAGGATTTGAGCCAAGGTCATCCTCCGTGGAGATCGGCACGTTTCCATAGACATCGATCAGCCAAAGATAGACTAGGCCTCGCAATACGGTCAATTCTGCTTTCAATTCGGGTAGATCCGGATACTGCACAATCAAGTTGTTGATCTCTCCAATAGCGGTATAGCAGTAGTCCCAAGCACCACTGACAGAAGGTTCCGATGGGTCCCAGGTGTGTCTGTGAAGTCTTATCCATGCGTTGCCATCTTGCCAATCCGGCCCCCTAGTCGGTACGACCACTTCGTCAGAAGATACTTCATGCAGCGACCATATGCCGCCGCTTGCGCCCCCGTTGCCGACAATTCTTGAATAAGCCGAAGCTTTCAATACTGGGATCAAATTTGGATCCTTGCTGGCATTCACTTGTTCTTGAGTGACGCCGTCAAGCACTTCTTGGTCTAGCTCCCGGCAAGCTCCGATAGTGACCAAAATCAGGCCGACTAAGGAGATATTTTTTATATGTTTAAACATAGCTATGCGAGATTGATTATTTGAAATTGAGAGATAGGCCCAGAGTGAAGGACCTTGTCTGGAAATAGGTGTTCATCCGTTCGATTCCAGGAGAAAGCGCACTTGTAAAACCATCGCCATTGTTTGCGTCGGTCAGTCTAGCCTCTGGATCGATGCCTGTATATCCTGTAATCGTGAACAGATTTTGGGCGGCAAAATACAGTCGAAGGCCACTGATGTTCTTGGAATTGAGTTGGAAATTATGTCCCAGCTCCAAATTGTCCAGCCTCACAAACGATGCGTCTTCAACGTAGGAGCTGTTGAAGGTAGGAACGGCGGTTACCAATGGGTTCGTTGGAGTCTTGTCTGTGATCACAGAGTTGTATGCATTAGACCCGCTGTCTGCGTTTTCAAAAAATCCTCTGTAGGAATTGTAGAGTGTGTGACCCCATACGCCTCTGAAGAAGAAACTAAGAGACCATTGTTTGTACGCAAAGTTGTTGGCAAAGCCAAACTCGCCCTTAGGAAGACCATTTCCGACTTTTTCCCATTCATCGGGCTTATCAGTGGAGAGGATGTAGTTACCGTCTTCAGTATATCCTTGCAAGATTGGACCATAAGTATCGCCCAATGTCTGGCCTACCCTGTTATAGATAATTGGGTTGCTGTTTTGACCCGGAGAACCAGGAGTAGCAAACCGAAGCTCATCGAAACCTAGATCTCCTATCGAGAAACTTTCAATCTTAGTCTTGTCATAGATCGTAAAGTTTGCGTTTGGAGTCCATCTTACCTGGCCCAGATTTACTGCGGTCAGACCTACGGAGAACTCAAATCCAGCAGCACGCAGATCGGCTAGGTTGATCCATGTAGATGCGACCGTGTTAAATCTGCCCGGATCAAACTGGTTTGGAGTTCCAGGAGACACCGGTACATTGAAGAGCAGATCGGAGATATTTCTGATATAATAGTCCAAGCTACCTATCACTTTGTTGTCCCAGAGGCCATAATCAATACCGAAGTTCAGTTCTTGCTTGCTCTCCCACTTCAAGTCCCTGTTTGGATTGGAGCTTTGTACAATACCCACGAATACGTCGTTGGAAGTAAGCGGGTCTCCATCTAAGTCCACTCTATTTCCATTGGTAAATGCACCGGTAGCGAGGGTTGGAGAAGGCGGAAGGTTACCAGTCACACCAAATGATATTCTAGGTTTCAGCTGGCTGAATACTCCCATGTCGAATATCTGATTCAAGTCAGATCCCAAACTAAATGCAGGGAAGACACCGGTTTGGTTGTTAGCTCCAAAGCCTGAGTATGTCTCGGCTCTTACGGAGGCGGAGAAAAAGAAGGTGTTGTTGTAGTTGAAATTAGCTCTGCCGAAGACAGAATTCAATTGGTCTTCATTGGCGTAAGACGACAGTTCAGTGTTGTTGCCTACGCGAATAGCTCCGCCGCCAAGGTTGTCCCATCCAGTATCAAACAGAAACTGCCTTGACCTGGCATTGAAGCCTTGGTTTTTGGTAGTCTGCAGTCCCACTCCCCCAAGGAGTGTCATGTTCAGTCTATTGGAGAAATCCTTTTCAAACCGAAGGGTGGATTCGAAGATTTCTCTAACGCGGTCATTTGTAATGCGCTGTGCGGATCCTCCCGCACCAAGGCCTACGGCAATATCTTGTTTTGCCCAGAAATTGCCAGCCAGCTCATTTCTGGAGTCTTGAGAATACTGCGCAGAAAGCGTAAGCTTGTCTAAGATATCGTACTCGACCAAGTAAGAGAAAAGGGAGGATTTGATCTCACTTACAAATTTTTGCTGCTTGGTAAGGGCAATGGGATTGAAATAGTCAGTCAGGTTGCGTTGAAAGTACCCACCATATTTTTCGGACTCTTCGCTGTCTTCAAAGATAGGAGCGGTGGGATTATAGATAGTAGCATATCTAAACGCATCATTATTCACCCGTGCTTGATCTTCTTTGGTGACAGATAAATTGATGTTAAAACGGAGTTTGTTGTCCAATGCTCCCTGACGAATATTTAATCTGGCATTTAAACGATTGTTTTCCACTCCCTTGATCACCCCTTTATTATCGCGATAGTTTACTGAGGCGAGGTAGTTTGTATTGTTGAAGCCTCCCGAGACACTGGCAGCGGTGGAGGCAGAGAAAGAGTCGCTGAGCATTTCGTCTCTCCAGTCCGTACGGCTGCCATAGTCGGTTCCGCCTCGCTCGATGAATTCCTCCGGTGAAAGAATAGGGATGAGATTCGTCGCCTGGTTCAAAGTTCCATAGGTATTGATGGACACATTTGTAGTTCCTTCACGATTACTTTTCTTATTGGTCGTGATCAGAATTACCCCTGAGGAACCTCTGGCGCCATATATTGCCGCAGCCGATCCATCTTTTAGTACATCGATAGACTGAATGTCATTAGGATCGACATTCTCCAGAGACGCGCCGATCACTCCGTCTAGCACTACAAGAGGCGATGAGTTTGCCCCGAACGTGGAGAGGCCACGAAGTCTGATCGCGAAACCACTGTTTGGATTACCTCCAGCTCGGGTAATGGAAAGACCAGCAACCTTGCCTTGTAGCAGCTGAGCCGGGTTCACGATATTTCCTCTGTTGAAGTCCTCCGGCTTGACACCCACCACAGCTGATGTGATCTCTTTCTTGTCCTGCGAACCATAGCCGATCACGATTGCTTCTTCCAGGCTTTGGATATCTTCTTCAAGACTGACCGAGATCGTGCTCTGATTTCCGATCTCCACTTCCTGCGGAAGGTATCCTACGAAAGAGATAACCAGAATCTGGTCCCCGGGCTGCAGCTCGATGGAAAACTTGCCATCCAAATCTGTGGCAACTCCACGGGTGGTACCTTTGACCAGTACGGTGGCGCCTGGGACGCCGTCTTCCAATCTGGCGTCCAGGACGGTGCCTGTGACAGATCGGGTTTGAGCGTTGACGGCCACAATTGCACAGATTGTAAGTGCAACTGCAAGCGTCAACGACTTGAGTTTGGGTAAATAATTTGTCATAGGGTTTATTGGTTTTTTAGAAAAAAAAATGAGTTCCTGTATTCGACACCTAAAGTGCTTGTAATATTTTTATTTTGCAATTTTTAACAAAGCTGATTGCGATTGCTGCGGCAAGAAAGTTTGTACGAAATATCGTATTGTATGAATAATAGGAAACGGAACGACTGTTTTCTTGAGAATAATTCAATGAAATTAGCGTTCGATTAAATTCAATCAGGAATTCGCAATGTTTTTTCGATGATTGAAAAATCTATAATAGACCAGAATAGCTCCTGGCATGATCAGCTAATCTGTGATTCAGCTGATTAGGTTTTTTCCTTGAGAAGGTCGACGGCGGACGGTGTATACCGAATGAAAAAAACGCCTGGATTGCAGCACCCCAAGGTGCCCGAAATCATGAACGTCCGTCATGCTAAATCATCTTAAAAACTGCCCATACAACCTTTTGCTGTGTTTTTTCATCTATACCTTTATCAAGAAGCATAGCCACTTTTATAAAACACAATGATTAGAAAGATACTGCTCTGGATGACGATCCTATTTTTTGGATTGGAAGGCCATTCGATAGCACAGGGAATCCGGGGAAGAGTATCCAATCAGGACGGCGAGCCATTGGCTTTCGCCTCGATCTATGTCCGAAACTTGGAAGATGGCGTGCCCGCCAATGAAAACGGCTTGTACGAGTTTCGGCTGAAGCCTGGACTCTATGATGTTATCGTCCAGTTCTTGGGATATAAGTCTCAGCTGGAGACGGTGGAGATCACGGACGGTTGGGTGGATCTGGACTTTAGTTTGGAACCACAGATTTATAATCTGAGTGAAGTCGAGGTTCGAGCTGGGGCGGAGGACCCTGCTCTTACGATCATGCGCAAGGCAATCTCGAAAGCCAAATATCACCGGCTTCAGCTGCAGCAATATTCGACCACTGTGTACCTGAAAGGCACCGGACAGCTGACGGATGCTCCTTTTTTCATGAAGAAAACCTTAGAGGAAGAGGGACTCAAGCTCAACGAAGCCTACACGTCGGAGTCGGTGTCACGAATCACATTTACCCTGCCCAACAAGGTGGAAGAGAAGGTGATATCCATCCGTACCAATGGAGATAATCAAGGCACATCGCCGGCACCTTATCTTCAGACCTCTTTCTATCAGGATCAGATCAACGAGATCGTTTCGCCGCTTTCCCGCTACGCGTTTCAATATTACCAGTTCAAGTACGAGGGGAGTTTTTTTGACCAGGACGTGATGGTCAGCAAGATCAAAGTGACCCCGCGCTCGCGTGGCGAGCGGGTTTTTGAGGGCTACATCTATATCATCGAGGGACTCTGGGCGATCCACAGTCTGGATTTGAAGACCTCTCTGTTGGGCTTTCAGATCACTGCTAAGCAGCAATATGCGCCCGTAGCGGAAAATGTTTGGATGCCGCTTACACATACCTACACCTTCGGCGGGAAAATTTTTGGCTTTGCCGGTGAGTTCAAATATCTCGCCTCGACCCGGGAATACGACGTGACTCTGAATCCAGATTTGATCCCGGTACCGGAGATCATTGATGAAACGATCCAGGACGTGCCTCAGGGTCTGCCCAAATTTGACAAGTCGATATCTGCCCTAGAGCAGCTCGCCAGTGGGGAGCCCAAGACCCGAAAGGAATATCGCAAGCTCCTGAATGAATATGAGAAAGAAACGCTGAAGGCAGAGCAGGGCGGGGAAAAAGAGACAGTCACTTCAGAGCGGTATTACAGTGTCGATTCCTTGGCCAAGAAGCGCGGATTGAGCTATTGGGACAGCATTCGCCCGGTTCCGCTGACCGTCAAAGAAGTCGAGGGCTATCGGCGGGATGACAGCTTGGCGACGGTGGAGGTTGCCAAGATGAGTGAGGTCGACTCGGTTGCGAAAAAGGCCAGGAAAGGATTCAAGCCCTTGGAAGTCTTGACGGGAGGTTCTTATTCTTTTGGAAAAGGAGTTTCAGCGGGCTTTAAGTCTAACCTGACCAAGATTTCATTTAACACAGTTGAAGGGGTGAAGGTAGGTATGGGTCTCTTCTACCGGAAGTATTCCGAAGTCAAGCTCGCCGACAGTGTGAACCGAATCAGAAAAAGCTTCAACATCGAGCCGGAGCTTCGCTATGGATTCTCGAGCGACCGATTCTATGGAAAGGTGGATTTCCGATGGTCGCATACCCAGCCGACTTCGGGCCAGACTTGGGGCATCGAGGGCGGAAGGTACATCTACCAGTTTAACTCCGCAGACCCCATTCAAGAGCAAGTCAATGCGGCTTATTCGCTCTTGGTACGCAGAAATTACATGAAGCTGTATGAGCAGGATTTCGCACGTGCCTACTGGTCTCATCGGGTGAACTATGGCTTAACGTATCGGGCGAACTTCACCTTGGCGGAAAGGAGGGAATTGTTTAACAACTCGAACTATTCATTTTACAACAAGCCTGAAAGAGAATACACTCCCAACCGGCCCGACAACATAGAAGCGGCCGACATGGCCTTCCAAAATAATCAGATTGCAAAACTCCACACTTCACTAGAGTGGCGGCCAGGACTGACCTACACGATTCGTGACGGGAGAAAGACGCCAAACTATTCCCGGTCGCCTTTGATTACCTTCACTTACCAAAAAGCTTTTCCGGAATTAACGAGCTCGGACAATGCATCCAAGTTTGATCAGCTAGAGCTGGGGGTAAAGCATGACGTGACCTTCGGAGCGAGTGGAAAGCTGGATTTCAATGTCACAGCGGGTACTTTCTTAAACAACGACCAGGTCTATTTTCAGGACTACATGCATTTCGGAGGCAACCGGACGGTATTTTCCAACTTCGGCGCTGCGGCCAACTTCCGGTTTATGGATTATTACAAATACAGCACTAAATCGAGCTATATATCAGGGATAGCGCATTATCAGTTCAGGAAGTTTTTGCTGACGCAATTGCCGATGCTGCGATTTTCCGGAGTCAGGGAAAACATCTTTGTCAACTATCTGAAGACAGAAAACTCACCTCACTACACTGAAGTAGGTTATTCACTGGACAACCTCTTCCGGATCTTCAGACTCGAGTTGGGTGTGGCTTTCGAAAACGGAAAATATCTGAGAAGCGGTCCGCTGTTTGGAATTGCAACCTTTATAAATGTGAACTTTGACGAGTAGAGAAGAAGGAAGACGATGAGCAGTTGGTCGGGAAAAGGGAGCGACAGCGCACTGACTAAAGTGCGACGAACTTGTCTTTTACTCTCAAGCCCATTGGAATATGAATCATGAAGAAAAGCGTCAAGACGATCTAGCGAGGAACCGCAGTTGCGGCCAAAACAAGGAAGCCCGGCAGAGTAGACACTTTACCGGGCTTATTGATGGAAATCGATTGATCAGACCTTCATGATGTCGACTTCTTTTTTGGCGAGCATCTCGTCCAGTTTGCTGGAATATTGGTCTGTTAACTTTTGAACCTGATCTTCTGCACGCTTGACGGCATCCTCAGGGGCACCGTCCTTTTGGAGCTTTCGCAGGGACTCGTTGGTGTCCTTTCGCACGCTGCGCAAAGAGATTTTCCCATGCTCACATTCTTGCTTGGCCTGCTTGACCAGATTGGCGCGGCGCTCTTCCGTCAGGGCCGGAATGGTCAGGATGATGATCTCACCGTTGTTTTGCGGAGCTAGTCCCAAATCAGAATTGATGATCGCTTTTTCGATATCGGATATGAGCTTTCGTTCGAAAGGCTTGATGGCCAGAGTCCGGGCATCCGGTGTGTTGACAGAGGCAACTTGCTGAAGGGGAGTAGGAGATCCATAATACTGAACCATGATCCCGTCCAATAGGTTGGGCATAGCCTTGCCGGCGCGGATCTTTACCAGCTCAGAAGCGGTGTGATCTACCGCTTTTTGCATCAGCTCTTTTGCTTCATCTAAGAATAACTCGATTTCTTCCATGATTTAATTCAAGGGTTAGACAGTGATCAATGTTCCGATTTCCTCTCCAAGTACAAGTTTGCTCAGGTTATCAGCCTTGTTCATGTCAAAGACGATGATCGGGAGGTTGTTTTCTTGGCAGAGCGTGAAGGCAGTCATGTCCATCACGTTCAGATTTTTCTCATATACTTCGGTGAAAGATATGTGATTGTATTTAGTTGCTGTTTTGTCTTTTTCAGGATCGGCTGTATAGACTCCGTCCACTCGGGTTCCTTTGAGCACGACATCAGCTTCGATCTCGATAGCACGAAGCGCTGCGGTGGAGTCGGTGGTAAAATAGGGGTTTCCGATGCCTGCTCCGAAGATGACGATTCTGCCTTTTTCAAGGTGACGAATCGCTCGTCTACGAATGAAGGGTTCGCAGACGCTTTCGATCTTGATACCAGACATGAGTCGGGTGTACATCTTATTTTGCTCCAAAGCACTCTGCAGCGCCATCGCGTTGATCAAGGTGGCGAGCATTCCCATGTAGTCACCTTGGACGCGGTCGATGCCGGATTTTTCCGCCTGCACGCCTCTAAAAATATTGCCCCCTCCGATCACGATCGCGATTTCCACTCCCATGTCTTTCACCTTTTTGATTTCGTCAGCGTACTGCTGAAGTCGCGAAGGATCGATCCCGTAGTTTTTTTCGCCCATCAAGGCTTCCCCACTGAGTTTGAGCAGAATTCGGTTGTATTTCATCTGTTTTATAATTGATTTTCAATGGTAAACCCAATGACTCTGGCTCGGTTGATGATCATCCCGCTGTGAGGGGCTTCAGTCCTGCTCGATTTCATCTATTGGATTATTGATTTCTAAAGTTTCGATCGGCAAAGCCCGATTTGATATCGGGGTTTACTAGACAAAATTTGATCGAGTCGACCCTGAAAAGCCTAAACAATCCGACAAATATAATTTCTTCATGGCACAATGCTAGGCCAAAATCTAAAAATGGAGACTGTCTGATTGTCTTTAATAGAGTAACTGGCTGATTTAATGGGTGTTTGGTTGGTGGAAAGGGTTTTTATTACTGAATTTTTCCCCTTAGCTCAAAAAGTAGGCGGTCCCGCTTTGTCCTGGCAGATCAGAGGATCATCGAGAGCTTGTTTGGGAGCGGCGACAATGACCTGCTTTCTCCTGAAGCCGGTCAAAACTGAATCAAGACCTGGTTTTTCTCCACGCTTTGTTTTAGCGACACCTTCAGTTCTTTGACCACACCGTCGCCCGGAGATTTGATGCTGTTTTCCATCTTCATCGCTTCCAGGATCAGCACCACCTCTCCTTTTTTGACTTCGTCTCCAGGTCTTACCTTGATCTCCAGGATCAACCCCGGCATAGGAGCTTTGATGTCTTTCAGGTTTCCGCTGGCGTTGGCGCTCATGCCCATTTTCTCAAGCAAAAGATCAAACCGGTCTTTGAGATGCAGCGTTGCTTTTTTGTGTCCGATGCGGATTTGAAGTCTCTTTGTTTCCCTGTCAATGGAAAGTAGCTCCGCCTCGATCGATTCATTTCCCCGGATCAAGTGAATCTTTCTGTCTTCGATCCATTTCAAATCCCAGGCAATCTCATGTTGTTCGACTTTGATTGAATCCCCGGTTTTTTCAACCGAATGTGCGGTGTTTTGAAGGATAACTGAAAACATTCCTGCTATTTTGGGTGTGAATATACATGGAAGCGAGCAACAGCCTCGTCTACATTGTCCAAAATATCAAACAAATGCAGTTGTTTTCAAAGAAAGTTCCGAGTACCGCGCTTGCCGTGGGAAGTGCGGCAATCTTGTTTTTTACAGGTTCATGCAAGTCAGAGAAGGTAGCTCTCGACCCAGACTCCGCCCTTTTTACGATGGCCGATACCCTCGCTGATCCGGAGATAGACAGTGCAGCATTAAGGCGCCTGATCAAAGACAAGGATGCAAAGATCGCATCCTACCAGCACACGGCCCGCAGGGATTTTGACTTACTTCACACTGAACTTGACCTGTCCTTTGACTGGGCCCGACAAGCTGTGCTGGGAAAAGCCAAGTTGACGTTGAGGCCTTACTTCTATCCCCAGAATATACTTGTTTTGGATGCGAAAGATTTTGAAACAGGAGCTATTTACCTTGTTCGGGGGGAAGATCGTTCGAAGCTTGGTTATCGTTATGACGAAAAACAGCTGACAATCCATTTGCCGGAGACCTTGACTGCGAGAGATACGTTTGATGTGGAAATCAACTACACGGCCTTTCCTGAGCGAAATGCCGGAAACGGCAGCAAAGCCATCACGGACACCAAGGGGCTGTATTTCATAGATCCTTTGGACACCATTCCAGGCAAGCCGACGATGATCTGGACTCAGGGAGAGACTGAGCACAACAGCAAGTGGTTTCCGACCATTGACAAGCCCAATGAGCGGGCTACACAGCTTTTCAAGCTTGCCGTCCCGGATACCATGGTGACCATCGGTAATGGAGAACTGATCAAGCAGGAGCCGCTCGGCAATGGACTAAGGAAGGATTATTGGGAGCTTAAACTCCCGTCCGCTCCGTATCTGGCGGCGATCGCCGTGGGAGATTTTGGAAAAGTGGAGGCGAAAGCAGGAGATATTCCCCTGGGATATTATGTTGAAAAGGGATTTGAAAAGGGGGCGGAAAAGGTGTTTGAAAACACCCCTGAGATGCTCGCCTTTTTCGAAGAGATCCTTGGCGTGAAATATCCCTGGCCAAAATACGACCAGATCGTAGTGAGAGATTTTGTCTCCGGCGCGATGGAGAATACCTCCGCTTCGATCTTCATGGAAGAGCTCCGGCTCAACGAGCGTGAGGCGATCGACTCAGAATGGGACTACATCATCGCACATGAGCTGTTTCACCAATGGTTTGGCGACTTTGTGACGACAGAGTCCTGGTCAAACCTTCCCTTAAATGAGGGATTCGCCAACTACAGCGAGTACCTGTGGAATGAATACAAGTACGGGTTAGATGAGGCCTCGCTTAAGCTGGTGTCGGAGATGGAGGGTTATTTCGCCGAGGCGGAATCCAAACAGATGAATCTGATTCGCTTTGACTATGCCGACTCCGAGGACATGTTTGACTCGCACAGCTATAACAAGGCGGGAATAGTATTGCACATGCTCAGGCGGCATCTGGGCGACGAGGCATTCTTTGGCGCACTGAATGAGTACCTCCGGCGCCACGCCTTCCAGTCCGTGGAGGTTCATGATTTGCGATTGGCGTTTGAGCGGTATAGTGGGCAGGACCTGAACTGGTTTTTCAACCAGTGGTTTTTGGACAAAGGCCATCCTGAGTTGCTCTTTGAAGTCGATTATTCCCAGCCGGAGAATATTTTGGTATCGGTGTATCAGGCGCAGGACTTGAAGAATGCACCGCTTTTTCGGCTCCCGATAGAGATCAGCTGGTATGAAGGGGAAACCCGGAAATCCAAAACATTTGAAATGAGCCAGACTTTTCAGCAGTTTTCGCTGGAAAACAATACGCCGGTCACGCAAGTGTATGTCGATGAAGGGATCAATGTCTTGGCTAAGAGACACGTGGAGATGACTGCAGATCAATACGCACGGCAGTTCAAAGAATCTCAACTTGGGGTCGCCAGATATGAAGCGCTGGACAGCTTAGTCTCAAGGGAAGCCAAGGACCAGTTACTTGAAATCGTCCCCTTGGCACTCTCTGATCCATTTTGGGCTGTGCGTGAAAATATCCTTGGCTACATGCAAAACGATTCTGAATTGAATACCCAACTATCCGGTGTAGAAGACAAGATCTTAGAAGTGGCAGAGAAAGATCCCAGAAACTCGGTGAGATCGGCTGCTTTGGATCTATTGTCAAGCTGGGATGCTGACAAATACCAAGGTGCCTTCATCCGATTGGCTAACGATCCTTCCTATCTGGTAGCCGGTTCGGCATTGATGGGTTTGGTGGCAGCAGAGGAAAACCCGGTGGATGCGCAGATGATAGAGCGTTTTTCAGCCGATACGAATGTGAGGATGACGATCCCGGTGGCGGAGTATTACATCCAACAGAATGTGCAGGGGAAAGGAGAGTGGTTTTTGACCAAGCTAAAGGGGTTTTCGGGAGAGGGACTTTATTTCTTTATGGGCTATCTCAGTGAGTATTTTGTCAGACATCCGGAGGAGGGGAAGAGTGAAGCCGTGTCGGAGCTTCTTGCTTTGATGAGAAATGAATCCAGAAATTACCTTCGTCTCGGAGCGTTTCAGGCTTTGCTCGGCTTCGCAGACGATGAGGAGATAATCAAGGAAATCACTCGGACAGCGGGGATGGAGAGAGACGCTGAGCTCAAAAACTACTACAATTATTTCCTGGGGGCGCTGCAAGAAGAAAATTAATCGGTTGATTTTTAAAAGATTGAAATATCTCTGCGGAAAAAGTTTTCAAATTTGGGAAGGAGCCTTTGATACTTTAATAAAAGGCTATAATTTTGCCATCCGTTAAGGTCATAAGGGTTACAAACTCTGAGATTTTTAACGCAGTTGGGGGAATACCAAAGCGGCCAACTGGGACGGACTGTAAATCCGTTGACTTATGTCTTCACAGGTTCGAATCCTGTTTCCCCCACCAAGTTGCCTGAATGCGAAATTTTTTTTCTAGTTTTGCAGGGCTTTAAAATATCCGGTACGCCGGTTACAAGCGGGAGTAGCTCAGTTGGTAGAGCGGCAGCCTTCCAAGCTGCAGGTCGCGGGTTCGAGCCTCGTCTCCCGCTCTGTGCTAACAGAGCACAATGGGTTAAGCCGACGTAGCTCAGGGGTAGAGTACTTCCTTGGTAAGGAAGGGGTCA
>Ga0079224_100004700_pt1 | contig 17772 bp, 19 predicted proteins | sample Stecom2015_FD_80414 | JGI IMG/M metagenome (GOLD analysis project Ga0079224, IMG submission 80414) | Agricultural soil microbial communities from Utah to study Nitrogen management - Steer compost 2015 | ecosystem: Environmental > Terrestrial > Soil > Agricultural land | place: USA: Utah...
GTCCGGGCAAACGCCGGCCCCCGGGGCCGTGCGCCGTTCCGGCCCCGGTATGGTCGTCGGCACGGCGCGGGGTGCACCGGCCCGATGACGGCATCGGCCGGAGCTGAGATCACACCCGTCGAACCTGATCTAGCTCGAACTAGCGAAGGGAACGCCCATCTTGAGCGGTTTCTGTGCTGAAGTGTGGAACGAGACGGCCGGCGTGCGCGCGGCCATCGACGACCTGCCGTTCGTCCGCGGCCTGGCCGACGGGTCCCTGTCCCGGGACCGGTTCGACTACTACATGGCCCAGGACGCCCTCTACCTCCGCGGCTACGCCCGCGCCCTGGCCTCGGCCGCGGCCCGCGCCGACCGCTCCGAGGAGATCGCCTTCTTCGCCAAGTCCGCGCACGACGCCATCGCGGTGGAGAGCTCCATGCACGAGGGCTTCGTCGGAGACGTGGCCGACCTGCGCCCCTCGCCGACCTGCACCGCCTACGTCTCCTACCTGCTGGGCCTGGCCCAGACCCAGGGCTACGGCGAGCTGGCCGCCGGGGTGCTGCCCTGCTTCTGGGTCTACACCGACGTCGGCGCCCGCCTGATGGAGAAGGCCGGCGACCTGGCCGAGCACCCCTACGGCGAATGGATCTCCACCTACGCCGACGAGGAGTTCGCCGCCTCCACCCGGCGGCTGTGCGCCATCACCGACGGCATCGCCGAGCGCTCCGACGCCGCCACCGTCGCCCGGATGCGCGAGGCATTCGCCACCGCCACCACCTACGAGTTCCACTTCTGGGAGGCGGCCTGGGAGAAGGAGGGCTGGGCGGCCTTCTGAGCCGCCGCCTCCGCGACAGGTCCTCTCCTCCTCCCCGCAGGGTTCCGCTCGGCCCCGCGGCCGCCGCCCGGCGGGCGTTCCTGCGAGATTGCCCCCGTCGCCCCGTGCCGCCGGGTCCGCGCCCGCGGGCCCGGCGGCACACCCCGTCCTCACACGATGGCGGCCTCGGGGCGGGGCTGCGCGCCAGAGGTGAAGCGGGCGGCGGTCAGCGGGGCGATGTCGACCGGCGGGGTGCGGCCGAGGAACAGGTCGCGGACGATCTCTCCGACGGCGGGCGCCTGGAGGAAGCCGTGGCCGGAGAAGCCGGTTGCGTAGAGGAACCCGCCGACCCGGTCGTCGGCGCCGATGAGCGCGTTGTGGTCCGGGGTGGTCTCGTACAGCCCGGCCCAGCCGCCCGCCACCGGGAGGCCGGCCAGCTCGGGGGCGCGCTCGCGGAGCACCCCGCGGAACGGGGCGAGCCACTCCTCGCTGTAGGAGGTGTCGAAGCCCTCCTCCTGGCGGGGGTCGGACATGCCGAAGAGCATCCCGTCGTCGCTGTTGTGGAAGTAGGCGCTGGAGGCGAAGTCGATGGTGAACGGGATGCGCGGCGGGCGGGGGCGCATCGGCCGGGTGAACGCGATCTGCCTGCGCAGCGGGCGCACCGGCAGTTCCACCCCGGCCATCGCGCCGATCCCGGCCGACCAGGCGCCGGCCGCGCAGACCACCGCGCCGGTGCGGACCGTGCCGGCGGTGGTGTGCACCTCGGCGACGCGCCCGCCCTCGGTGCCGATCCCGGTGACGGTGCAGCCGGTGCGCACCGCGGCCCCGGCCCGTTCGGCGGCCCGCGCGTAGCCCTCGACGACGCGGACCGGCCGGGCGTGGCCGTCCTCGGGGGAGTAGGCGGCGCAGAGCAGCCCCGGGGCGGCGGCGTAGCGGCACAGCCGCCCGGCCTCGGCCGGGCCGACCATCCGGTTGGGCAGGCCCATCGTGTTCTGCAGGGCGACCGCCCGCTCGAAGGCGGCGGCGTCGTCCGGCCTGGTCAGCAGGAAGAGGTAGCCCGCCCGGTCGAGGCCGATGCCGGTGCCGACCCGCTCCCGGAACCCCCGGTAGGCGCGCAGGCTGCGCGCCGCGATGTCGATGTTGAGCGGGTCGGAGAACTGGGCCCGGACGCCGCCGATGGGCTTGCCCGAGGAGCCTGCGGCCAGTCGGCCGCGCTCCAGCAGCAGCACGCCGCCGACGCCGGCCTCGGCCAGGTGGAAGGCGGCCGAGGCGCCCATGACCCCGCCTCCGATGATGACGACCGGGGCCGATGGGGGGAGCTCCGGCCGCGTCGGCGGCCCGTCGCCGTGGTGTCCTCCGGGAAGCAGTGCGGGGTGCATGCGCGGTCGCCCTCCATAGCGCTCACCCGCGGCGGGGCCGACGCCCCGGCGCGGTGGTGGCCTGGCATTCGCGAACACCGATCCGGATGCGCGCCATTCTCCTCACCGCCGGGGGCCGCGTCCACCCCCGCCGCCGGGCCGGATGCGGGACCGCCCCGGCACCGGGGAAAGCCGCGCTCCGGAACGCGCGGCCGGGACCGGCCGGAAGCGACATATTTCCCGATTGCCCGGCGGGGCGGGGGAGCGGCGGGTACCGTTGCCCCGACCGAGAGCCCGGACGACCGTGGGAAACAGCAGATGGAGCCATACGACAGGACCCTCTCCGCTGGGGACCTCAAGGGAAGGACGACGGTCACCGACACCGGCGGGAACACGGCCGTCATCCACGCGGGGCCGGTCCGCATCCGCTACACCTGGAACGACCGGGCGGCGCTGATCCAGCTGGCCTCGGCCGCCATGCAGGCGCTGACCATCGTCGACGGCGACCACCGCATGGAGCACTGACCCGGCGGCGGCCCACCCGGTCCGGCGCGGTCCCGGCACGTCCGCCCGGAGCATCGGGACCGGCGCCGCGCGGGCCCGAGCGCGCCCCCGCGATGAGCGTGGCATAGCACCCACCGCCGCAGCGTGCCGCCGGGGCCTCGGTGCCAAGACCACCGTCCGCAAGAGGCTTCCGGGGCGGAGCCGGGGCACCGGGGTTCGCGATCGGGACGGCCTGCTCCCCTCGGTAACGGACGACCGGATCGCGGTCGCGGCGCGCCCCGCGCGAGGCGGGCGGCGGGGGTGCGCCCGCCGGTCGCACCCGGTCGGAGGAGCCCCGTTCCCCCCTGCTCGCCTTAGCCCGCGCGGCGCCCGAAGGCACGTGTCCGCGAGGCGACACTCAGGTCACCTCGGCGAGAATTTTCGTCCTACCTGTGCTTCCAGGCGACTAATCGACTACCCACGGTCGTGTTTTCCTGAGAGAATCCACATTCCTTGGAGAACTCCCAGGAAGCGCGCCGCGGCGGCCCCGCCCGCGCAGCGGACGTGCGGCGCGCGCCCCGATCCCAGAGAGACGGCCCCGAGACGCAGGCAAGGAACCCCGTGCCGACCCAATCACAGCCCGCGCCCGCACCCCCGGCAGCACGCCCCGCGCCGCCGCGCCGCTTCTTCCCGGAGGTCCAGGGCCTCCGCGCACTCGCGGTGGCGCTGGTCGTCGTGTACCACGTCGACAAGGAGCTGCTGCCCGGCGGCTACGTCGGCGTCGACGTCTTCTTCGTGATCTCCGGATTCCTCATCACCACGCTGCTGCTGCGCGAGGCCCGCGAGCAGGGGCGCGTGTCCCTGTCGGGCTTCTACATCCGGCGGGTCCGGCGCATCCTGCCCGCGGCCACCGTCGTCCTGCTGGCCACCGGCGCCGCCGCCATGGCGCTGCTGCCCTCGGCCCAGCTGCTGGACACCGCCAAGCAGCTGGCCGCCTCCGCGCTGTACGTGCAGAACCTGCTGCTGGCCCACGACTCGGTGGACTACCTGGCGGCGGGCGCCGCGGAGAGCCCGGTGCAGCACTTCTGGTCGCTCGCCGTGGAGGAGCAGTTCTACCTGTTCTGGCCGCTGCTGTTCATCGGCTGGACCGCCCTGCCGGCGCGGCTGCGCCGGACCCGCATGCTGCTGCTCGGCGGCGGCGCGGTGATCGCCGCCTCCTTCGCCTGCTCGGTCTGGCTCACCCTGTCCGACCCCGCCCCGGCCTACTTCCTGCCGCAGACCCGGATGTGGGAGCTGGCCGCGGGCGGTGTGCTGGCGATGGCCCTGGCGCACCGCACCCTGCCCGACCGGGTCCGCGCCGGCCTGGGCTGGGCCGGCCTGCTGGCCATCGCGGCCGCCGCGTTCACCTACGACGACGCGGTGGCGTTCCCCGGCTGGGCCGCCGCGCTGCCGGTGCTGGGCACCGCCGCGGTGATCACCGCCGGCCGCACCGAGGGCCGCTGGTCGACCTACCGGCTGCTCAGCACCGCCCCGGCGCGCTTCATCGGCGACCTGTCGTACGCGATCTACCTGTGGCACTGGCCGCTCATCGTGTTCTGGCCCTTCCTGCCCGGCACCGATGCGCTCGGCCCGCTCGGCGGCGTGCTGATCGGCGCGGCCTCGGTGCTGCTCGCCTGGGTCACCAAGCTCCTGGTGGAGGACCCGGTGCGCACCGGCGGGGCGCTGCGCACCGGCCGCTCCGCACTGGCGTTCGCGCTCTCCGGCGCCCTGCTGGTGTCCGGGACCGGCTGGATCCAGTACCAGCAGGTGGAGCAGCGCCGCGACGTGGCCTTCGACCCAGAGGTGCACGTCGGCCCGGCCGCCATCGACGAGGAGCGGCCCGAGGGCGACGCGGAGCAGGCCGTCTACCCGGCCCCGATCGACGCCCTGGACGACCTGCCCAGCGTCTACGACGACGAGTGCCAGGCCATGCCGAACGAGCGCACCGCCGACCCGTGCGCGTACGGGCCGGAGGACGCCGAGGTGACGGTGGCCGTCGTCGGCGACTCGCACGCCGCCCACTGGGTGCCGGCGGTGCGCGCGGTGGCCGGGGAGCGGAACTGGCGGGTGTACACCTTCACCAAGTCCTCCTGCCCGTTCACCAGCGAGCCCGTCACCAAGGACGGCTCCGGAGACCTGCGCTACACCGAGTGCGAGGACTGGAACGCCGACGTCGTCGACCGGCTCACCGGCGACGTGCAGCCGGACCTGGTGTTCACCAGCGCGCGCAGCCGGGCGATCAGCGACGCCGCAGGCGACACCGAGGAGGGCAAGCGGCTGATCGCCGAGGGCATGGCCGAGCAGTGGGCCGAGGTGGAGGAGGCCGGCGCCCAGGTGGTGGCGATCGCCGACACCCCGTCGGCCCGCGCCCGGGTGCCCGAGTGCGTCGAGATGCACCCGACCGACCCGGACAGCTGCGCCAAGGAGCGCGACGACGCCCTCGGCGAGGAGGACCCGCAGCTGATCGCCGCGGACCTGCCGGACACCGGCGCCGAGGTCGTCGACCTCAACGACCGGCTGTGCACCGACGACACCTGCCCCGCGGTGGTCGGCAACGTCCTGGTCTACCGGGACGCCCACCACCTGACGGCCACCTACTCCGAAATGCTCGCCGCCGACCTGGAGGAGCGGGCCGAACCGGTGCTGGAAGCGCTGTGAGCCGTGCCCCGTGTGGCGGCCGGCCGCCACACGGGGCACGGGCGAACCGATGACGGCGGGGCAGCCGGCGATGTACGGTCGGTCGCCATGGTGATCGGTTGGGCGGCGCTGACCATCGACGCGCGCGACCCGCTCTCCCTCGCGCGGTGGTGGGCGCAGACCCTCGGCTGGGAGCCGGCGGACCCCGCCCCGGCCGGCGTCGAGGTGCGGCCGCCGGACGGACGCGGGCCGTCCCTCTTCTTCACCCGCGCGGACGGCGCGAAGCCGGCCAAGAACCGCCTGCACCTCGACCTGTACGCAGAGGACCAGGCGGCGGCCGTGAACGACCTCCTCGCCCGGGGCGCCACCCGGGCCGCCGTGGAGCAGCCGGACGACGCCGACTGGGTGGTGCTGCGCGACCCCGAGGAAAACGAGTTCTGCCTCCTCGAACCGCGCTGACCTGCCGCTCCCCGCTCCCGCTGGGCGCCGCCCGCGCCGCCGTGCCGGCCGAGGGCCGCGACCGGCGGAGCATGGGCGGGGCGCCGGCCCCTTCCTTCTGCCATGCCGGGCATCGGCCCGCCTATTGGTGCGGGGCCGCCCGCCCGGCTAGGGTCTCTCGATGCCCGTACGCAGAGGGCGGCCGGGCAGCGGGAGGCGGGATCCATGGGCGGCTTCTACCATGTGTGCTTCGCGGTGCCCGATATCGGGGCAGCCATGGACGAACTGGCCGCGGCGGTGGGGGTGGAGTGGTCGCCGCCGCGCGCCGACCGGATCGGGGAGTGGGACTTCCGCATCGCGTTCACCCGCGGCGACCCGCCGTTCATCGAGCTGATCGAGGGGCCCGAGGGCAGCCCGTGGGCGTGCGGCGGGGCCGGGCGCTTCGACCACCTCGGGTTCTGGACCTCCGACCTGGAGGCGGGCACCGCCCGGCTGTCCCGCGCCGGGGTCGCGGCCGACTTCGACGGCTGCCCGTTCGGGCGGCGCTTCGCCTACCACCGCGCCGAGGCGATCGGCGGGCGGATCGAGCTGGTCGACGCCGCCCGGCTGGCGGACTTCCGCGCCGCCTGGGCGCCGGGGGCGGGCGCGATGCCGGTCATCGACCCGCCGCGCGGGCCCGGTGCCCGGTGGGGCTGACCCCGTAGGCGCGTTTGAACGCCGAGCTGAGCGCGAAGGGCGTGGAGTAGCCGACCTTGCGGGCGATGGAGCCCAGCGTGGCGTCGGAGTCGCGCAGCAGGTCGGCGGCGATCGCCAGGCGCAGCCCGGTGAGGTAGGCGACCGGCGCCTCGCCGACCAGGGCGGTGAACCGGCGGGCCAGCGCCGCCCGGGAGGCCCCGCACTCGGCGGCCAGTCCGGCCACCGTCCAGGCCCGTCCGGGGTCGGCGTGCAGCAGCCGCAGCGCCCGGCCCACCACCGGGTCGGTGCGGGCCCGGTACCAGGCCGGCGCGGTGCTGCGCTCCCGGGCGAACCAGGCCCGCAGCGCGCCGATGAGCAGCAGGTCCAGCAGCCGGTCCAGGACGACCTCCTGGCCGGGCTCGTCGCGCCCGATCTCTTCGGCGAGCATCGACGGCAGCGGGGTGTCCCAGGAGTCGGCGGGCACGTGCGCCAGCGGCGGGAGGACGTCGAGCAGGCGCCGGCTGACCTCGCCCTCCACCAGGTAGGTGCCGACCAGCATCTCGGTGGAGGCGTGCTCGCCGTCGCCCCAGGTGCGCACGCCCAGCGACATCGTCTCCCAGAGCGGCTCGCCGTAGAGGGTGTGGCACTTCTGGTCGGCGTCGATCACCGCCCGGGTGGGCGAGGCCGGGTCGTCGGCGACCGTATAGGGGCCGTTCCAGCGCACCACCGCCACGTCGCCCGGGCCCAGCCGCACCGGTTCGGCGCCCTCGCAGGCCATGTACGCCTCGCCGCGGACCACCGCGGTCAGGCTCAGCGGAGCCTCGTCCTCCACCCGGATCGACCAGGGGGGTTCGAGCAGCGTGCGGAGCAGGAAGGCGCCGCGCGCCCGCGGGCCGTCGAGCAGGCCCGTCAGTTCGTCCATCCCGGATCGACCTCCCAGCACCGAGGCCCCCGCGCCGCCGGGAAGCCGCCGAACGGAACCGATGATAGACGCTCGCGTATGCGGGTGAGCGCTGAACCCATAGTCCGTCTCGCCCGGGTCCGGTTCAATCGAGATCGTTCAGCGGTCCCGCCGGGGCCGCCCGCCGGGAGGAGAGACCCATGCAGGACCTGTTGCGCACCGCCGCCGGGGTGGCGGCCCTGATCGCGGCCGGCCTGAACGCGGGCCTGTTCTTCGGCTTCACCACGGCCGTCATGCCGGGGCTGAGCGGAGCCTCCGACACCGCGTTCATCGACGTGATGCAGCGGATCAACCGGAGGATCCTCAACCCGCGGTTCTTCTCGGTGTTCTTCGGCGCCCCGCTCCTGGCGCTGCTCTGGGCGGTGGCGGCGACCGGTTCCGGCGCCGCCCCGGCGGTGCCGGCCTGGGCCGCGTTCGCGCTGCTGGCCGGGCACTTCCTGATCACCGTGGCGGTCAACGTGCCGCTGAACAACGCGCTGGAGGCCGCGGGGCAGGCCGGCCGGGCGGCCGACCCGGCGCAGGTCCGGGCCCGCTTCGAGGGGCCGTGGAACCGGTGGAGCCAGGTCCGTACGGTGCTCAGCGCCGCGGCACTGGCCTGCGCGGCCGCCGGCCTCGCCCTGCTCTGATCCGCCGCGGTCGTGGCGCCGGTCCGATCGCTCGGACCGGCGCCGGCGCGCTCAGGGCTCCAGGTCCAGGGCGGCCTTTCCGCTGCCGTCCATGTAGAGCGGCACCGAGGCGTGCGCGTGCACGATCTCCCAGCGGCCTCCGGTCCTGCGCAGGCCGACCGTCTCCCGGAACCACACGCGGCTCTTCTCCCCGCCGGCCCGCTCCCCGGTGAGCAGGGCCAGGCCGTGGCAGAAGGCGACGTCGCCCCCGACGAACACCTTCAGGTCGCGGCTCTCGATGCCGACCGGGCCGGTGAAGGAGTCGTACCACTCCTGCAGTCCGCCGGGGTCGCGCGCCTGGTCGCCGGCGTAGCGCAGCGGCGGCGCCAGTTCGTAGGTCACCACGTCGGGCGCGATCCGGGCGAGGCTGGCCTGCACGTCCTTGGCCCGCATCGCCGCCGCGCGCTCCTCCAGCAGCCTGCGGATCTCGGCCTCGTCGGCCCCGGTGTCCGTCGTGTCCGCCATGGCCGCTGCTCCTCTCCGGGGCGGCCCCGCCCCTGTCGCCGCTCTCCCCTCTATGACCGCGGCCGGCCGGAGAAGTCATCGCGCGCCGCGCGGCCGGGCAGGAACCGGAGGCCCAGGCCGAGCACGACCGCCGCCCCGCACGCCCCGGCGGCGGCCACCGCGGCACCGGGCGGGGCGAACTCGGCGACGGCGCCGGCCGCGGCGAACCCCGCCCCCTGGGTGATCATCATCCCGGCCGAGGAGATCGCGAACACCCGGCCGCGCAGCGCCTCCGGGGCGGCCTCCAGCAGCAGGGCGTCCACCGCCAGGGTGTAGCCGAAGCCGAGCGCGCCCACGGCCAGCGCGGCCACCGCCACCGCCGGCGCCGGGTCGGCGAGGAAGACCGGGAAGGGGGCGAACACCAGCAGGGCCGCCGGCACCATCCAGCGGCGCCGCTGCTCCGCGGTGAGCAGCGAGCCGGCCAGCAGCTCCCCGGCCACGGTGCCCACCGGGTCGGCGGTCAGCAGCAGTGCGACGAGCAGCGGGCCGCCGCCCATCCCGTCGGCGAGCGGCGCGGCCAGCGCCTCGGGCCACACCGCCAGCGCCGGCGGGAGCCAGATGAGCAGCAGCACCGCGCGCAGCCGGGGGGCGCCGAACGCCTCCCGGACCCCGGCCAGCGAGTCGCCGAGCAGCCGCCCGCCCGCGCCGGCGGCCTGCCGCGCGGGCCGGGCCGGGGTGCCCAGGCCGATCAGCGCGGCGGAGGCGGCCATCAGCGCCGCGGCGACCAGCAGCGCGGTGGACGGCCGCACCAGCAGGAGCAGGGTGCCGCCGAAGGAGAAGCCGGCGATCTGCGCGGTCTGCGCGGCCATCCGCAGCAGGGAGCGGCCCAGCGGGAACACCTCGGCGGGCAGCACGTCGGCGAGCGCGGCCGAGCGGCTCCCGGAGTACACCGGGGCGATGGTGCCGCTGACCGCGAGCAGGGCCAGCATCACCGGGATGGGCGTGCCGGGCAGGGCCATGGCGGCCATGACGGCGCCGACCGCGCCCTGGGCGGCCACCATGACCCGGCGCGCGGGGAAGCGGTCGGCCGCCGCGGACAGCAGCGAGGCGCCGAGCAGGTGCGGCAGGAACCCAAGCGCGAAGGCGAGCGCCGACAGCAGCGGCGACCCGGTGCGCTGAAAGATCAGCACCGAGAGCGTGACCTGCACCGCGACCTGGGCGAGGATGGCGAGGACCTCGGCGGCGAACAGCACCCGGAACTCGGGCACGGCGAGCGCCCCCGCATATCCCTGGCGGGGTCCGGACACATCGGCGGAGCGGCCGTCGGCCGCGGAGGAAGGCATGCCCCCACGCTGCCGGGGCGGACCGGCCCGCTCAACGGATTCGCCCCTGCCCGAATCCTCCGCGCCGACCTCTCCATCCTTCCTGCTCAGGACGTTCGGCTTCTCGCCCGGTCGATTCCGCTCGCCGAACGCCCGCAAAGTCATTCCTTGACACGAATATTCTTTATGGAGAATAATTCGGGCCATGGACGATGGACTCCTCACCGCACTGGCCGACCCGGCCCGCTGGCGGCTGGTGAACCTGCTGGCCGAACGGCCCCGCCCGGTCGGCGTCCTGGCCGAACTCGCCGGGGCGCGCCAACCGCAGACCACCAAGCACCTGCAGACCCTGGAGCGCGCCGGCCTCGTCACCTCGCAGCGCAGCGGCCAGCGCCGCATCTACGCGCTGCGGGCCGCCCCGCTGCACGACCTGGCCGGCGTCCTCACCCGGCTCGCCGACGCCGCCGACCGGTCCGGCGGCCCGGACAGCACCTTCGACCGCTACGGACGCGGCCTGCACGCCGAGCGGGCGGCCGCCGGCGAGGGGGCGGGGTGGGCCGACGGCCGCTCGTTCGCCTTCTCCCGGCCGCTGGCCGGCCGCCCCGAGGCGGTCTGGCTGCACCTCACCGAGACCGACCTGCTCGCCCGCTGGTGGGCACCGGAGGACCTGCGCGTCTCCGAGCTCGCCTTCGACGCGCGGCCGGGCGGGCGCATCGTCCTGGAGTACCGCGACGCCGAGGACGCGAGCGGCTCCGACCAGGTCGCCGGCCGCGCCGAGGGCGCCGTCGAGGAGGCGAGCCCAGGCGAGCGCCTCACCTACCGGCTCTCCCCGCTGCTGCCCGACGGCACCCCGGCCTTCACCGCCCGCGTCGGCTTCCGCCTCCGCCCCACCGATGCCGGCACCGGCCTCGACGTCGACTACCGGATCACCGACAGCACCACCGACTCCGCGGACTTCATCGCCGGCATCGAGATCGGCTTCGGCCAGAGCCTCGACAGGCTCGCGGCGAACATCGCGGCCCACGCCCACGACACCGACAGGAGCATCTGATGGGACGACTGATCATCAACACCGGCATGACCGTCAACGGGGCCTTCGAGGCGCCGGCGCCCGAACCGCACGGCGGATGGCTGGTCACCGACCCCGACAGCATGCAGGCCGGACTCGAAATGTGGCTGGCGGCCGACGCCATGGTGCTGGGGCGCAGAACCTACGAAGGGCTGTCCAAGGCCTGGCCCGCACTCGCCGACGCCCCGGGGTTCGAGGCCTATGCGGCCCGCATGAACGGCATGCCCAAGTACGTCGCCTCCCGGACCCTGAACGCGCCGCTGGAGTGGAACGCCACCCTCCTGGAAGGGGACCTCGCCGATGCCGTGAAGGCGCTCAAGGCCGAGCACCACGGCAACCTGATCGTCCCCTGCGCCGGGGAACTGACCCGCGACCTTATCGCCCGCGGCCTGGTCGACGAGTTCTGGTTCACCGTCAGCCCCTACCTGTGGGCGGCCGGGCCGCGGATCTTCGACGACGTCGGCCCCCTCCGGCTGGAGCTCACCGCCGCCACGACCTTCCCCTCGGGCGTGGTCCGCCTCTGCTACCGGCCCGCCTCCGCGGGCACGCCCGCCGCCTGATGACCTGCCGCTCGTTCCCGGGCCGCCGAGACCTCGTGGGGACGTCCTCCGGGACGACGGCCGTGGCGCTGCGGGAATGATCGGAGCGCCCTTCCGCATCGCAGCATCACGATCGTCGGGGGAAGGGATGGGACACAAGGCGTTTCCCGCTGCACGCCGCTCTTCCCCATCCGGCGATCTGGGCTCACGCGAACGCGTCCGCGCCGCTCGGGGCGGGCGGGAGCAGACGCGCCAGGACCTGCGGCCGTTCCAGGCAGGCGACCACGATGACGCCGTCCGCCGACTCCCCCTGGACGGAGAGTCCGCCCTCGTTCGGGCCGAGGAGGACGGCACACTGCCCGGGCGGGGCCGGGACGAACGTCACCGACGGCGGGTTCCCCACGGCGTTGCCGAAGCACCCCGCTTCCACATGGTCGAACAGTGCGGTCCGCGGCCCCCGCGGCGGTCCTGCATCCTAGGCGTGCGGTCGGGACCCGGCCGCGAGGAGGAACCGGAGAGGGGGCGGCGCGGTGGCCGGACGGGTGGTCTTCGGCCACGAGGACCTGATGCGCTGCAGGTTCGCGGTGTCCCCGCTGTGGGAGACCTTCGCCGCGGTGCACACCCTCTTCGAGCCGCACCGGCAGGGCTTCCACCTGCCGTGGGTGCGCGCCGCGCGGCTGCCGGCGGAGGTGGACCTGGAACCGTTCCGGCTGCTCCTGCCGCGCCCCGGATACGTCCCCGACTTCCTCACCCCGCCGCCGCTGGGGCCGCTCGCCCCCATCGAGGAGGAGCTGGAGCGGCTGCGCGCCATCCCGCCCGCGCAGGTCGGCGCCGAGCTGCGGGCCTGCCTGCTCGATCCGCGCCGGGCCCTGCCCGCCTCAGCGACCGATCCGCTGCTCGCCGATCCCGCGGCGACCCGGGACGCCATGGCCGGCCTGCTCTCGGCCTGCTGGGAGCACCTGCTGCGCCCGCACTGGCCCCGGCTGCGCGCCCTGCTCGACGCCGACGTCGCCGACCGCTCGCGCACCCTCGCCGAGCACGGCCTGGAGCGGCTGGTGACCGCCCTGGACGGCCGGCTCACCTGGAAACAGGGGACGCTGCACGTGGAGAGCAGGGCCGCCGCGGACGAGCTCCGCCTGGACGGGCGCGGCCTGCTGCTGATGCCCAGCGCGTTCGTCTGGCCCGAGCTGATCCTGGTCGGCGACGAGCCCTGGCAGCCGACGCTCATCTACCCGGCACGCGGTATCGGGGAGCTCTGGTCGCCCCCGCCCGGCCGCCCGCCCGAGGCCCTGGCCGCGGTACTCGGCCGCACCCGGGCCCGGCTGCTGGTCGCCCTGTCCCGCCCGGAGACCACCACCGGCCTCGCCGCCCGGCTGGGCCTCAGCCCGGCGAGCGTCTCCGCCCACCTCACCGCGCTGCGCGACGCCGGCCTGCTGGAGTCCTGGCGCTCCGGCCGCAGGGTCTTCTACGCCCGGACGGCCCTGGGCACCGCGCTGACCGGCGAGAACACCGATCCCGGCTGAGCGGCCGGCCCTCCTCCGATCGCTGCCCCCGCGGTGCCCGCCATGACGCCGCTCCGCCCGAAGCCGTCCACCCGGTCGACGCCGCTGATCCGGTAGAGCCCAATGCCGAGCACTCCTGGCTGTACCGGCCTGAATCGGGACCGGAGCCGTCCGACCGGCACCGAACGGGGTGCTTCTGGAGGCTCCTCGCGAAATGGACGGACCGGGGCGGACGGTAACAAATTCATCTCTTTGCGATCGCCATACTTTCTCCGTTGCCATGGTTCGCCTACGAATCCACCGGAATAGGGGGCGGGATGGAATTCTCCGAGAGAATCGCCGCGGCCACCGCGAAAGTCCAGCAGCACCGCGAGGTGACCCAGACCGAAGAGGCGGCGAAGAACGCCTTCGTCATGCCGTTCATCTCGACCGTCCTCGGCTACGACGTCTTCGACCCGCTTGAGGTGGTCCCCGAATTCACCGCGGACGTGGGGGTGAAGAAGGGGGAGAAGGTCGACTACGCCATCATGCGCGACGGCGAGGTACAAATGCTCGTAGAGTGCAAGCAGGCGAACGGCCCTCTCAAGGTGGAACACGCGTCTCAGCTGTACCGGTACTTCGCCGTCACCAACGCGCGCATCGCCGTGCTCACGAACGGCGTCGTCTACCAGTTCTACACCGACCTCGAAAAGCCGAACCAAATGGACTCCAGGCCGTTCCTCGTCCTCGACCTTCTCGACGTCGACGAAACCCTCATCCCGGAACTGCGCAAACTCAGCAAGGACGCGTTCGATCTTGACTCGGTGATCAGCGCGGCCGAGAAACTGAAGTACATAGGCGAGATCAAGCGGACGCTCGCCGCCCAGTTCCAGGAGCCCGAGGAGGAATGGGTCAGGTTCTTCACCTCCCGGGTGCACGGAGGCGTGTTCACCAGGCGGGTGCGCGAGCAGTTCACCTCGCTCGTCAGGGAGGCGGCCTCGCAGTTCCTCAATGACCAGGTGAACGGGCGGTTGAAGACGGCCCTGAGTTCGAGTCTTCCGCCGACCGGGCAGGAGGAGGAGCTCGAGGAGGAGGCCGAGGAGTCGCCGGACCGGGACGCCGGCATCGAGACCACCCTCGAGGAGCTGGAGGGCTACCGGATCGTCAAAGCGATCGCGTGCAGCGAGGTCAAACCGCAGCGGATCGCGCACCGCGACTCCAAGTCGTACTTCGCGATCCTCCTGGACGACAACAACAGGAAGCCGATCGCGCGGCTGCGTTTCAACGGCCGGACGAAGAAGTACCTCAGCACCTTCGACGCCGACAAGAACGAGACACGGCATCTCCTCAACTCGCTGGACGACATCTACCTGCACGCCGAGGAGATCCGTGAGGGGGTCCGCCGCCAGCTGAGCTGAGGAGCCCTGCAACCGTCCTTGCTTCCGGGGCCGCCCACGTGGCCGCGTTCCACGGCGGCGAGGGGCCGGGGCGGGGATTCGACGGGGAGCAGCGGCCCGTCGTTCTCCACCTCGGTTGCGAAGCGGTGCCGGAACCCCGCGTCGCCGCCCGGCCCCGCTCGGCCCGGCGTCAGGCCGCCCGGTGGGCGCCGGGCAGGGCCGAGGACGGGCGAACCCGGCGAAGGCCAGGCCGATGCAGAAGCCCGCGGCCTCCTCCAGCTGGCGGGCGCGGGAGAGCGGGCGTGCCGCCCAGGTCGCGGACCATCCGGCCGACGGTCTCCAGCGCGCCGGTGTCGTCGCCGCACATCGCGACCGTGCCGGCGGCCGCGCCGCCTTCCGCCCAGTGCGCCGCGGGGAACAGGTGGAACGCCTTCACCACGTGTGCGCCGGGGGCCAGCCCGGCGATCCGCTGCGCCGCCGAACCGCCGGCGCCGACCTGGAGCACGCCGCTGCCGTGCAGCACCGCGTTGCTCGGGTCGATCAGCGGGGTACCGGCCAGTGCGCCGTCCGCCGCGCCCGGGTCGGGCCCGGTGCCCGCGTCCCTGTGCCGGGCATGAGCGTCCCGAGGCGCGAGGCGCGGCGGAGGATTCCGCTCGCCCGCACCCGGTCAGGGCGGCACAGGCGATGCGCTCGGTGCTCGCGCCGGCTACGCGGGGGTGGCGCCGATAAAAATATGGCGATAATATTTTTTCATGGCACGTACCGCGGATCACGATGAACGCAGGCGGCAGGTGGCCGATGCGCTGCTGCGCACGGTGGCCCGGCGGGGCCTGGCCCGGACGACGCTGGTCGACGTCGCCGAGGAGGCCGGGGTCTCGGTAGGGCTGGTGCAGCGCTACTTCCGCTCCAAGACCGACCTGCTCCGCTTCGGCGTGGACCACGTCTACCGGCGCGGCGCGGACCGGCTGGCCGGGATCGAACTCGCACCGCCCCTCCGCGACCTGATGCTGAAGGTGACCGAGACGCTCCTGCCCCTGGACGACGACCGGCGCACCGAGCTCGCGGTGTGGCTGGAGTTCATCGCCGCCTCGCTCACCGACCCGGAGATGGCCCGCATCCACCGGGAGGCCACCCGGAAGATCGTCGACGGGCTGGCCGACGGGCTCCGCGGCGCGCAGGAGCGCGGCGAGCTCCGCGCCGACCTGGACCCGCGCGCCGAGGCCGCCGCGCTGACGGCCTTCGTGGACGGCCTCACCCTGCACCACCTCGCCACCGGCGAGGAATTCGAGGCCGAGGCGGTCCGCGCCGCCCTGGCCGGCTACATCGACCGGCTGTTCGGCACCGGGGGGCGGGAGTGACCTCCGGACTGGCCGCGATCCTCGCCGGCCTGGCCCTGCTGGACAGCATGAGCGTCGGCACCCTGTTCATCCCGGTCTGGCTGATGCTCGCCCCCGGCCGGATCCGCCCCCTCCGGTTCGCCGCCTACCTGGCCACGGTCGCGGTGTTCTACTTCCTGCTCGGCGCCGTGCTCAGCCTGGGCGCGGGAGCCGCCCTGCCGGGGGCGGCCGACCCGTCCGGCGGTCCCGCCGCGGCGGGGCCCTCCCCGCTGCTCCGGTCCGCCATCGGGGCCGTCCTGCTGGTCGGCGGCTTCGTCCTGGAGCGGCGGGAGCGCAACCGGCAGGGGCACCCCCGCCGCCTGGTCCAGTGGCGGGAGCGGGCCATGACCGGCAGCGGCGGGGCGGCCGCCCTGATGGCGCTGGCCGTGGCGGCCGCACTGCTGGAGGCCGCGACCCTGCTGCCGTTCCTCGGCGCCATCGGCATCATGGCCGGACTCGGCCTTTCCGCGGCCGCGACGGCCGCGGGGCTGGCGATGTACTGCCTGATCATGGTGGCGCCTGCGGTCGCGCTCTTCCTCGGCAGGCTCTTCGCCCACGCCCGCATCGCCCCTTACCTGGAGCGGTTCGACCGCTGGTCGACCCGGAACGGCGGCAAGGTCATCGCCTGGGCCCTCCAGGGCCTCGGCGGCTTCCTGCTGGGCAACGGCCTGCTCGTGCACTTCCTCGGCTGAGCCCGCGGCCGCGGCCCCGGCGGATACCGGCCGGTCCGCCCCGCGACCAGGCGGGAAGAGGGCCCTCCGGCCCCCTGTTGCGGTGTGTACCGACCGACGGCCGACCGGAAGGACCGACTCCGTGGTGGAAGCGGAACCCCTACCGGTCGGTCGACATCCGGGGCACCGCCGAGCTGATCGAGGGCCCGGACAAGGCCTTCCTCCGCCGGATCGCCCGGAAGTACACCGACGAGGACCCCTCCGTCGAGCCGGACACCGTCCGGCGGCTGATCGTCAGGGTCGTCCCGGAGAAGGCCACCGGGACCTCGGGCTGACCCCGGGGGCCGGCGGCCCGGGCAGCGGGTGACGCCGCCCGGGCCGTGCGCTCAGGGGTGTGCCGGCTCGGGCTCTCCCCGTTCCGGGGCGGGGACGCCTGCCGGGCGGCGGTGCGACCAGGGGCGGGCCTCCTCCAGCTGGGCGGCGAGCCGGAGGAGCAGGCCCTCGCCGCCCTGGGCGGCGATGAACTGCACGCCCAGCGGCAGGTCGCCCGGGGTCCAGTGCAGCGGGACCGACATCGCGGGCACGCCGGTCAGGTTGGCCGTCAGGGTGAACGGGGTGGCGGTGAGGTTGTTGATCACCTCGGTGGTGACCAGGCCGGTCGCGGCGACCAGCCGTTCGGTGCGGGTGCGGACCAGCAGCCGCTCGGCGCTCCGCAGCCACCGGGGCGGGTCCAGCCGGCCGACGGCCACCGGCGGGCCGGCGATGGCCGGGGTGAGCAGCAGGTCGTAGCGCTCGTGGAACTCGGCCAGGGCCAGCACGTGCCGGTGCCACCGCTCGTTGCCGCGGACGTAGTCGGCCGCGGTGAGGGTGCGGCCCATCGCGGCGAGCATCAGGGTGTCCGGTTCGAAGTCCTCCACGCCGCAGCCGGTCTGCTCCCGGACGCCGTCGACCAGGGCGGCCATCGAGCCGTACCACAGGGTCATGAAGTCCTCGGTGAGGGCGCGCCCGTCGATGGCGGGCTCGTCCTCGGTGACGTCGTGGCCGAGCAGCTCCAGCAGGGCCGCGGCCTCGCGCACCGCCTCCACCGCCTCCGGGTGCACCGGGGTGCCCAGCGGGGAGCGGGCGGTGAAGCCGATCCGAAGCCGGCCCGGGTCGCGGCCGGCCTCCTCGGCGTAGGCGCGTTCCGGCGGTGCGATGGGGTAGGGGGAGCAGGGCTCGGGGCCGGCCATCGCGTCCAGCAGGGCGGCGCTGTCCCGCACCGTGCGGGTGAGCACGCCGTTGACCGCCGCGCCGTGCATCGGCTCGCCCATGTCCGGCCCGAACGGCACCCGGCCGCGCCCCGGTTTGAGGCCGAACAGGCCGCAGCAGGCCGCCGGGATGCGGATCGACCCGCCGCCGTCGTTCCCGCCGGCGGCCGGCACCAC
>Ga0079224_100004702_pt1 | contig 17769 bp, 13 predicted proteins | sample Stecom2015_FD_80414 | JGI IMG/M metagenome (GOLD analysis project Ga0079224, IMG submission 80414) | Agricultural soil microbial communities from Utah to study Nitrogen management - Steer compost 2015 | ecosystem: Environmental > Terrestrial > Soil > Agricultural land | place: USA: Utah...
CTGCTCCCGTCGGCCTTTTCCACATACCGCATGACGAGGCCGGGAATGCTGTCCGCAATGTTGCGAAGCATTTCCTTGCTATCCAGGAGTTCCCGCTCGTTTCGTATCCGTTCAGAGATGTCTTTGATTATCCCGGTGATCCGCATGAGGTCGTTATTTTCATTCCTGTAGGTTTTGCAGGAGCTTTGGAAAAACCGCACCGTCCCGTCGGGTTTAGTGACCCTGAATACTTTTAGTTCAGGATTGGATTTAACAAACATATTGCGGATGTAAGCTTTCAGCAGCTCCCTGTCCTCCGGATGTACCAATTGTATTATTTCCCTGACACTGATGGAAGAGGCAAGGGTGTTTTGTCCCAAAAGTCTCAGGGTGTTTGAGGAAAAATTTATTGTCCGCTGTGAAAAATGGACATCCCAGCTTCCTATTCCCGCTATTTCCTCCCCAATGGCAAATAAATCGTTGTTTCTCTGTATTTCCAGATCCGCCTTTTTCTTGGCGGTTATATCCTGCACCACCATCACAAATCCATAAGGATTACCCGAAGCATCAAACACGGGCTTGTAGGTGATCTGAAAGTATCGGTTTCTGACAAATACCTCATGGTTGATGGTCTCGCCATTCAATATTTTTGGAAGTTGTTCCTCAATAAAGCTGTATGTCGTTTGGCTCAACACCGACTTTATCGGGCGGCCCACCACCTCCTGCGGGTTTATATTGGCCTCATGGAACCCTGCTCCACCAGAAAGCACAAAATTCAGACTGGTATCGAGCAAACTGACGGAACCATTCGGAAAATTATTGGCCAGAATACACAGGCGCTCCATGTTTTCATCAAGCCTTTCCTCAGCCTGTTTTTGCTCCGTGATGTCCAGGTGAAAGGAAAGATACTGATAAGGCTGCCCCAATCCGTCTAAAAGGGGCACCATTGTAGTCATCGTCCAAAAATGCCCGCCGTCTTTGGCTTTGTTTCTTATCTGTCCGGTCCATACCTCACCCTGTTGCACTGTATGCCACATATTTTCCAAAAATTCTTCGGGGTGAACGCCGGTGTTGAACAGGTCCTGGCCCTTGCCTAAGACTTCTTCCCGGGAATACTTTGAAACGCTACAGAAATTTTCATTGACGAAAATTATTTTCCCGGAACGATCGGTGATGGCCACCATGGCGGTTTGGTCCATGGCTAACCGGTAGGCATCTGTCTTCGGAATCCCGGGGATTTCCTTTAAAGGTATAATATCGTCCATGTCAGGTTCGGCGATTTCAAATCCTGCAAGCGAAATCGCCTTAAAATATTTCTAAAAGTGATTGAAAGAGACTTAAAAGTACAATGAATATTTAAACCGGCAAAACTTTTTATTCATTGCAGTTTCCATTACGGTGTCCCTAACTGATGGTCAACAAATTCCATGTACCTGTCCCAGTCATACCTGGTGACATCATGCTTTCCGCTTCGTATATGATAGCCCAACTTACCATTCACTACAGGATTATTTACCGCCGGCTTCTGCTCAATACCGCCGTATCCAAAAAGACCATAGGCCGCTCCCGCATGGTGTAGGGACAAAAACTCTCCTTTTGGGTCGGCCCATAAGTCCTCCTCCGCACTTGCCACATAAAGGGACCTCGGCGCAATGAGCGCCAGCAACATGTGCTGGTCCACCGGAAGCTGCTCTTCCCGGTCATTGAAGTCTTTAAAATTTTCGCAGAACCAATGGGGAAAAGAGGTATTGATAATCCTGACGGTTTCACCAAATTTCCTCCTGGACAAGGCACTGCCGCCGCATCCGGAATTGTTGGAGATGACCACGGCAAACCGCGTGTCCTGGGCTCCCGCCCATAAAGCGGCCTTACCCAGCCTGGAATGCCCCAGGACGGCAACTTTTTTGTGATCGATATCAGGATCCTGTTCAAAATAATCCATCACCCTGCTTAGGCCCCATGCCCAGGCGCCGATGGTCCCCCATTCGTCCGGCTCGGGCCTGGTCTGTCCGCTTTTATAAAATAGGGGATGAATTCCGTTTTGAAAGCCGTCATCATAATCCGGGTCCAAATCACCGCAGTACACCGTGGCCACGGCATACCCCCTCCTTATAATTTCTTCAATGGCCCATCTGCTGGCATTCATCCCCCGTGAAGCCTCTGTCGCCTTATGCTGAGTTTCTTTGTTTCGCACCCAGTAACCGGTTAATGTGATGGACGTATCCGCATGTATGGTATGGTTGCCGTTGAAGTTCAATCCTAAAAAAACAGGAACCTTACCCTGAACGTTTTTTGGCAGGAAAATAAGGATGTTCATTTCCCTGCTGGCACTGCCTTTCCGGAAGGTGGCGATCACCTCTTTTTGAACAGCGATTCCTCCCAAAGCATCGTTTCTTGATTTGTGAATCCGATAAGATACTTCGACCGGATCTTTCGGGGTCTTGCCGTAGACACTGCTTTCAAACATGGCCAAAATTTCCGCCCTGCGATTCCCCCATTGGGAGGGATTTGTCACCGCATTACCCTGCAAGTCAACCAAAATTTCCGGTAACGCATAATCCGGAACTTTTGCTTCATCATAATTGGCCTCACGCTGAGCAGAGACCTCATTGCCTAAACCTCCAAGCATCATGAGCAAAAACAATATACGCATATCTACCGTGAATTTTCTTTCTCGAAAATAGATGCAAGCAGGGGGAAATAAGCCTGTGCCTGCCTCCAAAATCCCAGGTCTGTGGGATGTGTACCATCCACGGTTCCCTCTCCGTCAAATCCCAACTGCCCCTCTCCTATCTGATAGAAGATATTTTGTACTCCGTCTTTCAACAAATTTTCATAAGCCTCCCTCAGTGCCTTCCGGCTGTCGACATTTCTCCGGTTTCTTGAATCGATGAAAAATGCATTATCATAGGTTACGCCTTCGGCCAACACTATGGGAGTCAAAGGATGCCGTTCCCTAAGGATCTTAACGAAGGGCCCCACCCTTTCGCTCACTTGTTCAGGGGTCATGTTGGGCAGACAATCCAGATAATAAATGGATGGGTCAAGTTCTGCCAGCAGGTGGGCTAACTCCGGTTCCATCTTGCCACTTCCCGAAAAGCCCAAATTGATGATTTCCCTGTCCAGCATCCTGCTCAAAATGGCCGTGGTCGACATACCAGGCCTTGAAGCACATCCACCCTGGGTGATCGAAGTGCCATAAAAAACAATCGGCTTTTTGCCGTCGGTTTCCGCTACACGAAGATCAGCCTCCCCGGGAACACCGATCATCAAGCTTTCAATACCATTGTACAGCGGCAGATATAGCAGGTACTCCCGCTCCTTTGCCTCTACCCCTTCAAAAAAAGTAGCCTCATTGTCCGGAAATTTTTCGGGCCTGCCTACGGAAAGCCAATGCCAGTTCTTTTCCCCGGTATTTACATACAAATCGACCCCGCTTACACCCGTAGCGGCAAAATGCGTCATTGAAAGGTTTTTGCCGGTGAGGTTCCACCTAACTTTCAGGGAGCTGGCGTCTGTTTTGAACCTGACATACATACCGGAAGTGTGTTTACTCAGCCGCCAAACCGGCGGTGGGACCGTAGCCTCCGCCTTGGCGGGCAGCCTGCCAAAATAATCAGTCGCATCCTCCCATCCCTTTCCCTCCACGCCGAGCGTTTTGATATCAACCCATTTAAAATTCTCCCCTTCGGTCTGGGCATGGAGCGGCATTACACAAGCTGAGGAGCTCAATAGAAACACAGTCATCTTTAGCCAGGTAGAAAAATTGATTTTATACTTCATTTTCTATTTTCTTTCTCTAATAAAGTTTTAAATAAGCCAAGAAGCCGCGTCAAGTCTGCCTGAATAATATTCCAAACAATGCGATCATCCAAGCCAAAATACTCGTGGACAACATAATTTCTAAAGCTTTTTATTTCGCGCCAGGCTACCTCAGGATGCAAGTTTTTGTATTCGGAAGGGATTTTTGATGCGGCTTCACCAATAACTGTAAAATTGTGAAACACGGCGTGTTTTGTCTGAATATTCTTCGAAAAAGCATCATAGTCAAATTCTGAGGTGAAATCTAGAACATGTTGAATGGCTTCAGCAATATCCTGTAGCCAAAGATGCGTCATCCTTCCGCTCATATTTGAATCATACTTTCCTCCAGATATGGTAAATAGTGCGGTTTAATTCCGTTTTTCGAAACCAAATCTACTTTATTACCTAGGGCATCTTCCAATTCATTGGCAAGTTGAAAAAAACCCAATCCAATGACACCATCAAAATCCACCAGAATATCAATATCACTCGTTTCATTGTTGTCCCCCCGCGCATAAGACCCGAATAGGGCCAGTTCGCTTATGGGATATTTTTTTTGAAGAATTGGCTTAAGTTCCTTCAACTGTTGAATGATGTCTTCTTTTGAATATGCCATGACAATATTTTAATACCACAACCCAGATTCCCTGGCTTTAAGTACCTAAAGATACTTTGGAAACCGGAATAATAAAAGTGGATTAATTTGTTACGATACTTTGTCATAATATTATAGGGCATAAGGGATTTGAATTGCTTAAGGCCGTTTTGTTCCCCAGCTATCGATTCTGAGAATACACTTCCTCATTGATAAGATTGCTTGCTTCTCTTCCGTGCAATACGGCCAACAAGCTGTCTATGGCCACCATAGCCATTTTTGTCCGGGTAGCCACCGTGGCACTTCCCAGATGGGGAAGCAGCACCACCTGGTCCATCTCCAGCAATTCCGGTTCAATCTTCGGTTCGTTTTCATAAACATCCAAACCTGCACCACGGATTTGACCCTCTTTCAGCGCCCGGACCAGGGCTTTTTCATCCACCACGGCGCCCCGGGAAGTATTGATGAGAATTGCCTCTGGTTTCATCATCTCCAGCTCCCTGACACCAATCAAATGCTCGGTATCGGGAGTAAAAGCCACATGCAAAGAGACGAAGTCCGCGGTTTGAAGAAGCGCGTCCATCGGAAGATATTGCAGATCCATATCCCGTTCCTCCTGCTCCGATAGCCGTGTCCTGTTCCAGTAACATATCTTCATGTCAAACCCCTTCGCCCTCCGCAGCACCGCCTTTCCGATTCTTCCCAGGCCTATGATGCCCAACGTGGCCCCGTGGACGTCAACCCCCAGCAACTGTAACGGGCCCCAGCCCTCCCATGTACCAGTACGGACAAATTTATCCGCCTCCGCGGTCCTTCGGGCTGCCGCCATGATCAGCGCAAAGGCCAAATCGGCAGAGGCCTCCGTCAGCACACCCGGCGTATTGGAAACGGGAATACCCCTGCGCGTGGCCGCCTCCACGTCTATATTGTCGTATCCCACCGCATAATTGGCCACGACTTTCAAATCCGGATTGGCCGAAAAGACCTCGTCGTCAATCTGGTCGGTTAAAAGACAAAGCAGTCCATCCTTGCCTTTTACTCCTTGAATAAGTTCTTCTTTGGTCAAAATCCTGTCGTCAGGATTCACTTCAAGCACTGTCTCCTGCCTTAGTCGCTCCATAGCTTTGGGAGGAAGTTCACGGGTTAAAAAAACTTTTGGCTTCATATCACTGGTGTGCAGGTTTAGTGTATAACTGTCCAAAATAAGGATTTTTTTTTAAGATACCTGTACCTGATGTGGGACTTTGTACTAAAACCAGGGCTTTCTCACCCGTCTTGGTTTTTCCGACTCACCCTCCATGGTATAGGGAAGTTTCCACACCCTTCCTTTGCTGTCCCCGTAGTACAAAAAAGACTGGCTGAGCCGGTCCGGATTCCCGTCTGCCCAGAAATAATAAAACGGATCTTTCCCGTTCACCACCTTTCGGATATAATTATGGTTATGTGAGCTGTTTTTGGTCAGTTGTTTCTTCCTGTTCCAGGTTTTTCCTTTGTCCAGGCTTTTCCACATCACGACTTCCCCACCGGCGCCCCAGAGTTGCGGGCTGTCTTCGGTGGGAGCAATTACGGTCCATTCATTTCCATTGACAAAAAGGCTGCCCGTGTCGTAGTTCTGGTCCGAATCTGTAATTTTGTGGTGTTCCCAGGCATTGCCGTTCCAATAAAGCACAAACCATTCCCGTGGGCCGTTCATGGGACCGGGTTCATGCCCTTTCCCCACAAGGTAAAGGGCAATAGGGTTTCCATTTTCGTCAAAATTGACATCTTTAATATATACATTCCTTCCCTCACTAAAAAAATCCCTGACCAGGGCGGGTGTGTCCACCTCGTTAACGGGAATCTCCACCTCTCTCCGGTCCACGGTGGTCCAGGTATCCCCAAAGTCTATGGTTTGAAGATAATATATGTTGGTTCGCAGATCGACATTGCCGTTGGGATGCCAGTTGAAGAAAAACACCACCTTTTCACCGTCTTGCCCGCTGATTTGGTAGTGTCCGCCGTTCTTGTCCCCTTCTCTTCTAATTCCCACCAGCTTTTGATCTTCAGTCCAGGTGCGGCCATCGGGGCTGGTTTCAAAATAAAGCTCCCTTACCCCGGTATATTTGGTAAAAAGGTGAAGAAAACCCTTGCCCGGAATATATTTTGGCTGGGGATAGGTCATCTCTTCTTCCGTGATCTGCTCAAAGGACTCAATGTCATAGGGTTTGGTGCTTCTGTATTTAAATCCCGGACGGCTCCGCCCCCGACCACTGACAAATACCCAGATGTACCCCTGACCATCCATGGCAATGCTGGGGTTGTCATGGGGATCATCCACGCCTTTTTTGTCATACACCACTGTGGGCCGGGACACTTTCTTGCTCGCATGGTCAAAACTTCCCACCATACACAACAAGTACCGGTCTTCCGGGCCGGTAGTGCCTCCGTAAACAAAGAAAGTCTTGTCCACCTCTTCCGCATAAATGGACAAGGGAATATGTTTGGCGGTATAGGTTCCCAGGCCGCCGGAGTATTTGTCGCCAAAATCCGAAAACTGTCCCAGGGTAAACCATATCCCTTTGTATCCGTCGGCCTTTTGGTTGCTTAGTTCCTGCCCAAGGCTCCGATGGTGGAGGGTAAGGAGCAAAAACACCAGCAGAACCGCATTGTTAATTCGATATTTTATAAGATCCATTTGGAAACCTGACTTAGCCATTTACGGAACCGGAATAAGGGACTGCTTCCTTTTATTCATCTTTTGAGGAAACCTAAACACGTTCCCCTGCTTGTCGCTGATGTAAAGCCTGGATTCAGAAGGCTGTCTGCCATGCCCGTCCGCCCAGAAAGCATAAAAATCCGGGTGGGCATTTAGCGGCCTACGGGCATATGTATGGTTATATTCGCTGTCCCTGGTCAACTGCCTGGTCATCTTCCAGGATTGGCCCTGGTCCCTGCTTTCCCACATGGCGATTTCACCGCCCGGATTGTAGGGTTGAGGCCCGTTTTCCGTAGGTGCGACTACACGCCAGAGCCCATCTTCCTCCAGATAAAGGGAGCCCATATCATAGTTGTTGTTTGACGTGGTAATGTCACTGATCACCCACTCATCCCCGGTCCAACGGACGATATGCCAGGTTCTGGGATCGTTTTCTGGCCCTGCCTCATACCCCCTGGAGGTAAGGTAAAGGATCACCGGCCTGTTGTCGCGGTCAAAAGCAATGTCTTTGACATATACGTTCAGGTCCTTGTTATAATAATCGTGGATGAGGGCTGGATTTTCAATCTCGGTAAGCGGCAATTGCAACGGCGTACCGTCAGCGGTCTGCCAGGTTTTGCCAAAATCCCGGGTCTCCACATAATACAAATTGGTGCGCCAGTTCAGGCCTCTTTTTACTTCGGTATCCGGGTGAAAATTAAAAGCGGAGCCCGCCACATTGGAGCCTAGCGCGCTAATTTGATAATGCCCCTTCTTAATTGCCGCGATCCGCTTCCATTCCGACCAGGTTTTTCCGTCCGGACTGGTCATAAAACAGATGGTCCGGTCTGCCGGATAATTGTATTTGGTAAAAAAACTGACAAAACCCTGACCCGGCAGATACCAGCTTTGCAGGTAGGAAAAGTTGTCCATGGGCACGGTTTTCCCGTCTTCTATCTTAGTTGCTTCCAGCGTCTCAAACTTTTTGATGTCATAGGGCTTTGTGCTTTTATGGATGTAGGATGGGCGGGACGTACCATGGGAGGTGGAAAAAACATAAATATAACCCTCATCATCTACACTCATCACCGGATTGTCATGGGCATCCGTGGTGCGCTTGTCCATGACCAGTGTGGGCTTCGGTACTTCGCCGGTGGCATGGTCATAATAGGATATCATATGCAGCAGGGTGGAGTTTTCCTCATCGGTACCCCCGTAGACAAAAAACGTCTTGTTCACCTCCTTTCGATAAATGGCAAAAGGATTGTGCTTGGCGGTATAGGTGGCCAACCCTCCACTATATTTGTACTTGTATTCATTATCAAGAGGCTGGTTCATATACCAAATGCCCCGATACCCATCCGCTTTGGTATTGAGAAGGACCCCGTCCGCCGGCTTCATATCCGGATGGACTTTGGCTTGGGCAGAATCGTTGTTGCCCTTTGTGCCGACCCTTTGGGCAGTACATTGCACCATTAAAAAGCTGACGATAATTAAAAACCGGATTCGGTAACTTTTCATTTGCTATTGTTTATTTGTAATTTATCACCCGATGCCTTTAAGGCAGTTCTTATCATGAACTTTAAAAGACCCTGCCAAACCCTTCAAGCTTCCAGGCAGGGCAATCAAAGCCCTATTATGACCCGGCCCACCATACGCCGATTTCGTAAATGGTAATATCATTAATTTCCGTCGGTGCATTGGGATTTCTATTAAGTTCCGAAGGCGGATAAGGCAACCTCAAAGGCGTGCCTCCAGGGTCGTTCATCTGGGGGATACCCGTTCTTCTGTAATCATTATAGGCTTCCAGAGACTGAAACATCCAAAATGATATATTTTTTTGTTTAATAATCTCCTCAAGTCCCAAATTGCCCGCGCCCGGAAAAACCCCTCCCTGCGCCACGTATGCGTTGATGTCATCATCAGAAATACCTGCCCTTCTGCATGCGGCCACTACGGCTGTTTCGTAAGCCGCATTTGCCTCCTCCCGATTTCCTAATCGCAAATGCGCTTCCGCTTCAATAAATTTCATCTCATCAAAGGTGAGCATGGGTTGGGGCGCCTCATCATACAACACGGTCTCCGTGGAAGGTGCCGAATAAATGGAATGGGTGAGGTCTGTCTGGGACTCCCCACTGGGTGCCCCCACAAAAGCACCGTTGATTTTGGTAAACCATTTTTCCGCCCGTGGATCCACAAAACCGGGATCATTAAAACTCTGTACCAAATCTATAAAAGTTTTGCTTACCGCGTAGGTCTGTTCCTGTTTTTGCCATCCGGCCCAGGGATTGTCGTTGCTGTTTCCTGAAAGGTACCCGTCAAAAATAAACCCCTCGTTTTCGGAGCCATAGGATAGCGCGGCTGCTGCCAGGGCGTTTTGGGCTGATCCTTCGGGATCTATGTTACTTAACCTGTTGTAAAGTCGGGCCTTCAAAGCATAGGCGGTTTTCTTCCACATTCCCGCGTCACCCTGGAAAATCAGGTCAATCCGTGCAATATCCCCAATGGAAGGCTTCTCCAAATCCACAATGGCCTGATCCAGTTGTTGCTGAAGGAAATTATAAATCGTCGACTGTTCGTCAAAAACAGGGTTTCTGTTCGCACTTCCCTGCAAAGCTTCGCTATGGGGCATTTCGCCAAACAAGTCCGTTCCCACGCTGAGGGTATAGGCATACAGGATGCGTGCGATGCCCACAGCTATATATTGGCCCTCCTCGCTTCCGCCTTCGGAACCTTTGTCAATAATCAATTGCAGGTCCTTCAGGGTATAATAGGTGCTTGCCCAGACATTGTCGTTCACGTTGGCCGGCAACCTGAGGTTAAGATGAACATTTGTGTTATGTTCCACAAAAAAACTGGCATACTCACCCGCACCATCGCCCGCCACCCCATGAATCGTGCTGATGATGGTTTGGGGAAGAAGCAATGATATGGGTACATCGGTCGGGGCATTGGGATTCTCATTAATGTCGTCCATGATGTCATCATTACATGAAAACAGGAACAAAAGAGCCGTCACAAGCCCGAGAATATTAGCTTTCCGTTTAATAAATTCCATAATAATTTCTTTAGTTAAAATCCAATGCGTATTCCTCCCCCAAAACTTTTTGTCTGAGGATAGGTGTTGTATGACTCGCCTTCGGAGGTATTGAACATTTCAGGATCAAAATTGGGAACCCCCGCATTCAATAGAATATTCCTAGCGACCAGGTAAACGGATGCGTTTTGAATCAAGGAATTACTCAGCCACTTCATGGGAGACTCATAGCCAATCCGCAGTTCGCGCAGCCTTAAAAAAGTAGCATCATACACGCTGGCTTCCCGGATGGGATCCTGATTTACCCTGAAGTATTCATAGCCTTTTTGGATGGTAATGTCATTGTCACCTTCCACTACCAGATTACCTTCCTCATAAAAGCCCTTTTTGCCGCCGATCACGTGGTTGCTGGTTCTGTCTTCTGTTTCCGCCAGGATGCCGTACAATTTTCCGAGCCGGTTGTATCCCGACGATAACTTTCCTCCCTGCCTCCAGTCAATCTGCGCGGATAGCGTAATGTTTTTGAAGGAAAAATCGTTTAAGAAGCTCATTTCAAAATCCGGCTGTGCATTGCCCAGGATTATTTCTTCCGTGGACCGCAGCGGCATGCCATATTGCGGATTCGGATTGCCGTTTGGCAATACGGCCCTGCTGTCGACCACCACTTCGCCGCTTGCGGGATCCCTGGCATAGCCTACCCCCCGGATGGCCGGATATTCTTCCCCTTCCTTGGCGACCAGGGTCACCCAAAACCCGCCCAGTTCAAGTTGTTCGATGCCTTCAGCAAGGCTGATGACCGTGTTGGTGTAGCTCGAAAAATTGGTGGTCAGGTTCCAGTTGAAATTGGGCGTGGCTATCGGTGATAGGTTCAGGATCAGCTCATGACCTCTGATCCGCATCTCCCCGGCGTTTCTCAGTTCACTGCCAAAGCCTGTTGATATGGCAATCGGTACCCGGTAAATCTGTCCATTGGCTTTTGAATCAAAATACGTGTAATCCAGCCCTATTCGGTCATTGAAAAACCGAAGGTCAGTACCAATTTCAAAGGTACGGGTGTTTTCGGGACGAAGGTCTGAACCGTTAAGTTGGTTGCTAAGGGAAAATACGTTTAATCCCTGATAGGGGAAGCTAAAGCCTCCCGTGGCCGCTCCCGGACCAAAAAGCGTTGCCGTCGAGTAAATGGGCCCGGCCTGTCCTACTTCCGCTACGCTGGCCCTTAATTTTCCAAAGGTGAGAAATTGTTCCGGCAGCGTGAGAAGCTCCGTAAAGACAATGCCCATTCCCAGGGAAGGGTAAAAGAAGGAACGGTTTTGACGGGGCATGTTGGACACCACGTCGTTCCTTCCGGTAGCGTTCAGGAATAATGTGTTCTGCCAGGACAGACCAAGATTGCCAAAGAATCCCACCACCCTGCTCCGGGTAAGATTTTCATTGGTGGTCTGGACCATGGTATTGGAGATATGATGAAACCCGCCAATGACGATGTCTGAGCCATTGTTTGACAGGGAATTTGAACGGATATCATAAAATTCATTCCCAACCATAAAATCCAGGTTAAAATTATCCCCGAAGCTCCGGGTCAGCGTCAGATTCAGGTTTGAATTCAACTGCCTGTGGTTGACCATGTTGCTGCTAATGCTGCCGCCACTGGGGGGATCTGTTCTTCCAGAACCGGAGCCTTTCTCCTCAACCGATTTGGCCTGGGTCGTATATTCATCCAGCCCAAACCGGTAGTTCACCGACAGCCAGTCCAGCGGGGTGTAGTCAAAACTAATGTTGCCAAAGGTCCGGGTGGTTTTATTCCTGTTATAATTGTTTTCGAGGGCCCAGTAAAAGTTGTCATGCTGACCCCGGAAATTGATCTGCTTGTAGGGCTCTCCGGGTTCATGGGTTGGTTTTCCCTTGAGGTTGTAGGAAGGCGGTATGGCGAAAGTTGCCCACCAGGGCAGCGTGGCGCCTTCTATCAGCGTATTGGAATAATTGACGGAGGTGTTGACCCGTAATTTTTCGGAGAGGTCATATCCGCCTGCAAGCTTCACGTTCACTTTTTGCATACCTGTATTATCCAAAATGCCCTCCTGGTCCGCAAACCCCAGGTTGATGGCATAATTGCCCCGTTCATAGGCATTGGACACGGATAAATTGGTATTTAATATGCCTCCTGTCTTAAACAAATCCCCGATATTGTCATAAACCGCCGCCTGTTCTTGTTCCCCAAGCTGGTTGGTGTAGACCCCCATGGAATCGATCCGCGGCCCCCATGCAAAGGCTGAAAAAGCATTGAAATTACCCGCCTCGCCCTGCATATAGGTGGTTTGAATATCCGGTTTCCTGGACAGCTGCTCAAAATTATAGTTGGATTCAAAGGTGATGGTGGGCTTTCCCCCGAGGGCGCCTTCTCCTTTTTTGGTTTCGATCACAATTACGCCGTTTGATGCCCTCAATCCGTAAAGCGCGGCGGCCGTGGGTCCTTTCAATATGTTGATGGATTTAATGTCGTTGGGATTGATGTCCACCGTCCTGCTTCCGCCCGCCACCGGAAGGCCGTCCACCACGTACAGGGGCTCGTTATTGCCTACAAAGGAACGGCTGCCCCTTATCGTTATTCTTGACGTGCTGCCCGGTGCGCCAGAACTTTGTTTTACGATCAGGCCGGCCACCTTGCCCTGCAGGCTGTTTGTCAGGTTGGTATTGCCCACCGCCGCAAGACGGTCCCCGCTGATTTCCTGAACCGCATAGCTCAGCGCCTTTTTTTCCTTTTCGATGCCAAACGCCGTCACCACTACCTCGGACAGCGCCTGAACGTCGGGAACCAAGGAGGCATTTATTACCGTCTGTTTTCCTACGGAAATCCGCTGTGTGCTGTAGCCGATAAAGGAAAAGGTCAACACGGAGCCTTCAGGCACTGTGAGGGAGTAATTGCCCTCCAGGTCCGTCACAGTTCCGGTCAACGATCCTTCCACGGATACCGTCACACCCGGAAGGGGTTCCCCGTTTTCATCGGTTACTTTTCCGGTGATCGTCGCCTCGCGCGATTGGGAAAGAGTTTCCCCGTAGTTTTCCGGCCCCATATCCGGAACTACGGTATGGGCTTCAGCGAGAGGGATCAGTACAAGTGGCCATATAAAAAAAAACAAAAAAACCTTCGCCAACTTAGATTTGGTTGTTAGTAGATTTATATCCATCATTTTTCAATTTATGGTTTAAAAATCAAAATTAAAAAGCAGAAAGCAAAGAAATCCGGAAGCTTTCGTAGCAAAAAATTCAGTGCTTTCAAAAAGCCACAACGCCACCAAGGCACTAAGAGAGACAGGTCAAAATAGAGGAGGATTTGACAATGATTATTTAGTGATGTGTTGAATAGAGTGTTCTTGAAAGGAAAAAAACACGCAATACTCAATGTTCAACATTCAATGTTCAAGGTAATTCCGGAACATCGGATGATCCAATTTGCTTGTTATGAGTTGAATCAGGCATCAATACAACTCCCTCGCGGCCCGATCTAAAGAGAAATCATTCCTGCGGGGCCCTGCCCTATTCCGTAAAACTTAGTTTCGCCACCACAGGCCAGTGGTCGGATATAAAAACATCTCCTTCCATGATTCTGTCGATGCGGTAGGACGCTACGGTAAACCCTTCATTTACAAATATATAATCAATCGGGTTGCCTTGCCGGCTTTTCCACCCGGGATTAAAACCGGTACTTGTCGGTCCCGAAGTCGTGACCTCCGTCTGGGAAACTTCGGCGGCATCCATCAATTTGTTTTGCTGCCTAAAGGTGTTGACCAGGTTTTCATACAAGTCGTTGCCATGCTTCGGGTGTTGTTTTTGTATGTTAAAGTCACCGGTAACCACCACCGGGAATCCGCTGGAGATTTCGGCGATCTTTTCCGACAGTAAATGCGCACTCCTCCGGCGGGCTTCCACGCCCATATGGTCAAAATGCGTGTTAAAAAAATAAAACGCCTTACCGGACCCGTTGTCTTTGAATTTGGCCCAGGTAACAATTCTGGTAATGGCCGCATCCCAGCTCTTGCTGCCCGGTACATCCGGTGTCTCGGACAACCAGAACTGCCCCTGTTCAATCAATGCTAACCTGTCTTTTTTATAAAATATCGGCGTGAATTCACCGCCGGTTTTTCCATCATCCCGGCCGGTCCCCAGGTATGCATACCCGCTGAGCATACGCTGAACGTCGAGCACCTGCTCATACTCCGCCTCCTGCATCCCGATGATGTCCGGCGCGTCTCCCGTCAGATATTTTTCCACGATGGGTACACGGGCTTCCCAACGGTTGATCCCATCCCCGGGATTGGCATACCTGATATTAAAGGTTACCACATGCAGATCGTCAACCTCCTTTTTCCAGTCAGAAGCTGGAGACAAATACAGGAATAAAGGAATCAAATAGGAAAGGTTCATAATGGTTATTATTTGGTCAACATGGCATCTGATTCAAATTTCCCTACATTTTTCTCAAAAAACAACCTCAAATGAACTTTGTCCTCATTTCCAAACGGCATGGTTGCTCTGCTCCAGGGTAAGGAAGGCGGAGAACATAAAATTTATACTATCCAAAGGTATGATTTTTTGGGCTGAACAAGTAACTTTAGTCCTTGTTTCGGAGGATGTTGACGGCTGTAAATGCGCCTGCTCTGAATTTAAAGTCGATATCACCCACAAGTTTGTCACCCAACATAGAAGCACCAATGATAAAAACCGGCTATTCCTGGGCTAAACCCTTCATTTTTTTCTTCCTGTTAATAAACTTAACCTTTCCCATAAGCGGCATCAGCAGCCAAAAATACCCCCGTCCGACAAGTAAAGAAGATAGTAACCTGGCTGATAAACCCCATATCGTTTTCCTGATCAGTGAAGATCCGGACAACTATGAGGCGCACAGGACCATTCCACCTTTTGCGGAATTCCTGGAAGAGGAGGAAGGGTATGAAGTTACTGTGCTACAGGCTGAGGGTCCCCGGAATTCCTCCCGTTTTCCGGGATTGGACGTACTTGCGGAAGCTGATTTGCTGGTAATTTTTTGCCGTAGGCTGGCCATTCCCGATGTGCAGCTAAAGGCTATAAAAAGGTACCTGGCCGAAGGCAAACCAGTGGTGGGAATCCGGACCGCCAACCACGGTTTTTCGGTACGTGAAGGGGAAATTCCGGCTGGATTTCAAGACTGGCCGGAGTTTGTTCCGGAAATCCTGGGCAGTGAAAACCGGGGCTACGGGCCCACTGAACCGGGAACCCAGGTAAAGGTAAATCCAGAAGCTGAAAGCCACCCTATCGTCAAAGACTTGCCAGCCTCCTGGCACAGTATAGGCAATGTGTATTACACTGCCCCTCTTTTGGACCAGGCGGCGAAGGTGCTGCTTACAGGCACCGTAAATGAGAGGGTGGAACCGATTGCCTGGACCCGCATGGCCAATAACAGCCGGGTATTTTACACCTCCCTCGGACACCCCTCCGACTTTGAGGTTCCCCAATTCCGGAGACTGTTGATTAACGGAATCCGCTGGGCCTTGGGGATGGAGTGAAATTGGACCTGAATTACAGTTGCGCCTTTATCAAGCCTACAAAGCCTAAGGTATATTGTGAAATTACCCTGTATTCCCCCATTTGCATTAACTCATAACTGCCCGCATTATGCTGTGTCGTATGGGTTAAGAAGCCGTCGGGCGTCATACTCTTCAAAAGCCGCCGATAGACTTTGTCCAGTCTGTCCGTATCAAATTCAGGTAACCAGCCCAGCCTATGTCCAATCGCCAATGCCGCGGCAAGTCCGGCCGTTCCTGATGTCTCATAGAAAGTATTCTCCAGATGCATAAAAGCCTTCCAGCTGTGGTCTTTTTGTTGATAGCGCAAAACGATGGCGGCACTGTGCTTGTAAGCCTCAATCAGCCTGCTTACCCTTGGATCATTTTTCAGCGGACTGTTTGTCAATTGTTCAGCCGTTCGGACCAAGCCCAGCAGGAACCACACTACCCCACGGGACCAGTTTCTGTTGAGTTCCTCAACGCCCTTTGTCCTAGAACCCATCCTATAAACAGAATCTTCTGTGGTCAAGTGCCGGACCCGCTCTTCCGCTTCTATCAAACCCATTTCGAGCAATTCCGGCCTTTTCAGTGTATTTCCCAGCACCGTAAGCGGGTAAGCCAGCGTGTAAAGTCCCTCTTGGGTCAGGTGGTCCGGGAGCAGATTCATGTCCTTATCGAATCTCTTTTTACAATAATCAACAAAAAGGTCAACGGCAGGATGTTCCGGTCGATACCGTCCAATTATCGCAAAGTTGTTGCCTGTTTCAAGGTTATTAAACAAGTTATCTTTGGGCCGTGCCCAAAGATCGACATAAACTAAATTTTCTTCGTCAACAAGATAATGGTTTAGGTGTGTTTGCAAGGCCTCAAAGGCGGCCGCGTCATTTTTTCTAGTATACAACTCATGCAGCCCGTCCAGCACACAACCTTCAAGCCAGGAAAACGGCTGAAGAGACCGTTCCGAACAAAGTGTCCGGTGCCAGGATGGTTCGGATGTAGATTCGTCGACGAGCAAAAAATGAGATCCGAGTTTTGCGGTCGATGCCAGAAAAAACATTGGGATGTTACCGTTGACCATCCTCAACCGGATACCTTCCTCGGCTAGGGATTTGGAATCGCAGTCGAGAAGGGTGTCGAATATTTGCAGGCCCGTTGGATACCAGATCGAAAAATGTCCGATTTTCTTTCCTGAAGCCGCTAAAAGGACTTCCACCTCGTCCATTTCCCTTGTGTCGATTGCCACCTGAAGCCGTAAGAATATCTTTCCTCTGAATCCTTTCGGGATGTGCGGGCTATAAAGATCGAGCCCCGCTGAGGTATCGAGTGTGAAATAGTCCAGTCCGAAAGCCACACGGTGGCCTTCCGGTACCGGCAACTTTTCCCTTGTGCCGCTTTTTAACTTTATATCTTGATATTGAAAGGCCCCTTTGGGCGCTGCAGCCGGACCTAAAAACTTAAAGAAAGGAGTAAAACAGGCTATTGAAAACGTGTTCTGACAAAAAGTCCTGCGATTTATTTTATATGCCATTTTGGAATAAAATATTGAATCAGACATAGATTATAAAGCGATTCTCCGGCAATGGCAAGCTATACCGACGCCGTTATACAATGTTTATCCCGGATACTTCCCACAAGCAGAAAGAATGAGAAAATAGAAAGCGATATTCAAGGGAATCCTTAAATCCTATCGGGCAATACATAAGGTTGCCGGTAACTTCGCGTAAGGTAGGTATTGGCATCATCATCATTGATGAATTTTTCGGCATGGGGGTTAAAAGTTAATTTACGCCCTGTCCGGTAGGAAATATTGCCCAAATGCGCAAACGCCGTGGACAGGTGCCCTTCAAGAATATCAGCGTGCAGATCCTGCCATTTTCTGGAACGGACGCAATCAATAAAATTACTGAAGTGGACGTATTCAAGCTCCCGGAGCTTGGCGGCGTCTTCAGACTTGGCGTCAGCAATGTTTTTCAGCACGGGCCGTTGAACATCCGCACTGCTCATACTGGGTCCCGGCTCATCTTTTGTACCAAAAAAAGTCTTGAACTCCCCTCCTCCCAAATACATCCATCCTTCCGTTCCGTAAAAAAAGGCCCCGCTCTTCTTGTCGAATTCCGGGTTGGTATATAGACTTCGGACC
>Ga0079224_100004703_pt1 | contig 17768 bp, 18 predicted proteins | sample Stecom2015_FD_80414 | JGI IMG/M metagenome (GOLD analysis project Ga0079224, IMG submission 80414) | Agricultural soil microbial communities from Utah to study Nitrogen management - Steer compost 2015 | ecosystem: Environmental > Terrestrial > Soil > Agricultural land | place: USA: Utah...
GGCCGCACCACGGCGCTCGTGGGGCCGTCGGGCAGCGGCAAGAGCACCGTCGCCGACATGCTCATCGGCCTCCTGGAGCCCGACTCGGGCGCGATGCTGGTGGACGGGGAGGAGGTCCGGGGCGGGCTTCGCAGCGCTTGGCGTCGCCACGTGGCCTACGTGGCGCAGGACGTCTTCCTGTTCCACGACACGGTGCGCGCGAACCTACAGGTGGGCGATGCCGACGCCACCGACGAGAGGATGTGGGAGGTGCTGGACCAGGCCGCCGCCGGGTTCGTGCGCGACCTGCCTCATGGCCTCGACACCGTCGTCGGCGACCGGGGTTCGACGCTGTCGGGTGGCGAGCGTCAGCGCCTGGCGCTGGCGAGGGCCCTGCTGCGCGAACCGGAGCTCTTGGTCCTCGACGAAGCCACCAGCAGCCTCGACGCCTTCAACGAGGCGCGCGTGCAGGAGGCCGTGAGGGCGCTGCACGGGCGGGTGACGCTGCTCGTCATCGCGCACCGCCTGTCGACCGTGCGCGACGCCGACGTCATCTACGTGTTGGACGACGGCAAGGTGGTCGAGTCCGGCACGTGGAACGAGCTCATGACGCGCGGCACCGGCGCCCTGCGCGAGCTAGCCGTGGCCCAAGGCCTCGGCAGCGAGCTGGCTTCCGGCGCCGAGGCGAGCTGACAGGGCCTGGAGCTCGGCTGGGCTCGGCCCCCGGCACCTGGAGGCCCGCGCCTCGGGGCGAGCTCCGACCGCCCTTTGACCTGGCCCCGGCCCGCCCCCGCTTCAGGCAGCCGAAGCCTCGGCGCGCACGACGTCCCTCTCGATGAGCTCGGCTACCTCCTCGAGCACGTCGAACCCCGACGGGTACGTGAGCCGGAAGACCGGCACGTGAGCCACGACGCGCAGGTAGCCGGAGATGGAGCGCCTGTCGCCGGACAGCTGCGCCGGGTCGACGAAGTGAGCGCGGGACAGCAGCGCCTCGAAGGCCTCGGCCGGCCGCAGGCGCTCCAGGTTGGTCGTCGAGACCGGGGCCGACCCCGGTCGGTCTTCGCCCCCGTGCCCGCCCCTGGCCAAGAAGACGATCGCGGCCAACGGGATCGGGTCGCCGAGCTTCACGCGGCCCTTCGGTGGGTCTATCCGCTGACGCACGGGCAGGCCGAAACGAACGGCGGTCTCCCGTCTCGCCATAGGCACGAACGGCAGCGTCCTGAGCGACGGCCTTCCCTGCTCGCCCGCCGGTGCGGGATCGATGATGACCGCGTCGTCGGCCAACAGGGGGTAGCCGCGCCGCGACATCAGCAGGCCCAGCGTGGTCTTCCCCGTCTTCGGGCGCGCGGCGATGACCAGCGCGCCGCCGGGCGTGCGCAGGGCGCACCCGTGCACGTTCTCGAACCCGTAGGCCTCGAAGGCGTAGGGCGTGATGGACCGGTAGAACTGGTCGACGACGTACGCACGCTCGACGTCGGGGTCGGGCATGACCTCGCACCGGAGCGCGCCTTCCACCGGGCTCTCCGGGAACCGGTACGTCGCCAGCCGCTCGAAGCGGATCCAGACCCACCCGCCCTCGCGGAGCATGTAGGCGTCGACCCGACCACCGGAGCGCAGGTAGGTCAAGGTGCTCGGGTGCTCCGCGAACCGCGGCTGCTCGAACTCTACGAACCTCAGCTCCTCGATGTACAACGCCCGACGACCTCCGAGAGCATCCATGGCGCCATCTGGTCCAGATGACATGTCGCGCGACCAGCCCATGGGCTGGTCGCGCGAACTGGTGTCGGCCGGCGCCCGTAGGCGCCGAACCGGCTCACCGTTACCTGCTGCGACCGCTGCGACCGCTGGAGCGACCGCTGGAGCCGCGTCCGCTACCGCGCGTGTTCTGGACGATGTCAGCGACACGTCCGACGACCGCGACCTGCATGGGCTGCCAAGCCTTCATATCTCCACCCCCCTCTCTGCTGGACTCTAGCCACGCGTCCGGCCCGAAGCCGGCGCGATCGCTAGCTGCTGGAGACGCGGCGGCGCCTAGGAAGGGACCGCCGTGGAAGGACCTCGTGCACCGTCGTTCGGAAAGCAAGGGTGATGACCGGGCGTGGACGCCAGGGGCTCCTCGGGGGTAAGCATCGCAACCGCTTGCCTCCTATCACGCTCGGCTGCTGCACTGCCGAGTTGCAGTACCGCGTAGGCGTAAGGATAGTGAGCCCGCGGTGAGGCGGGGCCGCATCCGTCACAGCGCGCCCGATGGGTGCCCGGCTCAGGTGTCAGGCGGAGACGAGCTTCTCTACCTCGGTCGCTGCCCGGGTGACCGCCCCCACGTCGTCGCCGTACGAGAGCGTGTAGGCCGGCACCCGGCCGGCGACGAGGAGGAGTTCGCGCACCACACGAGGTTCCCGTAGTGCTTCTACCTGCTTCGCCAGGAATGCCCGGGCCAGCAGCGCTTCGAAGGCCTCCGTTCCACTCGCTTCCGTCAGTGCAGGCGGGGAACCGGAGCCGTCGCCCTTCCTCTCGAGGAACACGAGCGCTGTGAGGGGTCTACGTTCGCCCAGCGGGAGCGGGGCGTCCGGGGGTGTGATCAGCCGTCGTTCACGCAGCCCGTGACGTCCGGCAGCGTCCGGCCGAAGGTACGGCTCGAACGGCAGCGGGCGCAGGGCCGGCCCGCCACCGGGTGGGGAGGCCTCCACGACGGCCGCGTCGTCGGCCAGGACGGTGAGGCCCCGGCGCCCGAGCTCGAGGGCGAGCGTCGTCTTCCCGACCCCTGACGGCCCGGCGAGGAGCGCCACGCCGGCCCTGCCCTCCACGGCGGCCGCGTGGAGGCAGCAGTAGCCGTACGACTGCAGCGCGAACACGACCACCGTGCGCAGGTACTGGTCCACGACGGCCGCCCAGGGTACGCCCTCGTCGGGCGCCGCGAAGCAGCTGAGGGAGCCGCTTTGTGGCTCGTGCCGGTACCGGTAGGTGGCCAGCCCCTCCAGGCGCATCCACGACCACCCGTCCGCGCTGGTCGCGCGGGCGATCGGCCGGCCTACCGCGTCGCGCCAGGTGTAGGAGCCGCGTCCGTCGAACGGCGGCGGCTGGAGCGGGCCGAGCTGTAGCGGTTGGATGACCATGGCGGGTGCTGCTCGGAGAGGGCCTGGTGACGGCGTCGTGCGTTCGCGGGCCTTCAGACGGTCGCGCGGCCGACGTGAGCCGGCCGCGCGACCGCCGCGGCGCGACCCCGGGACCGGGGTCGCGCTCGGGCGTGGAGGGTCAGTTACCCCACCACCAGGACGGGAACGAGAACGAGCCGCTGGTGCCGGAGCCCTTGCCGCTGTGCTTGCCCCCGTTGAGGACCACTTCGGTGACGCGGCCCACGACTGTGACCCGCATCGGTTCCCACTTCTTCATCTGCGCACCCCCTTCCGTGGCTGACTCTAAGAACGTCCGCGCCGCAGCGCGACGGCCCTTAGTGATGTGAGCTCGCCCCATGAGCGCTACCGACGCTCCCCGCCGGCCAGCGCCGCGACGGCGTCGCAGGCCTCGGCCAGGTGCTCGAGGCCGTCAGGGTACGAGAGGCGGTACACGGGAAGCCGCGACGCGAGGCCCATGTAGGAGCTCAGCAGCGCGCGCTTCCGGTCGACGTCGGACATCGTGAAGGCGTAGGACTCGGCCAACAGGTCGTTGAACGCGGCGCGCGGGTCGAGCCGGCGGAGGGTCAGTCGGTCGGCGCCGCGCTCCAAGAACACGGCGGCGCCGAAGGGGAGCGGCCGCGCCGCCTCCTCGTCCCAGCCGGCGAGGCTCACGAACACCTGGCTCTTGCGCGGCGCCCCGAAGTGCTCGGCGCTCCTGCGGCGGAGACGGGCCGCGGTCGGGAGCGGGAGGACGCGCAGGGAGCCGGGGTCGAACACCACGGCGTCGTCGGCCACGTGGGCGTGGCCACGCTCGGCGAGGGCGAAGGCCAGCGTGGACTTGCCCGCGGTCGGCCGCCCGCAGAGGGCCACGACCCCGAACCCCGCGAAGCTCACGCCGCTGGCGTGGAGCGCCTCGAGCCCGTAGGCCTGTAGGGCGATGGGCATGACCGTGCGCAGGTAGAAGTCCTCCGTGTCGGCGGGCGTGGCGCCCGGGTGGGGCGCCACGGCCACCTGCGGCCGGAGGTCGTCGGGGACGGTCACGGGGAAACGGAACGTGCCGACGCCCGCAATGTCCATCCAGTGGAAGGCGCCCTCGGTGGTGCTGCGGGCGACCAGCCGCCCACGGGCGTCGTGCCACTCCTTCACCCGCGGCGGCGGCGCATCGAAGGTCGGGACCGGGCCCACATGGCGCGTCAGCGGCCGCGGCACCAACCCGCTCACGAGCGCCTGCCGCAGGCCGGCGGGCTCGCGGTCGGCTGCCAAACCGACGGTCGGGGCTCGATGGCGGATCGCTTCATCAGGCATACGGGACGTTCCTCAGGTCGTTACTCCCGACCCTCGCCTTGTGGACGAGCCAGATGCTTGACGATGATAACCGGGCCGGGAAGCGCGCCTCCCGAGGGCGTCACACGCGTTCCAGAGCCGCCTCGTCCGCCACGGCCAGCTCGGCGACGAGGCGCTCGAGCGCCGCCACCGGCTCGGCGAGCCTGTCGAAGCCGTCGGGGTAACGGAGCCGGTACACGGGCACGCGGGCGAGGCGCAGGTAGTTCGCCACCGCCTGCCTGTCGCGAGCGGCCTCGTGGGGGGCATGGAAGTAGGCGCGGTTCATGAGGGCCTTGAAGGCCTCGCCCGCTGACAGGCGCTCGAGCCGCGTGCCGGCCTCCGCCTCCGCGGCGCCTACGCGCTCGACGAGCACGAAGGCGGCGAGCGGCACCGGGGCGCCCAGGCGGACGGGTGCGCCGGGCTCGGGGAGCCGCGCCCTCACGGGCAGGCCGAACCGGCGTGCCGTCTCGTCCCGCGCGCGCGGCACGAACGGCAGCGGCCTCAGGGCCGGGCGTCCAGGGCCTCGTGCCGGGGAGGGGTCGAGCACGACGGCGTCGTCGGCGATGAGCCGGTGGCCGTTGCACGACAGGGCGAGGGCGAGCGGCGTCTTGCCCGATCCGGACGGCGCCGTCAGCACCAATGCCCCGGCGGGCGTGAGGAGCGCGCTGCCGTGCAGGCTCTCCAGACCGTAGGCCTCCATGGCGAGCACCGACAGCGACCTGTAGTAGTGGTCGACGACCTCGTCCCACTCGGCCCCCGGCTCGGGGACGGCCTCGCAGCGCAGCACGCCGTCGGGGGCGTCCAGCGGGAACCTGTAGCTGGCCAGCCCGACGAGCCGGAACCAACAGCTCCGGCCCTGCACCAACGTGTAGGCGATGGGCTTGCCGCGGCGGCCGTACCACGCCACGGCGCCGCACTCCTCGGAGAAGACGGGAGGATCGAGACGGGAACGCGTGAGGACGTCGATGATCATGCGAGGGGTCGGGGTCGTGCGGGCGGCGGGCCGCCCGCACGACTGCGCTAGAACGCCGGGTCGCTGTCACGACCCGGCCGATGGATGTCAGCGGCGGTCCTGGCGAGACCAGGAGGAGCCACCGCCGCCGCGGCTCATCTTGCCGCCGCGGACGACATCGGTGACCTGTCCGACAACGCTGACGCGCATGGGGATCCAAGTCTTCAAAACTTCACCTCCCCTCCCAGGTTCTCCTAGGAACGCGTGCCCGGAGGGCGTCGCGTCACTAGCCATCCGACTCGGCCAGCACGCTCTCCGAGACCAGCGTGGCCAGGGTGGCCTCGACGTTGTCCCATACCTCTTCGTACGGGACGCCGTAGACCTCCGCCATGGCCGAGGCTGCTTCCTTGTCAGTGCTGCCGCCGAGTAGCAGGTCGACGAGGTGTGCCGCGGTCTCGTTGAGCTCGATGATCTTGTCGGAACCGAGGTGCACGGCGAGCATCGTCTCGCCCATGCGTTCGATCACTACGTCGGGGGCCGCCTGGAATCGGCGAGCCGTGGAGGGTCGCAGGTCCATCGAGTGAACGCTCCTTGGTCTCGCGCGGCGCCGGGGGGAAGGCGCTACGTATGAGACCGAGGATAAGCGACCCGTGAGAAGCGGCCGGCGCCTACGTCACAGCGCCGCGCGCGCCCTCGGGGACGTCAGGCGACGGTGATCGACTCGTCCAGGTAGACGTCCTGGATCAGGTTGAGCAGCTTCACGCCCTCCGCCATGGGGCGCTGGAACGCCTTGCGGCCGGAGATGAGACCCATGCCGCCGCCGCGCTTGTTCAGCACGGCCGTCAGGACGGCCTCGGCGTAGTCGTTCGCGCCTCCGGCGGCCCCACCAGAGTTGATGAGGCCGACGCGACCCATGTAGGAGTTGGCCACCTGCCAGCGCACGAGCTCTATGGGGTGGTCGTCGGGCATCAGCTCGTCGTACATGCGCTCGTGCGTGCGCCCGAACCCGACGGCCGCGAAGCCGCGGTTGGTGTCGGGCAGCTTCTGCTTCACGATGTCGGCCTGGATGGTGACGCCCAGGTGGTTCGCCTGGCCGGTGAGGTCGGCGGCGGCGTGGTAGTCCCGGCCCTCCACCTTGAACGCGTCGTTGCGCGTGTAGCACCACAGGATCGTGGCCATGCCGAGCTCGTGGGCGTACGCGAACGCCTCGGCGATCTCGACGATCTGCCTGTTCGAGTCGGGGTGTCCGAAGTAGACGGTGGCGCCGACGGCGACCGCGCCCATGTCGTACGCCTCGTCGATGGTGCCGAACAGCACCTGCTCGTACTGCGTGGGGTACGTCATGAGCTGGTTGTGGTTCACCTTGACGATGAACGGGATCTTGTGCGCGTACCTGCGCGCCACCATGCCCAGCACGCCGAACGTGGAGGCGACGGCGTTGCAGCCCCCTTCGATGGCCAGGCGGACGATGTTCTCCGGGTCGAAGTAGTCGGGGTTCGGCGCGAACGAGGCGCCGCCGGAGTGCTCGACCCCCTGGTCGACCGGCAGGATCGAGAGGTAGCCCGTGCCGGCCAGGCGCCCGTGCCCGAACAGCGCTTGCAGGCTGCGCAGCACGCGCGGGCTGCGGTCGGAGTGCGCGAAGACGCGGTCGACGAAGTCGGGGCCCGGCAGGTGCAGGCGCGACCGCTCCACGCCTCGCGCCTCGTAGGACAGCAGCGCCTCGCCCTGTTCGCCCAGCAGATCGCGGATCTCGGTGTTCATGCAGACCTCCAGGTCAGCGGCGAGCTGGGGACCGGCTCGCGCCAGCCCCGAGTCCGAGGTGCCCAGGTCACCCGAGGGCGACGTCGAGCACCAGCATCACGACCACACCGACCATGGTACCCACGGTGGCCAGGCGCTCGTGCCCACGCGTGTGGGTCTCGGGCACTATCTCGTCGAGGATCACGTAGAGCATCGCGCCGGCGGCGAACCCCATGGCGTACGGCAACAGGGGAGCGACGGCGGTGACGAGCCAGGCGCCGAACACCGCCGCGGGGAGCTCGAACAGACCGGACCTGATGCCCGTGAGGGTCGCGAAGCGTCGCCCGCCCATGCCGGCGTTGCGGGCGGCGACGGCCACCGCCAGGCCCTCGGGCACGTTCTGGATGCCGATGGCGAGCATGAGCGCCAGGGCGTCGCTGACGCGGCCGGCCCCGAACCCGACGCCCACGGCCAGCCCCTCCGGCACGTTGTGGAGCGTGATGGCGACGATGAACAGCACGACCGAGGAGAGCCGGCTGCGCGCGCCCTCGGGGGTGCCCGCCTCCTGAGCGGCGTCGTGGCGCCGCCTGCCCGTGATGAGCACGTGTACGTGCGGCACCCAGGCGTCGGCGCGGTCCAGGACCACGACCCCGAGAGCGATGCCCACGATCACCGGCAGCAGCCCACCGAACTCGATGCCCGGGAGGATCAGGCTGGTGAACGCCGCCGTGAGCATCACCCCGGCCGCGAAGCCCAGGGCCGCGTCCAGCCCGCGCTGGCTCGGCGAGCGCCACACGCCCACCAGCACGGCTCCCACCAGGTTCATCGAGGCGATGAACAGACCCCCGACTAGTCCCTGCATGACGGGGTCGGCACCGGCGACGTAGTAGAAGAGCTCGGCGAACCCGGTCACGGCATCAGGATACGGCGGCCGTGCCCGGCTGCCGCGAGGGGCTCCACGGGTCCCCGCCGTGACCGGCCGCCGCGAGGGGCTCCGCGGGCCCGCGCCGCACCTCGGGCAGCGGGCGCACCGCGCGCGTCGGCACGCACCGGACCGGCGCCCGCGCCTGGCGCGTCAGGCGCGCCCCAAGGTTTAGGCTGCCCGCATGGACGCAGCGGGTGCAGCCCCCGGCCGCTCCGACGTGACCGACGTTCCCCCCGACGCCCCGTCCGACGTCGCGATGGTGGGCCTGGGCGTGATGGGCCGCAACCTGGCGCTGAACCTCAGCGACCACGGGCACGTCGTCTCCGTCTTCGACCGCGAGCCGCACGTCGTGCAGGACTTCGTGGCCGGGCAGGGCGCCGGTCGCGCCGTGCGCGGCTACGAGGACCTGGCCTCGCTGGCGCGGTCGCTCTCGCGTCCGCGCCGCGTGATGCTGATGGTGCCGGCCGGCGCTCCCGTCGACTTCGCGCTGCGCGACCTGGCGCCGCACCTCGACCCGGGCGACGTCGTCATCGACGGCGGCAACTCCCACTTCGAGGACACGACGCGCCGCGCGCGGGAGCTGAAGGAGCTGGGCCTGCTGTTCGTGGGCGCCGGCGTCTCCGGCGGCGAGGACGGCGCCAGGCACGGGCCGTCGGTCATGCCGGGCGGCGACCCCGCGGCCTGGCCCATCGTCAGGGGACTGCTGCAAGGCATCGCCGCGCGCGTGGACGGTCGGCCCTGCTGCGAGTGGCTGGGCCAGGACGGCGCCGGGCACTACGTGAAGATGGTGCACAACGGCATCGAGTACGGCGACATGCAGCTGATCGCCGAGGCCTACCACTACATGCGGGTGGTCGTGGGCTTGACGGTACGCGAGGCCGCCGGCGCGTTCGCCGAGTGGAACCGCGGCCGCCTCGACTCGTACCTGATCGAGATCACCGCCGAGGTCCTGGCCAAGGAGGACGACGACGGCGGGCCGCTCGTCGAGAAGGTCCTCGACGTGGCCGGCCAGAAGGGCACCGGCCAGTGGACCGTCGCCGACGCCCTGCGGCGCGGCGTGCCCCTGACGCTCGTCGCCGAGGCCGTGTTCGCGCGCTCCCTGTCGGCGCTGAAGGACGAGCGCGTGGCCGCCGCCCGGGTGCTGCGTGGGCCGGGCACCTCCGGCGGCTCGTTCGACCGCCTGGGGCAGCTCAGGGACCTGGAGGACGCCCTCTACGCCGCGAAGGTCGTGAGCTACGCGCAGGGCTTCATGCTGCTCGCCCAGGCGGCCCACGACCTCGGTTGGCAGGTGCCCCTCGGCACCGTGCCGCTCTTATGGCGGGGCGGCTGCGTGATCCGCTCGCGGTTCCTGGGTGACATCGCTGCCGCATTCGAGGAGGACCCGGCGCTCCACAACCTGATGACCTCCTCCCGCTTCGCGCGCGAGCTCGCCGAATGCCAGGCGGGTTGGCGCCGCACGCTCTCGCGGGCGATCGCCTCCGGCGTGCCCATGCCGGCCATGTCGGCCGCGCTGGCGTTCTACGACGGCTACCGCTCCGAGCGCCTGCCGGCGAACCTGATCCAGGCCCAGCGCGACCGCTTCGGCTCGCACCTCTACGAGCGCGTCGACGCGCCGCGCGGGCAGCTCTTCCACACCGACTGGCGGCGGGAGGGGTAGGTAGGGCGGCGGGCGTCGCCGCGGGTGCCGATGCTCGGGCCCCAGGCGGGCAGCGGGCGTGGCGGCGGGAACGCCCGCCGACGCCGTGGCTCGGGCCCCGCGGGAGCGGCGGGCCGGGCCGCTACTCGGCCCAGACGCTCCCGGCGCTCAACCGCACGTAGACCATGGCCGCGTTGTTCTCCGTGCTCGCCTCGGCGACGGCGCCGTCCGGGTTGGCGACGTTGACCAGGGCGTAGCGGCCGTCGGGCAACCCGTCGATGACCAGGTCCTGCTCGTAGAGCTGCGCCACGTAGACGTCCCCGTAGCCGGGCGAGATGCCCTGGACGTCGCCGCGGCAGTCGACCGGGTACACGCCCCGCGTCTCGTCGACGAGCTCCTCGTCCACCACGACGTTGTCCATGAGGCAGAAGCCGACCTTGTCGTTGCGGGCCACGACCTGGTCGAGCTCGCCGTCCTCGGTGAGCGACCAGAGCTCGTAGCGGGCGAACGCGGCCAGGTGCAGGTGGCCGTGGCGGTGGTCGAACTGGAACGTGCCCACCTGGTCGCCCGGCACCACGTCGCCCGAGGGCGTGTGGAGCGTCTGGTAGACGACGAGCTCGCCCGTGGCGGGGTCCTCGTGCCCGCGCACCTCGAGCGGCCCGGGGCCGGCGTTCCAGATCGTCGTCGTGAACTTCAGGCGCCGCGCGCCGCCGCTGGCCGTCTCGTCGACGAGGTACAGGCCGCTGGGTTCTAGCACGCGCAGGTCGGGCAGCGAGGGCCGCGCGGCCAAGGCGTGCTCGGGGCCGGCGGGCGGGTAGGCGCGGGCGGGCACTCGTTCCGGCGCCGGTACGTCGGGCGCCGGAACGACAGGCACCCGTACTTCGGGCGCAGGAACGACAGGCGCCGCGTCCGGCACCACGACCGGTGGCGGCGGTGACCGCTCGCCCTCGCCCGGCGTCAGCACGGCGCCCAGCAGCAACGACACGGCCAGGAGGGCCGCCGCCGCCCGCAGCGGCCGCGGCTGGCGCCGCCTCGCCCTCTCCCGCGCTCGCACCTTCGACAACGTCCCTGCTCCCAGGCCTTGGAGCGATGATGGGCGACGCGCGGTCGCCAACGGGCTAGCCAGGTGACGTTAGGCCGCAGCGGGCGCCGGCGGGTGTCCGGCCCGTTCAGGCCCCGGCCAGCAGCAGCACCAGCGGCACGGCCGCGGTCATCGCGTTCGTGAAGAGGTGCGCGACGATCAGGGGCATCAGCCGGCGCTGGCGCAGGTAGATGAGCCCGGCCGTAGCGCCCCAGGCCGCGAAGGCGACGGCGTACACGAGCATCGCCCCCGCCGTGGGCGCCAGGAAGACGTGCTGGAGGCCGAAGAGCGCCGCGGGGAGCAGCACCACCAGCCACGCCGGGGCGCCGCGTCGCGCCAGCGCGTACTGCGCGTGGCCGCGGTAGTAGAGCTCCTCGACCGGGGCGTTGGTGAGCGGGAACAGCACCGCGACGACCAGGGCGAGCACGAGTGACGCGGTGGGGTGCAGCTCCAGCTGGGCCCCAGGCGGCGGGGCGAACATGGCCTCCCAGGCGCCGGCGTAGCCGGCCGGTCCGGCCAGCAGCAGCACCGCCAGGTTGATGGCCGCCGCGAAGGGCAGGAAGGTCACGAACAGCCAGAGGAGGCCGTAGCCGACGTCGCTGCCGCGTAGCCTCGGGCTCTCGCCCAGCAAGCGGCGCAACCTACCGCCTCGCGCCAGCAGCGCCAGGCAGACGACGTTCACGGGCACGAAGTAGAGGGCCGCTAGCTGCGGCGTCACCGCGAGCGAGAAGGCCGCGCCCGTGAGGCCGCTGACCACGGCCGCGGTCACGGCGGCGGCCAGTAGCAGCAGGGCGATGCGGACCAGGACGAGCCTCACGCCTCGACCCTAACCCCGGCCGCTGCACCCGTGCGGTCGCGCGCCGCGCCGGCGACGCTCCCCGGTGCTCGCCAGACGCGCCGGCCACGCTCCCCTGAGCTAGCCAGACGCGCCGGGGCCGCTCAGACGTCGTAGAGGTGGAACGCGCGCGGCAGGACCGCCACTTGGCCGGACGGCGCGGCGTCGCCGGCGACCTCGACGTCCAGGCGCGTGCGGCCGCGGCCGACCTCGAGCTCCAGGCGCCGCCAGGCGCCCACGCGGCGGGAGGCCGCCACGACGCCCTCGACCGCCCTCGCCGGCTCCGGGGCCAGGTCGACGTCCTGGGGACGGAACGCCAGCAGGGCCGGGCCGTCCGGCCTGTCGACCCGCGGCAGCGCCAGCTCCCTGCCCTCCCACTCCACGACCCCGCCGCGCACGGCCACGGGGAGGAGGTTCGACTCGCCGATGAACTCGAACACGAACCGCGACGCGGGCCGGTCGAAGACCTCGCCCGGCTTCCCCACCTGCTCGACCTGGCCGTCGCGCATCACCGCCACGCGGTCGGCCAGCTCCAGAGCCTCCTCCTGGTCGTGCGTCACGAACAGCGTGGTGTGGCCCGTACGGTCGTGCAGCTCGCGCAGGCCGCGGCGCAGCTCGCGCCTCACCTTGGCGTCCAGGGCGCCGAACGGCTCGTCGAGGAGCAGCACCCGAGGCTTGATCGCCAGCGCTCGCGCCAGGCCGACGCGCTGCCGCTGCCCGCCGGAGAGCTGGGCCGGGTAGCGCCGCTCGAGCCCCTCGAGCTGGACCAGCTCGATGAGCGCCCGCACGCGCGCGTCCACCTCGCCGCGGGAGAGGGTCCGCCCGCCGCGCCGCCGCCGGACGCGCAGGCCGAAGGCTATGTTGTCGTACACGGTCATGTGCCGGAACAAGGCGTAGTGCTGGAAGACCATCCCCACGTTGCGCTGCTGCACGGTCAGGCGCGAGGCGTCCTCGGCGCCGAACCAGACGCGGCCCGAGTCGGGCGTCAGGAGGCCGGCCACGACCCGCAGCAGCGTGGTCTTGCCCGAGCCGGAGGGTCCCAGCAGGGCCACCAGCTCCCCGGGCTCGGCCTCCAGCGACACGCCGCGCAGCGCGGCCGCTACGCCGAAGGCGAGGCTCACGTCCTCGAGCCTGACGGCGACGGACTCGCCCCAGTCGAGGCCGCCCCGGTCGGCGGCGGCGTCAGCGGGCGACATGGCCCGCCTTCGAGACGACGTCGCGGCGCTCGAGCACGGCCTTGATGACCAGCGTGACGAGCGAGAGCAACGCGAGCAGCGAGGCCAGCGCGAACGCGGCGACCCAGTTGTACTCGTTGTAGAGGACCTCCACCTGCAGGGGGACCGTGTTCGTCTGCCCCCTGATGTGCCCCGACACGACCGAGGCGGCACCGAACTCGCCCATGGCGCGGGCGTTGCAGAGCAGCACGCCGTAGAGGAGGCCCCAGCGCACGTTCGGCAACGTCACCAGCGCGAAGACCTGCCAGCCGCGGGCGCCGAGCGTCAGGGCGGCCTCCTCGTCCTCGTTGCCCAGCTCCTGCATGAGCGGCACGAGCTCGCGCGCCACGAACGGCACGGTGACGAACAGCGTGGCCAGGACGATGCCCGGCACGGCGAAGACCACCTGGATGCCACGCGACTGCAGGAACGGACCCAGGTAGCCCTGCGCGCCGAAGAGCAGGAGGTAGACCATGCCGGCGATCACGGGCGAGACCGAGAACGGCAGGTCGATGAGCGTGACCAGTAGCGACTTGCCGCGGAACTCGAACTTCGCCACGGCCCAGGCCGCCGCCACGCCGAAGACGGCGTTGAGGGGCACGGCGATGGCCGCGACCAGCAGCGTGAGCCTGATGGCCGCGCGCGCCTCGGGGTCGAGGAGCGACGCCACGTAGGCGCCCACGCCGCCGCGCAGGGCCTCGACGAACACCACGGCCAGGGGCAGGAGCAGGAGCACGCCCAGCACGAGCAGGGCCACGGCCGTGAGGGCCCACTTCAGCCCCCTGGGCTCGGCCACGGGGCTGCCGCGGCGCCGGGCCGCCGCGGGCATCGCGAGCCGGTCAGCCACGGCCGAACCGCCTCCGGGCCCAGGCCTGCACGAGGTTCACGGCCAGCAGCAGCGCGAACGAGATGCCCAGCATGACGAGCGCCAAGGCCATCGCGCCCGGGTAGTCGAACTCCTCGAGCCTGATGATGATCAGCAGCGGCGCGATCTCGGTGCGGAAGGGCAGGTTGCCGGCGATGAACACCACCGAGCCGTACTCGCCCACGGCGCGGGCGAGCGCCAGCGCGAAGCCGGTGATGCCGGCCGGGAGCAGCGTGGGCAGCACGACCCGCAGCAGGGTCTGCAGGCGGCTGGCGCCCAGCAAGGCGGCGGCCTCCTCGACCTCGACGTCCAGCTCCTCGATGACGGGCTGGAGCGACCTGACGACGAAGGGCAGGCCGATGAACACCAGGGCGACGACGATGCCGACCTGCGTGTAGGCGACCTGCACCCCGAGAGCGGTGAGCGGCCCGCCGAGCCAACCGGTGGCGTCGAAGACCGAGGCCAGGGCGATGCCGGCGACGGCCGTAGGGAGCGCGAACGGCAGGTCGACGACCGCGTCCAGGACGCGACGGCCGGGGAAGCGGTAGCGCGCCAGCACCCAGGCGACCACGCCGCCGGCGACCAAGGCGATGGACGCGGCGATGAGCGCGGAGCCGAAGCTCAGGCCCAGGGCGGCGCGCGAGCGCTCGTCGGCGAAGACGTCGGTCATCTCGCTGAACGGCAGGCCCGCGCCGCGCAGCGCCAGCGCCGCGAGGGGCACGAGGACGATCAGCCCCAGGTACGCGAGGGTGTAGCCGAGGGCCAGGCCGAAGCCGGGCAGGACGCTGGGCGAGCGTAGCCTCGTCGTCGCCACGCGACCGACCTCAGCGCCTGAAGAGCTGGTCGAAGACGCCGCCGTCGCTGAAGTGGACCTGCGCCACGTTCGCCCAGCCGCCGAAGACCTCGTCGTCGACGCTGACGAGCTCGGTCTCCACGAAGCGGGCCGCGTCCTCCGGGTCGGCGAGCGACATGTCGGCCGGCCGGTAGAAGTGCTTGGCGGCCAGGCGCTGGCCCTCGGGCGAGTAGAGGTACTCGAGGTAGGCCTCGGCGACCTCGCGCGTGCCGCGGGCGTCGACGTTCGCGTCGACGACGGCCACGCTCGGCTCGGCGCGCATGGACACCGAGGGCACGACGACCTCGTACTGGTCGGCGCCGAGCTGCTGGACGATGAGCAGCGCCTCGTTCTCCCAGGCGATGAGCACGTCGCCGATGCGGCGCTGCACGAACGTGGTGGTGGAGCCGCGCGCGCCGGTGTCGAGCATGGCGACGTTGCGGTAGAGGGCGCCGACGAAGTCGCGTACCGCCTGCTCGTCGCCGCCGAACTCCCTATGTGCCCAGGCCCAGGCGGCCAGGTAGTTCCAGCGCGCCGCGCCCGAGGTCTTCGGGTTCGGGGTGACGACGGCGACGTCCTCCCTGACCAGGTCGTCCCAGTCCTGGATGCCCTTCGGGTTACCGGCCCTGACGACGAAGACCATCGTCGAGGTGTAGGGCGAGGAGCCGTTCGGCAGGCGGTCGCGCCAGCCGGGGTCGATGAGCCCGGTCATCTGGGCGATGGCGTCGACGTCGTACTGCAGCGCCAGCGTCACGACGTCGGCCTGCAGCCCCTCCATCACGGCGCGCGCCTGCGCGCCCGAGCCGCCGTGCGACTGGTTGACGACCACCGTCTGGCCGGTCCGCTCCTGCCAGTAGGCGGCGAAGACCTCGTTGTACTCACGGTAGAACTCGCGGGTGGGGTCGTAGCTGACGTTGAGCAGCGTCACCTGCGCGCTGGCGAAGGACGCCGCAGCGAGCAGGACGGCGAGCAGGACCGCACGGAACAGACGTGACGAGCGGGGCGTGGCCGAACCCATCTCCACCTCGCATTCCCTCGCCCTCGTTGTGAGGACAGGAGGAAGTTAGCATCGGCGACTAGGGCGGCCGGTCGTCAGCGATGCGTCGGGAGCGCCACCGCGCGTCGGCCCGCTCGCGCCGCGCGCCCTTCCCCTACAGCTTGACCGCCGTTCCTGAGGCCGTGACCATCAGCATCCCGCCGCCTTGGCCCAGGCTGATGCTCTCGTAGTCGAGGTCGACGGCGAGGACCGCGTCGGCGCCTAGAGCGCGGGCGGCCTGGACCATCTCGGCGATGGCGTTGTCCTTCGCCTCCCGCAGGCTCTGCTCGTACAGCGCGCTGCGCCCACCGATGATGTCGCGGATGCCGGCCATGAAGTCGCGCAGGATGTTGGCCCCGAGGATGGTCTCGCCGGTCACGAGACCGAGGTACTCACGGACGGGGCGGCCTTCTACGGAGGTGGTGGTGGTGACGATCACGGCGCGAGGTTAACCCGTGAGGGACGCGCTGCGCCTGGGCCGAAGGTAGGAGGCGTTCCGCGCGCCGTGCCATGTCGACCGCCTGACCTCAGCTGGCCGCCTGGTGCGCCCGCTGCAGGTACCCGACGAGCTCGTCGTCGATCTCGTCCTCGCCGGTCACGTAGAGGCGGTGGCTGGTCATCTTGCCGGGTGGCAGCTCCTCTAGGCGCCCGTCGCCCGGCACGCCCTTCAGGTTCAGTCCGACCTCGAGCCGTCCCTTCGAGCCGGGTCCCACCGTCGCGAAGTTCTTCTTGGTGGTGCGCAGCGCGACGTACGTCTTCTTCGGCGACACCTCGAACTCGCCGATGCCGGCGAGGCGCTCGAGCAGCTTCTCGTGGAGCGGGCGCAGCGCGGCCTTCTTGCCGGCGTAGACGTCGTCGAGCGGGTCGCCCTCCTTGGGGCCCTCGACCAGGGCGCGGAAGTCGTGCACCAGCATGCTGGCGTGGCCGTGGCCCAGCCCGAACTCCTCCTTGAGCCGCGCGACCATCTGTCCCGGCTTGAGGCCCTCCCACGCCTTCATAAGCTCGTAGATCTGCTCGACCTTCATGCCGGTCTTGGCCTCGACGTTCGCCGTCGCCGTCGCCAGGTACTTCTCGGCCCTGTCGGACATCCTCAGCCTCCCGTGGGAGCGTCGCCCCGCTCCCCTTCGACCACCCTGCGGATGGCCTCCTCGAAGCGGGCCAGGTCACCGTGGGACCGGATGCCCCGCTCCTGCTCGTCGGTGATGGGCCCCACGATGACACGGGAGGAGCGGAGGACGGAGCCGGTATCTGTGGCCTCGACCGTGTTCGTGGTGTCCATGATCGTGCCGGCGTGCAGGCGGCTGCGTACCGTGACGCGCCGGGGCGGGTCCCACTCGAGCACCGTGCCGTAGAGGTGGCCGGCGCCCTCTCCCCAGTCCTCGTACTGCAGCCCGCCGACCCTCGGCTCGAGGACGATGCGCTTCACGCGCCCCTCGCCGTACGTGTACGGGAACCACTTCAGCACCTCGTCCGGGTCCGTCAGCGCGCGGAACACGCGCTCGGGCGGCGCCGAGAAGCGCAGCTCGCTCTCCAGGCGCAGGACCTTGACCGTCTCCGTGGCCGTGGACATGTGCTCCTCCTCCAGGTGCCGGCGCAGCGCCGTGAGCTCGGTGGCCGCGGCGTCCGCGTAGCGGTTCACCCAACGCTCGTAGAAGCCGCGCAGGGCGGCGGCGTTGACGTGGTTGAAGCGGTGGCGTCCCCGGCGCTCGACGACCACGATGCCGGCCGCGGTGAGCACCTCCAGGTGCTGCATGACCGCGAAGCGCGAGAGCTCGGGGAACGCGTCGGCGAGCTCGCCGGTGGTCCTGGGACCGGCGACCAGGGCGTCGAGGATCGCGCGGCGCCACGGGCTGGCGAACGCCCTCCAGAAGGCGTCGTCGTCCTCGGGGCGTGGTGCGCGTGTACGACCCGGCTCGGGGGCCACCGCCGATGACATGTGATATTCATATCACATGTCGATGTTCTTGGGGCCTTGGCGGACGGCCCTCGCTATGAGGCGCTAACCCTTCGCCAGCTCGTCGAAGACGGCGAACACGACCTGTTCCGCCGCGAAGCCGCGCGCCTCGGCGCCCAGGACGCACACCGTGGCGCCGCCGAGGTCTGGCGCGTGGAACACGCTGGCCGAGTAGCCGGGCCCTCCCCCGTTATGCCCGTAGATGGGTCCCCACGGCGCGGCCGGGTCGACCATCAGCCCGAGGCCGTAGCTCGGCTCGCGCCACTCGTACGGCCTGCGTGAC
>Ga0079224_100004704_pt1 | contig 17767 bp, 16 predicted proteins | sample Stecom2015_FD_80414 | JGI IMG/M metagenome (GOLD analysis project Ga0079224, IMG submission 80414) | Agricultural soil microbial communities from Utah to study Nitrogen management - Steer compost 2015 | ecosystem: Environmental > Terrestrial > Soil > Agricultural land | place: USA: Utah...
CAAAAATGCTTACAAAGTTAAGCATAATAAATGAAAAAAAATATTTACTTTTATCCTGCGTATGTTTTTGATCGTTACACTCATTAAAGAAAGCTTTTTGTTTGCATTATCGGCGTTGCGTGATAACCGTACACGTACATTATTGTCATTATTAGGTGTAACCATTGGAATCATGACGATTATCAGCGTTTTTTCTGCCGTCGACACTTTAAGAAACAATCTAGAGGAATCTGTTCGAAAAATAGGAAGTCGTACGCTATACGTTGAAAAATGGCCTTGGGGTGGTGGTGGTGAGTATCCTTGGTGGAAATACGTTAATCGCCCGGAACCGAAATATGCCGATTTTGAGGCGGTGAAAAATAGAATGACCACGGCAGAAGAGGTTGGCTATACTATTAATATTCCTAATTCAACAGCCAAGTACGGGAATAATTCGGCTTCCAATATTAATGTGACGGCGGTGACACATGAGATGTATTCAATTAGAAATCTCGAAGTAGTGGATGGACGCTATTTTACAGAGCAGGAATCGAGGGCAGGAAGCCATAGTGTAATTTTAGGCGCTACGATAGCGGAAGGACTATTTCCCAATACAACGCCTGTTGGTAAATACGTTACCTTGTTGGGACGGAAGATGCAGGTAATTGGTGTATTAAAGAAGGAAGGCTCGGGTGTTCTTATTAATGTCTCTAATGACGAAGTAGCTTATATACCGTTCACATTGGCTCGTAATCTGGTGAATTACGAACACTATGGTCCCAGTATAGCGATTGAGGTTAAGCGACAATATTCACTAGACGAGGCTGAAAGTGAGCTTATTGGCATTATGCGATCTGCACGTCGTCTGCCTCCTCAACGTGAAGACAATTTCTCCGTTAATCAAACAACCCTTATTACTGCTCAACTCGACCAGATGTTTGGTATTATTAACCTTGCTGGGTTTTTCATTGGCATCTTTTCCATCCTCGTTGGGGGATTTGGAATCGCCAATATTATGTTCGTTAGTGTAAAAGAACGTACGAATCTTATCGGTATACAAAAAGCGTTGGGTGCGAAGCAGTTTTTTATCTTATCTCAATTCTTAATAGAAAGTATTCTACTCTGTCTTATAGGTGGAGGAATTGGACTGTTGATTGTTTACGGTCTCGCGGCTTTGGCGGGAGCATTGACGGGGGTGGTTATTATTGTTAGTTTAAAAATGGTCATCCTGACCACTGTGCTGTCTACGCTTATTGGATTGATAGCGGGTATTGTGCCTGCTATCCAAGCTGCCAAACTTGATCCTGTAGAGGCTATACGTAGCAAATAATCCAGCGATGAAAAATATTACTTTCCGGTCTTTACTTCGCCGGGGGAGATACCGTAATATTTCTTAAAAGCACTGCTAAAATTATTCTGATGTCCGTACCCTGTCCGTATGGCTACTTCGTATACCGATATTTTTTCTTTCAAAAGCAAGATTCGGGCTTTTTCCATGCGGATCCGCGTAAGATAATCGTGTAGCGTTATCGAAAAATATTCTTTAAAATCCTTTCTTAACTTGCTTTCACTCATGAAGACTTCTTGAGCTAATTCTTTTTGATTGGGTGGATTAGCCATCCGTTGTTCGAGTATCTGTCGGACCAGTTCCAGGCGTTCTATATCGTCGTTACCAAACATCGTATCGTTCTGTCCTGATTTTTCATTGTACTGCTCAAATTGGTACATCAAGAGTTCGACAATACGCGATTCAGTATGCAACCTTCTGATCTCTCCGGTTTTCTTCGAATCGACCAGCTCCGCGATGGTATGTTGCATTTCGTATGTCGCCATCAGATCTTCCTCCGAAAACGAAACATATTGTCCTTTTTCGATCTCGTGCATAAAATGTTCGTGGAGCAGAGAGTCTCTTTTTATGAGATTGAGGTAGTATTTCTTTGATATCACCGCAATAAAATAACTGTATTCAATACCTTCTTTTACTTCATGTGCGGTTTTGACGGAAGGAATATATCGGATATTATGCCGACTCATTCCGTAGGGTAATTTGCTGTTGGCAGATTTAAAAAAAACGAATTGGCTGGTGATCGCTTCTCCTTCAATATCAATATGGATATGCATCGCACGATCGGATAACATCTTGGTATGAAGAATAAACAAGCCACTGGTAGACAAACGAAAAATCTCCATGTGAATCGATTCATCTTCTATCGTGGAACGATGTTCTGCCAACGGTCTGTCCGGATTATAATCATCAGGAACTTCCTCGCTGAAAAGCCATTCGTCTAATTCTACTATTTTACTTTTTATAAGCATAAGGAAAGTTCTCTACGAGATTGATGGATTAAAGATATGTATTTTTTGTCAATTATTTAAATTGATTCTAAATAATATTCGTAACCAATTGACCGTCCAATGTCATCTCTTCCAATTTTACATAAGGGCGAAGTGTTTTAGGGTTCATTTCTACCTGTGCTTCCACTGAAAAAACCGTATAAATATTTTTGGCATTCAATACTTCCATAGGCGTACCATCGAACAGTTTACGTCCATGTTTCAACATAATAATCCGGTCCGCATAGTTTGCTGCGAAATTAAGGTCATGTAAAACCAATACGACCATATAGCCTCGTCGGGAAAGTGCTTTTGCAATCGCAAGCACCTTTTGTTGATAGTGCATATCCAGGGCAGAAATAGGTTCATCAAGCAGCAATAGACTATCGGGGTTATCCCATATCTGTGCAAGCACACGTGCCAATTGTACCCGTTGCTGTTCACCGCCGGATAGGCTCATATAAACCCGATCGGAAAAATCCGAGATCCCACAAAGTTCCATCACTTCGTCTACAATAGTATAGTCTTGTGGTTGTGCCACAGCATCAAAATGTGGGTAACGCCCCATGAAGACAATCTCTCGGACTTTAAACGCAAGTGAAACTTGCTGTTGTTGTGTGAGCAATGCCCGACACCTGGCCAGTGTTCGCTGATCATACTCGTCGAGCGGCTGCCGATTTAAGCTAATAAAGCCCGAACTCGGTTTCTGATCGCACGCTAACAAACGCATTAACGTTGATTTTCCGGCTCCATTGGATCCAAGCAAAACGACCATTTCTCCCTTTCGCACTTGTAAGGAGACATCTTTTAGCAGCTTTCTGCCTTTGACGTCGTAATTCAGTTTCTCTACCCGTAACATTGTTCTTTTTAACTCCGTAATTTTGACTTCTAACGACTACTTCTCTTTTATTAAAATATACAGGAACACCGGCGTTCCGAGCAAAGCGGTGATGACACCGATCGGCAGTTCTATCGGTGCGGCTAAGGTACGGGACAATACATCTGCCAGTGTCAGTACCATGGCTCCCATCACCGTTGATCCCATCAACACATAGCGGTTGTCCGCTCCGCCCAGAAGACGTACCGTGTGTGGGACCAGTAAGCCCACAAAACCGATAATACCCGATACCGCTACCGAAGCCCCCACAGCAAGGGTGCCCAATGTCACGACCCACAACTTTACTCTGTCCGTTTGCATGCCCAGTAAATCGGCCTGCATCTCGCCAAGTGCAAATGCATTTAGCGCTTTCCCGAAGAAAAGTGTGCAGAACATAGGTATCAAAATAAAGGGGGCTACTGCTGTGACGTTCTCCCATGTTGCGCCTCCCAAATTACCCAACATCCAAAACGTAATCGTACGGAGTTGCTGCTCCGTTGCCATATACGTCATCAGCCCCGTTATCGCACCTGCCAGTCCGTTGATCGCGATACCGGCTAGCAGCATAGTTGTTACCTGCGGACGCCCCTCTTTTAGCGATATACGGTACACGAGAAAGGCGGTTAGACCTGCGCCTATGAAAGCCCCTAAAATCAACAGATAATGGCCTAGCAACTGAGATAGCCCGACAAATAGCAAGCTTTCAAAAGCAATCACCAATACCGCGAATAACGAAGCGCCGGAAGAAATGCCGATCAATCCTGGATCCGCCAGAGGATTCCGAAAGATTCCCTGAATCCCCGCCCCCGAGACACCCAACGCTGCGCCAACCAGCAGACCTAACAGTACACGCGGCATACGCACCACAAAAAGCACGTTGTCGTCCAATGCTTTCTCGGTTGGCAGATTCGAAAGCCCTATTTTATGCATCAATAACCCCCAGACATCGCCTACCGGAATATGATAGGCACCCAGGCCTAAGGAGAACATAGCCACCACAACCAGGGATACGGTCAACACCACGATAATAATCCGTTGTTTTACTGACACGATGTTCAATGCGTTGTTAAGGCCATCAATTCCCGATGCAGTAATCCTACCGCTTCTGGTAAACGTGTACTGAAGTTGACCAATAGGGAGGGATTCATGACGAGGATGCGCTCCCGTTTTCCTGCATTGGTCAGCCGCATACCCGGCATTTTCAGGATGGCCTTTTTCCCGCCAAGGCTGCTTACCCCAAAATCAAACATCAGAATGATGTCCGGATTTGCATTTACCAATGCTTCTGTCGTGTACGGTTTGAAATCGGCAAATTCCTGAACGGCATTCCTCCCGCCAGATAGTTCGATTAAGGCATCAAGACTACTGCCTTTTCCCGAAACGCTCATGGCTCCTGCACCTCTGGCATAGATAAAAAGTACTTTAGGCTTATTTTTTCCGACGGTTTGTTCCTGCACCAGTGTATTCACCCGTTGCATCGCTGTCTTCGTCCGATAAACAACGGCTTTCCCTTCTTCGGGAACGTCCAGTGCATTGGCAATTTCTTGAATAAACCGATATGCCCCTTTTTCGGAAAACATTTGACGTAAGGCGATGAACGTGATACCAGACTGCCGTAAATGTTGTACCACCGCAGCGGGGACGTCTTTTTCAGGTGCCAATACAATGTCAGGTTGGAACGCCATAATACCTTCGGCGGATACCGATCGATTCTGACTAACCCGAGGCAAGTCAGCCGCAGCCTGGGGTGATATACTCGTTACGTCTGTAGCTACAATATGACTACCCAATCCCAGTGCGAATACGGTTTCTGTTATCGCACTGCTCAGTGTAACGATGCGTTGCTCCGCTGCCAAACTCCACTGAGCACTGATTATACAAGCTAATAAAATCATGCACCGGGACCCCCGATGCATATTGGTTTTGTGAATCTTTTGCTTCATTTTAAATCTATATCATCTAATCAGAATCTGATTTTAAAATACAAAACAAGCTAATAATCAATCTAAATACAAATTAAAATATGTTTTCGACTTGATTAAAATCATATTTAATATATGTTTTAATTAATTGTTTTACAGTATGTTATATTTTGTTTTTAGCTATTGTGTCATAAAAAAAAACGGATTACATACATTAATTGACAGATTTCATACAGAAAAATCCAATTTGAATACCGTTTTTTGCAGTCTATTTAGAATGAATACAAATAATTGACTATCGTGTACCGAGATCGTAAAAAAGAATTATTCATGCTGTTTATACTTTGGCTTCCCGTCCTGTCATTCGCACAGGAACGTCTGCTGAAAGGCTATGTTGTAGATTCGTTGGAGCAGCCTATTGTACACGCAACGGTGACACTACTTCCCGATAATCAGGTGTATCATACTGATGACACCGGCTATTTTGAATTTTCGAAGTTATATGAAGGCACTTATCAATTGGAAGTTCATCATGTAGGGTATGTGCAGCGGCACGTAGCGGTTGATCTCGGTAGAATAGACACCACACTTCATGTAAGTTTGCATACCGTGGGCAGACACATTGAACAGGTGAGGGTAGACGGTAAAGTAACCGCCGTGGATAACCTGGTGAATGCAGAAAATGCAGCGATGCCGGTCAAGGTCATTACCCGGCGTGAAATCGAATTGATGGGGAGTCGTCGGCTGGATGAAGTGATGAAAGAGCAGACCGGCGTAGCGGTGGTCAATGATATTTCGGGAGGATCAAGGGCCGTTGGCGTGCAGATTCAAGGTTTTAGCAGCAATTACATCATGGTACTCATCGACGGGCAGCCGATGCTGGGGCGTAATAACGGTAATTTCGATCTCTCCCGTATCTCTGTTACCAATATTGAGCGCATTGAAATTATTAAAGGAGCTTCCTCCTGTCTGTATGGTAGCGATGCCTTGGGAGGCGCCATCAATATCATTACCCGTCACGGTGCCGTGATGCCACAGGCGCAGGCTTCCCTGTTGTACGGAACCCTGAATACGGTGGATGCTACGTTGGAAGGCGAGATACCTTTTGCGAACCAACGTGGCTCGGTGGTGGTCTCGGGAAACTATTACCGTACGGATGGCTTCAATACCGACGACCGCTACCTTAGCAGTGGAAGCACCACTTTTCCACCCTATGAAAACCTGAGTTTTCAAGGGCGGATGCGTTATCGTGCGACCAAAAACGGTACTATCGGATTGACAGCACGCTATGCCGCACGAAACTCCAAGATGTACAATGCGTGGTCGGAAGAGCTCACCCTCGAGGATGGGCAAAAAGATCAGGATGTCAATATCGGATTAAGTTATGACCACCATTTTGCCCATGGCCTGCGTAGTATGACACGCTATTACCTTACCCGTTTTGATACAAAGTTGTATGCCCAGTGGCTCCGGCAGGGAGTGCTGGCCGGTGAAGAAGAATTCGGGCAGTATAACCATCGCATTGAGCAACAGTTTGCATACAGCCCTTCCAACCATGTCAAGTTTACGGGCGGACTTGGAGGGAGTATCGAGGTGATGGACAACCAGGATCTGGATGACAAACGCTCGCTTCAGACGGCTTTCGTTTATCTGCAAACCGAGTGGCGACCGATCGACCGGATGCTGGCTACCCTAGGGCTACGCTATGATCACACCAACAGTTATCGGGGACGGGTTAGCCCGAGTTTGGGGCTACACTATCATCTCAGCGAAAGTCTATTGCTGAAGGCAGGAACTGGGGCTGGCTTTAAAGCACCGGATTACAAAATGCGTTATCAGGTTTTCTTTAATCCATCTGCAAATTACCTCGTTGTGGGGAACGATCGTCTCGAAGACGTTATTAACGGACTGGATGCCGCGGGCGAACTTAGCTATAAAAACAGTTATATGATTAACCTGTTGTCAGGTAACCTACAGGCAGAAAAAAGTTGGTCAAACAACATCGGATTGACCTGGAGTCCCTCGTCGAAGTTACAGACGGAAGCATCCGTATTCTACCATCGCATCAACAACCAGATTAATTCGATTAATGTCGGAACAGGAACAACCGTTTCACAAATCTATACGTATCGTAATTTACCGAAGGTTGTCAATAAAGGAGCAGAGTTCTCTATTAGCTACCAAGCGACGCCAGACCTGCAGTTGTCGATCGGTTACCAATACCTCATTGCTAAGGACCTTGGTGTGTTGGATAGCATCCGCGCAGGAAGTTACCCATATAATCAATATAACAACGCCCGAACCGGTGAATACCGTAAAAGTAAGCCATCCGACTATTGGGGAATTGAAGAACGGTCGCGCCATATGGCGAATCTCAAATTACTATATGAATACCGCCCGTGGCAGACTAGCATAAACGTGCGTGCAAATATCCGTGGTAAATACCCTTTCCAGGAAACCAACGGCAACCAGTTTATAGACGATGGTGATAAATTCGTGCCGGAGCATACGCTACTGAACGTGACGATTGAAAAAAAACTATGGAATAGAAGGCTTACCCTTAGACTTATTGCGGATAATGTGTTGGGTTTTACCAGCCGCTACATGCTCGGTCAGCCCGGAAGGGTCATCTTGGGTGGGTTTAGCTACCGGATCATGAAGGAGTGAGAGGTGTTGTTATGTTCTTTTTGTAAAGGGCGTGCATAATGAAGGGGGAAGAGCTTACAGCCTACGGTTTATCACCTACAGCAATGATAAAAAAATAATGAATTGAAAACAATGAAAATATACCTAGATGAAATATGGCCCATATTGGCCAGTCGAAGAGTACGGTGGACGTATATCGGTTGCTTCCTGCTGTTATTAGTTTCTTGCGGTAAGGATGAAGACTGGCGACCGTTTTATGAAGACGGCAAAAGTACCGTGATCTATGATCTTGCCGGCGACACTGACGCATCGATGGGAGACGGAGCCGAAGGAAAGGAAAAACGCAATTTTAATATCTTCCTCTTCCGCTTCAAAGACAAACGGCAAATCTGGATCAAGAATGCCCATGATTCGGCACAATGGTTCCAGACGAAAGATTGGGATATTGCCTTTACAGGGCCATATAATTCGGAGATATACGTGAACAATGCCTATCATGAGTTGAATCCGGGTTATGGTGGAGAAGCTGATAAAACTGCCGTGGTACTCGTACGCCAACCCTATGAGGCCGTTACGGTGGCGCCTAGTGACAGTGAGTTTGATGCCAGTGATGTCCATAAGATTGGATGGGCGTCTTCAGAAAGTTCGTATGGCTGGTTTCGTTACAGCCTGCAAACCCATATCATGCAGGCTTTGCCGAACCGAACCTATGTTATACGTCTTCCGGATGGTAAATATGCAAAGCTACAGCTTATCAATGCCTACAAAGGCAATCCCGAAGCTGTTACGAATATGAATTGGCCGGCGCCTTATTATACCTTTCGCTATTATGTACAGGAGGATGGAAGCCGAAATCTCGATACCAGTCCACAGTAATATATAGAAAGAGCATGCTATTTATAATAATTATAAATAAATAACGCTTTGCATACATGATTTCCCGTTTTGCATACATGAAGTATCAACTGTCGAACTTAACTTTGTTTAGAATCAATTTAAATAATAATACCGTTAAAAAATGAAGATGAAAAAATTACTGATTAGTGGTGTCTTCCTACTGTTTATAGCTGGATTTACAGCCTGTAGCAAAAGCAATGATCCGACGCCGGAGCCGGAACCGGAAATCCCGGAGACAATGTTCAATAAGCTAATCCAGGTACGCAATTTCGGGGAAGATCTTCCGGAAGGAACCGCCCCCGATAGTGACCAGACCCCCATTTTCTTTAGCTTGGAAGAAAATAAAGCCACTGATCAGGCTTATCGGAGAACCAATCGCTGGGACATTTCCTTTGCGGGCATCTATCGCTCTTATCTGGGCGGAAACAACGGAACGAATGGTGGCATCTCCCCCAGTTATGGGGGTAATGGTCCCGGCGTAGGCGGTATCATGATCGTGGAAAAGAGCTTTGACGAGGTGGTCGATATCCCGGCAGATAATCAATTCAAGATCGGGCGTAATGTGATTGGTACCGATGACAATGGTGATATGGGGGATGGTGTGGGTTGGTATCTGTACGATTTTGGTGGCACCCTTGTTCGCGATGGTGCTTATGACAACGCGCATGTAGCCTATGCACTGGATGAACCGCTTGAGATTACATTGCCTAATGGCGAAAAGAAAACCGTACAGCCCCGTACCGTGATTGTACGCACCGCCCGTGGTAACTATGCTAAAATTAGAATGCGCAGCATTTACAAGAATAAATTAGATCGGGACAGTTGGAAACGGAACGAGCCTAAACCTTACTTCTCCTTTGATTACGTATTAGCGAAAAAGGGCAGTACCAAGTTTGAAATTGATTAGTCATACAATATACCTACCCGCGGTAGGAAGGGCATATACAGCAATAAAAAATGAATAAAACATATACCTTTATAAGCATCCTGTTTTTGGGATTGGTGTTCGCTTCCTGCACCAAGGAGGAAGAACTGGCGCCTCTGCCACAAGATAAAATAGTAGAATACAGTGTCAACAACGTTCCTGCAGGGACCAACCTTTACGGCGCTATTGATGAGGAGAAAAAGACCATAACACTCTATGTGCCTTTTTATCTCGGCCTGGAGCTGATCGATGCCGATATCAAAGTATCTTCCGGGGCTAAGCTACAGGAGGAAATCCTGCCCATTCCAGTCGATAAAGAAGATCAGCGCTATACGGTCGTTGCAGCGGATGGTTCCACCAATACGTACGAGCTCATCATTGTACCACAAAACACGCCTACTCTTGAGACTGTCTGGGGTATTTACGGTTACCCGGCAACACAGCCTACAGCCTATCCGCTTGGGGTACTACCTAATATCCATGGCAATTTTTACAGTAATAATATCAACCTGGTTAAGCTGACTTTGGTGTCCCACAATACACAGAAAGAAGTGCAGCTCAATACGCGGGAGGGAAGAGCTGTTCTGGCTCCGCTTACCGGTGAGGAACCATACCAGTATCAGATCGCAAACCTGTCGATACCAATGGACATCGATACCGGCTACCACGATGTAAACATTGACTTCCTGGGGCACCAGGTGACGTTGGCGGATCCGGTCAACATCCAATACAGGGCACCTAGGATCAGCTATGCAGGTGGTAAGGCAATGCAACAAGGAGGAGAGGTTACGTATACGGCAACGCCACAGTATCTGATATTGGATCCTACATCGGTCAAGGTAACGAATACCGAGACCGGCACGGTCTATGACTTATCGATTGTGAAATATGATACGGAGAGCATTACCCTGAAAGTACCGGACGACTTTCCGTTAGGAATGCCGACCCCGCTAATGATCGTTGAAACTACGTACAAGAACTGGCCGACAACTACCAATACCACGTATATGAATGTCAGCCCCAAATAGCCACGTGCTTATCTCCGACAAGGAGATGTCTATATAATAAATTAGTATTTAAATAACACAAAAATTAAACAAATAACTATGAAAAAGATTCTTAGATCTACATTCGCTGTCGCAGCGGCAGTCTTGTTTACGGTATCATCACAGGCAGGCGATAGTAATCCGGTAACTACATCAGCTTTAACACCATCTGCGGTGGCTGTTTCCTGCGGTTACCAGTACAGCGTGACTGGTAATGTGGGCAGCCCATCTAATCCTTCGTCCTTCGGAGACGTGTATGTGACTCTCGGTAGCGGCTCTGCATCTCAGGGTAGCGCTGTAGGGGCGCAACTCATTTTTACGGAGCATGTCAATGCTGCCGTGGCCGCCAACGGCGACTACGAATTGAGGATAGCCACTGGCGATCTATGCTCTATCACCGCAGGAGCTTGGTCTGGAGCAACGCCAGTAAGCGGGGCGGTAGGCGAAGATGTATGGTACACGTATGAGAATCAAGAGGCGACTCCGATTCCAGGTGTGGTGATGTTGGTAAGCGATGGCACCACGGTCTGGGCGTTTACCTTGGATTCGGCTACAGCTTCCATTGTCACACCAAATCCATTAACGATACAAGGTACCGTTACGATAAATGTGAACCAATTGTAAACATGGCATAAGGGTTTCCTCAGAGAAGCGCGTTGGCAGACCTCGGAGGAAACCTTTTGCTTGTTATCGATTTTTGAGAACCAGAAACATGAGTACACTGTACAAAATATATACGGGCATAGCGGTTGCTAGTACAGCTTTGTTTGGCGCATGCAAAACCGAGTACCCCGACCTGCCTTATGCGGAAATAGAAACTTTCACTATCGAAGATGCCAATGGCGATCCGTTACAAGCGGTCATCAAAGAGGACGAAATCATCATCTACTGGACACCATTAGAAGACGAACCCGAAACCATCCGTCCGGTCATCACGCTATCCGAGCGCGCGTCAATATCACCGGCATCGGGGGAAGCCGTACCATACAATGCGGCTACAGCATATATCGTGACGGCACAGGACGGCAGCAGAAAGACCTATACCTTACGGCCGGAAGGCGGACAGCCTATTCCATACCTAAAGACTGGACTTGCAACGGAGATTTATATAAACAATTCTTTTTCTATAGCAGGAGACTACTTCCTGCCCGACACCGATAGAACTAAGGTATACTTGCTAGCCGACGAACAGGAATATGAACTGAGGGAATTTAACAGCTTGACCAATGCAGTTATCAATCTTTCTATCCCCATCACGACAGAACTGGATACGGGCTATTACGAAGTCAAAGTCGTAACGGGCAGATATACACTGACGGCCAAAGAACGGATACACTTAAACGCTCCCAACTTATCTACCCTGTTGGACAGAACAAAGCTACCAAGCAACCTTAGTCCGGGACAGACTTTCTCCGTTTACTTCACGCAGGAGGAAGCCCTGAAATTCTATCAGGAGGAGGATTTTACGGCACGGATGGAATACAGCGACAATACGCCGGTGCGTAATTTTGACCCGAAGGTCAGGTTTATCAGTGCCACCGAGGTACAGGTAACCATTCCGAAGGATATCGTTGCGGAATCCGCTTGGTTTACTTTACGTGTTGGCAACAGAACCGTCATACAACAACAAATGACCATCGAATAACCTTTTGTGGAATAAGAGCTTTTGTGCGGCACTTGCTCCAAATCTTCGGTGGTCGATCGGGAAGCACTTGCGTTCCAACCGGAACCTGTGCGTATGCGATATCATGCCGCCATCACCACCTGACCTATTACACATAATGTAAAAGCCTCCTCTGAACATATATCCAAGGAGGCTTCTTCATGAATAGCCGTGCGTTGACGTCTATATAATAAATTAGTAAGGCAAAAATACGCTTCGATGCAGAGATTTCAAATTCGTAAACCGTTAGATGCTAAAAAAATGCCATTTTGCATATTCGATTCACCGTTTTTAATAGAGTGATTATCTCCTATATCCGTTATATTTGATATGCTTTAGCATAGATTTAAATAATAAAAATAATGTAACCCTTCGATAAACAATGTATGATGAAAGTACATGAACAAACAAGATTGCACGGCTGGATAGCACAATTACGCGAACGTGGACATATTGCGAGCAAACAACGTATCGTTATTATGGAAGCGCTGTTTCAGCAGCGCGAAATCGCAGACATGGAAGATTTTTGGATTGGATTACGCCAGAAGCATCCGGTATCTTGGGCAACTTTCTACAATTTCATCCGCTTGGCTCTCAAAGAAAACTGGATAGGAAAAGATATACATACCTCTAGGTGCGCGCGCTATCAGATACTCATCGATTGAGACCTGCCCATGCGGCGCTAAAAAAAACGTTTTCCATATACGATTAAGCGAAATGCAGCATACAAGCTAAGCGATAAATAAGAATCTTTGTAAATAACCGTTTAAAAATAAAATAGAAATAAATATGATGTTAAATCAAAATATTAAGGAAAACACCAAGGAGGCACATCAGACTTTAGAAGGTGTAGTCGTAAGGCAGCTTAAAGCCGTTCGTTCAGAAGCGGATTATGCAGATGTGCTGAAGAATTTTTATGTGTACTTCCAGGCGGTGGAAAAAGCTATTGCTCCGTACATCACGCGTGAGGTATTGCCGGATTATACGGAGCGTCGCAACTCGTCGTATATCAAATCCGATATCGAAGAGCTTGGCGGAAATGTAAATAATTTACCTGCTGCTACGGCACCAACTGTAAGCAATGCCTTAGAAGCATTGAGTGCATTGTATGTATTGGAGGGCTCGATTATGGGCGGTCCCTATATTGTACAGATGCTGCACAAATACGGTGTGACAAAAGGCACATCGTTCTTCTCAGGATATGGGGAGGATACGGGGAAAATGTGGGGGGCATTCGTTGCGGTATTGAACAAGTACGGAGAAAATCCCGAGCAACAAAAACGGGCAATAGCTGTCGCCAACGAGACATTCGCTCGTTTTGGCGATGTCTTTCAAACCGTCAGTGCAGAATAAGTTTTCTAGCCTGAAAAGTTGGAAATCCGTCTTACAGCTTAGCTGTAAGACGGATTTTGTTTTTAAATCATCTTTATTGTCAAAGAAAGAATATGATCTTATCTGCTATTTTTTGAAAATTATTGTAACTTAAGACCAGCAAATTGAGTGATTAACAATATTAAACGATAGCAAATGGCCGAATCCCCGAAAAAAGAAGACATAGTTACCGGGATATTAGAGGAGGAAACCCTAGATAATATCCAACACGTCAACAATCCGGTGCTCGACGTGCCTATAGTGGAAAAAAAATATCTGAACAGAATCCTTTCTTACAGCAAAAAAGGAAATGTATTTATATTTACAGATGGGAAAGCCAGTGTAGAAGTGAAAGTGTTTTCAGACGAAATAATCAGAGTTCGCCTAGCGCCGCACAGTTCGTTTTTGGATGACTTTTCGTATGCCATCAGAGAAGATATAAATTTGCATCCGACGTCTTTTTCCATTCTGGATCTAGACGATGCTTTTCTCGTCAAAACGAATGTAGTTGTATGTCGAGTACAAAAAGAAAACTTTCTGGTATCCTTTGAAAATATGGAGGGTGAAGTAATGAATGCGGATTATAAGCCTATGCATTGGGAAGAAAATCCGGATTTTGGCGGATATTATGTGTATTGTACCAAGCATACGCCGGAAGATGAAGTATTTTTTGGTTTGGGCGATAAATCTGCAAATCTGAACTTGCGCGGACGTCGATACCAGAATTGGAACGCTGATACCTATGGATTTGGGTTCAATCAGGACCCCTTATATAAAACGATTCCTTTCTACATAGGGGTTACGGGGGGAGACGCCTACGGTATTTTCTTCGATAATACATTTAAAACCTATTTTGATTTCGCGGCCGAGAAGAATGACCGTACCAGTTATTGGTCAGAAGGGGGGGAGCTGCAGTATTATTATATTCACGGTCCTCAAATCATTGACGTTGTAAAGCGTTATCACGAATTGACAGGCACGCATGATATGCCACCCCTATGGGCAATAGGATATCATCAATGCCGCTGGAGCTATTATCCTGAAGCAAATGTCCGTGAGGTTGCCAGCCAGTTCCGCAAACGTCAAATACCATGTGATGCTATTTACCTGGACATAGATTATATGGATGGTTATCGTTGTTTTACCTGGAATAAACGCTATTTTCCCAATCCGCGGAAAATGATTTCAGATCTAGCTGCTGATGGTTTTCGAACTGTTGTAATGATCGACCCCGGTATTAAGGTGGACGAGGATTATTGGGTGTTCAACGAGGGCAAAGAAAACAAATATTTCTGCCGACGGGGAGACGATTACTTTATGGAAGGATATGTATGGCCGGGACGTTGTCAATTCCCGGATTATACAAACCCTAAAGTGCGCCAGTGGTGGGGTACGTTGTATCGTGATCTGGTGGAAGATGGTGTAGCCGGTGTATGGAACGATATGAACGAGCCTGCGGTATTTGGACGCGGAACATTTCCGGACGACGTACGACATCATTTTGAAGGACTAAGGGGTTCTCATCGCAAGGCGCACAATATATATGGTATGCAGATGGTACGTTCTACCTATGATGGACTGAAAAAACTGCAAAAAAATAAACGTCCATTTACCATCACACGCGCGGCCTATGCTGGAACACAGCGCTATTCGTCGGTGTGGACCGGAGATAATATCGCAACGTGGGAGCATCTTAAGATCGGTGTGCTTCAATTACAACGCTTATCGGTCTCAGGACTTTCATTTTGCGGGACGGATATCGGCGGTTTTACAGGAGAGCCTGACGGAGAACTTTATACCCGCTGGATGCAATTCGGTGTGTTCTCTCCGTTTATGCGTGTACATTCGGCAGGAGACACGCGCGATCGGGAACCTTGGAGCTTTGGTCCGGAATGGGAAGTCATCTGTAAAAAATTTATAGAGCTTCGTTACAAACTATTGCCTTACATCTATACGGTATTTTGGAGACAGCACAAGTATCGCGAACCAATTTTGCGTCCTATTTCGTTGCTGGAACAGTATAAACCCGAAAATCTTCAACGCGAAGAAGAATTTGGGTTTGGACATAATATTCTTGTGTCGCCAGTTATACATCCTGGTCAACAGTCGAAGGTTTTGTACTTACCAGAGGGTGACTGGTATTATTATTTTGATCATACCCTATTTGTCGGAGGGCAAGAACATAAAGTGGAAACACGATTAGATGAAATGCCCATCTTCGTGCGTGCAGGAAGTGTTATTCCAGAATTTCCGGTGATGCAATACACAATGGAAAAGAATATCGATGCATTAAAATTAAATATCTATTGGGGGAGTGGTCGATATGAGTCTCATGTTTATACAGATCACGGCGAAACCTTTGCCTATGAACAAAGTGTATATAATGAAAAATATTTTATTGTGGAGGGTGAACAAAATAGCCTAACTATTGTACAACATATAGAAGGATTGTACCACGAACGTTTTGATAGCTACAAAGTCTACTTTATCGGGCTTCCGTTTGATGCGCATCATGTGGAGGTAGATGGGGATATACACAAAATATTGATGGAGGAAGGAAAGCCGTATATTGAGGTTGAAAAGGAATTTAGACGGTTGACCATTTCATAAATTATAAATGACTTAGATTATGAAACAGACAGTAGAGGTATACTCGTTATTTACGGACTTTGATATCGGTTTGTTTCGCGCCGGAAGACATTTTAAGCTATACGAAAAGTTAGGCTCACGTACGGTGACCCATAATGGTAAAGAGGGCGTGCATTTTTCCGTCTGGGCACCCAATGCAGCATCTGTTTCTGTAATCGGTAATTTCAATGGGTGGAATCCACATAGCCATCAATTGCATGTTCGATGGGACAGTAGTGGTATCTGGGAAGGGTTCATCGAAGGGTTGAAGTTAGGAGAGGTCTACAAATATCATATTCACTCGAATACGGGAGAACATCTGGAGAAGGCAGATCCGTTTGCATTGGTGAATGAACAACCCCCGCATACCGCGTCTATCGTTGGCACAACTTGGTATCAGTGGAACGATGAGGTTTGGATGCGGCAAAGGCGTACGTATAATGCACTTAATAGACCCTTTGCCGTATACGAAATGCACATCGGTTCTTGGCTACGCGACCCGTCTGACCCAGAGCGTTTTCTGAGCTATCGGGAGATTGCCGATAAGTTGGTGCCTTATCTTAAGGAAATGGGGTTCACGCACGTGGAATTTATGCCGGTGATGGAACACCCGTTTTATCCCTCTTGGGGGTATCAAATTACGGGGTATTTTGCGGCATCCTCCCGTTATGGGAGTCCACAGGATTTAATGCACCTTATCGAGAGCCTGCATAAAAATAATATTGGCGTTATCCTGGACTGGGTGCCTTCTCATTTTCCGGGAGACGCCCATGGCTTGTATAAGTTTGATGGTTCACATCTTTTCGAACATGAGGATCCTCGCAAAGGCTTCCATCCTGATTGGAAATCGTATATCTTCAATTATGGACGGAATGAGGTTCGCTCTTTCTTAATTTCAAATGCTATTTTTTGGTTGGATAGGTATCATATAGACGGTTTGCGGGTAGATGCTGTAGCATCTATGCTCTATCTGGATTATTCCCGACATGAAGGGGAATGGATACCGAACGAATATGGTGGACGGGAAAATCTGGAGGCTGTTCATTTCCTAAAGGAATTGAATGAAGCAGTGTATGCCCATTTTCCAGATGTACAGACGATCGCAGAGGAATCGACTTCTTGGTCCGGTGTAAGTAGACCAACGTTTGAGAATGGTCTAGGCTTTGGAATGAAATGGATGATGGGTTGGATGCACGATACGTTAAACTATTTTAAGGAAGATCCCATTAACCGTCGTTATCATCACGACAAGATAACTTTTGGCACAGTATATAGCTTTCATGAGAACTTCATGCTGCCTTTATCGCACGATGAAGTGGTGCATGGCAAAAAATCTCTTATTTATAAGATGCCGGGGGATGAATGGCAAAAATTTGCCAATCTGCGCACGCTTTATCTATATATGTATACGTTTGTCGGGACCAAATTATTGTTTATGGGCGGAGAATTTGGCCAAACCTCTGAATGGAATGTTAATCA
>Ga0079224_100004705_pt1 | contig 17763 bp, 14 predicted proteins | sample Stecom2015_FD_80414 | JGI IMG/M metagenome (GOLD analysis project Ga0079224, IMG submission 80414) | Agricultural soil microbial communities from Utah to study Nitrogen management - Steer compost 2015 | ecosystem: Environmental > Terrestrial > Soil > Agricultural land | place: USA: Utah...
GATGTTTCTAATACGTAATACGAGTTCGTCAATGTCAAATGGCTTTGTGATGTAATCGTCAGCGCCGATGTGGAGACCTTCTATCCGGTCGTTTTTCTCTCCTCTGGCCGTTAAGAAAAGAAAGGGTTGATCAGCATGCTGTTCCTTGATCCGCCTGGCCAACTCAAAACCATTGAAATCGGGCAACTGCACATCGATCAAAATCAGATCGAATGCTCCGGTCTTCGAGAAGCAGTCCAGCGCGTCGGTCGCCGTTCGGCGCCAGCTTACTTGAAATCCGACCATTTCGAGATATTGTGTAACAACGTTTCCCAAGTCGTTTTCGTCTTCGACATAGAGGAGGTGCTTATCTATTTCCATTGTTAATTGCTTAGTTTGTCTCGGAGGCTATCCAAATTGTAAAGGTGGTTCCTTGCTCTGCACTGCTACGGACTTCCACTCTCCACCCGTGGGCCTCGGCGACTTTTTGTACATAAAATAACCCTAACCCAAGTCCCGGCATGTATCCCGACTCTTTTCCCCGATAGAATTTTTGGAAAACAGCCTGATATTGTTTTTCATCCAGCCCGATGCCGTTGTCGGCTATATGTATACCGATTTCGCCGTTCGTTTCTGTTATAGACACAGCTATCACTTTGTTGGCCGACCGGTTGTATTTGATCGCGTTGTCGAAAATATTAAAAACGGCGGTTGTAAACAAGAACTTGTTGAGGCTGATTTCCAGTGCCGGCCGTCCCAGTTCGGACCGCATGCTTATTTGCACGTTATGTTCGACGGCTAACCGGTAGTCGTCGATGGACTCGGCCATGAGATCGTGTATTGGGTAGCTTTCTTTCTTTATGTTATAGGTATTTAGCTCTGTTATATTAAGTGCTTGTTTAACGAGATTTTGTAACCTTGTTGACTGCCTTGTGATGATCGATGACAACTCCGAGATCTTTTCGTCCCGTTGCATAAGCGCCATGTTCCCAATGCTTTTGCTGGCCACCGTAATTGTTGTGATCGGGGTATGGAATTCGTGTGTGATACTGTTTAGAAAGTCGGAGGTCATTTCCGCCATTTTTTTCTGCCGGATCCAGTTTCGATAAGTGAGGTAGTAGATTGCCACGACGAGAAAAATAGCGATGAATGCTAATAATAGCGTTGGCGTCATTTGCCGCAGTATCTTCGTATAGCGGGAATCCGGGTCGTCGGCATGTAAGGCGAAGCCTATTTTATAAGAGTTAGCTTGCGGACTACTTACTGTTAAGCTCGTAATGAGGTTTTGCTTGTTTATATCCTGCAACGTTCCGTCGACAACTAAATAAGGCTGATCGGCCGTAACGCGATACCGGCCCTGTAGCAAGTTGAGGTACTGCTTACCGTCCAAAGTCATCTCGAGGCCCGTTAACAAAAGGCAGTAGGAAAGGTTGGCGTCGAGACCGTTTTCCAGAATCAGTCTGCTGAAAATGGTGTCCATATTACTGTGGGTCCGTAAAGCACGAAGAATGGTATCGGTCAGGCGTTCGGCGAGAACGGCTGTCTGCTGCGCGTGTCCCTGATCCTGTAGCTGTCTGAAACGGTCGTATTGCGGCCGTATCAGCGAGTCGATAATCCGCTGTCCTCCCGGAAAGACTTTGTCGTTTAGCAGGAGCGCTCTATATGCGCTGTCGAGACTTTTGCGTTCTAAGACCTGATACTGGTTATTCCGTAGCGCGAAAGTGTTATATATCAATAGATACTGTACGACCAAAAGCACGCCGAAGCTAACAATAGATATAGGGATGTGTTTTTTTTTCATATTTCATAAACAGGCTAAAACAGGAGTCTTTACATCGGGCTATTAATTCTTCTTCGCAAATATCGGTGACTTTGAAGCATATTTTAGTTGCAATTTTTCCATTAACATTCTGTTAACAATCTATTAGGAACTCATTAACAGCATAAATGGATACTTATGCCTATCTTCATGCTGTCGAAGTTACGATTACCGTTTTTAACCATTTTCCTAAATGATATGTATGAATTAAAACGGTCGCGGACGAAGATACTTGCCATATAAGCGATACAACACAAGCGGCCGTCTTTCGGATTTAACGGATGCGCGCTCATGACGCCGCGTAGTACGTCCCCGGGGATAATAAAAAGAATAAATAGATGAAAAAAAATTGTTTAAAAACTTGGTTTATAGTGTTTGTCGGGCTTGGAGTTGCGTACTCCGGCCCGGTATTTTCTAAGTCGCCGGAAGACGGGACAAGGAAGAACAACGGGAGCGCCATTAAAGGAGCTGTATCGAACGTAACGGGCCCTGTGGATTATGTCAATCCGCTGATGGGCACGGATTCCAAAGTGTCGCTTTCCAACGGCAATACCTACCCAGCTATTGGTCTGCCCTGGGGGATGAACATGTGGACACCCCAAACGGGTAAAAATGGAGACGGCTGGCAGTATACATACGGCGCAGATAAAATTCGGGGAATCAAACAGACGCATCAGCCATCGCCGTGGATGAACGACTATGGCCAGTTTTCATTGATGCCCGTCAGCGGCCGGGGCGAGTTTAACCAGGAGAAGCGGGCCAGCTGGTTCTCCCACAAATCGGAAGTCGCCAAACCTTACTATTACGGCGTGTACCTTGCCGACCACGATGTGACGGCCGAGGTTACGCCCACAGAACGGGCGGCAATGTTCCGGTTTACGTTTGGACAGTCTGACAGTAGCTTTGTTGTTTTAGATGCATTCGACAGGGGATCGGAGGTCGAGATTATTCCGGAGAAAAACATGATTATTGGCTATTCGACGCGATACAGTAGGGGGAAACTACAGAATTTTAAAAATTACTTCGTCATTGTATTTGACAAGCCGTTCGAGACCTACGCCGTGTGGGAAGACGAAAGCAAACGGCAAGGCCAGAAGAAGGTTAACGGAAATCATAGCGGGGCCATCGTCAGTTTTAAGAATGTAGGGAAGGGCACCGTCGTGCAGGCCAGGGTAGCGTCGTCCTTTATAAGCCCTGCTCAGGCATTGACTAACCTCAAAGAGCTTAAGGAGCATACATTTGATGACATTGTTTCCCAAGGACGCGAACGATGGAATGATGTGCTGGGAAGGATTACTATCGAAGGAGCAACAGACGAACAATACCGCACTTTTTATAGTACAATGTATAGGACCGTGTTTTTTCCGAATAAACTATACGAGATCAACGAAAGCGGAGAGATCATGCATTACAGTCCGTACAACGGAAAGGTCCTGCCGGGGTATATGTTTGCCGGAACCGGCTTTTGGGATACATTTAGAGCCTTGTACCCCCTGTTAAATCTGCTTTACCCTTCTATAAACAAAGAGATGCAAGAAGGATTACTCAACTGTTACAAGGAGGGGGGCTTCCTCCCAGAATGGAGCAGTCCTGGGTTTGCTGACATCATGGTGGGCAATAACTCTGCTTCCGTGGTTGCCGAAGCTTATCTGAAGGGGCTAAGAGGGTATGACATAGAGACGCTCTATGAGGCGCTTATACATGGAGCGAATAACGAAGGACCAATGACCGCCGTGGGCAGAAAGGGGGTCGCCTACTACAACGAGCTCGGCTATGTACCATATGACGTTGGAATCAACGAAAATGCCGCGCGTACTTTGGAATATGCTTACGATGATTTTGCGATATATCGGCTGGCAAAAGCGTTAAACAGGCCGCAGGCCGAAATCAAGCTATATGCCGACCGCTCTCAGAACTATAAGAAGTTATTCGATCCATCAACAAACCTCATGCGGGGCAAAAATAAAGACGGTCAGTTTCAGGCACCATTTAACCCGCTGAAGTGGGGCGACGCATTTACGGAGGGAAATAGCTGGCATTATTCCTGGTCCGTATTCCACGACGTTCAGGGTCTAATTGATCTTATGGGAGGGGCCGACGTGTTTGTGGGAATGTTGGATTCCGTATTTAACCAGTCGCCCCATTTTGACGAAAGTTACTACGGCGGCGTTATACATGAAATACGCGAAATGCAGATTGCCAATATGGGTCAATATGCGCATGGTAATCAACCGATACAGCATATGATCTATCTATACAACTACGCAGGACAGCCTTGGAAGGCTCAATATTGGGTGCGTGAAGTGCTTGATAGGATGTATAAGCCCACTCCTGACGGATACTGTGGCGACGAGGATAACGGACAGACTTCGGCATGGTACGTCTTTTCAGCGTTAGGTTTTTATCCGGTCTGCCCCGCAATGGATCAATATGTCGTCGGGGCGCCGCTGTTTAAAAAGGCCGTTATTAAGCTTGAAAATGGTAAGACATTCACCATATCGGCAGCAAATAATCAGGCAGATAACCGCTATATACAGTCGGCAAAGCTCAATGGAAAATCGTTCGACCAAAATTGGCTCAGCCATAGTGCTATTATGGGGGGAGGGGAACTGAAATTTCAGATGTCTGATATCCCTAATAAAAATCGCGGTGTAGGGCAGCATGCAGCACCTTACTCATTTACACTGGACACAAATAAATTTTAAAATAATAAAGAAAGATTATGAAGAAGATCGTATTGTCTTTTGGGATACTCTTAGGAGTGCTGGTTGGTAAAGGGCAGGGGCAATGGAGCCGGCTAGACAAAGACCTGGAGGTTGCCGTATCAGTCGATACGTTAAAACAGGGAAAGTACAGCCTGATATTTATCGACAAACAGCCAGACTTCGATAAAGGCGTAAAGGCAAAGTTGATTGAAACCTTTTTTGTTACTTATCCAAAACTGGCGAAATTGTATAATAAGGATGCCATTAAGCAGGTGGTCTTTGTGATGGATCCCGATTATACCGGTATCGCTGCTGCCGGCGGCGGAGTCATCCGCTTTAACCCGGAATGGTTTAAGAAAAATCCCGGTGACATCGATATCGTGACGCACGAAGGGATGCATTTAGTTCAGGCGTATCCTGGGGGATCTGGGCCGGGTTGGGTTACCGAAGGAATTGCAGACTACGTGCGGTATGTCTATGGCGTGGACAATGAAGGGGCAAACTGGAAGCTGCCCGATCTAAAGCCGGACCACCATTACGAGAACGCATACCGTATCACTGCAAGATTCTTTTTCTGGATTGAGGAGAAGGTAAAAAAAGGGACGATTGCCAAGCTGGATAAGGCCATGAGAACAAAACAGTATAATGAGGCTTTCTGGTCCAAACAGACCGGGCACGGGTTGGAAGAATTGTGGGAGATGTATAAATCCAATCCCGCTATTTAAAATAAAATCGCTAAGTTAGCGTGAGAGCAGGACTAAACCGGGAATACGTCGGTTTAGTCCTTGTTGTTCATTTACTATGGGACGAAGATATAAATAGTGCGTACTGCACATCTATTTATAGGAAGCATTCACCAATCATTAAAAGAAGTAAATTAATGAAAAATCTAAAAAGCATTTTATTGTTATTGTTGCCTCTTCACCTTGCGGCGCAGGAAACGCAGCTGGTGAAGTATGTTTCGCCGATAATCGGGACAGGAAAAATGGGACATACATTTCCCGGGGCAACGGTGCCCTTCGGAGCGGTTCAGTTGAGCCCCGACACGGATACCATTCCTTATGCTGTAAACGGCCGCTACAATGGTGAGGTATATCGTTATTGTGCCGGCTATCAGTATGATGATCCAACGATAGTCGGTTTTAGCCATACGCACTTTAGTGGTACCGGCCACTCCGATCTAGGCGACCTGCTGATTATGCCGACTGTTGGAGCGCTGCAGATGAACCCCGGTACGGCAGAACATCCCGAAAGCGGATATCGATCTCGTTTCAGTCATGATAAAGAACGTGCGGAGGCAAATTATTATAAAGTTTTTCTGGAAGATCCTAAGGTAACCGCCGAAATGACGACCTCGACCCGGGTCGGCTTTCATCGATATACCTTTCCCGAGTCGGAAGATGCACATCTCATATTCGATGTGAAGTCCGGCATCTACAACTACGATGAAAAGAACGTGTGGACCGTGGTGCGGGTGCTCAATGATACGTTGGTTACGGGGTTTATGCAAAGCAACGGATGGGCACGGACGCGTACGGTATATTTTGCTATCCGTTTTTCGAAGCCATTTAAAAACTACGGCGCCCGATACGGTGAAAAAGAGCAGGTATACAAGGGGTTCTGGCGTAAATTTGACCAGACTGACAACTTTGCTGATTTGGCGGGACGTAACGTACGGATGCATTTCGACTTCGATACCAGAGATCAAGAACAATTGCAGCTTAAAGTAGCGATCAGCCCTGTAAGTATGCGTAATGCATTGGAAAATATGGAGGCCGAAGTTCCGCATTGGGATTTTGAACGGGTAAAGCAGGAGGGGCAAGCTCTTTGGGAAGATGAACTACGGAAAATACAAGTAGATATGTTGTCGCACGACGATTATGTCAACTTTTATACCGCGATGTACCACGCGGCACTTATGCCTACAGTGTATATGGATGTCAACGGGGAATACAAAGGCCTTGACCAGGAGGTGCATAAAGCTGACGGGTTTGTAAACTATACCTCGTTCTCGCTTTGGGACACCTTCAGAGCTTTTCACCCGTACCTAAACTTAGTCAATCCCAAGCGGAACGCGGATATGGTAGAATCTATGATTGCCCATTACGATCAGAGTGTACTTCATATGTTACCGATATGGTCGCACTATGCCAACGACAACTGGTGTATGAGTGGATATCACTCGGTTTCCGTGATTGCCGATGCAATTATTAAGGGCGTGTATAAGGGGGATGCCGTCCGCGCGCTTGATGCCTGTGTACAGACGGCTAATGCCAGGAAATATGAAGGTATAGGCTACTATATTGATTTAGGGTTTGTGCCGGACGAAGTGTCGGGAACTTCCGTGTCGAATACACTCGAATATGCCTATGACGATTGGTGTATCGCACAGCTAGCAAAATTTCTTGGTAAGGAGGAGATTTATAACACCTTTATAAAACGTTCTGGGTATTGGCGCAATCTTTTCGATGCACGAATCGGTTTTATGCGTCCAAAGAACGCACAAGGGGTATTCCGCGCGAAGTTTGACCGGCTGGAGACCCACGGGCAAGGCTTCATCGAGGGTAATACATGGAACTATAGCCTGTATGTTCCGCACGATCCGGAAGGTCTCATGGGGATCATGGGAGGGCAGCAGCGTCTGGCGACATATTTAGATTCGCTGTTTACCATGCATCTTCCCGATAAGTTTTTTGCGAATACAGAAGATATTACAAGAGAAGGGATTATCGGGAACTATGTGCATGGAAACGAGCCTGCTCACCATGTCGTATATTTACACAACCTCGCGGGAATACCGTCAAAAGGGCAGGAGCGTATACGTATGATCCTGCGGAATCAATATCATACTGGGTATGACGGACTGGGCGGAAACGATGACTGCGGACAGATGAGCGCTTGGTATTTGTTTAGTTCTCTAGGGTTTTACCCCGTGAGTCCAGCCTCGGACGAGTACTGGATTGGCAGTCCGTTGGTTAAATCGGCCACTATCAGACTTGAAAATGGAAATACATTTTCAGTGAAGGTTACTAATCAGGGCGAGAAGAATGTTTACGTGAAGGAGGTTAAGTTAAACGGCAGACCGCTAAATGGATATAAAATTAAACATGCCGATATCGTCGGTGGGGGGACGCTGACATTTACAATGAGTAACAAGCCCAAGCGCTAGGTTTATATTTTCCGGAATGGGCCGCTTATTTTATCGGCCTATTCCGGAAAAATGTATGGCAGTTATTGCATATGAATAACCTGGTCGACAATATATCGGGTATTTCCGCGCCACGGCAGCACGCCGTGGTACTCTTTATAATGGAGGTCGAAGTACTTTCCGCTGTTAAGCTCCAACAGGCGGAATATGGAATCGTTCTCGACGGAAAACTCAAACTCATTACTGGAAATGCCCGGTCCTTTTTTACTGTTGCCGAACCCTTCCTGAATCAGTTTCCCTTCGTACGTTTTAAAAAGATTCCCTTTTTTTACGGCATAATTAAGGTATCCTGATTTTACGCCTTCCCCAAAGACAAAGTAATATTTGTAATAGACGTACCCCGAAACTCCGATGAGGAGAATAACTACTATCCAACTGAGAATTTTTCCGAGCTTCCCTGATTTTTTCGTTCCGACATTTTCTGATGTATTCATGTTTTTCGCGTTTATACGTTATCGTTTATAACTGAACCACTTGATAAGTTCCTTAAAACTAGCTTTTTTTCCATACATAAGTATACCAACTCTATAAATGCGTGACGCTGCCCACGTGGTAATAAGGAAACCTATAATCAAACATGCCAAGGATGTTGCGATCTGCCAAAGGGGAACGCCGAACGGTATACGCACCAGCATAGCAATCGGAGAGGTGAAAGGAATAAAGCTAAGCCACGTAGCAATACTGCCGTGAGGATCGTTTACCAGGACGCCGAATGATAGCACGTAAGTTAAGAGCAACGGCATGGTGATAGGCATGGTGAACTGGGTGGCCTCTGTTTCGCTGTCGACAGCAGATCCCACAGCGGCGAAAAGCGCGCTATAAAGAAAATAGCCTCCAAGGAAGAATAAGAAAAAGCAAATTAACAGCTCCCCGAGATGTATAGACTGGAGGGCGTCCATGATTTCCAGCGATTGAGGCTTTCCAAGGCCACCTTCTTCTATAGAGCCAGCCAGTTCGGTCGTGCTATTTTGATCATATAGCATGGTTGTGGCAGCGCTGCTGAGTGCCAGCGTGAGGAGGACCCACAATAGGAATTGAGTCAGGCCAACAAGGCCGATGCCTACTATCTTTCCAATCATTAGCTGAAAAGGTTTGACCGACGAAATGATGACCTCGATAATCCGGTTGGACTTTTCTTCGATAATTCCACGCATAACCTGCGCACCGTACAGAAAAAGCGATAAATAGATCAAAACTGACAGCGCCATGGCAACGCCCATAGCTATTTCAGTATGGCTCTCCTTCGCATCGCCTTCATCGGTTATTTCTTTTGTGGAGATGGTCACCCGGTCGTTGACACGCTGGATGCTTGCCACATCGATGCCCAGCTTGGTATATTCCGCTGTCCGGATTATTTCCTTCAGCTGCTCTCTGATTTCTGCCTGCGTGGTTATATTTGGCTTGCCCGCCGATAACAGTTCGACACGTCGGCTTTCGAGAAAGTCGTCGGGAATGATCAATAAATTTGTATTTTTTTCTTTATCCTTCAGGCTTTCTATCTCTTCTTGAAGAGCAACATTGGAAACAATATAGGTTATATTTTTGTTGCTCTTGAGTTTGTTTTGTATATCTCCTTGTTGATCGACGACATGTACGAGAGCATGTGACTCCTCGAAACTCTTTTTTGTCAGGAAAAACACACCGACATACATGGCGATAAAAAAGAGGGGCACGAGAAAGGTTGTGAGAAGAAAAGATTTCTTTTTTACTCTACTCGTGTACTCCCGTAATATAATTAAAGCAATTTTATTCATGGTCTTTAGTCAGTTAATTGGTTAGCTTGGTCACGTTGTCTATAAATATGTCGTGCATAGAAGGGATGATCTCCAGAACCTGGTGTACGGTAATGTGCGGAAGAAGATATAAAAGCACCTCGTTTAAAGAGGTGTGCGGTGCTATCTTTATGGTTATGTCCTGTACCTCATACCTGTCCTGTTGCTCCACCACGGTAAATAGCGCTGTCGATTGATTAAACACATCAGCTTCGCCGCTCCGCTCGAAAAGGATGCGATACGTTTGGTTTTGGTAGGCCTTTTTTATGTCGCGGACAGGACCATCCAGGATTTTCTTTGACTTGTTGATTAACGCGATACTGTCGCACATCTCTTCCACAGACTCCATACGGTGTGTAGAATAAATAATGGTAGCACCCTTCCTGTTCAACTCGATGATCTCCTGTTGGATTATCTGTGTATTAAGCGGATCAAAGCCCGAGAACGGTTCATCGAGAATGATAAGATCCGGTTCATGAACGACGGTGGCCACAAACTGCACCTTTTGCTGCATCCCTTTGCTGAGGTCCTCAACTTTCTTGTCCCACCAGCTTTCTATTTGCAGCTTCTCAAACCAGTACCTTATTTTTTGCACAGCCGTGCTTCTGGAAAGCCCCTTTAGCTGGGAGAGGTATAGCAGCTGTTCACCGATCCGCATTTTCTTGTATAGGCCTCGTTCCTCTGGGAGGTAGCCTATTCGTTCGATATGTTTGGGCTGTAGTTTTTCTCCGTCAAAATATATCTCGCCGCTGTCCGGAGCGGTTATCTGATTAATTATCCGTATTAGCGAGGTTTTTCCGGCCCCATTGGGGCCAAGCAGGCCAAAAATACTTCCCTTTGGAACAGAAAGCGATACATCGTCTAGCGCACGGTGATTACTATACTGTTTTACTATATTTTCTATTTCAAGCATTGGTTATATAAATTTAGTTAAAGTAAGCGAAAAATAAGGAAAGTTAATAACATTCGGAAAAACTTTCGTGGTAGAGCGTGCGCTATAAGAGGTTTTTCGGCTTAAGGGTCCTTGTGCAAAGCGTCGCCAGCATGGGAGGCCGACCGAGGCTCCTGATCATTATGCGATCTGATGCGTCCTTGAGAGCGCAGCCGGACATGCGCGGCAGTCGGACGGGTCGTCGACCGTTGCGCCTGTCGTAGAAAAAATTGAGTTGCTTTAAGCTAGCGGAATTATTTACCTTTGTGATATGCATATAAAATCGGCTGAATTTGTTTGTAGCAATACAAAAATAGAAAAGCTTCCTGGCCCGACGCTCCCCGAATATGCCTTTATTGGACGTTCCAATGTCGGCAAATCGTCTTTAATTAACAGTTTGACGGGCAAAAAGGGACTGGCAAAGACATCCCAGAAGCCTGGTAAGACCCAGCTAATAAATCATTTTTTGATAAACGACGACTGGTATCTGGTGGATCTTCCGGGATACGGGTTCGCACAGGCTTCTAAAAAGAACAGGGCAGAATGGGAGAAATTTATTCGGCGTTATCTGGTGCTCAGGGCGAATTTACAGTGCGTCTTTGTGTTGGTAGATAGTCGGCATGAACCGCAAAAGATAGATTTAGATTTCTGTTATTGGTTGGGCGAGCAAGGAATTCCGTTTATGATTGTGTTTACCAAAGCCGATAAACAGTCAAAAATCAAGTCAGACCAAAATATAGCCAAGTTCAGAGCCGCTCTTTTACAGTGGTTCGAGGAAGTGCCCGCACATTTTTTGACGTCGGCCGAAACCAAGCTTGGAACGGCAGAAATCCTGTCGATCATAGACGGAATAAACCAACAATTTCAACCCCCCACGGTAGAATAACAGAATGAAGAAATACATGTCTTTAGTGCTATTTGCACATAGCGTCTTTGCTCTTCCATTTGCGTTGATCGGATTCTTTTTAGCCTTGCAGACGACATCGCATACGTTCGACTGGAAGAAGCTTATTCTGATGTTGGTGTGTATGGTTACGGCCCGTAGCGCCGCCATGGCTTTCAATAGGTTTCTCGATAGAGACATTGATGCCAAAAACCCACGTACAGCCATGCGTGACATACCGGCAGGGAGGGTGTCTCCCCAAAACGCGTTAACATTTACAATAGTCAATTGTCTGCTGTTTGTCGCAGCAACATACTTCATCAATACGTTATGTTTTTTACTTTCGCCGGTTGCCTTGTTCGTTGTCTTGTTTTATAGTTATACAAAGCGGTTTACACCATTGTGTCATTTGGTATTAGGAGTGGGGCTGGGCTTAGCACCTGTCGGGGCTTATCTTGTTGTAACCAGCCAATTCCATGTTATACCGGTTTTTTATGGCATAGCGGTGATGTGCTGGTCGGGAGGTTTTGATATAATTTATGCCTTACAGGATGAGGAGTTCGACAGAGCAAACGGACTGAAGTCCATTCCCGCGTATTTTGGCGCAAGGGGAGCTTTGCGGATATCGGAAATGCTCCATGTAATCTCCTTTATATTTGTTTTGCTTCCAGCCCACTATATGCCTGTTGGCTGGTTTTACTACCTAGGCGTTATATTTTATGGCGTGCTTCTGGTCTACCAGCACCGTATCGTAAGCCCCAATGACTTAAGTAGGGTCGATCGGGCGTTTATGACGACTAACGGCGTCGCCTCCGTTATTTTCGCTGTTTTCTATATTATGGATATCGTGTTTCTTGGTTAGACTATAAATTGCGCTTTTTTTGAGGTGAAGTGACAAAAATTATTGTCATTCCATTTCGAAATACCTTTATTTGCAGAAATCATTCATTTAAATGGCAAAAAATTTACTGATTGTAGAGTCACCGGCTAAGGCCAAAACGATAGAAGGATATTTAGGGAAAGACTTTCTTGTGAAGTCCAGTTACGGGCACATTCGGGATTTAGTGAAGACGGATGACGCAATTGATATAGAAAACAATTTTAAACAGAAATATGAGGTGCCGTCAGACAAAAAGGCCGTGGTCAGCGAGTTAAAGAAACTAGCTAAGGACGCCGAGACGGTCTGGTTGGCTTCCGATGAGGACCGCGAAGGAGAGGCCATATCCTGGCACCTATACGAAACGTTAGCTTTAAAAGAAGACAAAACCAAACGCATCGTTTTTCATGAAATTACCAAGCCCGCCATTCTGCGGGCTATTGAACAGCCTCGTAAGATCGATTTTAATCTCGTCAACGCGCAGCAGGCGCGGCGTGTATTGGATAGGCTCGTGGGATTTGAGCTGTCGCCGGTGCTATGGCGAAAGGTGAAGCCATCGCTGTCAGCAGGTCGGGTGCAATCTGTGGCGGTGAGGCTCATTGTTGAAAGGGAGCGGGAAATCAACCGATTTGAAGCGGAAGCTTCGTTCAAGATTGTCGCGCATTTTACGACAGGAAAAGGCCGCGAACAGTTTAAGGCCGAGCTGCCGCATCGGTTCGAAAAGAAAGAAGACGCTCAACAGTTTCTACACGACTGTATCACGGCGGCATTTGAGGTCAGCTCCTTAGAAAAAAAGCCTGCTAAACGGACGCCATCAGCCCCCTTTACGACGTCGACGTTGCAGCAGGAAGCCAGCCGGAAGCTCGGTTTTTCTGTAGCCCGTACCATGCAGGTTGCGCAACGGCTTTATGAAGCCGGACGGATCACCTATATGCGTACAGATTCCGTCAATCTAAGTGATACGGCTATTCAGGCCGCGCAGGAGGAAATCGTTAAAGCGTATGGAGAGAAGTACCATAAGCTCCGGCGTTATAAGACCAAATCTGCCGGTGCTCAAGAAGCGCACGAAGCTATCCGCCCAACGTATTTCTCCGCTCACAGTATAGATGGAGATAATGCAGAACGTCGGCTTTACGAGCTTATATGGAAAAGAGCTATCGCCTCGCAGATGAGCGAAGCGGAATTCGAGAAAACGACGGCTAAAATCGCGGTATCTACCAGAAAAGAAGAACTGGTGGCAACAGGCGAAGTCATGAAGTTTGACGGCTTTTTGAAAGTGTATATGGAGTCTACGGACGACGACACAAACGATGATGATGGCGACAACACGCTTCTTCCGCCGCTAGAAAAGGCGCAGCGTCTGGAACTCAGATCAATGACAGCCACTGAACGGTTCTCCCGTCCTCCAGCACGGTATACGGAAGCGTCGCTGGTTAAGAAGCTTGAGGAGCTGGGAATTGGTCGGCCATCAACATATGCGCCGACAATTTCAACCATACAGAACAGAGGGTATGTTGTAAAAGAAGATCGTGATGGACGTGAACGTAAATATACCGTGTTATCTCTAGGACAGGGACAGGTAGTAGAAGAAATAAAGAGCGAAATCACGGGCGCCGAGCGTGCGAAAATGTTCCCTACCGATATAGATGTGCTCGTCAACGATTTTCTCGTGGAGCACTTTAACGATATCATAGATTACCACTTTACGGCAAAGGTCGAGAAAGAGTTCGACGAGATCGCGCAGGGTGATAAGGAATGGACCGTCATGTTGAAGGACTTTTACGGCCCTTTTCATGAAGGCATACAGGACACGCTGGAGAACGCCGATCGGGCGACGCATGAGCGTGAGCTGGGTACGGATCCCGTATCAGGGAAGCCCGTAACCGTGCGCGTGGGCCGCTTTGGTCCGTTGGTTCAGATAGGCTCGGCGGATGATGAGGAGAAACCGCGCTTTGCATCGCTGCGTAAAGGACAGATGATAGAGACGATAACCTTTGAGGAGGCTATGGATCTATTCAAGCTGCCGAAGAAAGTGGGCGAATTTGAAGGGAAGGAGATGACTGTCGCGGTAGGTCGGTTTGGCCCTTATATCCGGCACGCAAGCGCCTTCTATTCGTTGCCTAAGGGAATGGATCCAATGGACGTCAACGAAAATGACGCTATTCAAATTATTAAAGATAAACGTCAAAAAGATATTGAAAAGGTTATCCGCGTTTTTGAGGAGAATCCGGAGGCGCAGATTGAGAACGGCCGCTGGGGGCCGTTTGTCCGGTTCGGAAAGCAAAATATAAAAATTCCGAAGGGTACAGATGTCGATAAAATAACCTACGACGATGTGTTAAAGTGGGCTGCAGCTGATCCCAAGGCGAAAACCGGCGCATCAAAGAAAACGGGTACTAAAGCTGCAAAGACAACGAAGGCAACGGCTGGAAAAGCCAAAAGTAAGAAGTAGTTATGAAAAAAGACCTACCCGAAAATATTGTTGAAGACATTTCGATAGCCGTGGTTCTGGAAAGCGAGACACCTTCGGATAAGGTTTGGAATGTCTATTTAGTGAATGAAAAAGAAGAACCGCTGGTTAACGTTCTCGTTTCGTCAAAAGGCTATGGACAGAAGGATGGGCGAGAAGTGAAGACCACCACCTTGAGGCACTTTCTCGGGGAGATAGGGGGTGCTACAGCCACTAAAATAGAAGCCATTGACTCGGAGGTTTTTGGCCTAACAAACGAATATTGGTTAAGTTATTATATTGACAATACCATTTACGATAAGAAATATATATTTTTACCCGAAAGTATTGTGGACGAAAATCTCATTAAAGTTCCGTTGGTGAATAAGCCCGGTATTGTCATTGGAGGAAGTAAATAATGTCGCGTCAGAACTTTATCATAGCCATCGACGGCTTCTCCTCTTGCGGTAAAAGTACTGTGGCCAAGTCGCTGGCCAAGAAACTCCACTTTGTGTTTATCGACAGCGGCGCAATGTACAGGGCGGTGACCCTTTATTTTTTGAGGAATGATATTGACCTAAAAGACGTCGAGGCAGTGAACAGGGCGCTTGACGAGATCCATATTGATTTTGTTCCCAACACGGACAAGACCCAGGTGTTCTTGAACGATGAGGATGTTTCCGACGAAATACGTACCATGTACGTCTCTGACATGGTAAGCGAAGTAAGTGCGATTAAGGAAGTACGCAGGGCAATGGTTGCGCAGCAGCAACGGCTGGGAAAAAGACGGAATATTGTTATGGATGGCAGAGACATCGGGACGACCGTTTTCCCGGACGCTGACCTAAAGATTTTCATGACGGCGAGTCCAAGTGTAAGGGCGGAACGCCGGTATGCTGAACTCATGGCCAAGGGCGAGACCATCACGATGGAAGAGGTCATCGAAAATCTGGCGCACCGCGACCATATTGATAGTACCCGTGAGGAAAGTCCACTGCGACAGGCGGCAGATGCATTCGTGCTGGACAATTCAGATCTCACGCAGGAAGAACAGCTTCAGATCGTATTGGAAGAATATAAAAAGCGTAAAGATGAGCAAAAAGGTGAGGTCGTGGAGTGAAACTCCTCACCTTTTTTAGATAGTTATCGCGTTTGAAAATATGCCCGAATGGCTATTTCGTCAGCCTTGATCTGTTCTTTCATGGCGTCTAACGATTCGAAGCGCTGATCATGCCGTATAAACTTCAGGAATTTAATCCGCAGTGTTTTCGTGTAGATATCGTCTCTAAAATCTAAGAGGTTGATTTCTATTTTGCGATTCATGCCGTCGACGGTAGGGCGTGTGCCGATATAGGCCATGCCTCTCGCAATCCGTTCCGGCTCAGGATGTATGTAGTCGCCGGTCTGTATAAATGGTACAGTGGGATATATTTCGGCTTCTACAGCATAGATCCCGTAAGCAGGTATCAGTTTGTGGGCCTCATGAACGTTTAGATTTGCGGTCGGAAAACCGATCTCACGGCCGATTTGATCACCGCGGACCACCGTGCCCGTCAGCTCAAACGGATAACCTAGATACTTGTTGGCCGTTTCAATATCACCCTTAATCAAGGATTCCCGTATCCGGGTAGACGACACAGCAACATCCTCTATATCCTGCTCAGGAATCTGCTCCACGGCGTAGTCATAAATTTCTGCAAAGTGTTTTAGGTCTTTGATGGAGCCTTGGCGGTCCTTACCGAAATGGTGGTCATATCCGATAACGATCTGTTTTGTTCCCAGACGCCCAACAAGCACATTACTGATATATTCTTCCGGCGTTTGGTTGGAGAAGTCGCGTGTAAAAGGCGTGATGATAAGATGGTCTATACCCGAAAGTGCCAGCCGGTGGGTTTTTTCTTCAATATCGTTGATTAGACGTAGGTTGTCATCATTCGGATTGATGATTAAGCGGGGATGTGGAAAGAACGTCAGCAACACTGTCTCTCCACCCATCTCCTGGCTGCACTCTTTTAATTTAGATAATATCTTCTGATGTCCTATATGTACACCGTCGAATGTACCGATGGTAACGACAGCATGGGACAACGATTTAAATTCATCTAAGCTTCTGTATATTTTCATTCCCGCATTCGGATTAATGTTATTGATTTAGTGCTTTTGCTTTCTGTGATCTAATCTGATCAATTAGTGCTTGGAGATTCCAAGCGTTATCCACATGAAAGTTGCCACTTTTTGTTCGCCTAAGCTGGCTCAGATGGGCGCCATTTCGCAGCGCCTTCCCGAAATCGTGTGCTATAGAACGGATATATGTCCCTTTCGTACAGCTAATCCGGAAGTATACATCGGGAAGCGCAATGCGCTCTATATCAAAGGAATGGATTGTGATTTGGCGCGGTTTCAGCTCAACATCTTCGCCTCTTCGAGCCTTTTCATACACGCGTTCACCCTTAATTTTTATCGCAGAATGCGCAGGGGGATATTGTTCCTGTATACCCACGAAGCTTGCGGCCACCTGATATATATCATCGTGGCTAATATGGGAATAGTCGAAAGTGGAATCAACTTCTGTTTCTAGGTCGTATGAAGGTGTGGTTGCCCCCAACGTGATGATACCAGTATACTCTTTGTCTTCTGCCTGATAGGTGTCAATCGTCTTCGTGAACTTTCCGGTACAGACAATCAACAGTCCTGTCGCCAGCGGATCGAGGGTGCCCGCATGGCCGACCTTTATTTTCTCCGGTTTCATCGCGTTACGGAGCTTCCCTATCACGTCAAAACTGGTCCATTCTAAGGGCTTGTCTATTAGTAAAACTTCGCCTTCAGCAAATCGAAAAGGAGAAGAAGGGATATCTTCTATATTTGTCATCTATATAATTTGCAGACTGTGTCCGCCGAGTAATAATCCAATAATTACCAATCCAACAACTATCCTATACCAGCCGAAAGCCTTAAAGCCGTATCTTGTCAGCACGTTGATAAACGTCTTAATGGCGATGATAGCCACGACGAAGCCGACCACATTGCCGACGATCAGTAGATTGATTTCTTCGCCCGTAAAGGTGTGGCCTTCTTTAAAGAATTTATACAATTTTACAACGGAGGCACCCAACATCATGGGGATCGCCAGAAAGAATGAA
>Ga0079224_100004706_pt1 | contig 17763 bp, 14 predicted proteins | sample Stecom2015_FD_80414 | JGI IMG/M metagenome (GOLD analysis project Ga0079224, IMG submission 80414) | Agricultural soil microbial communities from Utah to study Nitrogen management - Steer compost 2015 | ecosystem: Environmental > Terrestrial > Soil > Agricultural land | place: USA: Utah...
ACGGCGACGAAGTGTTTGGCGTGGTCGAGGCCGGCGGCCTTGAAGGCGGCGGCGGCCTCGAGCATGCCGTTGCGGGTCTCGACGGTGCCGCCGGATTTGGAGATGACGACGACGAGGGTTTCGGCGAGCTTGCCGGCGAGGGAGGCGAGGACGTAGTCCATGCCGTCGGGGTCGGTGTTGTCGAAGAAGGTGACGGTCATCTTGTCCTCGCCGGGTTGGCCGAGGGCGTGGTTGACGAATTGGGGGCCGAGGGCGGAGCCGCCGATGCCGACGACGAGCAGGTGGGTGAATTTTTTGCCGGTGGCGGGCGCGATGTCGCCGGCGTGGATCTTGGCGGCGAAAGTCTTGAGGTCGGCGAGGGCACCGGTGATGGCTTCGCGTAGGTCGGTGGAGGGGGCGAGGGCGGCGTTGCGCAGCCAGTAGTGGCCGACCATGCGGTTTTCGTCGGGGTTGGCGATGGCACCGCCTTCGAGCGCGGCCATGTCGGCGAAGGCCTTTTGCATGGCGGGTTCCATCCGCGCGAGGAAGTCGTCGGGGAAGGGGATGCGGCTGATGTCGAGGGAGAGCCCGAGCTCGGCGTTGTGGTGATAGTGGGTTTTGAAGCGGGACCAGGTGGACATGTTGAGGAGTGGAACGGGTTAGGTTGTTATCGGGCGGCTGGCCAGACGAGATTGAGATGGGCGGTCGGGATGAAAAATTTCTGTGGTTTCGATGAAGCGGGCCTTTTGTCGGCGGGGGGGGCGGCGCGTGGTTTTGGGAGTGGTCATTTCACCGAGGGGAGGCGTCGGCAAGGACGTTGTCGGCGGCGGATTCCGGCCTGGAGAATCGGGCTGGGCGGGAGCGGGTGCTTTCCCCGGCCGAGAAAGGGGTATTGTCCTCAGGCCGGCGGTTTCGGGTAGCATCGGGCCGATTTTTCACATCTTTTACAAATGTGATAAGTCACCCGTGGCCGTTTGGTTTCCGGGTGGTTTGCGATGGAGAAAACACCCCTTGCCGAAGATGGACGCGACACCCTATCGACAGTTTCCCCAAGACCGGCCCGCGGGCGGTGGTGGCGCGCGGGGCGGCGAAGCGTCGGAGAGGGAGGCGGAGGCGCGGGCGATCAAGCTGGATGCCTTGCGGCGGATTTCCGGGCGACTGGCCCACGAGCTGGGCAATCAGCTCACCGTGGTGACCGGCGGGGCCAGTCTTGCCCTGATGCGCGCCGGGTTGTCGGAGGAGGCGGAGACGGCGTTGCGAAGCATCTACACGGCGGGCATGCGAGCGGGGGCGATCACCCGGCGCTTGCGTCTGGTGGCGGGGGACGCGGAGGACTTGCATTTGCGGCCGGTCGATGTGGGGGAACTTTTGCGCGGAGTCGTCGCGGAGTCTGGGGCGGGGGGCTTGGTCCGGTCGAGCCTGCGGGTCGCCGCCGATCTGCCGCCCGTCGCGGGTGACGCGGAGTTGTTGGAGCGGGTGTTTCGAAATCTCGCGGCCAACGCCCGGGCCGCCATGCCGGACGGCGGCGAGCTGAGGGTGGCGGCGCAGGCCGACGAGACCGGCGGGGAGGTCTGTATTGTTTTTTCGGATACAGGGTCGGGGGTTTCCCCGAATGTGTTGCCGCGAGTGTTCGAGCCGTTTTTCACGACGCGCGGGAGCGAGGGCGCGCTCGGCCTGGGGCTGGCCGAGGTGGATGCGATCGTGAGGGGGCATCGCGGCCGGGTGGAGATTGAGAGCCGGCCGGGGGAGGGGACGGTGTTTCGTTTGTCGCTGCCCGCGGCGGAGGGAGCGGCGAGGGAGGGGCCGGCGAGCGGGGGCGAGACGATCCTGTTGGTCGAGGACGACCGGGCTGTGCGCGAGTTTACCCGTGAGGCGTTGCGGGCGCACGGTTACCGGGTGTTGCTCGCCGGGTCGGGTGTCGAGGCGCTGGAGACTTGGAAGTGGCATGCCTCGCGCATCGGGCTGTTATTGACCGACCTGGTTTTGCCGGACGGCCCCAGCGGGCTGGAGTTGGCGCAAAGCCTCCGGGCCGAGACGCCGGGGCTTAAGGTCGTCTGCGTCAGCGGGCATCCGCGCGAGGTCATCGACCGGCTTTGTCCCGCCTCGGCCGGCATTCGTTTTCTGCAAAAACCCTATTCCCTCCAAGTGCTCATGCGCGCGGTTCGCGAGTGTCTGGACGAGTCGCCGGTCGAATCCGGATAGCTCTCTTTCGTATGAATACCGTTTTCCTGCCTGATGCTCCTTTGCGCTGGCCTGCCTGCGTCGGTCTGGCGGCTTGGTTGGCGGCGAGTCTGGCGCCGTATCCGCTTTTCGCGCAGAGCACGGCGGCGGATTTCGCCGACCTCAGTCTGGAGGAACTGATGAACGAGACCGTCACCTCCGTGTCGAAGCGGGAGCAAAGGCTTTCCGACACCGCTTCGGCCGTCACGGTGCTTTCCAACGAGGACATCCGGCGCTCGGGCGCGAGCAACATCGCCGAAGCCCTGCGTCTGGTGCCGGGCATGAACGTGGCCTCGGTCAACGCCGGCCAATGGGCGATCTCCACGCGGGGCTTCAACAGTCTCTATGCGAACAAGCTGCTGGTGCTGGTGGATGGTCGCGCGATTTATTCGCAGATTTTCTCCGGGGTTTATTGGGATCTGGAGCAGACGATGCTGGAGGATCTGGATCGCATTGAAATCATCCGCGGTCCCGGAGCCACGGTGTGGGGGGCCAACGCGGTCAACGGCGTGATCAACATCGTGACCCGCAGCGCCAGGGACACGCAGGGCGGGCTGCTCTACGGCTCGGTCGGCGACGTCCACGAGACCGACAGCGGCATGCGTTACGGCGGGCGGATCGGCGAGCGCACCTACTATCGCGTCCACGCCGGCTACCAATCGACCGACGATTATCCCTTGGCCAACGGCCAGTCCGCCGGGGACGGTTGGCAGAGCGAGCAAGGCGGATTCCGCATCGACCACCATCCCGACGACGACGCGCAGCTGACCTGGCTGGGCGGGGCCACCGGCGTGGAGACGGGTGCCGATCGCAGTCGCAACATCCACACGCTGGGCCGCCTGACGCGGCGCTGGTCGGATCGCTCGAGCGTCGAGGTGCAGGCTTATTTCGACCACACTTATCGTGATGAAACCAACGGGGCTCGCGGCGGCACGGACACCGTGGATTTTTCCGCGCAGCACACCTTCGGGATCGGCGAGCGCAACGATGTCATCTGGGGGCTGGGTTACCGTTTCAGCGACATCTCGGTGCGGGAGACCAATCCATTGCTTGCGGTGCGCGACGGCGATCTGGAGACGCATCTGTTCAGTCTTTTTGTGCAAAACGAATTCCGGGTCGTGCCGGACCGGCTCACGTTGACCGCCGGCGTGAAGCTTGAGCACAACGACTACACGGGCGTGGAGGTGCAACCCGGCATCCGCGGCGTCTTCAAGCCCACCGAGCGCCAGACCCTCTGGGCGTCGGTGTCGCGCGCGGTGCGCACGCCCGGCTCGCTGGAAGGGAGCGACATGTTCGCGATCGTATTTGGTCCCCCCTTCCCGGGGCCGGGGGGCGTTTACCTTCCGCGGGTGGTCGGAGACCCGGACAATTCAGCCGAGGTGCTGTGGGCCCACGAGCTGGGTTGGCGCATCCAGCCCGCCAATCACATCAGCGTGGACGTCGCTCTCTTCTACAACATCTACCGCGATCTGCTCTCGATCGGGAACGTCTCTCAATTCGTTCCGGGAGTGCCGTTCGGATCGGCGGAGTTCCCCTTTACCAACAATCTCCAGGGAGAAACCTACGGCGGCGAAATCTCGGTGACGGTGTCGCCCGGCGCTGCCTGGCGGTTGAGCGCGAGCTATTCGTTGTTGCTGGCTGATATCCGCGGGCCGGCCAGCGCCAACCCGCATCTCGTGGAAAACAGCTCGCCACGCCATCAGGCCACGCTGGGGGTGTCACATCAGATCAACCGAAGGCTGTCCGCGGACGGATGGTTACGCTACGTGGACAATCTTCAATTCACCCCCTCCTACGTCACGGCGGATCTGCAGATTACGTGGCGGATTGATGATCGGCTGGAGCTCTCCTTGGTCGGTCGAAATCTCCTCGAGGATCAGCATCCGGAGCAGGGTTTTTCCTACTTCGCCACGCTCTCCGAAGTCCCCCGCAGCTTCCACGGGAAACTCACCTGGCGCTTCTGACCATGATCACGTTTTCCAGACTCATGGGCCTCCCCGTTTTGCCCGCCGTCGCATCCGTCCGGTTGCGGAGGTTCTCGTGGTTGTTGCTCGCGCTGCTGATGGTCTGCGCGGCGGCTGACGCGAGCGCCCGGACGGTTTCGAAGGAATATCAGATCAAGGCCGCGTTCCTCTACAACTTCACCAAGTTCGTGGAGTGGCCGGCGGAGCGATTTCCTGGGGCGGACGACGCCATCGTCATCGCGGTGCTCGGCGAAAATCCCTTCGGCGACGCCCTCGAAAACGCGGTCAAGGGCCGCCTGGTGAACAACCGCCCCATCCAGGTGCGCTTCATCGAATCGGCCGCCGAGTTGCCCGGCGCCCACATCGTGTTCGTGGCCCGGGGGGCGGAGAACCTGCTGCCGGACGACGCGACGGCCCGACACGGACTTTTGACCGTGGGCGAGTCGGCCGGATTCGCCGCCGACGGCGGCATCATCCGCTTTGTCCTCGCCGACGAAAAAGTCCGCTTCGAGATCAACCAACGCTCCGGTGAGCAGGCGGGGCTCAAGCTCAGCGGCCAGTTGCTCAAGCTGGCCACCGTCATCCGCACCCAATCCTGACCGGTCTCACGCCCCCGTTCCCCCATGCGCCGCCTCCTTCGCAACCTTTCCCTCAAGCGCAAGCTCACCGTCATCAGCATGCTCGCCTGCGGCGTCGCCCTCGTGCTGACCTGCGCCGCCTTCATCGTCTATGACCAGATCACCCTCCGCGGCGACATGATCCGCGAGCTGGAGACCACCGCCCGCATCGTCGGCGCCAACAGCGCCTCCTCGCTCTCCTTCGACGACGACGCGTCGGCCGCCGTCACCCTCAAAACGCTCGAGGCGCAGCCGCATATCATCGGTGCGTGCATCTACGACCCCGAGGGCAATGTCTTCGCCTTTTACCGTCGGGATTCCGTCGGGAACCGGCATCTGGCGTCCGATCACTCCGAGTTGCTGAATCGTCCCTGGCCCGCCTCCCGTCCGGATCACATCGCGTTCACCGACGATGCGCTGGAGCTGTTTCACACGATCCGGTTTTCCGACGAGGCCATCGGCACCATCTACCTGCGGTCCGATCTGCACGAACTGGGCGAACGTCTTTTGCATTACGTCGAAATATCCGCCTTTATTCTGGTGGCCGCCTTGTTGAGCGCCTGGCTGCTGACCTCCCGCCTGCAACACGTCGTCTCCGAACCCATCGGGCAACTGGTGGCGACCGCCGAAAAAGTCGCTCGCCAGCGCGACTACACGCTGCGAGCGACCAAGGACGCCAACGACGAGGTCGGGGCGCTGGTGGACGGGTTCAACCACATGCTGGCCGAGATTGAAAAAAGCGACGCCGAGCTCAAGGCCGCCCACCGGGATCTGGAAAAACGCGTTGAGGAACGCACCGCCTCACTCGAACAGGCGCGCCGGGAGGCCACTTTGGAAAAGGAGCGGTTCAAGTTCATCTTCGATTTTCTCCCGGTCGGTATCTCGTTGCACACCCCGAGCGAGCATGGCCAGAGCCTGCGATTGTATAATGAAGCGCACCTGCGCATTTGCGGGCTGCCCCGATCCGAGCTGGGCGATCGCGATGTCTTTCAACGCATCACCCACCCGGATGACTACGCGAGGCAGCTTGAGTTCAAGGACCGTATGGACCGCGGCGAAATCACTGAATATTCGCTGGAAAAACGCTACCTGCGTCCGGACGGCGGCATCACCTGGGTCGTGTTCTCCTGCCAGCGCAAGGACTACGCCGACGGCCGGTCGGAATTTCTCTATACGATCGTGGATGTCACCGACCTGAAGCGGGCCCAGGAAGAGACGGTCAAGGAGCGCGCCCGCTTCAAATTCATCTTCGATTCCCTGCCGGTCGGCGTCGCCTGGATGATGAAGGGCCGGCCGGACACCCGCATCGTCAACCCCGCGCTCGCCCGCATCACCGGCGTCCCGCTCGAGCAGAGCCAGGACATTCAAAAATATCATGACGTCACCCACCCCGACGACCGGGGCGCGCAAGCCGAACTGGAGGGCAGACTCGCCCGCGACGAGATCGACCACTACGAACTGGAAAAACGCTATCGCCGCGCCGACGGGGAGTGGACCTGGGGCGTGCTCAGCGTGCGTCTGCTCTAGTCCTAGCACGGCGACGAAGTCCAGGAAATCGGCACCCTCATCGACATCACCGATCGCAAGCAGGCGGAGATCGAGCTGGAAAACACCCACCGCCAGCTGCTCGACGTCTCGCGCCAGGCCGGCATGGCCGAGGTAGCCACCGGCGTGCTGCACAACGTCGGCAACGTGCTCAACAGCGTCAACGTCTCCGCCACCCTCGTCTCCGATCTGGTGCGCCGCTCCAAGGCCCCCAACCTCGGCAAGCTCCGCGACCTCATCGAACAACACCGCGCCGACCTCGGCCGCTACCTCACCGAGGACGCCAAGGGCCGCATGATCCCCGCCTACCTCGGCACCCTGGCCGACTCGCTCGCCAACGAGCACAAGACCATCGTCGCCGAGCTGGAGAGCCTCCACAAAAACATCGGCCACATAAAGGACATCGTCTCCATGCAGCAGAGCTACGCCAAGACCTCAGGCGTGGTCGAAACGCTCTCCGTGCCCGACCTGGTCGAGGACGCGCTGCGCATGAACGCCGGCTCGCTCGCGCGACACGACGTCGATGTCATTCGCGAATACGACGGCCGCCCGGTCGTCACCGTCGAGAAAAACAAGGTGCTGCAAATCCTCGTGAACTTCATCCGCAACGCCAAATACGCCTGCGACGAATCCGGCCGTATCGACAAAAAAATAACCCTGCGCACCCACGCCGATGCCACGGGCGTGAGCATCTCCGTGGCCGACAACGGCGTCGGCATCCCGCCCGACAACCTGACCCGCATCTTCGCCCACGGCTTCACCACCCGAAAACACGGCCACGGCTTCGGCCTGCACAGCGGCGCCCTCGCGGCCCGCGAACTCGGCGGCTCCCTCACCGTCCACAGCGACGGTATCGGCAAGGGCTCCGTCTTCACCCTGAAACTCCCGTTTAGCCAGGAAACCAAACGGCCATGAACACGTTCCCCGAACAGAAAAACATCCGGGTGCTGGTTGTTGACGACAACCGCGCCATCCACGCCGATTTCATCAAAATCCTCACGGCTCCCGCCGATGCCGACGAAGTCGAGTCAATGGAGGCCGCGCTGTTCGGCGCGGAAGCCGTCGAGCGCCGCGCGGTCTGCTTCGAGGTGGACTCCGCCTACCAGGGCCAGGAGGCCGTCGGCATGGTCCTGCGGGCGCGCGACGAGGGGCGTCCCTACGCCATGGCGTTCATGGACGTGCGCATGCCGCCCGGGCTCGACGGCATCGAGACCACCGAGGCCATCTGGAAAATCGACGCCGACGTGCAGATCGTCATCTGCACCGCCTACTCCGACTACTCCTGGGACGACATGATCCGTCGCCTCGGGCACTCCGACAAACTCCTCATCCTCAAAAAACCCTTCGACAACGTGGAGGCGCTGCAACTGGCCACCGCGCTGACCGAAAAGTGGCACCTCACGCAGCGGGCGCGCTGCCAGATGTCCGACCTTGAGAAACTCGTCGAGGAGCGCACCGCCGAGCTGCGCGCCGCCAAGGAGGCCGCCGAGATCGCCAACCAGGCCAAGAGCGAATTCCTCGCCAACATGAGCCACGAGATTCGCACGCCCATGAACGGAGTCCTCGGCATGGTCGGCCTGCTCATCGACTCCGAGCTCACCCCGGTCCAGCACGACTATGCCGAGACCATCCGCGGCAGCGCGGATGCGCTCATGGCGATCATCAACGACATCCTCGATTTCTCCAAGATCGAGGCCGGCAAACTCAGTTTTGAAAACCTCGACTTCGAGCTGCGCGACGCCTTGGAGAACACCGTGGACATACTCGCCGAGCACGCCCAGGTGAAGGGCATCGAGCTCGTCATGGAGGTGGCCCCGCAGGTGCCCGCCTTTCTCCGCGGCGATCCCGGTCGTCTGCGCCAGGTCCTCACCAATCTCATCGGCAACGCCATCAAGTTCACCGAAGGCGGCGAGGTCGTCGTCAACGTCGTGCTGGACGCCGAGGACGAGGCCGGCGTCATCCTGCGCTTCGACGTCAAGGACACCGGCTTGGGCATCCCCCGCGAGGCGCAGGCCCGCCTGTTCGAGGCCTTCACCCAGGCCGACACCTCCACCACGCGCAAATACGGCGGCACCGGCCTCGGGCTGGCGATTTCCAAGCGGCTCGTCGCCATGATGCACGGCGAGATCGGCGTGCAAAGCGAGCCGGGCAAGGGCTCCAACTTCTGGTTCACCGCCCGCTTCGATCGCTCGTCGTCCAATCGGAAACAACTCGCCCCGCCGGACGGCTGGGCCGATCTGCGCGTGCTCGTGGTGGACGACAACGCCAGCTCGCGCCAGAGCCTGCGTCACCAGATCTTTGCCTGGAGCCTGCAAAAGGGCAGCGCGGCCGACGGCCACGAGGCGCTCAAAATCCTGCGCGAGGCCGCCGCCGCCGGACGCCCCTACGCGCTCGCTCTGCTCGATGTGGAGATGCCCGAGATGGACGGGCTTTCCCTCGCCCGGGCGATCAAGGCCGACCCGGCGATCGCCGCCACGCGACTCATCGCGCTCACGCCGAAGGGCCACGTGGTGGATTCCGCGGAGGTCGCCGCCGCCGGCATCGACGCCACCCTGGCCAAACCGGTGAAACGCTCCCGCCTGCTGGATTGCCTGGTGAACGTCATCGGTCGGACGCTCTCGCGCGAGAAACCCTCCGCGGAAGGCGCGGAGTCGCCGGCCGGACTCTCCCCGGAGTTGCGGGAGGCGCTGCGCGGCGGACGCATTCTTTTGGCGGAGGACAACATCGTGAACCAAAAGGTCGCGCTCGGGATGCTCAAAAAGCTGGGCTGCGTCGCCGACGTTGCGTGCAACGGCTTCGAGGTGCTGGAGGCGATGCGGCGGTTCCCGTATGCGGTGATTTTCATGGATTGCCAGATGCCCGAGATGGACGGCTACGAGGCCACGCGACTCATCCGCCAGCAGGAGGAGGACGCGGCCTCGCCGGACCGTCCGCCGGCGCACATCATCGCGCTCACGGCGAGCGCGATGCAGGGCGATCGGGAGCGTTGCCTCGCCTGCGGCATGAACGACTACGTGGGCAAACCGGTCCGCGCCGAGGAGCTCACGCGGGCGCTGGAACGCTGGCTCCTGCAGGCGACGTCGCGCTGATCCGCGCGCAGTCCGGTCAACGCGGCCAGGCGGCGAGGGCGGCGCGGGCGGCGGATTCCTCGGCGGTCTTTTTGGAGGAGCCGCGACCGGCGCCGAGGGGGGCGTCGAGGAGATGCACGGTGGACTCGTATTCGCGGGCGTGGTCGTCGCCGGAGATGTGCACGGTGTCGTAGCGCAAGGCCTGGTTGCCGTGGAGCGGTTGCACGAGTTCCTGGAGACGGCCCTTGGGGTTGTCGTCGGGCAGGTCGGTCTTGAGGCGGGCATCGAGCGGCCCGTAAACGGAGAGCACGACGCGGCGGGCCTGGTCGAGGCCGGCGTCGAGATAGAGCGCGCCGACGAGCGCCTCGAAGGCGTCCTCGAGGTTGGAGTCGCGGTCGTTGCCACCGGTTTGTTTTTCGCTGGCGCCGAAGCGCAGGACCGCGCCGAGGTCGAGTTCGCGGGCGAGGCGGGCGAGGAAGCCGCCGCGCGAAAGGGTGGAGCGCGATTTGCTCAGCGGGCCTTCGCGTTCGTCGGGGAACCGGTGGTAGAGGGCGTCGGTGAGGATGAGCTGGAGAACGGCGTCGCCGAGGAGCTCAAGGCGCTGGTTGTGCGGCGGCGAATCGGGCTGGTCGGAGGTGTAGGAGGGATGGGTGAGCGCGCAGACGAGCAGCGCGGGGTCGCGAAAGACGTGGCCGAGGCGGGCCTGGAGGGCGGCGAGGGTTTGGTCGAAGGTGTCGGACATCAGGAGGAGGCGCTGGCGTAGCGGCGCAGGCCGCGATTGAAAAGATTGACGGCGACGGTGAGCCAGACGGCGGCGGCGGCGATCAGCCAGAGAAAGTTGAGTGGCTCGACGCCGTGGATGAGCGTGCGCGCGGGCACGTTGGACACGATGACCACCGGCAGCAGGTAAACGAGCACGACCGCGCCGACGCCGCGCAGCGCTTCGCGGGGCAGGCGGGAAAACTCGTTGAGGCCGAAGTAGCCGCCCTCGATGCCCTTGGCGCTCTGCACCCAAAAAACCAGCGAGATGAAGATCAGCAGGGTGGCGTAGTGGATGACCAGGCCGCAGAGGATGAGCAGCGCGTAGGCGGCGATCACGACGGGCGAGGGCTCAAGGCCCAGGCGATGCGCGGCGTAGGCGACCACGCCGATGGCGACGGGGACGTTGAGGAAACCGTCGAGGTCGATCTTGCGGGTCGAGACCATGAAGAGCGGGTTGCCGGGCTGGGCGAGGAAGAAGTCGAAGTGCCCGGTGCGGACGTTGCGGCCCATCTCGAAGAGGTTGGTCCAGAACAGTCCCATGAGCAGGCGTTGGACGAGCATGGAGGAGCCGACGAGCAGGGTCATCTCCCACGGGCCCCAGCCGGCGATGCTGTCGGTGTGCTGATAGACGACGCCGATGACGGAGAGGTTGACGCCCATCCAGAAGAGCTCGACCAGCGACCACATGATGAAGTCGGCGCGAAACATCATGGTGCGCACGACCGAGTAGCGGGCGCAGGCGAGCCAGATGCGGGCGTAGCGGGCGAGGGATTTCATCGCGGCTGGTTTTATCCGCCGACAGCGGTGTGGCGGCGGAGGCCGCGGGTCCAGAGGAGACGGCAGATGGCGAAGAGGGCGACGGCCCAGAAGAGTTGCAATCCCAGCCCGTGCAGCACGGCGGCGGGATCGGCGATGCGTCCGGTGATGAGCGCGGCCGGAAAATACATCATGTAGTAGTAGGGCAGATACGAGGAAAGCTCGTGCAACCAGGCGGGCAGCAGGTCGAGCGGGAAGACCTGTCCGCCGAGGATGGTCTCGACCGCGAGCGAGAGGATGATGAAGGACTGGATTTCCAGAAACCAAAAGGTCAGCAGACCGAAGCAGTAGGCGATGGTGAACTGGATGAAGGCCGAGAGGAGCAGCGCGGGCACGGCGGCCATCCAGGTCCAACCCTCGGCCGGCAGCGAGAGGTGCGGCGCGAGCAGGGGGAAGGCGATGGCGACGGGCAGCAGCGCGAGCAGGCCGGAGATGGCGCGAGCGGAGGCGAAGAGGGTGAGGCGGTAGCCGAAGTAGCTGACGGGCTTGAGCAGAAATTGGTTGATGAGCCCGTTGCGGATGTCCTCGGAGACTTCGTAGTCCTCGTTCATCGCGCTGATGAAAAATTGCAGCACGAGCACCACGAGGAAGTAGGTGAGGGTCTGGCGCAGGTCGAAGCCGCCGATGGATTCCTGTCCGGCGTAGGCGGCGCCCCAGAGCACGAAGACGTAGCCGAGGTGGACGAGCGAGAAACTGGCGCGGATGGCGAAGTTCCAGCGATAGACCAGATTGTTCTGCACGCCGACCAGGAAGACGTGGCGGTATTTGGCGAGGGAGGCGAACACGGCGAAAGCGGACGAGGGAACGGAGTTTTAACGCAGAGTCGCGAAGGCGCAAAGGGCGCGGAGTTTTACGGCCGACCGCAAAACGCGCCTGCGACCAGACGGCCTACTTCTTCAGGTCGAAGCGGGCGATGACCTCCTTGGCGAGGTTGCGGTAGGCGGTGGCTCCGGGCGAGAGGGGGTCGTAGGCGAAGATGGTCTTGCCGAAGCTGGGGGCCTCGCTGAGTCGGATGGTGCGGGGGATGACGGTGTTGAAAATCTTGTCCGGCAGGTGGGTCTTCACCTCCTCGACGACCTGGCGCGAGAGGTTGGTGCGCACGTCGAACATGGTCATGACGACGCCGCCGAGATCGATGGAGCCGTTGACGCCGGCTTCGCGGATGCGTTCGAGGTTGCGCAGGATCTGGCCGAGGCCTTCGAGCGCCATGTATTCGCATTGGAGGGCGATGAGCAGGTGGTCGGCGGCGGCGAGGCTGTTCATCGAGAGCATGCCCATGGAGGGCGGGCAGTCGATGATGATGGCGCGATAGCCGGCGGCGGCGCGCACGGGCGCGAGCACGGTGGAGAGTTTGGCGAGGTAGTTTTCGGACTGGGCGATCTCGATCTCGGCGGCGGCGAGATCCTCTTCGCTGGGGATGAGGGCGAGGTGTTCGATCGAGGTGGGCACGATCATTTCCAAGGCGGTGCCTTCGCCGCGCAGGGGGCCGTAGAGACTGCGTCCCTCGTGTTTCTCGACGCCGATGGCGCTGGTGGCGTTGGCCTGGGGATCGAGGTCGATCAGCAGGGTGTGGATTTTCTTTTCGGCCAGGGCGGCGGCCAGGTTGACCGCGGTGGTGGTTTTGCCGACGCCGCCCTTTTGATTTGCGATGGTAAATACTGTGCTGGCCATGACGCGGGATTAACCGTGAGCGGGCGCGGGGAGTCTAGCCCGGATATTTTATTGTTCCGAAGATGCGGCGGGGCGTCCGTCCGGGCCGGGCAGGCGGTCGCGGCAGCGCCAGAGCAGCGGGGCCAGCGCGAGCGCCTCCCAGTAGCGTCGCCAAAAGCGGCGCGGTGAGGACAGCAGGCGAAAGAGCCAGCCGAGCACGAGACGGTCGGCCCAGGGCGGGATGTTGGCCTGTCCGCCGGTGAGGAAGGCGATGGCGGCGCCGAGGCAGAGGATGCCGGGGCGTTGTGGCGCGAGGGCGGCGCGGAGCGAGTGGCCGAGGCGTTCCTGCACGCCGCCGCCGATGGCGAGCAGGACGATTTTGGGTTGGCGGGCGGCGATGCGGCGCGCGAGCTCGGGGTCGTCCACCGGGCCGGTGGCGGGGTAGAAGGGCGCGAGATAGACGTCGGCGTCGGTGACGGGGAAGCCCTGCGCGATGAGCCAGGCGCGGTTGCGCGCGTCCTCGTCGGCGGAGGGCATGACCCAGAAGACGGCGCCGGGGGCCTTGAGCTCGGGGCGTTCGAGCATGGCGCGCAAAAACAGCAGGCCGGAGTAGCGCGGCAGGCGTTCGCCGGTGAGCAGCCGCCAGAGCAGCACCATGAAACCGGAGTCGGTGATGGCGAGGTCGGCGGTGGAAAGGGCGGCGCGGTAGGCGGGCGACTTCACCAGATCGACGGCGAGGCCGGGGGCGGAGGGCGCGACGACGAGTCCGCCGGCGAGGGCGTGCGCGACGGCCGCGTCGAGCGAGCCGATATGGAAATCGACGCCGAGCACCCGGCGCACCGGCGAGGCGGAGGCGGTGGGAGGGGCGGGAGGGGAGGAGGGCGCGGCGTTCATTCAGGTGCGCTCGGTTTCGGCCCAGCGGGTGATGAGCACCCAGCCGACGCACCAGGTGGTGAGGATGGCGGGGTTGTGCATCTGGAAATCAATCCAGCTGTGGACCATGACCATGAACAGACCGGCGAGGGCGAGCAGGATCACGGGCCGGCGATAGACTTGCAGGCCGGCCAGTCGCGCCAGCCACCAGACGAACATGGCGGCGGGGAAGATCAGCCCGATGATGCCGTATTCGGCGAGGCTTTGCGCATAGTCGTTGTGCGCGTGCCGCCAGAATTGGGGTTTCTTGCGATAGTTGAGGCCGAGCTCGGGGTAGTTCTTTTGGTAAACGGGGAAGTAATGTTGAAAGCCGCCCGCGCCCCAACCGGTCCAGAGTTTGTCGCGGGCCATCTCGAACGTGGCCCGGGTGACGATCTGCCGGCTGCCCACGGAGCCGTCCTCCTGGCCCTTTTCGATCATGGTCTGCACCTTGGCAAACGGCTTGTCGATGCGCAGGAAGGCGCCGCCCACGCCGATGAAAATCGCCAGCAGCGCCGTCGTGGTGAGGATCGCCCCGCGGTTGGCCGTGCGGCCCTCGCCGAAGACCATCCAGCCGATGAAGCCCAGCAGGCACACCGTCAGGTAGCCGAGCATCAGCAGGATCGCGCCCTTCGAAAAACTCAGCAGCACCACCAGCGCGAGCAGCACCGCGCAAAATCCGTAAACCGGCGCCGGGCTGGTCCGCGCGAGTCGCCGCGAGCCGCGCTGCGCGTGCCACAACACCAGCGCGGCCGCGAAGGTCAGGATGAGATAAAAAAACGCCCCGGCGTGATTCTTGTAAACGATGGTGGCGACGAAGTAGCCCCAGCGCACCTTGAAGAACCAGAGGATTTCGCGCGCGCCGGTCGCCTTTTGCAGGATGCCGACCAGCGCCAGCACGGTGCCGTTGACGACCAGCGCGGTGATGATGCCGAGCACGGCGGTGCGGCGGGTCAACCCGATCCACAGCGCGCACACCAGCAGCCAGATCGAGCCGAAGATCACCAGCGTGCGCCACGCGTTCAGATAGCCGAACGGCGTGCCCATGCCGCTGGGCAGCCACGCGATGTGCTCGACCGGCTGCATCCACCAGCCGCGCTCGTCGCTCTGGCGCACGTGCGACGGGTTGAACCCCTGGATCGCGATGTAGCCCAGAAACAGCAGTCCCAGCCAAAAAATCGGAAAGCGCCACAGCCGCGGCAGCGTGAGCAGAAGGTAGTTTCCCTCGCGGCTATACGGTTCGCAATAGGTCCGGCGTTGCACGGCCAGGCCGAGCGCGACCACCGACAATCCCAGCGCCGTCAACTGCGCCCACAACAACACGCCGCCGATCGCCCACGGCAAAAAACACAGCTGCACCACGGCCACGACGACCAGGGCGCTTTCCAACGGATGCAGGGGCAATCCCGCGCGGGCGTCGCCGCGAAACGCCTGCAAGACGTGCTGGCCGGCGGCGGCGGGTTGGGGGTGGGGGTGAGGAGCTGACACGGCTCGCAGCAAAACGGATTGGCCGGGCACGGAAAGCGAAAATCCGGGCGCCGCCAGGCGTTTCCGCAGGGATGTGTCTTGTTCCGCCGGCGATGTTTCAGGGGCCGGCCAACGCGCGCAACGTCTCCAGGTCGAGGTCCGCCAGCGACTCGCGCCGCCAGGTCGCGTGGACGAACGTGTCGTGCGCCGTCGAGGGATTGGGCACGACCATCACCCGCAGCCCGGCCCGATGCGCGGCGATGTGGCCGAGGCGAGAATCCTCGAACGCCACCGTCGCCTCCGCGTCCACCCGCAGCCGCGTCAACGCGGCCAGATAAACGTCGGGCTCCGGCTTGCCGGCGGGCACATCCTCGCGGCAGACGATCGCATCGAAAAACTCCAGCATGTCGCGATGCCGCAAATGTCCCTCGACGTGCGCGTGGCTGGAGTTCGATGCCAGGCCCACGCGCAGTCCGTCGGCGCGCGCCGCGGTCAACAGCTCCCGCACGCCCGGCAACACCGGCCGGGCCAGCGTCAATTCCCGCGCGCAACGCCGATGGCGTTCATCCAGTTCCTCCCGAGAGAATGCGGGCGGATACGCCTGCCAGATGTCGGCGGCCACATCCACGCTGCCGACCAGAGCGTGCAGCACGGCGCGGTCGGCCGGCCGGCCGTCGTTGCGGTGCATCCGCTCCCACGCGTCGATGATGGCCGTCTCGGTATCGACGATCAGGCCGTCGAAATCAAAAATCAGCGCGCGCAACATGGCGTCGGAATGAACCGCCGGTTTCAAGACGCCTGCCCGCCGGATTGCAGGACCAGCCAGGCGGTGTAGCCCGCGTAGGCGGCCAGCAGCGCGGCGCCTTCCCAGCGGTTGATGCGGCCGCCGGTCGCGGCCAGCGGCCAGAGCGCGACGGACACGATCACCATGACGCCGAGGTCGATCAACGACAGCTCGGGCACCACGATGGGGCTGATGGCGGCGGTGATGCCGAGGATGCAAAGCAGGTTGAAAACATTCGAGCCGACGATGTTGCCCACCGCCATGTCGGACTCCTTGCGGATCGCGGCGACCAGCGAGGTGGCCAGCTCGGGCAGACTCGTGCCCACCGCCACGATGGTCAGGCCGATGACCACCGGGCTGAGTCCCCAAGCCTCGGCGATCGTGACCGCGCCGAGCACAAACCGGTCCGCGCCCCAGACGAGGCCGGCCAACCCGGCGACGATGAACACGAGACTCAGCGGCAGGGATTTTTTCGGGGGCAAATCATCCCCTGCGGCGGCGGCCTCGGCGGCCTTGTCCCGACGCGCCTGCCAGACGGTGAACGCCACATAGGCGACGAGCGAAATGCAGAGGATCACGCCCTCGACGCGGCTGACCACGCCGTTGAGCAGGAAGCCGGAGGCGAGCAGGGTGACGACCAGCATCAGCGGCACCTCGCGACGGACGACCTGGCGGGTGGTCGAGACCGGGGTGATCAACGAACACAGCCCGAGGATCAGCGCGATGTTGCAGATGTTCGAACCGATGACGTTGCCCACCGAGATGGCGCCGTTGCCCGCGGTGGCGGCCTGCAGGCTGACGGCCAGCTCGGGCGAGCTGGTGCCGAAGGCGATCACGGTGAGCCCGATCACCAACGGCGTGAGCCCGAGTCGCAGCGCGAGACTCGCGCCGCCGCGAACGAGCAAGTCCGCGCCAAACGTGAGCACACCCAAACCGAGAGCCAGCGATAGCCAGGGATTCATAAGCCGCCCATGCTGCGAGCGAGCTCGCCGGCCTGTCAACGGTCAGAGGTTTTCCGAACGCGCCGCGCGGCGGCGGCGACGGCAACCCAGGCCGGTGAGCAGCGCGGTGACGAAGAGCGCGCCGTAGGCCGCGGGTTCAGGGACGGGCGCGCCGGGCACGATGAACCCGCTGTTGCCGGAGTAGGGGTCCCAGACGGCCTCGCCGTAGCCGTCGAAGATGACCTTCGCGAGGGAGGACGAGCCGGGGTTATAGTTCGCGAAGAACTCGTCGAGGGTATCGGTCCAGTTGGTGATCGTGAGGACGGTCTCGCCGGTGAGGATCAGGTCGTTGATGCTGAAGTTCGAACCGCCCTCGCCGAAATCGATGATGGCGTTGCCGGTGACCGTGAGCTTGTCGATCGTCTGAATGGTGTCGTTGAGGTTGAGCACCGCGCCGTCGGCGAGGGTGACATCGTCCCATTGGAAGATCTGGTTGTCGCCCTCGAAGACGACCTCGGCGTTGGCGATGGAGATACTGTCGCTGCGCAGGTGACCGGAATCTTTGTCGAAGACGACCTGGCCGCCGGTGATGTTGAAATTGTTAATGGTGACGTTGCCGTCGCCGGTGAAGGTCGCGGAGCCGCCGGTCTGCGTGTAGGTGGCCGCGTTGATGGCCGCGCCGAAATTCACGTCGCCACTGGCGACTGTGACCGGACCGCCCCAGACATTGACCGCCTGGTTGAACGTGGAGGAGCCCGAACCATTCACGGTCAGCCCGCCGGAGGAGTTGATCGCGCCGTTGAAAACGCGGTCGCCGGAGCCGGAGACCACGAGCCGGCCGGAGCCGGAGAACTGCCCGTTCACCACGATGTCGCCCGCGCCGTCGAGCGTGACGACGCGGCCGTTGGTGGCGACGGATTTGGCGAGCGTGAGTTGGCCGGCGTCGCTGACGACGGAGGCGTTGGCACCGAGCTGGAGGTCGGCGTTGAGCGTGTTGTTGCCGGAGACGTTGCGCAGCGCGCCGCCGCCACCGGCCCC
>Ga0079224_100004708_pt1 | contig 17763 bp, 13 predicted proteins | sample Stecom2015_FD_80414 | JGI IMG/M metagenome (GOLD analysis project Ga0079224, IMG submission 80414) | Agricultural soil microbial communities from Utah to study Nitrogen management - Steer compost 2015 | ecosystem: Environmental > Terrestrial > Soil > Agricultural land | place: USA: Utah...
CATGGCAGCCACCAGGGCCCAATACAGGTTGCGGAGGCCGATAATCTCGCCGATGGCCACCTGGATGCCCCGGAACTCCGCGGTGCCGTTGCACTCCACGCCCTTCATCAAGAGCCCCGCCACGAACTCCATCTTGATGGCCATCCGGATGGTGGTCTGCAGGTTGAAGCGGGGGAAGAAGCCCGAATCGGCGTAGAAGGCCTTCACCTTGGGCACGTCCCGGTAGATGAGCACGTCCTCCCACGGGATGAAGGCGTTGTCCAGAATGAGCACCGCATCGTTTTCGTCAAAGCGGGACGCCAGGGGGTAATCGAAGGGGTGTCCGGCCTTGGCCTCGTAGGACGCCCGGGAAATCAGGTACTGGCGCGGGTTGTCCATGCGCACAAAGAACACCAGCGCGAAATCTTCGTCGCGGCCTTCCTCTAGGCGCGCCGCCGAGCCGCTGTTGACGGCCACAAAGGAGCCATGGGTCAAGGCGGACGCGGTGGCCACCTGCTTGGCGCCGCTGACGTAGATCCCGGCGTCGGTTTCCTTGGTGACGTGCACAAAGACGTCCCGGACCTCCTGGGGCGGCCGGTGGCGATCCACCGGCGGGTCTACGATGACGTGGTTCATGAACAGCACCTTGCGGGCGGTTTCCTGGTACAGCTTGCGGGCGCTGTCGCCAAAGGGCGCGTAATACTCGGGGTCCGCCCCCAAGGTGGCCATGAAGGACGCTTTGTACTCGGGCGTACGGCCCATCCAGCCGTAGCCCAGCCGCTGCCAGACCGCGATGGCCTCGGCCGCGGCGGTCAAGTCCGCGGCACTGTAGGCCGGGGCGAAAAACCGGTGGGTCACAATGCCAAACCGGTCCTGGGTCAGCATGGTTTCCCGCATGGCGGGGTCGTGGAGCACGTCGTAGAGGCGGGCGACGGAGCGCGCGGCATTGCGGTAGGCCGGGTGCTGGGTGACGTCTTTGATGAGCTCGCCGTCGATGTATACCCGGCGCCCGTCCCGCAGGCTTTCCAAGTACTCCTCGCCCGTCATCGCCTCAAGCCGCTGGCCCGGCGTCGCCGCCGCGGCCTGCGGGTCCAGCTTCTCCGCTGGCTGCACCGTTCACCACCCGCCTTTCGGCCTTGTCCCGGCCGGCGCTGCCGGCCGTCGCGACTCTCGGGTCCGCCAAGCCGTCATGGGCCGGTGCGGGCCCCGCTGCGCTGCGCCAACTCATAGGCCACCTGGATGATCTGGTCTTCCTGGCCGCCCACCGTCCGCCGCCGGCCCAGCTCCATGAGGATGTCCCGCGCCTCCACGCCGAACCGTTCCGCCGCCCGGCGGGCGTGCAGCAGGAAGGACGAGTACACCCCCGCGTAGCCGATGACCAAGGCGTCCCGATCGATGACGATGGGGCGGGGCAGGATGGGCTTGACCACCTCCTCAGCGGCGTCCATGGCGCCGTAGACGTCCACGCCGGTGTCGATTCCCATGCGGTCCAGCACCGCGGCCAGCACTTCCAGCTGGGTGTTGCCCGCACCCGCGCCCAGCCCGCACAAGGAACCGTCCAGCCACGTGGCGCCTGCTTCCAGCGCCGCAATGGTGTTGGCCACCCCCAGGCCCAGGTTGTTGTGCCCGTGGAAACCCACCTCGCACTGGAGGGCGTCCCGCAAGGCCTGCACGCGCTCCCGGGCCTCCTCCACCAGCAGCGCCCCCGCGGAGTCAACCACGTACACCACATGGGCCCCGGCGTCTTCCATGATGCGGGCCTGCCGGGCCAGCTCCGCCGGGGGCAGCATGTGGGCCATCATCAGAAACCCGCACACCGTCATGCCCATCTCCCGGGCCAGGGCGATGTGCTGGGGGGCGATGTCGGCTTCGGTGCAGTGGGTGGCGATGCGGGCCACCGTCGCGCCCAGCTCCACCGCTTGCCGCAGCTCCCGCCGGGTGCCGATGCCCGGCAGGAGCAGCACCGACACCCGGGTGTTGGGGGCGTTTTGCACCGCCGCCCGCAGCCACTCCATGTCGGGCTCCCGGGAAAAGCCGTACTGCAGCGAGGAGCCGCCCAGGCCGTCCCCGTGGCTGACCTCAAACACGGGCACCCGGGCCCGGTCCAGGGCCGCGGCCACCCGCGCCACCTGGTCCGAGGTAAATTGGTGGCCCACCGCATGGCTGCCGTCCCGCAGGCTTACATCCACAAGGGTGATGCGGGGCTGCTGCCCGGCCGCCCCGGCTGCCTGTGTCCCATCCTGTGGCATCCGCGCCATCCCCCTGGATCGTGATGCCGCCGCGTCAAGCCGCGGCCCGGCCGCTGGCCGCGAGCTGCTCGGCCACCCGCACGGCCGCGGCGGTCATGATGTCCAGATTCCCCGCGTAGCGGGGCAGAAAGTCGCCCGCGCCCTCCACTTCCAGCATGACGGTGACCAGCCGCCCGTCGCCCCCGGGCGCGTCCGCCACCAGGGGCGGCACCTTGAGGCGGTAGCCCGGCACATACCGCTGGATCTCCTGAACCATGGCCTCCACCGAGCCCGCCAGTTCCTTTTCGTCGACGGAAGGCACCAACGCGTAGATGGTGTTGGTCATCATGATGGGCGGTTCGGCGGGATTGAGAATGATGATGGCCTTGCCCCGGGCCGCGCCGCCCACCCGTTCCAGGGCCCGGGCGGTGGCCACGGTGAACTCGTCGATGTTTTGCCGCGTCCCCGGCCCCGCGCTTTTGGAAGCGATGGTGGCCACGATTTCCGCGTAGTCCACCGCCGCGGCCCGCCCGATGGCGTACACGATGGGCACCGTCGCCTGCGCGCCGCAGGTGGCCATGCTGATGTTGTCGGGCCACGCGTCCTCGGGCCGCGGAATGGCCGGCACCACCGGCGGCCCCACCGATGCGGGCGTCAAGTCGATGGCCAGCTTCCCCGCCTCTTTGAGGAGGGGCGCGTGCTTCAGGTGGGCGTGGGCGGACGTCGCGTCAAAGACGATGCGAATCTCCGGATCCGCCAGGATGGCGTCGATGCCGGCGGTGCTGGTGGGCACGCCCAAGGCGCGGGCCCGGGCCAGGCCTTCGGAGGCCGGATCGATGCCGGCCAGCATGCGCAAGTGCAAATGCGGGTTGCGCAGCACCTTGTACATCAAATCCGTGCCGATGTTGCCCGAGCCGAGAATCCCCACGCCCACGGCCATGGTTGGTCGCCTCCCTGTCCCTGCCCTCAAGGCGTGAATTGCACCGTGACGGGCGCCAGCCCGCCCACCTCCACCCGCACCAGCGTGCCGGCGGCGACCGGCACCGCCGGCCCCAAGGAACCCGACAGCACCACGTCGCCCGCCTCCAGCCGCTGGCCCAAGCCGGCCAGCTTGTTGGCCAGCCAGGCCACGCACGCCGCCGGGTGGCCCAAAGCGGCCGCCCCCGTGCCGCTGGAAGCCAGGCGGCCGTTCACGTACAAGGCCATCCCTGAAAGCGCCAGATCGAGGTCCCGCCAGCCGGTGCACCAGGGCCCCACGGCGAAGGCCCCGCACGACGCGTTGTCGGCCACCGTGTCCACCAGGCGGATGCGCCAGTCGCGGATGCGGCTGTCGATGACCTCGATGGCGGCCGCCACCGCGCCAGTGGCCCGGAAAACGTCGGCCACGCTGACGCCCGGCCCGGTCAAGGGCTCATGCAGCAAGAAGGCGATCTCGCCCTCCACCCGGGGCTGGATAAAGCGGCCGGCGGGAACCGTCGCGATCCCGCCGGGCGCCGGCAGCGCCAGGCTTTCCAGCAAGGTGCCGTAGTCGGGTTCGTCCACGCCCAGCTGCTCCTGCATGGCCCGGCTGGTGAGGCCGATTTTGCGGCCGACAATGGCATCGCCCTGGGCCAGGCGCCGGGCCACCCACGTCTGCTGGATTTGGTAAGCCGCCTCCACGTCCTCAAGCCCGTGGCTTTCATGCAGCGGGTCGATGGGACGGCGGCTTTCCCAGGCTTGTTCCAGCTGCTCGGCCAAGGCGGCGATGGGCAACTTCACGGGGCAATCCCCTCCCCTTTTGCCGGCGGCGCCGATCACACCGCGATGCAGATGTTGGAAGGTTCGGTAAATACTTCCAGGCTGTAGCGGCCGCCCTCGCGGCCGATGCCGCTGTGCTTCATGCCGCCGAAGGGCACCCGCAAGTCCCGCACGAAGAAGTCGTTGACCCACACGGTGCCCACCTGCAGGGCCGCGGCCACCCGGTGGGCCCGGTGGATCTCCCGGGTCTGCACCACCGCGCTGAGCCCGTAGCGGGTGCCGTTGGCCCACTCGATGACCTCCGCCTCGTCATCAAAGGGCGTGACGGTCACCACAGGGCCGAAAACTTCCCGCTGGCAGATCTCGTCCTCGTGCTTCACGTCGGTGATGACGGTCGGTGCCATGAAGCTGCCGCCGCGCAAAGGCCCTGGCAACTCCAGGCGCTGACCGCCGGCGACGATGCGGGCCCCGTCCTTGACGGCCCGCTCCACAAACCCCAGCACCCGCTCCAGGTGCTCGTGGTTGATCAAGGCGCCCATCTGGGTCTCCGGATCCATGGGGTCGCCCACCCTGATGGCCCGGGCCCGCTCCGCGAAGGCCTCCAGGAACCGCTCATAAAGGCTGCGCTCGACAAAAATCCGGGGCCCCGCCAGGCAAAACTCGCCCTGGTTAAAAAAGGCGGCCCGCACCGAGACGTCCAGCGCCCGCTCCAAGTCCGCGTCGGCAAAGATGATGTTGGCGCCCTTGCCGCCCAGCTCAAAGGAGAGTCGCTTGAGGGTGGGCGCGGCGTTGGCCATGATGGCCTGGCCGGTCACGGTTTCGCCGGTAAAGGAGATCATGTTGACGTCGGGGTGGCGGACCAGAAATTCGCCGGCGCTGTTGGGCCCAAACCCGTGCACCACGTTGAAAACGCCCGGGGGCAGACCGGCCTCCTGGGCCAGCTGCGACAGTTTCCACGCGCCCAAGGGGGTCCATTCGGCGGGCTTGAGCACCACCGTGTTGCCGAAGGCCAGGGCCGGGCCCACCTTCCACGTCTCCAGCAGCAGCGGCACGTTCCACGGAGTGATGAGGCCGGCGACGCCCAGGGGATGCCGCAGCACGTAGTTGATATAGCCGTTTTCCATGGGGTAGGCTTCGGAGGGCAGCATGGCCGCGAAATCGGCGAAGAAGCGGATGTTGGCCGCGGTCCGCTCGATGTAGACCCGGCTGTTTTCCCTAAGGGGCCGGCCCACGTCCAGGGTTTCCAGGCGGGCCAGCTCATCGCCGTGGGCTTCGATGGCGTCGGCAAAGCGGTTGAGGATTTTCCGCCGCTCCGAGGGCTTCATCGGCCCCCACGCCTTAAAGGCCGTCCGGGCCGCAGCCACCGCCGCGTCGATCTCGGCCTCCCCGCCCGCGGGCGCCGAGCCGATCTGCTCGCCGGTCGCCGGATAGATGATGGGAAACCGCTGGCCGCCGTCGACAAACTCTCCGTTGATGAAATGCTTGACCTCGTAGTTCATGGCTGGAACCTCCTGATCCGCTGACCGCCGGCGTGGAATGCTCACGCAATGGGCGCGATGAGGGACGTGCCCAGGGGGCCTTCGGCCACCACCGCGCCGGCTGTGGGCAGCGGGACCGCCGCGCACGGCGCCCCCAAAAGGAGCAGGTCGCCCCGGCGCACGCCGCGCCCCAGGGCCGCCGCCTTGTCCGCCGCCCACGCGATCCACCCCGCCGCGTCGCCCAGCTGGCTGAGGGCGCCTTCCTGCCACGTTTGCCCGTCCACCGACAGCCGCAGGCGGTGGCCCCCGTCAAAGAGCACGTCCGCCGGCAGCGGGCGCCCGCCCAGGATCACCGCGCCGCCCGAGGCGTTGTCGGCCACCACGTCGCCCGCGGTGAAGCGGTATCCGTCATAGACGCTGTCCAGCACGTCGACAACCAGCAGGGCGAAGTCCAGGGCGGCCAGCACCTGACCCCGCCGGGCGCCGGCACCCACGTCCCGGGCGAACACCACCGCAAGCTCCGGCTCCACCCGGGGCTGGATGAACCGGCCGGCCACCACGGGCTCGCCCGGGCTGATGGCCATAGACCGGTGTAGGTGGCCCAGGATGGGCTCGGAGACGCCCATCTGCTGCTGTTTGCCGGGGCTGAGCAAGCCCAGCTTATAGCCGGCAATGCCGTCGCCCTGGGCCTCCCGTTCCCGGGCCATGCGCACTTGCACTTCGTAGGCAGCTTCTAGAGACAAGGGGCCCTCCGCCGCGAAGGAGCCCCGGGGCGTCCGCCGGCGGCGGGCGTCGGCAATGGCCTGTTGAATGGCAGCCGGATCCATGGGTGCAACGCCTCACCTTGCGTCCATGTTGATTCCGCGCCCAGGTTGGGCCTGCGGGCGCAGGCGGCCTGGGGGCGGGGCCTCCAGCCGGCGGATGGCCGGCGGCGAACGTCATATACGATCCTGCTGGGGCGCCGGTTGTGGACCGGCAAAGAAGTCCTCCGCGGCGCCCTCGTGCAGCGCGATGCGCACCCGGCCGTCCGCGGTGTCCAAAATCCGCTTCACTTCCTCGTTGAGCTCATGAAAGAGGCCGCTCTTTTCTTCCGGCGTCAGCCGCCGGCCGTACACCAGCACTTCGATAAAGGGCATGACCGTCGCTCCCAGGAATATATCAAATACGATTTATGGATGATGTCTTTCCACGCTGTCGGCATAACTCCTCCCTTATCGCAACAGACTTACAACATTTTTTGCCCGTATTCCCCATCTAACTCGGGACTTTCCGTATATCCGATCGAATTTCCTGATACGTCGAGGTCCTCATCGATCAGCGGACCCGGGACCCATGGCGAGCAGGGCCCCGGGACAATGCGGCGCCAGGAGAAAGGGACGGGAACGCGGGATGGGACGGGTTCGCAAGGGCAGGAGGGTCGGCCCGGACGAAGGGATTGGCCAGGGGCGAGCCGGTTCGCCCCTTCAGTGGCCGGTCGAGTCGGCGGCGGAATCGGCGCCGGCCGGCGGCGTGCCGGCAGCGGCGTTGGGGCCGTGCGCGGCTTGGGACTTGCCCTGGCTGTTCGCCAGGCTGCGGCGGAAAAGATCAAAGGCCCGCTCCTTTTGGGTGCGCACCAGGCGCTCCAGCTCCTGCGCATCGCCCCGGCGCAAGGCCTCCACCATGGCCCGGTGCTCGGCCTGGGACAGTTCGACGGATTCAGGCGCCTGCAAGAAGACGAACCGAGTGCGGGCCGACAGCTCCCAAACGGTGTTGACGATGCGCAGGGTGACCGTCCACGGCGACAGGGAGTACAGCTTGCGGTGAAACTCGTAGTTGAGGCGGCTGTAGGCCAGCTGGTCCGTGTAGGCCACCTCGTCCATGCGCCGCACCAGGTCTTCCAACTCGTCGATGGCCTCGGGCGTCGCCCCCAGCACCGCCGTGCGGGCCAACAGGGGCTCCAGTTCCTTGCGGATGGCCATCAGCTCCTCCAGCTGATCGGCCCGCACCGGCGCCACCCGTGCGCCGATGTAGGGCGTCGTCTCCACCAGCTCCTCGGCTTCCAGCCGGCGGATGGCCTCCCGCACCGGGATGGGACTGGTGCCGAAATCCCGGGCCAGCTGGTCCACGACCAGTCGCTCGCCCGGTTCCAAGGCGCCGCTGAGGATGGCTTCCTTGAGCTGTTCGTATACCCACTGCGCCCGGGTGGGCGTCGCCGCTTTGGACAATCGCACAGGCCAACACCTCGCGTGGGCGACCCGTTTCGGCTCCGGCCCGGTCCCGGCGGCATGCCCGGGCCGCGGCTCGCGGCGAGCCCTTCGCCCACGTGATCCAATATTATATAATCCCGCTTTCCCCGGCAACCCGCCCGTGGGCCGCGGCAGGCCCGGCCCGGATTTCCTCGAAACCCATCCGTCAGTGGGAAAACTCCCCTCGATGACGGGGGTGGCGGCGGTGCCCAAATTCCGCGTCGGCGACATCCACCTGTATTACGAACTGCATGGGACCGGTCCGCCCCTTTTGCTCCTGGCCGGCCTCGGCATGCCAGCCACCATCTGGTACCACCAAGTGCCGGCCTTCGCGGCGCGCCATCAAGTCATCCTGGTGGACAACCGGGGCGCGGGCCGCTCGGATCATCCCCTGGGCGACTACACCGTCGCCCAGATGGCCCTGGACACGGCCCGGCTCCTGGCCGGTCTCGGCGTCGGTCCCGCGCACGTCCTGGGCTTTTCCCTGGGCGGGCTCATCGCCCAGGAGCTGGCCCTCACCCACCCGGCCCGGGTGCGCAGCCTGGTCCTGGCCAGCACCCACCCGGGCGGGCCCGAATACCGGCAGGCCACGGGCTCCCAGTGGCAACATCGGCTGCAGGTGGCGGGCATGACCCGGGAGGAAATCTACCGCCGCGCCATGGAATGGAGCACCAGCGCCGCATTCCGGCAGGCCAACCCCGAAGAGGTGGAACGGTTTGTCATGGTGCGGGCCGCGCTGCCCGCCCCAGGGCGCGGGTTTCAAGGGCAGTTCCGGGCCGCGATGAGTTTTGACGCGCGGGACCGCCTGCCCCAGTTGCGCCGCCCGGTGCTGGTCATCCACGGCACCGCGGACGAGGTCGTGCCGCCCCGCTTTGCCGAGGACTTGGCCCGCCGGATCCCCGGAGCGCGGCTGCACTGGATCGAGGGCGCGGGCCACCTCCCCTTCCTCGAACAGCCGCAAGCCTTCAATCAGGCGGTGCTGGATTTTCTGGTCCTGCGCGCCGGGGCTTGAGCCGGCCCGGCGTGCCCTCCGCCTGCCCTTGGCCCGCGGTTGCCCTGGGCTGCGGTGCGGGTTAGGATAGGGGTGAGCCGCACCGGCTTGACACGGCCGGCCACGGGTGCCGGAAAAGCGCCGGCGGCTGCCGGATGGGGGTCGACCCAATGGCGGACAATGGACGCATGACGGTGCGGGACATCCTGGCGCTGCCCGTCAATGCGCAAGTGTACGGGCAGTTTTTGGTGCGCGACTGCGAGCTGCGGGGGGCCGAGGGGCGGTACTTCCTCCGGCTCTTGCTGTCTGACCGCACGGGCACCATCCAGGCCTACGTCTGGAACTTCGACGTCAACCAGCGAGGACCCAAGCCCGGCGACGTGGCCAAGCTCTTTGGCACCCGGGGCGAATTCCAGTCCCACCCCAAGATCGACGTGCAGTGGGGCAACATCCGCCGGGGCGACATCCCCGTGGAGGAGCTCATCGAGCCCCCCTCCGTCCCCGATTTTGCCTGGGAACACCTGCGGCGCATCGAGCAGATGTTCCAGGAGGAGGTGGCCAACGAGCACCTGCGGCGCTGGGCCTACCATTTCCTGGGCGACGACACCTTCCGGGAAAAGTTCGCCCTCTGGCCGGCAGCCAAGACCAACCACCACGCTTACCCCGGCGGGCTGGTGCGCCACACCTCCCACGTGATGGAACTGTGCCGGATCGCGGCCACGCACATGTACCCCGAGCTGCTCACCCGCACCGGCTACGAAACGCTGCTCTTTGCCGCGTGCTTCCACGACGTGGGGAAGCTGGAGGAGCTGGCCATGCACCCGGTGACGGGCGACATCTACTACACCGAGCGGGGCCAGCGGTTCGGCCACATCCTCTTGGGCCGGGACATGGTGCGGGAAGCCGCGGCCCAGCTGGGCGTGCCCGCGGACCTGGTGGACCGGGTGGACGAGCTCATCCTGGGCCACCAGGGCAAGAAGGAATGGGACACCTTGCGGGAGCCCCTGACGCTAGAGGGCGTCCTCCTGGCCGCGGCCGACTACTTCGACAGCCAGATCGGCAACATGGAGAGCGCCTACCGCAGCCCCACCGCCGGCATCGGCGAGCCCTTCCAGTTTGTCAAAGCCTTTGGGCGGTACATGTACCTGGCCGATGCCGAGGAGCGGACCCGGGACAATCTGCTCACAGCCCGCGACGGGAACACCGCGGGCGGCCCGCCCAACGCCCCAAGCCAGGGCTCGGGCGATGCCCACGGCGAAGCCGGCGGCCACGCTCCCGCCGCCGGCAGCCCCGCCGCCGGTGGAACGACCGCGGCCGGCGATTAGCAGCGGGGTTTCCCGGGAGCGGGGCCGGCCAGAGCTTCCCGGCGCCGCTACACGGCGGCCTCGTCCGCGAAGCCGCGCCGCAAGGTGTTTTCGGTCACCACCCGCGTTTCCACAAACTGCTTGAGGTAATCGGGGCCGCCGGCTTGAAAGCCGGTGCCCGACAGGCCCAGGCCGCCAAAGGGCTGCCGCCCCACCAGCGACCCCGTGATCTTGCGATTGATGTAGAAGTTGCCCACCCGGAACTCCCGCCGGGCCCGCTGGATGCGGGCCGGGCTGCGGGAATAGATGCCCCCCGTCAGCTTGTAATCGATGTCGTTGGCCACGTGCAGCGCCTCGTCAAAGTCCCGGGCCCGGATGACCGACAGCACGGGGCCGAAGATCTCCTCGCAGGCCAGCACCGCGGTGGGCGGCACGTCGGCAAAGATGGCCACGGGCACGTAGTAGCCGCCCAAGCGGCGGGCCGCCTCGGGCGGCTCGTGGATCAGCACCGGCCGGCCCTCGTTGTGGCCTTGCTCGATGTAGTTGAGGATGCGCCGCTGGGCTTCTTCTTCGATGACCGGCCCCACGAAAGTCGCCGGCTCCCATGCGGGCCCGATGATGAGGCTGCGGGCCGCTTCTACGAGCCGTTCCAGGAACTGGTCGTAGATGCGGGCCAGGACGATGGCCCGGGAGTTGGCCGAGCATTTCTGCCCCGCGTAGCCGAAGGCCGACTCTACCACGCCGGCCACCGCTTCGTCCAGGTCCGCGTCGTCGTCGATGATGATGGCGTTCTTGCCCCCCATTTCGGTAATGACCTGCTTGATGTGGCGCTGGCCGGGCCGCAGCTGGGCCGCCTCCTGCAGGATGCCCAGGCCCACGGCCTGGGAGCCGGTAAAGGCGATGATGTGCACGCCAGGATGGGCCACCAGGGCCGCCCCTGCGTCCTCGCCGTAGCCGGGCAAGTAGTTGACGACGCCCCCGGGCACCCCCGCCTCCCGGTAGATCCGGGCCAGTTCGGCGGCGATGACCGGCGTCTGCTCCGCGGGTTTGAGGATGACCGCGTTGCCGGTGGCCAGGGCCGCCGCGGACATGCCCGTCAGGATGGCCAGGGGGAAGTTCCACGGCGCGATGACCGCGGCCACGCCCCGGGGCTCGTAGAAGTAGTGGTTGATCTCGCCGGCCAAATCCGCCATGCGGATGGGCCGGCTCAACCGCAGGGCCTGGCGGGAGTAGTACTCGATGAAGTCGATGGCCTCGGTGACGTCGCCGTCGGCCTCCCGCCACGGCTTGCCGTTTTCCAGGCTGATGAGGGCCGCCAGCTCAAAGCGCCGCTCCCGCATGATCTGGGCCGCCCGGCGCAAGATCTCGACCCGCTTTTCGGCGGGGGTATCCCGCCAAGCGGGAAAGGCCTTGGCGGCCGCGGCGACGGCCCGCTCCACGTGCTCGGCCCGGGCCCGGGCGGCGTAGCCGACGATCTCCGACGGCATCGACGGGTTGACGGAAACGATGGCCTCCTCCGTCTCCACCTCCTCGTCGCCGATGAGCAGCGGATGGCGGCGGCCCAACTGCTCCCGGACCCGGGCGAAGGCCGCGGCCATGGCCGCGCGGGCCTCGGCCCGGGCGAAATCGGCGTGGGGCTCGTTGCGGTACGGGGGCAGGCCGAGCTCGGGCTCCGCACCCCAGCCGCCGTCGGCCAGGCCTGGGCCGGGCGCGGCGGCGAGGCCCGAACCGGCCGCGGCGGCCGCCTCCCGGCCTATGGCCTCGGGATTGCGCAGCAGCACTTCCGGCGACTCCCCTTCGGCAAAGCCTTGCCGCAGGAATGACTCTTGGGAGGTGTTTTCCAGCAGGCGGCGGACCAAGTACGCCATGCCGGGGATGAGCTGGCCGTAAGGCGTGTACACCCGCACCCGCTGGCCCATTTCCGCCAGGGCCCGCCGCAGGGGCGCCGCCATGCCGTACAGCACCTGGTACTCCACGGTGCGGGGCGGCAGGCCCAGCTCCTGGGCCACCGCCATCCCGTGGGCGATGGAGCGGATGTTGTGGCTGGCGATGGCCAGGTCCACCGCGTCGTGGTGTTGCAAGAACAGCCGGGTGATGCGCTCAAAGGCCGCGTCGCTCTCCCACTTCCGCTCGTACACCGGCACCGGCCAGCCTTCCAGGCGCGCGTGGACGGTTTCAAAGTCCCAGTACGCGCCCTTGACCAGCCGCACCGTGACCGGCGTGCCCCGCTCACGCGCCCACTCGATGAGGCGCCGGGCGTCGCGCTCGGCGTCCTTGAGGTAGGCCTGCAGGACAATGCCCAGGTGGCGGTAATCCTTGAACTCATCATCCTCCGCGAGGCGCTGGAAGATGTGGAAGGTCAGATCTTTGAGGCGGTAGTCCTCCATGTCGATGTGGATGTGGGCGCCCCGCGCCTTGGCCAGCCGCACGATGGGCACAAGGCGCGCCATCACCGCCCGGGTGCTGGTTTCGGGATCGATGGGGTCCAGCTGAGAGTAGAGGGCCGAAAGCTTGACCGACACGTTGACCCGGGGCAAGGGTCCCCACGGCGCCGCGTCCACCTGCTCCACCGGGGGCCAGCGGGCCGCCTGGTCCGTCAGCGCTTCCAGCAGCTCCAAGTAGCGCTGCTGGTACGCGTCGGCCTCGGACTCGCTCAGCGTGGCCTCTCCCAGGACGTCGACGGTGAAGCCCAGCCCTTGCCGGTGAAACGCCTCCACCACTTTGAGCACTTCCTGCGCGTTGGTGCCGGCGATGAAGGACCGGGCCACCTGCTCCACGCCCTTGCGCAGCGTGCCCGCGGCAGCCCGGGCCCCCAGGCGGCCCATGCCGGCCACGCCCAGGCCCATCTTCATCAGCCCGCCAAAGGGATCCGGACGGCCTTCAAAGTACTCCCGCAGGTGGCGCACCACATCCTCGGGATCGCTCAATGCGGGCAGCACGTCCACAAACCGGAACAGCTGCACCCGCGTGTCGCGGTGGCGCATGGACCACTCCAGGAGCTGGCCGGTCCAGCGCTCGCTGCGGAAAAAGGCGGCCGATTCGTGCCGCACCCGGTCAAACAGTTCCCGCCCGATGCGCTGGGTTTCCCGCTCCACCCGCTCCAGATCGATGCCCGTGTCCGCCGGCGCCATGGTCTTTAGCCCCCTCCGCCGAGAATGGCCTTCCCGTGAAACACTGTGCCCGAAAATCGGGCCATCTTCTCCACCAGCATACGGCCGAGGCCGTGCAGCTTCTCCGGGGACGCCGCGTAGGCGGGCACATCCAGGCTGACGGCCATGGGCCGCTGGCCGTGCCACGGCAGCACCGTCCCCACCGACCACACGCCCGGATAGCCGTCGTCCACGGCCAGGGCGTACCCGCGGGCGCGGGTGGCGGCCAGGTCTTGCCGCAGCGCGTCCGGCTCGAGCAGGCGCCACGGGTCTCCGCCGGCTGCGGGCCACCCCTGGGCCAGCAGGACGTCCACGGCTTCGGGGTCCAGCTGGGCCATGATGGCCTTGCCCATGGCCGTGGCGCAGGCCGGGGCCCGGTCGCCCGGGGACACCACCACCCGCAGGCGGCTGGAGCCCTCCTCGGCCGCCAGCACCACGCACGCAGGCCCGTCCAGCTCGCCCAGGTAGGCGGTGAAGCCCGTCTCCCGGGACAGCTCTCCCAACAAGGTGAGGGCCGCCTGGGGAGCGCCGGAACGGCTCAAGTACCGGCTGCCCAGCTCAAAGGCCCGCAGGCCCACCCGGTACCGCCGGGTACGGGGATCCCGCTCCAGGTACCCGCCGGCCAGCAAGGGCGCCAGCACCCGGGACACCACGCTCTTGGCCAGCCCCGTGCGCTGGCTGATGTCGGTGATGCCCAACTCCGCGTCCCGGCCCTCTGCGAAGGCGTCCAAGATCCGCACCGCCCGGGCCACCGAGTGGTTAAGCTCTTTCATGGAAAACGCTCTCCATGGCCCCCGTGTCTTATCCCCTGCCGCGCCGGCGGGCCCCCGGCGCGTCCAAAGCCCCAGCGCGGCAGATGTTCCGCTTTTCGGTATAATGTTCCTGACACCGGTTTCGACTCATTATTTCGACATCCCTTTCGCTAAAAGGGGCGGCGGGCCCGGCCCGCCGGGCCCGCCGCCCCCTGCACCGGCCCAGCGGCCGGGCCGCGCGTGTCGTGACGGCCCGTCCCCGGCGCCCTCAGAAGGGCGAGTCGGGGAAGTAGTACTGGGCCGCGTTCTCCGGCGTGATGAGGGGCGAGTCCAGGATGTACTCGCCCAGGATAGGCGCGTTGCTCACGTACCGCAAGGCGGTGACCTCCATGGCGGTGGCGATCATGCCCGGCGGGTAGAGCACGTCCACCGGCGTCAGCCGGTCGCCCTGCATCACCCGGTAGATGATTTCCTTCATGCCCGCACCGCCCACGATGAACATCTCGTCCTCGCGGCCGGCCTGCATGACCGCTTCGATAACCCCCAGAGCGATGTCGTCGTCCTGGGCCCAGACCGCGTCGATCTTGGGAAACCGGACGAGGAAGTCCTGCATGACCCGGAACCCGTCGTCCCGGTTCCAGTACGCGTACTCCCACGCCAGGACGTTGATGTCGGTGCCCTCGATCACTTCCATGAAAGCGTCGAAGCGCTGGTTGTCGATGACGGTGGGGATGCCCCGCAGCACCACGATGTCGCCCTTGCCGCCCAAGGCCTCCACGATGTACTCGGCCGACACCCGGCCCATACCGGGGTTGTTGCCGGCCACGTACACGTCGGCGATGCCCTCCTTGGACAGGCCCCGGTCCACCACGGTGATGAAGACGCCCCGCTTCTTGAGCTCCTCCACCGGCCCCGTCAACGGGTCGGACTCAAAGGGCAAGATGACCAGGGCGTCGATGTTGTGGACGGCGTACAGGTCCTCCAAGTCGTTGGCCTGGGTCGCCGCGTCATTGGCCGTCACCAGCACAATGCGCAGGTTGGGGTACGTGGCCTCCAGGCGCTTTTGGGTTTCCCGGGCCCAGTAGTTGATGCCGCCCGTCCAGCCGTGGGTGGCCGCCGGGATGGACACCCCGATGGTCACCTGCTGCTGCGCCAGGGCCGCGCCCGGCAACACCCACAGCGCCCCCAGCAACACCGCCAACATCACCGCGAGCCTGTTTCGCATACCCTTGATGCCTCCCCTCTCATCATGCCTCGCGAGACTCCCAAACCGTAAACCCGCTCGACTCCCGTGCGACCCCGTCGACTCCAGCAAATTCCGGTGGCTCCATTTCCGCCGGTCGCCCCAGGCCGCCCGCCACCAGCGGCCCGGCAACCCGTGATCTTCCTGTGGGGCCTCACCTCCTTCCCGCCGGGCTTCAACGCAACGGCTAGCGCCGCACCCCCCGCTGCAGGAGCACCGCCAGCATGATGATGAGCCCCTGGATCGCGCCGTTTAGGTACTGGCTGACCACATCGGTCAAGTTGAGAATGTTGCCGATGAGGCTCAGCATGACGGCCCCTGCCACGGTGCCCCAGATGCGGCCGTAGCCCCCCTTGAGGGCGGTCCCGCCGATGATGACCGCGGCGATGGCTTCCAGCTCCCACAAGATGCCCGTCTGCCCCGAAGCCGAGCCCAGCCGCGGCACGTAGATGATGGTGGCCATGGACACGCACAACCCCTGGAGCACGTAGGTCCAGGTGCGGATCCAGTCCACGTCGATGGCCGAGTAGCGGGCCACGTTTTCGTTGGACCCCGTGGCCAGGCAATAGCGGCCAAAGCGGGTCTTGTTGAGCAAAAGCCCCCCCAAGAGCGCCACGATGATAAAGATCAGCACCGGGTACGGGATGAACCACAAAGAGGCGTAGTAGACGGGCCGGTACGTGCCGCGGATGCCGAAGTTCAGCGACAAGGTGCCGCCGTCGGCCAGGTAGGTGACCAAAGAGCGGTAGATACCCATGGTCCCCAAGGTGACGATAAAAGGTTCAATCTTGCCTTTGGTGGTCACCAGCCCGTTGAGCAGCCCCGCCAAAAGGCCCACCGCCACCGATACGCCCATGCCCAGCAGGACCACGTTCCACCCGGTGCCCATGGAACCCGCGGCCTTGTTCATGACGATGATCATGACCCCCGAGATGAACGCGGCCATGGATCCCACGGACAAGTCGATGCCGCCCGCGATGATGACAAAGGTGGCGCCCACGGCGATGATGCCGATGAACGCGCTGCGGGCCAGGACGTTGGTGACGTTGGCCGCCGACAGGAAATTGGGGTTCACCCAGGCGCCCAGCGCGACGAGGAGCACGAGCGCCCACAAGGGTCCCCACTTCTTCCAATCAAAGCGCGTCGCCACCGTCCTGGCCGGCGGCAGCGCTTCAAGCTCCCGCTGCATGGCGCCCCGCTCCCTTCACGCCCGTGGCGTAGCGCATGATCTCCTCCTCGTTGATGTCTGCACCCGTGAGCACCCCGGTGATCTCGCCGGAGCGCATGACCACCACCCGGTGGGACAAGCCGATGATCTCCTGCAGCTCCGAAGAGATGAGGATGACCGCGCGGCCCTGGGCCGCCAGCTGGTGGATGAAGTAGTAGATCTCCCGCTTGGTGCCCACATCGATGCCCCGGGTCGGCTCGTCCAGGATGATGATCTCAGGCTCCACCTGCATGATCTTGGCCAAGGCCAGCTTTTGCTGGTTGCCCCCGCTCAAGGTGTTGACGGTGGTTTCCAGGTGCGGCACCCGGATGGCGAACTCGTCCACCGCCTGCACCAGCGCGGCCGCCTCCCGCCGCTGGTCGATGAAGGGCCGGCAATACCGTTCCAAGGACAAAAGGGTCAAGTTGGGCCGGAGGGGCTTGTCCAAGAGCAGCCCCTTGCCCTTGCGGTCCTCCGTCAGGTAGACGATGCCCGCCTGGCGCGCCTCCCGCAGGCTGCGCAGGGCCAGCGGCTTCCCGTTGCGGTACACCTGCCCGGCGGTGCGGGGCCTCAGGCCCAAAATGCCCTCCATGAGCTCGGTGCGGCCGGCGCCTACCAGCCCCGCGAAGCCGAGGATCTCGCCCCGGTGCAAGGCAAAGGAAGCCCCCCGCACCCAGCCCGGGACGTGAATCCCCTCCACCGCCAGCACCACCTCGGTGCCCTCAACGGGCTGCTTGGGCGGGTACATATCCTCCAGATCCCGCCCCACCATGAGGGAGGCCATCTGTTCCTGGGTCAGCTCCCGGGTAGGCCGCGTCACCACGGGGCGCCCGTCCCGCAACACCGTCACCCGGTCGGAAATCTCCTGCACCTCATCCAGCTTGTGGGAGATGTAGATGACGGCCACGCCGCTGACCTTGAGCCGCCGGATGAGGCGAAAGAGGATGTCGATCTCGTGCCGGGTCAGCACCGCCGTTGGCTCGTCCATGATGAGCACCCGGGCGTCCCGGGAGACGGCCTTGGCGATCTCCACCATCTGCTTTTCGGAAACGGTCAAATACCGCACCCGTTCCCGGGGGTCCACCCGGCACTCCAGCTCCTCCAGCACCCGCCGGGAGGCTTGCACCATCTCCCGCCGCTGCACAAAAGGCCCCCGTACCAGCTCCCGGCCGAGAAAGATGTTTTCCTCCACCGTCAGGTCCTCGGCCAGGTTGAACTCCTGGTGGATCATGACGATGCCCAGCCCCTCAGCCACACCGGGGCCGCTGAGCTCCACCGGCTGCCCTTGAAACCGGATGGCGCCTTGGGTGGGCTGCTCGTAGCCGGAAAGAATCTTCATCAAGGTGGACTTTCCGGCCCCGTTTTCCCCGATGACCGCGTGCACCTCGCCGGGCATCAGGTCAAAGTCCACGTCAAAGAGGACCCGCACGGGCCCGAAGTCCTTGCAAACGCCTTGCGCCTGCAGGATGG
>Ga0079224_100004709_pt1 | contig 17762 bp, 14 predicted proteins | sample Stecom2015_FD_80414 | JGI IMG/M metagenome (GOLD analysis project Ga0079224, IMG submission 80414) | Agricultural soil microbial communities from Utah to study Nitrogen management - Steer compost 2015 | ecosystem: Environmental > Terrestrial > Soil > Agricultural land | place: USA: Utah...
AGCGCGTCATAGTGCTCGCGGGCTTCGGCGAAGCGGCCCATGCTGAAGTACTGCTCCCCGAGGTTCAGCTCGGCGCGCATCGCGTCGTGCGGCAGGCCGGCCGCCCGGGCGCGCGCGGCGCTGGAGTGCATCAGCGCCAGACCGCGCTCGGCTGCGTGCAACGAGGTCAGCGCGATCCCGACGTTGAGCGCGGCGTGGATCGCGACATCCTCCGCGCCGAGCCGCTCGGCCAGTTCCAGGGCGCGCTCGCCCCAGGCGACGGCCGGCGCGAGTTCCGAGGCGAGCATGTGCATCTGCGAGAGCGCGCTGATCGTCCGCGCAAGTTCGACGCTCTCCGGCTCCTGTTCGAGGATCGCCAGCGCCCGGTGGTAATGCCGCAGCGAAGCTTCGCGGTCGCTGCGCTCCCAGTGCACGCGGCCGATCGCGCGCTCGGTGTCGCCGAGGCGCAGCTGGTTGTCGAGTGCCGCGTAGAGCCCGCGTGCCGCCTCGAACGCTTCCAGCGCGGCCGCGAGGTCGCCCAGCACCCAGCGGCACTGGCCCAGCCGGTCGAGCAGGCGCGCGCGGCCAGCCTGATCATCCGCCGGCCAGCGTTCGAGCGCGGCGTCGTAGTAGGCGGCGGCGTCTTCCAGCGCGGCGGACTGGCGCGCCCGGTCTGCGGCCAGGGCGTAGTAGACGCGCGCTCGATCATCTTCTCCCGCGCGGCTGAGATGGTAGGCCAGCGATCCGGCGTCATCGGTGCGCAGCTGTTGGAGCGCCTCGGCCAGCCGGCGGTGCCAGAAGCGGCGGCGCGGCGCGGACATGCCGGCATAGATCGCTTCCTGGATCAGGTGGTGGATGAACCTGAAGTCCCCGGGAAGCGCCTGTTGCTCGATGAAGCCGCGGGCAAGGATGTCATCCAGGGCGCGCAGCGCGGTTTCTTCCTGCCACCCGGCGGCGTGGGGGATGATGTCATACGCGAAGATGCGCCCCGCGACCGCGGCGATCTGGATGAATGTGCGGGACTCGGGCATCAGCCGCTCCAGCCGGGCGTCGACCAGCGCGCGCACCGACTCGGGCAGCGGCAGTCGGGCGTCGCCGGACGCCTCGATGGCCGCGCCAGTCCAACGGCCGTCGCGCACGGCGAGCTGGCCCGTCTCGATCAAGGCGCGCACGATCTCATGGAGAAAGAGGGGGTTGCCGGCCGTCTCCAGGAAGAGCTGCTCGGCCAGGGGCGCAACGGTCGCTTCCGGGAGCCCGGACAGGCGCACGACCAGCTCGTGGTGTGCGGCGCGGGAGAGCGGGCGTAGGTCGAGTGTCTGGATGCTCGCTGCCCGGGCAAGTCGCCGGGTGAGGCGAGCGAGCGGGCGGTCCGGGTCCAGCTCCTCGGTGCGATAGGTGATTGCGAGCAGGACTGGCACGGCGCTCAGGCGAGGCGCGACGTAGGCCAGCCAGTCGAGCGTCGATTCGGCTGCCCAGTGCACGTCTTCGATCACCAGCAGCAGAGGTCGGCCGCGCCCCAGGGTCAGGAACGCCTGCCAGAGCGCCTCGAAGAGCTGCGGGCGTGGGTCAGCCGTCAGTTGCTCGGAGCCGTCGACGGGGGGCGCGGCCGCGCCGACCAGATCCGGCGCAAGCCGGGCCAGTGCCGCGCGGTGGGCGGGCGCCAGGGCGGAGTGGCGCAGCGCTGCCGCGTGGGCGCGTAGCGTCTCGAGAATGCCCTGGTAGGGCAGCGCCTGCTCGAACTCGTAGCAATAGCCGGTCAGCGCCTGCTCGTCGTCGCCGACGAAGTGGGCGGCACAAGCGCGCAGCAGCGTGCTCTTGCCAACGCCGGCAGCCCCGCTCACAGCGACCAACGCGCCATCGCCGGCGCTGGCCGCTTCCCAGAGGGCGCCCAGATTCTCCAGTTCGTGCTCGCGGCCGATCACCAACGGCAGCGTCGTGGGCTCGGGTGGCGCGGTGGCGCCCGCGCCATTGATCGCCGGCAGCGGTTCGCCGCGCGCGATCGCTTCCCGCAGCGCACGCGTCTCCTCCATCGGCCCGACGCCGTATTCGTCCTCCAGCAGATGCGCGAGGCGGTCGTAGGCGGTCAGCGCCGTCGCGCGGTCGCCGCACAGGTAGAGTAGCGCGATCAGGTTGCGGTGGTTGCGCTCCGAGAGCGGCTCCATATCGAGCGCGCGGCGAGCGAAGCTGGCGGCCGTCTCGTACTCGCCCAGCGCCCGGTGGTGGGTGGCGAGCCGGTGGAGGGCTTCGAGCTGCAGGCGGCGCAGACGCTCACGCTCGGCAGCGAGCCACTCGTCCTCCCAGGTTGCCAGCAGGTCGCCAGCATAGAGCTCGACGGCTCGGTACAGCGCCGCGGGCGTGCCTTTGGTCGCGTCCTGCTCGAACAGGTCGATATCGACCTGGCACGTCGCCGCCGGGTTCCACTGGAGTGTCGTTTCGCTGACCAGCAGCCATTCGCCCCGCGCGCTGACCGCGCTCAAGGCGGCGCGCAGCTCGCTCAGGGCGCGCCGCTGTGCGGCCAGCGCGCGGGGCTCGGGGATGTCGGGCCAGAGGGTGAAGGCGATCCGCTCCCGGGCCAGTGGGCGCTGGCGGTGTAGCAGCAGGTAGGCGAGCAGACGCCGTGCGCGTGGCCGCAGGGCGAGTGGCGCGCCAGCGGCGTCACCCGTAACTCGCAGATCGTCAAATAGCCGGACGTGTAGATCCATCCGGGACCGCGCCTTGTCGTCGCCACCCGTGCGTCGCGGAATGCGCCCCGCCCGCTTCGAATGCTCACCACGCTGCCATCGCGTGTACCGCCCCGGCGCTCGCGGCGGCGTCACGCCGGCCGGCGGAGTCTCAGTTCAGGGCGCCGTTGAGGTGCGCCCAGGTAGAGAGCTCGACGCGGTTAGTGGAGCCGGTCTTGGCGAGCATGTTGCCGACGTGGGTGCTGACCGTGCGCGGGCTGATGTAGAGAATCTCGGCGATCTCGTTGTCGGTCTTGCCCTCGACGATCAGGGCCAGCACCTCCAGCTCGCGGCGCGTCAGGCCGCCCGGGCGCTCGCGGCTGCGCCGGCGGTCGATCCGCGCCAGCCGCTTCTGGGCCGGCGCCGCGCCGAGCAGCTCGACCTGCTCCAACAGCTCCTCCAGCTCGGCCTGGAAGCCGTCGACTGGCTTGCCGAGCGCGGCGGAGATCTCGAGCCGGTTGATGCGCGCCAGCGTCTTCAGGAAATCGAGCCGGCAGTTGTCCGCGACGAGCACGGCTTCCTCGGCGGCTTCCAATGCGGCCGGCGCGCAGCCCAGCGCCTGCTCGGCCCGCGAGAACAACATCAGGCCGCCGATCAGCGCCAGCATGTTGTGCGTCTGGCGCGCCCGGCTCACGACGCTGGTGGCAACCTCGCGGGCATGGCTGGCCTGCTCGCGCGCGAGGTAGATGCGCGTCCGGCTGATGTCGAGCATCAGCTCGCCGGGGACGTGCGGCTTGCGCTCCAGCTCGCGGTCGAGCGCCTCGACCCAGCGCTCGGCCTCGTCGAGGTCGCCGCGCTCCAGGCAGAAGCGCACGCGCTGCTCGGCGGCCATCAGCCACTGCTGGTAGCTGTGGTCGCCCGGCTCCATGCTGGCCGAGGGCGCGATGTAGTCCAGGTAGAGGTCGGCGGTCTGGGCGTCGCCGGCGGCCATCGCCAGCTCGGCGGCGATGACGTGGACGCTATCCTTGAGCACCTGCGGCTGCGGCGCGCTGCGGATTTCGACCGGGTCGGGCAGCGCGCCGCGAGCGCGCTCCCACTCGCCGCGGAAGAGCCACCAGTAGGCGAACTCCGGCGTGCAGTCGCAGGCTTCGGGGGACAGGCCGATGCGCCGGTTGCTCTCGGCGTCCAGCTCCAGGCCGCGCTCGATCAGCGCCTCGACCTGGTCGGGCCGGTGGAGGTTGGCGAAGATGTCGACCCGGAAGAAGGCCACCGCCGTCCAGGGCGTGGCGATGTCGAGTTTCCCCAGCTCCATCGCCATGGCGATCGCCTGGCGGATGGCGAGCGGCGCGCCGGCAGCATCCCCGCGGGCGACACGAGAGAGTGCCTCCATGAAGTAGGCGGTCGCGCGATAGCTCGGCTTGTTGATCCGGTCGGCTACGTCGATCAGCTGATCGATAAGCCTGTCGAGCGCCAGGAAGTTGCTCTCGGCGGCGACGCTGTAGAGCGCGCACGTGAGCGCATCGGCAAGCGTCTGCCAATCTTCCAGCTCCCGCAGCTCCGGGATGAGCTCACCAAGGATCGTCAGCGCGTCTTCGCGACGTCCGATCTCATAGAAGAGCGTGGCCTGCCGCTGGCGTGCGCGGGCCAGGGTAAGCCGGTCGCCGCGCACGTAACTTCGTGCAGCTACCCGTTCGTATTCTCGCGCTGCCATCGCTGGCGCGTTGCGGATAATGCTGTCGGCGTATTGCAGGCGCAATTCGTCGCGCAGCGCTTCGTCGAGGCCCGCCTGTTCGGCGATCTCCAGCGCCATACGATAGGAGCGCGCGGCGTCGGGCATGTTGAAGAGGTCACGTGCCTGGTGCCCGGCCTGGCGATAGGCATCGATCGCCGTCTGAAAGTCGCGCGCGGCTTCAGCATGACGGGCGATCGCGATTGGTGGCGTGCCCGGGCGTCGCTGCAGGGTGGCGACGATGGCCCGATGCCAGCGCTGGCGGCGGATGCCTGACTGGCGCTCGGCCAGCAACTGGCGAACGATGCCGTGGCGGAAGCGTAGCCGGCCCTCCTCGTCTTCGACCAGGATGCCGGCGGCTAGCGAATGCTCGAGCTGATCGATCACCTGCTCGATGTCGTGGCCGGCGATCTCGGCCAGCAACTCGACGTCGATGTCGTCGCCGACGATGGCCGCCAGCTCCAGGATCTCCCGGACGCTTCCGGAAACGGCCGAGAGCCGGTGCTCGGCGAGCTGGCGGAGCGAAAAGGGCAGCGCGCTGAACTGGCGGTCCATGTCGATCGCGTCGTGGTCCGTGCCGTCGGCGAGCGCGTCGATCATCTCAGCGACATAGAGAGGGTTGCCGCCACTCAATTGCCGGATGCGGCTGGCGAGGTCGGACTCCGACGGGACACGTTCTGGGCCCAGCCGCTCGCGAAGCAGTGTCCGGATGCCGTCGAGGCTGAGCGGGCCGAGCTCGATCGATTCGGCGCGTGTCTCGCGGAAGAGTGCCGGGACGAAGCTCGCCACGGGTGAGCCCTCCGGCAGCGGCGTCTCGCAGGCGAGAACCAGGCGTAGCGCTGTCCCCTCGCTCTCACGGGCCAGGGCCAGCAGCAGGTCGAGTGATGAGAGGTCGGCATGCTGGATGTCGTCGAAGAGCAGTGTCAGCGGCTTCTCGGACGCGAGCCGGGAAAGCGCCCGGGCGGCGGCATACAACAGTTCGTCGCGGCCCTGGGCGGCCGGTTCGGCTCTGCCCAGCGGAGCCGGGATGGCGTCGGCGATGGTCGGTTGCTGCTCGATCAATTCGGCCCAGGCGGAGTAGGGCACCGGAGAGGGATGACAGGCGATGAGATTGACCGGCGCCTCGGCACGCGAGCTTCGCCGATAGTGATCCAGCGCCGCGCGAATCAGCGTGCTCTTACCGGTGCCGCTCTCACCACTGATCAGGAAGACACTGCTCGATGCCCCGAGCGGCTCACGGATGAGCGTTTCTAAAGCGGCATCACGATCGACGAGCCGGAGTGGGCTGGTTCGATTCCGGCGGTGTTGCTGGGTCGGCACTGCCCCCACCAATGCACTTTATGGAGATCGACGTTGTCCGGTGCTGCCTCGATTATAGACGCTCACTGCGAGCCGTCGGCGATTCTCCTGTCAGTCGGCGCAGCGCCAGCGGTTGCCACAGCAAATCACGTCGTTGACCGGCACGAGGACTGGGCTGCCGAGATTCGCGCTGATCTGGGTGTTGTGGAAATGGACGTTGATCAGGTGAAAGAAGCGCTGAGTGTCGAAGTGGATTGGATAGAGCGATTTGACGGCCATGACGACGCTGGGGTGCCACTCGCCGCCGTTGGTGGTGCTGTTGTAATCCAGCCACTTGTCCCACTCGACCTCGTCACCGGTCAGGATCAGCGCTCCGATGGTCACCATCCAGCGGCGATTCGGCCCGCCTGGCAATTGCACGGCGGAGGATTCCGGTGGCTTTGGGATGATCAGCGCCGGCTCCATCCCCGCCTGCTGGAGGTCGACCAGCGAGGCGTTGAGGACGCGGGCGTAGAGTGGCGAGCCGGACTCAGAGAGCGGCTGGCTGCTGTCGATCTCGCCGCTGATCGTTCCGACGTTGTTCACGGTGGCGATGACCGGCAGATCGACGCCGTGGCCGATCGCCTCGCGGAGCAGGTGCTCGAAGAGATGCGCCACTACTCGGCTCCTTCGTCCCAAAGCGCCCCGGACGTAACCTGCTTTCGCGGTCATGCCCGGAGCGCAGCTATATCGGTGAATGGTGCCTCAGGCACGGTCCCCACAGCAGTTGATGTCGTCGAGGTCGAGGACGATGTCCTCTGAAAGGACCGGGCCATCGAAGCGGACGGCCTTGAGATAGACGTGTGGCCGCTTCTCGACAAATTGGAAGTCTGCCGGCCAGCTTCCGCCGTGCCGCGAGCGACCGCGCTTGCTGAGATTGAAGAACTCGTCCCGGCTGATGCGCACGCCGGTGAGGCTGTGGTTGCCTTCCAGGATGAACCAGTGCAGCGGCTCGCCCTTGTACTCGCCAGCGTAGGCGACGTGCTTGACGGAACTGACGACGAAGCGGTAGGTCGGGCCGTCCTCGGGGGTGTGGTCGTCCTTGATCTTCTTCAGCGCCACCTGCTTGTCGTTGGACTTCTCGATGTCGATGTAGCCTTTGTAGATCGGCGCATTCTCGCCCACGCCGGTGACGATGATCTTGACGTTCTCGTCGCGCTCTTTCTTCGCCGTTTCAATCAGGTGGATTAGCAGCTGATCGGCCATCCCCATACCCTCCATTGACAGTTACGCCTGCGCCCACGGTATCGCGAGGCGCTCTGGAAATCAGTCTATGGAGCCTTGCGCGCAGGAGCATCCGTAGATTTACGGATCTGTTGTCCGTAGGTCAGAGGTGCTGGCCTGATCGGGGCGCGCCGTCAGCCAATCAGGAAGACCGGGTGGCGGTGGGCCTCGGCGATGAAGGCTTCGGGCGGGGCGTCCGGGTCGTTGTCGAAGTACGGGCGCGGGTGCGGCACCCGCTCGACGTACATCTTCAGCACCGGCGCGGCCTCTTCCGGCCCCAGCTCGCGGATCGGCACAATCTCCGCGTGCTTCCCACGCCGCAGGCCGACCTTGCCGGCGACGCGGGCGTTCTTGACCCAGTCAACCGGGCCGTAGGGCGCGACCAGCCAGCGCTTGCCGCCCTCTTCGACCAGCGTCACCGGCGTCGAGTGGACCTTGCCGGTCTTGCGCCCGGGCACGCTGAGCACCCAGGTGTCCTTCGGCCCGATCCCGAGGCGGATCGCGGCCTTCATGAGCCCGTTGAAGAGGCGCTTGCCGAAGCTTGATTCGTACGTCGTGGTTGCCATGTCGCATCCTCAGTCATGCTGGCGGCGAGCTGTGGAAGATGCCACGCTCGAGAGCTGACGATACCAGTGAAATGCCGGTATCGCCGTCCCGGCGACGAAGAAGGAAACCACAACCAGGAACGCCCCGGCCACTGGCGCGACCGGGGCGTTCCCGCTTCGGTTGTGCGCGGGCGCTAGTTGTAGTGCGCCTCGCCGATGAGGCTCACGCCGACGCTGAATCCGGAGGCGCAGGTGTCGCTGTCGCTGGCAGCCCCGATGAAGCGCCCGCTGGCGTACAGTTCGGCGTAATCACCGGTGCCCTCGACGATCACGAAGTGGCCGTGGACGTGGGCGGTGTAGACCGTGGTGTTGATCACGTCCTGGGCCATCCCTCCGAAGCCGATGGTCAGGCTGCCGCGCTCGTCGGTCAGCGTCAGCGTGCCGGCGACGCCATAGTTGTCGGTGGCCTGGCTGCCGGTCACCAGCACGTCGGCGCTCGCCGCGCCAGCGCCGCTCAGCGCTCCGCTGCTCAGGAAGCCGCCGGTGAAGGCGCCGCTCTGCGGGTCGAGGCAGAGCCGGGCGCTGGTGTTGATGCCCTCGATCGGTGTCGCCAGCGTCGCCAGGGTGCCCTCGAAGGTGATGCCATTCTCGTCGTCGCTGATCGACTCAGCCACGATGCTCTGGTGGGCGTTCGCGCCGGTGCCGCGCAACACGAGGCGGTCCATAAAGAAGCTGTCGTCGCCGAGATCGGCGCTGATCATGACATACGTCCCCTCCCAGCCGCCGTCCTCGGTCGTGACGTTGATGTCGGCCCAGGCGCTGAGGTAGCCGGGGCAGCCCAGGTCGGAGCACTCGCCCGCGGGCTCGAAGTCGCCGTTGAGTGCCAGCGTTAGGATGCCGTTGATGTCACCGCTCACGTTCTGGAGCTCGACGCTGCCGCGCATGTGGATGGTGCCGTCGGCGTCGATCCACTCCCGGCCGGGATCGAGCATGTCGGCGAAGGCCGACGTGAAGGTGATGGTCGTGCGGGTGGCCGTGTGGTGCTCTGACGCCGCTGCCCCGTAGGGCAGGAGTCCGGTGAGCAGCGCGGCGAGCGCGAAGAAAATTGCTGGTCGTCGCAGTCTGAAGATTGTCGTCATCGAACGATTCCTTTTCCTGTTCAGTGTCTGAAAGTGGTTGGTGGCCGTTTGTGCGCAGCTGGCGCGGGCCCAGCGCGTTGCCACCATCAGGCGCTGCCGCCGGATTGCGCGCGGAGCAGGGCGACGCCCGCAGCCAGCGTCCAGAGAGGCAAGGCGAGCATCGGCATGAAGGCCCAGCCAAGCAGGATGATGACGGCGGCGCAGCCCAGGCCCAGCCAGGCCAGCCAGCGGGGCAGCCCGCCGCGCAGGATCTCAAGCGAGATGGCGATGATCGCGATGCCCGCGCCGATCATTGCCGGGATGGTCAGCATGACCGAGCCCAGCCAGCCGATCGAGGCGACCATCGGCTGAATGTCTGTCTCCTCGCCGAACTCGATGCTGGCGGCGATCGCCGCGGTGGCGGCCGCGGCCGTTAGCAGCGCCATCACGCAGATCAGGCCTCCGTCGAGCGCCAGGGCGCGCAGCGCTCCCGCTCGGGCGCCCGCGCGGCGCAGGTGCAGCGTCAGGCTGGCGAGGAACCAGAGCAGGCCGGCGCCGGCCAACATGAAGCTGTAGAGCGTGATCAGGGTGCTCGCGAAGCGGTCTGACTCCGCGTAGCGACGCGCGATGATCGCGTTCGTGTCCTCTCCGCCGGGGAGGCCGCTGGCGATCAGGAAGACGGACAGGACGAACAGAATGGCGAAGCCGATGCCGGCAAGCGCGCCGAGCCGGTCGCGCATTGGGATCGCCAGTGCCGGTGAAGTTGTGTGTGCAGCTACGTGGGAGTCGGTCGCCATCGCTGTTCCACCTTCGGTCTTTCGATTGCCGTCTGCCTGAGAGCTGCGGGGCGCCAGGCGTCTCTACCTGGTATCGGGTGGGCCGTGCATCGTCTCATGCCGCTCACCATTCCCCTGTCGTGTTGCTCCTCTTTCTTCCGAGGTGTCCTGCACCGGCGGGCCCCGGCTGGTGCGGTCATGGATCCACTCGATCGCTTCCACGGCCGAGCGCGCGAGGTGCTTCTCCCCGGACTGGATGTGCTCGATGTCGAAGCGCTGCTCACCGCGGTCGAGCAGCCAGCAGCGAACGACAAAGGACTGGTGACGTTTCGCCATTCGCGGCCCCCTCTCGCCTGGTGTGCGCTTGCCTTCGCGGCTGCATCGATGGAGCCAGCATGACGTGCGGGCGTTTCGCGAGCGTTACAGTTTTTCGGGGTCAGGAAGGGGATGGCGCGTTACGCATACGTAGCCCGGCCTAGCCTGACCGGGCGTCGTCTCTTGTGAGGTGAGCCGCGATCTCCTGGCGTGATGCCAGTCTCAGCTTGCGGAGGATGTTGCCGACGTGGGTGTCGATAGTGCGCACTGCCAGCCCGAGCTGGGCGGCAATCTCGCGGTTGGTGAGTCCACGGGCGACCAACCGCGCAACGTCCATCTCGCGCTGGCTCAGGCCCTCCAGCGCCGCGCCTGATGGCTCGTCCGGCGTCAGGTCGAGCGAGGCTGCCAGCGCGCTCAGCTCATCGAGCGTCATGCTGGCGCCGCGCGCCCAGGCCGCCACGAACGCGTCTTCCGGGAGCCGGGTGCGAGCCGCCGCGAGAGCCTGGTCATAGTCGGCGCGCACCGTGGGCACGAGGGCGATGCCGATCTCGTCGCGCAGTCGAGCTTCGGCGGCGAAGAGTTGCGCGGCGCGCTCGGGCCGGCCATAGCACGCGTCCAGCGCGGCGAGGCTGCCGATGACGCCGAGCAACGCTTCGTCATAGCCGAGCTCGTCGAACAGCTTCAGCGCTTCCAGCAGATAGTCGAGCGCCTGTTGGGGCCTGCCCTGGGCGCGGGCGATGTCGCCGAGATTGGCGAGCAGATAAGCGACGCCGTGGGTGGCCTGCAGCTCCCGGAAGATCGCCAGGCCCTCCTCAAAGCGCGCCGACGCCTCGTCGAGCAGGCCCTGGGCGCGGAGGGCTTCGCCGAGGTTGTTGAGGGTGATCGCGATGCTGTGGGTATCGCCGACCTGCCGGGTATAGCGCAGTGCCTCGGCGAGATAGGTGGAGGAGCGCGCCGCGTCGCCGGCCGCGTAGGTCAACTCGCCGAGCGTGCCGAGCGCCAGGCTCGTGCCGCGCAGGTCGTCGGTCTGCCGGAACAGATCCAGCGACTCCTCGGCCAGCTCGATGGCCCGGTCGCTGGCGTCGCGCATCCGGAGCAGGGCGGCCAGGTAGTTCAAGGCATAGGCCTGGTCGCGCGGGCTGCCGTGCTGGCGCTGGAGGGCGAGGCACTCTTCGAGATAGCGCTCGGCGACGGCGGCGCTGCCCTGTAGGCGCGCGAGGTTGCCGGCGGCTTGCAAGGCTTTGGCTCGCAGGGCGGGCTCGATCGCTGCACTTCCCGCCGCGCTCGCCAGTCCGCTTTCCAGCCAGCGACGCCCCTCGATGACGTAGCCCCGAATCCACCACATGCGCACGACCGCGCTGGCGATCCGAAGCTGTCGGGCGACGTCGCCGCCGCGCTCCGACCAGGCCAGCGCGGCGCGCAGGTTGTCCAGGTCGCGCTCCAGCCGCTCCAGCCAGCGCTCCTGCTCGCCCGCCAGCAGGCCCCGCTCCGCCGCCTCCGCCAGCGCCAGGAAATAATCGGCGTGGCGCTGCCCGATGGTGTCTTTCGGATCCTGCTCCGCGCGCCGCTCGGCGGCGTACTGCCGCACCGTCTCCAGCAGGCGGTAGCGGGCCTCGTCCGCGCCGGCATGGGCTTCGACCAGCGACTTGTCGACCAGCCCGGCCAGCAGCCCCAGGACGTCGCGGCGTTCGACGCCGTCGCCAGCGCAGATCGCCTCGGCCGCATCCAGTGTCCAGCCGCCAGCGAAGACGCTCAGGCGCGCCAGCAGCAGTTGCCCCGGGCGTTCAAGCAGGCCAAAGCTCCAGTCGAGGGTGGCACGCAGGGTCTGCTGGCGTGGCTCGGCGGTGCGGCCCCCACCGGTCAGGATCTGGAGCGGATCGCTCAGCCGCTCGGCCAGCTGGCCGAGCGAGAACATCGCGACCCGGGCAGCGGCCAGCTCGATGGCCAGCGGCAGACCGTCGAGCCGCCGGCAGATGGTGGCGACCGCCTCGGCGTTGTCTGCGCTCAGCTCGAAATCCAGTCGGATGTAGCGCGCGCGGTCACAGAAGAGCTGCACTGCCTCGCTGGAGATGATCTCGTCCAGACTGAGCGCTCCCGGGATTGGTGTCGCCAGCGTTGGAACCCGCAGGACGACCTCCCCGGCGACGCGGAGTGGCTCGCGGCTGGTCGCCAGGACGCGCAGCCGGGGGCAGTCCTGAAGCAGGGCCTGCGCCAGCCGCGCGCAGATGTCGATCAGGTGCTCGCAGTTGTCGAGCACGAGCAGCAACTCGCGGTCACCGATGGCCGCGACGATCGCCGCGGACTCGTCGAGCGCTCCATCGAGCCGGAGCTGGAGCGTGCCGGCAACCGCGCGGGGCACGGCCTCCGCCGTGCCGAGTGAGCTGAGGTCGACCAGCCACGCGCCGTCGGGGTAGCTGCCGGCCAGGCTCTGGGCGACGACGGTCGCCAGGCGCGTCTTGCCGCTGCCGCCGGCGCCGGTCAACGTGACCAGGCGGGCTTTCTCCAGTGCAGCGCGCGTCTCGGAGACTTGTTGCTCGCGCCCGATGAAGCGAGTCAGCGGCGTCCGGATGTTCGTCGGGGGAGTTGAGGGCGGCGACTCCTGGCGCTCGGCGGGCGGCGGCCCGCGGCGGGCCAGGATCTGGCCGTAGACGCGCTGCGCCTCCTCGTCCGGGGCCGCGTCGAGTTCGCGCTCCAGGGCGTCGCGCAAATGCTGGTAGAGCTTGAGCGCGCGGTGGCGCTGGCCCGCGCGCGCATAGGCGTCCATCAGGCGGGTGGCGGCCAGCTCGTGGGTCGGGTCGGCGGCGATGACGCGCTCGAGCGCGGCGATCGCCGCCGGCAGGTCGGCGCGTTCTTCGAGGACTGCGGCGTAGCTGGTCAGCAGGTTGAGGTAGCTATCGTGCAGGCGCTCGCGGCGGCTGACCGTCCAATCCTCGTAGCGGTCGCCCGGCAGCAACTCGCCGCCGTAGAGTGCCAGCGCCGCTGCGTAGTCGTCGATGTCCTGAGATTGCCGGGCGATTTCGGCGGCGCGCTCGAAGGCGTCGACATCCACCCACGGTTCGCCATCGAGCTGGAGGGCGATCTCATCGTCGAGCGCCTGAAGCAGCGCCAGGTCGCGTTTCTGGCCCGTCTGGAGCGCGCGCCGGGCGGCGTGGAGGACGACGCGCAGGTTCGCCCCGGCGGTATCGGGATCGCCCTCCGGCCAGAGGTGCTCGAGGATCGCCTCGCGGTGCAGGCGTTGCCGCGGAGCGAGCGCGAGCAGCTTCACCAGGGCCGCGGCCTTGCGCCGTCCCCAGGCGCGCTCGTCGATGGCGCGCCCGTCAACCGACACCTGAAACCCGCCCAGCAGCCGGATCGCGAGGCGCGCGTCGTCTGGCAACGGATCGTGTGCCGGTTGGCGCTCGCCTCCGGCAGGCAGGGCGTCGTCCACGGGTATCAGCTTGTCCGATCTACCAGGCCCGCTGGAATTCAATGCATGTGGTGACGACGCTCAATCTAAATGCAGGCGCCGCCTCGCGCAAGATCGGGTGGCGTGGTGGAGCCGGTCGACTTGTGTCTGGTGACCGGGAGCTAGCCGCGGGCAGGCCGCGCGACGCGGCTGCGCGCGGTCATGCAACGCCTTACTCTCGGAAATCGAAGACGGCCTTGATGACGCCGCTGTTGCCCTTGGCGGTGACGGTGGCCAGGGCCTGGCGGTAGTCGTCGAGCTTGAAGCGGTGGGTGACGAGCGGGGCCAGGTCGACCTTGCGCTCGGCCATCAAGCGCAGGCCGAGGGCCATCGTCGAGATCTGCTCGCCCTGCCACTCCTCGATGCCGTAGGCGAAGGCGCCGCGGATGGTCAACTCGTTGAGCCAGACCGGGGTCCAGTCGATGCCGTCGAGCTTGCCGGCCAGGCCGATCAGCGATACGGTCCCGCCAGCGGCGGCGAAGCGGATGGCCTGCTCAAACGATGATGGCGAGCCGACGCAGTCGAAGACGACGTTCGCGCCGCCGACGATCAGATTGGGGCCGAGGACGGGCTTGAGGCTGCGCGCGCCGAAGGTCTCGACCAGCTTGTCTTCCAGCGCCTTGCCGCGCGTCTTGCCCAGCACGACGTCGGCGCCGAGCCGCTGGGCCTGCTCCGCCTGGAAGCCATAGCGGGCGATGGTGACGATGCGCGCCTTGCTGCCCAGCCCGCGCAGGGCGGCGATCGTGCAGAGCCCGATGACGCCGCCGCCGATGACCAGCACGGTGTCGTCGTCGCCCGGCATATTCTGGAGGACGGCGTGCAGGCTGACGGCGAATGGCTCGGCCAGCACCGCCTCCTCATCGCTCAATTCGTCCGGCACAGGCAGGACCTGTGAGGGGTGGGCGACGAACTCCTCGCTCCAGGAACCGCCGGTGTCGCGGCAGAAGCCGATCATCAGGCCCGGCGCGACATCGCCCAGGTCGTAGGCCGCGCAGTGGTTGACGGCCAGGCCGTCCGGGTTCTCCAGCCCGCGCTGCTCGTAGGAGAGCAGGGGATCGATGACGACCCGCTGGCCGACCTCGAAGCCCTCCGGTGTCTCCGGTCCCAGCTCACTGATGATGCCGACGTTCTCGTGGCCGAGGGTGAAGGGGAAGGAGGTGAAGACGGTCGTCGTGGTCGAGGCGTGCAGGGTGATCGTGCCGATGTCGCTGCCGCAGATGCCGCCATAGATGGTGCGCACGCGCAGCCACTCGGGGGTTGGCAGCGCTGGCGGCTCGACGTCGCGATAGCGCAGGCAGGCTAGCGGCCCCCAGAAGGCATCGCCACGCAGCCGGGCCACGCCCTTGCTGAGGGCGTAGCGCGGGATCGAGTCGGTCATCTGCAGTGCTTTCAATGGGACCTCCGGTCAGAGGTTGTGGTTTGTAGTTCGTAGTTTGTAGGAGGGCGGGGGAAGGGACGGTCTACGCCTGCTAACCGATCCCCTATTCACCACATACAATCTGCGAACTACAAACTACGAACTCGGTTCGGCGCGAAGCTCTTCGAGCTGCTCGACATGGTTAGCTTCGTGGACGGCCATGAAGTGGAGCCAGGCGCGGGCGCTCATCTTGCCGAACGCTGGGTGGTCGACCGCGCTTTCCAGGTCGGCGTCGGCGGGAATCGCGGCGAGCCAGGCGCTCGGATCGACCGCTTCAACCGCGGCGATGGCGGCTTCGCGGTCGAGCAAGCGCTGCTCGCCGGTGGCGAGTTGGGCTGCGGTCCAGCCGGGCGGGTCGACGCCGGCCATGTCTGCCGCGCGGTCGGCGAAGCGCGTCAGCACGCCGTTGCAGTGGGTGATCACTTCGCCGGCCGACCAGACTGGCCGCCCATCAGCGTCCGGCGCTTGCGCCTCGAACGCAGCGTCGGGCAGCGTCCTGGCCGCGTCGATCAGCGCGCGCCGCATCTGGCTGGCGTTCGCGCGCAGTTCGTCGAGCGTCTTGCCCTGCGAGGTCTCATCGAGGATCGGCTCGCCGCGCCACGGGCAGGCCTCGTTCGTCGCCTGCTCCTGCACCCGCTCGGCGATCTTCCCCAGCTCCATCACCAGAGCGGTCACCGCCATTACGCGCCCCCTTTCCCGCCCTCAACCGGGCGTCCATGCCTCTACCGACGTCGTAACCGGCGCTCGTTCCTATCCTAATCCCTATTCCCCAAGACCAAGTCGTCAATCGTTGCAGCGCAGGATGTTGCCGGGCGGGTATTCGAAGTCCGACTGCTCGATCAGCGCAAAGCCCGGCTTGCGGCAGATCGCGTTGGACGCCGGGTTGTCGACCGCGGGGTAAGCGTGCATGTAGCGGTGCCTGCCTTCGGCGCGGGCCTGCTCGATGGCGAGCGTCGTGCCCTGCGTGGCGAGGCCCATGCCCTGGAACTCCGGCAGCACGCTCCAGCCGGTCTCCCAGACCGTCTGGTCCTCGGCTTGCCGTTCCCAGTAGCCGACCGATCCCGCCGATGTCTGCTCCGGCCCGCCGAGGTGCGCCGTCATCGCGGGGTCGCCCATCAAGCGTTCCAGCAGAGACAGATCGCCTTCAGCCCATGGCCGGATATCCACCACCAGGCTTCCTCTCCTCATGCTGCACAGTGATGAAGCGATCCGGCAACCGCTTTGCCAGTAGCTCGCCCGTTAGCGTCATCTGGAACTCTGTGAAGGGGTGGCCGCGCTGGCGGTCACCCGCATAACGAGTCAGCGGGATCCTGTAACCAGCTTGCCACGCACCTTTGTGTTTTGTGACTCAAGTTACACCGCCACAAACGTACACTGGCGATAGGATGACGAAGCTCAACCATGGAGATCGACGATGTCATCGGGTGCGATGTTTCTGGCCATACTGACGCTCTACGCCCTCGGTGGATTCCTTACCGGCTTGCTGGTCGGTCGCAGAGTCGCGCTCCTGTATCCGTTGGCAGGCCTGCTGTTCGTTCTCTACAGGATCGTCTTCGTTCCATCGGATTCTCCGGAGTATTACGCGCCTTTCGCCGCGCTGATTGGCTTCCTTGGCATCTTCCTGCCGGCTTTGCTGCTGACGTTAGGTGGGATTGCATTGAGCCGCCGGGTGTAACGAAGTGCTTCCTCACTCCAGCCGCTTGCCGTAGCGCTGGGCGGCGTAGTCGTAGAGGTACTGGCTGTACTCGGCGCCGTCCTGGAAGCCGCGCCAGCCCTCGCGGATCTCGGAGAGCTGGATCATGAAGGTGACGTCGCCGTTGCGGTAGTGGCCGTAGAGCGACCAGCGCTCCTGGCGCTCCAGCAGGGTGAAGTCGGAGACGAGCTCGCTGGCCTGCTTGAGGTCGTGGTAGGCGTGCTCCAGGTTGTCGACGACGAAGCCGAGGTGGTGCCAGCGCGAGGGCTTGCCGTCGGAGAGCGGCACGTCCTCGCCGGTGTCGAAGAGGAAGAGCGAGGTCGGGCCGGTGGTCAGCACGGTCATGTGCGGGTCGTGGCGCATCTCCTGCATCTTGAGCACGCCGGTGAAGAACTCGTAGGCCGCCTGGCGGTCGGCCACGACGATCGCCAGGTGGTCGAAGGCGATGTTGCGCCACGGTCCCGGGCTGGCCGAGATCGGCTCGATCGTCGTCTGCAGGGTGACGCTGCTGCCGTCGCCGTAGGCCTTCGCCACTTCGGTGGCGAACATGTCCGGGTAGACATCCTCGCCGCTCTCGGCGCGCAGGATCATCTTCTGCCCGTCGCGGATGTCCTCGGGGATGCCGTGGTGGATGGCGTCGTGGACGATGTCCCAGGGCTTGAGATCCCAGCTGTACTCGGCATCGGCGGTCTTGAAGCGGATCGTGATCCGTTCGTCGCTCATCTGGCGCTCGTCTCCCTCAGCTACCCTCATGTCTTGCGGCCGGCCATTGCCCGGCTCGGACTCGATTGTACGGCGGGGCGCCGTCTGCCTTCTCCCAGCGTCCGTGCCTTCTGCGGCGCGTTGACTGTGACGGCAGGTCGCTGCTACTATATCGACGGTCGATATATCGATGGTCGATATATTGGGTGTGCCGACGAACGGGGTTGCGTGGTGACGGGTTCCGGCGCTGGATTGAGCCGCTTCGCCGACGCCGGGCTGCTGATCCTGATCAGCCTGGCCGAGGGACCCAAGCACGGCTACGCGATGATCGCCGACATCAAGGAGGTCGCCGGGGTCAAGCTCGGCCCGGGCACGCTCTATGCGGCGCTCTCGCGGCTGGAGCAGCAGGGCCTGATCGAGCCGGTGGAATCGGACGACCGCCGGCGGCCGTATCAATTGACCTCGGCCGGCCGCGCGGAGTTGCGCGATCAGCTCGCCGGCATGGAGACACTGGCGTCGACTGGACTGCAGCGGATGGAGGCGGCTCGATGAAGGCCGCCTGGATGCTCCGACTCTTCCCCAGAGCCTGGCGAGCGCGCTACGAAGAAGAGTTTCGCGCACTCCTCGAAGCCCAACCGGCTTCGGCTGGCGACCTGCTCGACATCCTGATGGCGGCCGGCGACGCGCAGCTGCGCTACCGCCAGCTGCCGCCCGCCACCCAGCCGGTCGGCGGTTACAGCACGCCGGCCGAGATCGACCGCCGCCGCGCCGAGCGCCGGGTGCGCTGGCTGACGGCGCTCTACGCCAACGCGATCCTCTTC
>Ga0079224_100004710_pt1 | contig 17761 bp, 15 predicted proteins | sample Stecom2015_FD_80414 | JGI IMG/M metagenome (GOLD analysis project Ga0079224, IMG submission 80414) | Agricultural soil microbial communities from Utah to study Nitrogen management - Steer compost 2015 | ecosystem: Environmental > Terrestrial > Soil > Agricultural land | place: USA: Utah...
GGGGGGGAGCGGGGGGGGGGTGGTCGGTGGGGGTCGGGGTGGGGCTGGGGCCGGGGTGGGGGTGGGCGGTGGGGCGGGGCGTCGGAGTGGGGGTGGGGGTGGGCGTCGGACTGTGGGTGGGGCTGGGCGTCGGGCTGGTGGTGGGGCGCGGGGTGGGCGTCGGCTCCGGATCCACCACCCGCTCCGCCTCCACCACCCGGGTGGCGGCGAAGAACCGGGACCACCACACCGGCGAGACCTTCACCACGTCGTTGCGGTTGGGGGCGTGCACCATCTGCCCGTCCCCGACGTAGATGCCCACGTGGTGGATCGACTGCCAGGCGGGGCCGGAGCTGAAGAAGACCAGGTCACCGGGGAGCAGACCGCGCTGGGCCACCGCGGCGGAGCGGGTGACCAGCATGGTGCGCGTGGCCCAGTACTGGTCGGCGGCCACTCGCGGCAGGGCGATCCCCTGTTCCCGGTACGCCCGCCACACCAACCCGCTGCAGTCGTACCGGTGCGGCCCCTCCGCCCCCCACTGGTACGGCTTGCCCAACTGGGAGAGCGCGAACTTCACCGCCGCGATCGCGGCGTCGCCGGCGCGGAACCCGTTGACCGGCTGCAGGGCCGGGTAGCGGTGGGCGGCTTGCTGCTGCTGCCGCGCCTCCTCCCGCCGGGCCTGCTCGATCAACATCCGGGTGTTCCGCGCCTGCAGGTCGGCGAGCTTGTCTTGCAGCTCCTCCAACTGGTCGGCCAGCTCGTTCCGTAGGTCGGTGAGGGTCTGCTCCGCTTCCTGCGCCGCGGTCAGCAACTCGAACGCGCGCTGCTCGGTCTCTTTGGCCTCGATCAGCTCGCGGGCGGCGGTCTGCACCCCGATCGGCACCTCTACCGGTAGCCCCGGGGCGTGCACCGACAGCCCCGGCAGCTGAGGCAGGAACAGCTCCTGCGGCACCGCGGCCGCGCCCCGGAACGAGGCGTCGACCAGCTCGTCCAAGATGTCCTGCCGTCGCTGGCGCTCGTCCCGCGCCAGTTCCCACTCCCGCTGGGCGTACTCCACGGCGGATTGGGCCGGGCCGACCTCCAGCTCCAGCGCGTTCAGTTGGCCACTGACTTTGTCGATCTCCAGCTCGGTTTCGGCGATCTGGGCGGCGAGCGGACCGGTGAGCTGCTCCCCGGCGGAGGGGATGCGGGCGTACGACCCGTCCGGCAGCGGTACCGGCCCATTGACGTCTGGGCGCGCCCCCGGGTGGGGAACCGTGTCGGGTTGGGCGTGGCCGGGGCCGGTCGCCCCCACCACCAGCGCTAGCCCGAGCAGCAGGGACACCGCGATCCGGGTTGCTGTCCGTCTACCGTGTCCGCCTGTGGCCATGCTCACCGCCCCGTCCGGTAGCCGCCGCGCCGCCATCGGGCACGGCCTCTCCCTGTTTACCGCATCAGTGCCACTGTGTCGATGGGAGACAGTGGCTGCCGGGCATACGGTTTGTCTTATAAATGCTGACAGTTCCCGCCAAACCAGGAGATCGGTTTCCGCATCCTGACCGGTAGGCTGCCAAGCATGGCTGTGACCCTGCCTCCCGCCCGCAAACAGGAGCTCGAGGAGAAGGTGTACGCCGGCGAGCGCCTCACCCGCGCCGACGGCATCGACCTGTACGAGTGTGACGACCTCGCCTGGCTGGGGAAGCTGGCGCACTACCGCCGCACCCAGCTCAACGGCGACCGGGTGATGTTCAACGTCAACCGACACCTCAACCTCACCAACGTGTGCAGCGCCTCCTGCGCGTACTGCTCGTTCCAGCGCAAGCCGGGGGAGAAGTCCGCCTACACCATGCGGATCGAGGAGGCGGTGGCCAAAGCCAAGGAGATGGAGGGGGAGCAGCTCACTGAGCTCCACATCGTCAACGGGCTGCACCCGACCCTGCCGTGGCGCTACTACCCGCGGGTGCTGCGGGAGCTGAAGAAGGCGCTGCCCGGAGTGCATCTGAAGGCGTTCACCGCCACCGAGATCCACTGGTTCGAGAAGATCTCCGGCCTGTCCGCTGAAGAGGTGCTGGACGAGCTGATCGACGCGGGGCTGGAGTCCCTGACGGGGGGCGGCGCGGAGATCTTCGACTGGGAGATCCGGAAGCAGATCGTCGACCACGACACCCACTGGGAGGACTGGTCCCGGATCCACCGCTTGGCGCACCGCAAGGGGATGCGGACCCCGTGCACCATGCTGTACGGGCACATCGAGGAGCCCCGGCACCGCGTCGACCACGTCCTGCGGCTGCGGGAGCTACAGGACGAGACCGGCGGGTTCATCGTGTTCATCCCGCTGCGCTACCAGCACGACTTCGTCGACTCCGCCGACGGGAAGATCCGTAACCGGATCCAGAGCCGGACCACCATGGCCTCCCCGGCCGAGTCGTTGAAGACGTTCGCCGTCTCCCGGCTGCTGCTGGACAACGTGCCCCACCTGAAGTGCTTCTGGGTGATGCACGGGCTGTCGGTGGCGCAGCTGTCCCTGCACTACGGGGTGGATGACCTGGATGGCTCGGTGGTCGAATACAAGATCACTCACGACGCGGATGCGTACGGCACCCCCAGCACCATGCACCGCGAGGATCTGCTGGAGCTGATCCGGGACGCCGGCTTCCGGCCGGTGGAGCGCAACACCCACTATCAGGTGGTCCGGGAGTACGACCCGCCGGTGTCGCTGGCGCAGCGTCGGGCCGAGCCTCAGCCCGTGGACTTCTGACCCGAGTCAGCGGCCGGTGCCGTCGGGGCAGGTGTCGCTGGTGGCGCCGGCTCCGGGCGGCGATCGGCCGGGTCCGCTGCGGCCAGCCGGGTGATCCGACGCTGTCGGGAGGGGCCGGCCGCCAGGCGCAGCGCCGCGACCAGCAGCCCCAGCCCGAAGCAGCCGACCCAGAGGGCCTGGTCACCGAACCGGGAGATGACCAGGCCCCCGATGGTGGGGGCGAGGAACGCCGCGGCCGCCATCATCAGCGAGGTGACGCCCTGGTAGCGGCCCCGAGCCGCGGCGGGGAAGCCGTCCGCCGCCAGGCTGATCGGGAGCGAGGACGCGTGCTGAAAGAAGACCAGCATGATCAGGAAGGTGGTCCCGCTCAGGGTGAGGAAGACCGGATCCCGCCAGGGGCTGTGGCGCGAGGTCGGTGTGCCCCGGGTACCGCGGGTCGGTGCGGCCGGTCGGGTCTCCACCGTCTTCCCGAAGATGACGGCGGCGGCGAGCAGCGTGGCACCGGCGTTGACCACGAAGATGATCAGGTAGTGGAGCGCCGCCAACAGCCCACCCAGCAGCGCCGCGAGGGAGAAGGCCAGATTGTTGGCCCAGTGCTGCAAGGTGAAGGCGCGGAGCCGCGCAGACTCAGGGACAACGTCGATCATCATCGCGGCGTACGCCGGCCGGGCCATGCTCTGGACCGTGCCCAGTAACAGGCAGCTGCCGAGGATCATCCCGGGATGGGAGGACACGCCCACCAGCAGCAGGGTGGCGGCGGTGCTGAGCTGGGCGGTCAGCAACGTGGCGCGCCGCCCCCACCGGTCGGCGAGCTGGCCGCCCACCAGGGCACCGACCGCGCCGCCGGCCCCGACCGCTTCGCCGCTGGTCCAGCCCGGCACGTACGCTGGCAGGGAGATGGACACACCGCAAGAGCGTTTCCCCCGGCGCGACGACGAGGGCCGGGTGCTCTACCTGCCTGACCTGCTCGGGCTCACGGCGGCCGGCCTGGTGCTCTGCTTCCTGGTGATCCTCGCCTATGACGTGATCGGATCACTGATCGGTTGGGGGGAGTTCGGCGCCGCCAGCGGCTGGCTGGCGCTGATCCTGCCGGCCTGGCTGTTTCTGATCGACGAACTGCGCGCCTGGCAGGGGGTGCGGGCCCGGCTGGTGGTGGTGATCTCTGGGGCGCTGGTCGCGCTCGCCGCCGGCCTGCTGGTGGCTGGAGCGACCCCGGGGCCCCCGCTGATCTCCAGTGGGGCGGGAGCGACGGTGGCGGCGTTCGCGTATGCGGTGTACTGGTTCCACGGCATCCGCTGGCTGGCCCGGCGGGAGGAGAGTACGCGATGAGTGCGGTGAAGTACACCCTGGGCCGGATCGGGTTGTTTCTAGCGGTCATGCTGGTGCTGTACCCGGTGCCGAAGCTCAGCCTGCTGGTGAAGATGTTGGTGGCGGTGGTGGCCTCGGCCGCGCTGTCCTGGGTGCTGCTCCGTCGGTGGCGGGACGAGTTCGCCGAGGAGCTGGCGGTCCGCAGCGAGCGTCGCAAGGTGGAGAAGGAGCGGCTGCGGGCGGCCCTGGCCGGCGAGGAGGAAGCGGAGAGCGAGCCGGCCGCGACCGAGTCGGAGGCGGCCGCGCCGTCCACGGACGAGCCGGACCCGGCCGGACGCCCCCGCTGACCACACCGCAGTTCCGCTCATCTTCCCTCCCGTGGTCGGTCCGCGATGGTCACTCGGCGACCACCCGGGCGCCTCGAGTCGGCTCACGTGAGCTAACCTCGCCTCGACCCTGAGTCAGCGAAGCCGGTGCGAATCCGGCGCTGTCCCGCAACTGTGATGCCCTGGATGCTCCACCAGGGACGAGCCAGGTCGCCTGAGTCAGGGTCGCGAATCAGCGCTCTCGAGGAAGGGCGCCTCGCAGGCAGGGCTCTCGAACCTGTCGGCGAAGCACCGGACCTCGACGACAGGAGGAGAGATGAGAAGACGCACCCTGCTCGCCGCCGCCCTCACGGTGGGCTTTCTGATCACTGGCTGCACTTCCACCACCGATGAGGCCACCAGCCCGACCCCGGGGACGCAGGAAGGCTTCCCGGTCACGGTGGGCGACCTCACGCTGGAGGCTCAACCCACCCGCATCGTGTCGCTGTCACCGACCGTCACCGAGATGCTGTTCGCGATCGGTGCGGGGGAGCAGGTGGTGGCGGTGGACGAGCAGTCCAACTATCCACCGGAAGCACCGGTCACCGACCTGTCCGGGTTCAACCTCAACGTGGACGCGTTGGTGACGTACGACCCGGACCTGGTGGTGATCTCCTCGTTCGCCGGCGATTTGGTGCCGCAGCTGGAGACGCTGGACATCCCGGTCTACGTCGCGCCGGACAACCCGACCAGCATGGACGACGTATACGCCCAGATCACTGAGCTGGGGGCGCTCACCGGCCGGGTCGAGGAGGCCGAGGCGCTGGTCGCGCAGATGGAGTCGGAGCTCACGGCGCTGTTTGACCGCGCCCCGAAGCGCGAGGAGCCACTGACCTACTTCATCGAGATCGATGAGTCGCTCTGGACGTACACTGCGGACAGCCTGATCAGCGTGCTGTTCGCCGAGGTCGGCCTTGAGAACATCGTGGACGAGCCCGGGTCGATCAGCGTCCAGTTGTCGGCCGAGGTGCTGTTCGAGGCCGACCCGGACATCATCTTCCTCATCGACACCCGGTACGGGGTGGATGCGGAGTCGGTCGCGGCCCGGGACGGCTGGGACGCCCTCCAGGCGGTCCGGAACGGCCAGATCATCGAGCTGGACACCGACATGGCGTCCCGGTGGGGGCCGCGGCTGGTCGATCTGATGGCAGACGTGGTCGACGTCGTCTCCCAGGTGGCCTAGTGGAGCCGGTGCCGCGGCCAACCCGGCTGCGGCCGTGGTGGCTGCTGGCCGGGGTGGTGGCCGTAGTCGGATCGGCGGCGGCGGGACTGGTCCTGGGGCCGGTCTCGCTGCCGCCGGCGGGCGTGGCCATTGAGCTGCTCAACCTGCTGCCCGGGGTGGAGCTGGAGTCCGGACTGAACCCACGGGAGAGCGCCATCGTCCTCCGGATCCGGCTGCCCCGGGTGGTGCTGGGGCTGCTGGTCGGGGCGATGCTCGCCCTCGCCGGAGGCGCCTACCAAGGAGCGTTCCGTAACCCGTTGGCGGAGCCGTACCTGCTGGGGGTGGCGGCCGGGGCCGGGTTGGGGGTGACCGCGGTGGTGGCGCTGCGCGGGGACGAACATCTCGGCAGCATGCCGGTGACGGTTCCCCTGGCCGCGTTCGCCGGGGCGCTCGGCGCGGTCGCCCTCACCTATCTGCTGGGGGTGGCCGGTGGACGGGACCGCTCCCCCGCCACCCTGATCCTGGCCGGAGTGGCGGTGTCGGCGTTCCTGGCCGCGGTGCAGACCTATCTGCTCCAGCGGCACATCGACGTGATCCAGGAGGTGTACTCCTGGCTGTTAGGGCGGCTGAGTGGCGCCACCTGGCACGACGTCCGGCTGCTCCTGCCGTACTCGGTGGTGGTGACGGTGATGGTGCTGCTGCTCCGGCGGGAACTGGATGTGTTGTCGGTGGGGGACGAGGAGGCGGCGGGGCTCGGGCTGCATCCCCAGCGGTCTCGACTGCTGCTGTTGGCGGCCGCGTCGCTGGGCACGGCCGCGGCGGTGTCGGTGTCCGGGCTGATCGGCTTCGTCGGGATCATCGTCCCGCACCTGGTGCGGATGCTGGCCGGCCCGTCGTACCGGGTGATCTTGCCGCTGTCGGTGCTGTTCGGGGCGGCGTTTCTCACCCTGGCGGACCTGGCCGCCCGGACCATGGACATCCCGCGGGAGGTGCCGATCGGAGTGGTGACGGCGTTCCTGGGGGCCCCGTTCTTCATCCTGGTGCTCCGGACCACCCGGCGGGTGGCGCTGTGACCGCCGCGGACCGGTCGGCCGCCGACCCGCCGGCGGTGGCGGTACGGGAGGTGCGGGTGGCCCTGGACCGCACCCCGATCCTGCACGGCGTCGACCTGCGGGTGCCCGCCGGTCAGTGGGTGACCGTGATCGGGCCGAACGGGGCCGGCAAGTCCACGCTGCTGCGGGCGATCGGCGGCCTGCTGCCGTTCACCGGGGAGATTTCGGTGTTCGGCACCGATCTGCGCCGGGTACGGCGGCGGCAGCGGGCCCGGTTGGTGGCGATGGTGATGCAGCAGCCGGTGGTGCCGGCCGGGATGACCGTGCTGGATTACGTGCTGCTCGGCCGCACCCCGTACATCCCCCCGTTGGGTCGGGAGTCCCAGGCCGACGTCGCGGCGGCCTGGGAGGTGTTGGAGTCGCTGGACCTGTCCCGGCTGGCCGAGCGGGTGCTGGCCACCTTGTCCGGTGGGGAGCGGCAGCGGGTGTTCCTGGCCCGGGCGCTGGCCCAGGGCGCCACCCTGCTGCTGTTGGACGAGCCGACCAGCGCGTTGGACATCGGCCACCAGCAGGAGGTGCTGGAGCTGGTGGACGGGCTGCGGCGGGAGCGGGGGTTGACGGTGGTGACCACCATGCACGACCTGTCGGTGGCGGGGGAGTACGCCGACCGGTTGGTGCTGCTGGTGGAGGGCCGCGTGGTCGCGACCGGGCCGCCGGAGCAGGTGTTGACGGAGCCGTTGCTGACCACGCACTACCGGGCCCGGGTCCGGGTGATTGCGGGTGAACACGGTCCGGTGGTGGTGCCGGTGCGGCGGTGAGGACGCGGGTGGTTGGCATGATGAGCGGGTGGACCGGTACACCCGCTGGAACACGCTGCTGGAACTGATCCGGCAGCGGGGGCAGCTTGGGGTGGCTGAGGCCGCCGCGCAGTTGCAGGTTTCCGAGGCCACCATCCGCCGGGATTTCGAGCAGCTCGCCGCCCAGCAGCTGATCCAGCGCACCCGGGGCGGGGCGAGCCTCGGGGACGTCTCGCCCGATCTGCCGTTGCGCTACAAGACCGCCCGCCACTCCGCGCAGAAGCGGCGGATCGGGGCGGCCGCGGCCCGGTTGGTGCACCCCGGCATGGTGGTGGCGTTGGGTGGGGGTACCACCACCACCGAGGCGGCCCTGGCGCTGGCGGCCCGCCCGGAGCTCGGTGGTGAGCCGGACAGTCCGCAGTTGACGGTGGTCACCAATGCGTTGAACATCGCCAACGAGCTGCTGCTGCGCTCTCGGATCAAGATCGTGGTGGCCGGTGGGGTGCTGCGCCCCCGGTCGTACGAGCTGGTGGGGCCGCTGGGGAGCGCACTGCTGCGGGAGATCACTCTGGACCTGGTCTTGCTCGGAGTGGACGGGATCGATCCCCGGCTAGGGGCGGCCGCCCATCACGAGGGGGAGGCCGCCATGCACCGGCTCATGGTGGAGCGCGCCCGGCGGGTGGTGATCCTGGCGGACGCCTCCAAACTGGGGGAGAGCGCGTTCGCGCAGGTCTGTCCGGCTCGCCAGGTGGACACACTGATCACCGACACCGGTGCGGATCCCGCGTTGGTGGCGGAGTTCCGCGCGGTGGGGGTCGAGGTGATCACCGCATGATCACCTCAGCCCGATGGGGCGGGATCGTCCGAACGGCTGAGGCAGACCGCTGATGCATACCGAGTATTCTGTGTGCCACGCAATCGAACAGTAAGGGGAACTTATGACGGCGGTGGTGGAAATCCGCGATCTGCGGAAAACCTACCGGCGCTGGCGGAAGCCACCACACCAGGCGCTCGCCGGCTTCGACATGGAGGTAGCGCCTGGACAGGTGCACGGTTTCCTGGGACCGAACGGCTCCGGTAAGACCACCACGCTCCGGACGCTACTGGGGCTGATCCGGGCCAACGGCGGGAGCATGCGGATCCTCGGACAGCCGGTGCCGCAAGCGTTGCCACAGGTCATCGGCCAGGTCGGAGCGATTGTGGAGGCGCCGCAGTTCTTCGGCAACTTCTCCGCCCGGGAGACCCTGATCCTGCTGGCCACCGCCGGCGGGGTGGAGCGGCGCCGGGTGGATGAGGTGCTGGAGTTGGTGGGGCTGCGGGAGCGGGCCACCGACAAGGTCCGCACCTACTCCCTCGGTATGAAGCAGCGGCTGGCGGTGGCCTCCGCCCTGCTCAAGCAGCCGAAACTGTTGATCCTGGACGAGCCGGCCAACGGGCTGGACCCGGCCGGGATCCGGGAGATGCGGGACCTGCTGCGGAATCTGGTGGCCGGCGGGATGACGGTGGTGCTGTCCAGCCACATCCTCGCCGAGGTACAGCAGATCTGCGACGCGGTCACCATCATCGCGCAGGGGCGGCGGGTCGCCGCCGGCGCGGTCACCGAGGTGCTGGCCGCCCACACCCGTAAGGAAGTACGGGTGCGGCTGGAGGCGGTCGAAGACCAGCCGACCGCCGCCCAGCTGCTGACCAACGCCGGTGCCACGGTCACGGTCGAAAGTGATCACATGGTGGTACACGGCATTGACCAGCCGGCCCAGATCACCCGGACGCTGGCCGCCCACGACCTGTACGTAGCGGAGCTGACCCCGGTGTCGGTGGACCTGGAGTCGGTGTTCCTGGAGCTGACCGGCACCGTCCCGGTGCCCGGGCAGCCCCTGCAGGTAGGCGTGGCGCAGCCGGTGACCGCCGGTGCGAGCGGAGAGGGGGCGGCGGCGTGAACCTGTTCCGGGCCGAGTTCCGGCGGTTGAGCAAGCGGGCGGTGACCCGGTGGACCCTGCTGGTGGTGCTGGGGGTGCTGGCGGTGGCGGTGGCCGGCACCTGGTTCACCAACCACAAGCCCGGTCCCGATGTGCTCGCACTGGCCGAGCAGCGGGCCTACGCCGAGTACGAGGAGCAGAAGCGCTGGTGGGAGGAGAACCTCGATTACGAGATCGCCGCATGTGAGCGGTCTCAGCAGACGGGGGACGGCTTCTGGCCGGACGATTTCGACTGCGCCTCCCTCGCCGACCAGGGGCCGCGGCCGGAGGACTTCTCCGCCGAGTGGTACCTGCCTCCCACGTTCGAGTTCCGGTACGAGTTCAGCGCGATGATCACGGTGTTCGTCGCACTGCTGGCGCTGTACGCGTTCGTGGTCGGCGCCTCGTTCGTGGGGGCGGAGTGGCGGACCGGCGGGATGATGAACCTGCTGCTGTGGCAGCCCCGTCGGCTGCGAGTGCTGCTGGCCAAGCTTGTGGTCCTGCTGCTGAGCCTTCTCGGGATCGGGCTGGTGTTGGGGGCGGCCTGGACCGGGGTGATGTGGCTGGTCGCGACCTTCCGGGGAATCACCGAGACCACCACCGCCGAGGTGTGGGGGTCGTTCGGCCTGAATTGGCTGCGGGGGCTGGTCCTGGTGCTGGTGACCGGTCTGATCGGGTTCACCGCGGCCTCCATCGGCCGGCACACCGCCCTGGCGATGGGGGTGGCCACCGGCGCGGTGGTGATCGGGGTGCCGGGCGCATTGATCGGGGCGCAGATCGCCGGCGCCGACTATCCAGAGGCCTGGGTGTGGCCGACGTACGTGATCGCGTGGATGGACAAATCGGTCACTCTCCGGAACTGGAACGCCTGTAACTACGGGGTCGGCGGGTGCGAGCCGGCCGAATGGGTGGTCACCTGGCAGACCAGCGGGATCGCGATGGGGGTGCTGGCGGTGGTGCTGGTGGCGGCCGCGATGTGGCGCATGGCACGGCGGGACATCGCCGGATGACCAGCGACCAAGGCGGTGTCACCCCGAGGTCGTAACCTGAGGGCATGACGTCCACTGCTGGGGAGGTAGGGGAGCCGGGCGGCTCGCCTGCTTCCCCAGCAGCGTCTCCGCCGCCGGAATCTCCGCCATCGGAGCCCTCGGCGGAGCCAACCTGGGATGAGCGCCCAGGGGAGGCGCCGGAGGAGGCCGCCTCCGCGTCGCCGAGTTTGTCCGAGCGGGAGGCGGCGATCCTGGCGTTCGAGCGGCAGTGGTGGCGCCGCCCCGGCGCGAAGGAACAGGCGATCCGGGACACGTTCGGACTCTCGCCCATCCGTTACTACCAGCTACTCAACCGGTTGCTCGACCACCCGGCCGCGTTCGCGGCCGACCCGGTGCTGGTGGGGCGGTTACGGCGGTTACGGACCACCGGACGGCGCCCGGTCAGCGGTGACAGCACTGACCGCGGGCTAGGTTGAGAGGCGGTAGGCGCGCGGGGAGGAAGGGAGCCGCGGTGCGGGTATGGGTGCCGTATCCGGAGCTGCTGCCGCAGTTGCCGGACACGCTGACCGTGGAGGTCTACGACGGTCGGATGGAGCCACCGCCGGGGGTGGAGGAGGTCGAGTTCTACGTCACCCCGTACACCTTCGCCAAGGAGCCGCTGCGACTGATGGCCAAGATGCCCCGGCTCCAGGTGGTGCAGACCTTGACCGCCGGGTATGAGCACATCCTGCCGTACCTACCCACCGGGGTGACCCTGTGCAACGCTGGCCGGCTGCACGACACCAGCACCGCCGAACTGGCGGTCACCCTGATGTTGGCCGCGCTGCGCGGGCTGCCGGACTTCATCCGGGGCCAGGACGCCCGCGAGTGGCGGCACCGGCGGTACCGGTCGCTGGCCGACCGCACCGTCCTGATCGTCGGCTACGGAGGGATCGGCGCGGCCATCGAACGCCGACTGGCCGGGTTCGAGGTGGCGGAGGTGCTGCGGGTGGCCCGGCGTCCCCGGGAGGGGGTGGCGGGCCTGGAGGCGCTGCCGCAGCTGCTGCCCCGGGCGGACGTGGTGGTGCTCAGTGTTCCGCTGACGGACCAGACCCGGCACCTGGTGGACGCGGATTTCCTGGCCCGGATGCGGGACGGGGCGCTGCTGGTGAACGTGGCCCGAGGCGGGGTGGTGGACACCGACGCCCTGCTGGCGGAGGTGGCTAGCGGCCGGCTGACCGCGGCCTTGGACGTCACCGATCCGGAGCCACCGCCGCCTGACCATCCGCTGTGGAGCACCCCGGGCATCCTGCTCACCCCGCACGTGGGCGGCAATTCCACCGCCTTCCTACCGCGGGCACACCGGCTGATCATCGAGCAGTTGCACCGGTACGCCGCGGGCGAGCCGCTGTCGTACGTGGTGGTGGAGCAACCGTCGGCGGGCTGACCGACCTTGGCCACCGACCCGACGGGCGGTACCGCCGGGCACGCCCACCCCTGATCGGTCAGGAGCGGCTCTCGGCGTAGGCGGCCAGGTAGGCGACCTGGGCGGGGTCGAGGGAGGGGCGGACCCGTTCCCGTGCGGCGGCCACGTGCGCGGCGGTGACCGTAGCGGCGGCCATCGACTCCCGCATCGCCGCCAGCGCCGCTTCACGGATCAGCGCCGCGCAGTCGGCGGCGGAGAAACCGTCCAGTTCGGCGGCGAGCGCGACCAGGTCCACGTCGTCGGCGAGGGGCACGTCCCGAGAAGTCGCTTTGAGGATCTCCGCTCGGGCCTCGGCGTCCGGCGGCGGCACGTACACCAGCCGCTCCAGCCGCCCCGGCCGTAGCAGCGCCGGATCCACCAGGTCGGGACGGTTGGTGGCACCGATCACTACCACGTTGTGCAGCGCCTCCACCCCGTCCAGTTCGGTCAGGAGCGCGGCCACCACCCGGTCAGTGGTGCCGCCGTCGCTCGCCTGGCCACGGACCGGGGCGAGCGCGTCGATCTCGTCCAGGAAGATCAGGCTGGGGGCGGCCTGCCGGGCCCGCCGGAACAGCTCCCGGACCGCCCGCTCACTCTCCCCCACCCACTTGCTGAGCAGCTCCGCGCCCTTGACCGACAGCACGTTGGCGTTGCCGGTGCTGGCGATCGCCTTGACCAGGAAGGTCTTGCCACAGCCTGGGGGGCCGTACAGCAGCACTCCGCGCGGGGCCTGGATGCCCAGCCGTTCGAACGTGTCCGGATAGGTCAGTGGCCACAGCACCGCCTCGGTGAGCGCTTGCTTGACCTCGACCAGGTCCCCCACCTCGTCCAAGCTGACCCGGTCGACGTCGAGCATCACCTCGGCCATCGACGACGGGGTCACGGTGTCGAGGGCCGCCTCGAAGTCGGCCATGCTGACCACCGGGTGGGTCTCGTTCTTCTGGCGCTTGGCCGCCCGCAGCGCCGCCTGGTGCACCAACGCACGCAGGTCGGCGGCGACGAAGCCCGGGGTACGAGCGGCCAGTTCGGTGAGGCTGACGTCCTCGGCGAGCGGCATCGGCCGGGTCAGGACGGCCAGCTGCTCCGCCCGCAGGGCCGCGTCCGGCATGGGGATCGCGATCTGCACCGACAGCAGGTCGGGGCCGCGTAGCCCCGGATCGAGCTCCTCCGGGTGGTCGGTGGTGCACACGACGGCGTTCCCGGCGGCCAGCAGTTCCCGAATCGTGCGGTAGAGGACAGTGGACACCGGCCGGGGGCGTTCCCGGGGCGCGAGCGTCTCCACGTCGGTGATCAGGATCAGCCGGGGCGTGGGTCCGGAGTTGGTGAGGGCCTGCAGCCGGTCCGCGGCGGCCTGATCGGTCAGCGCGGCCAGTTCCGGGCCCCACACCGCGGTCACCGGCACGTCCTGCTCCGCCGCCACCGCCCGTACCAGCGTGGACTTCCCGGAGCCCCCCGGCCCGGCGATCAATACTCCGAGGTGGACACTGCTGCCCAGTCGACGCAGCACCTCCGCGTGCCGGAAGCCGAGATCCAGCAACTCGGTCAGCTCCTGGGCCTGGGAACGCAGCCCGGGGAGGTCCTCCACCTTCGGCACCGGCCCGGCCAGGTTCGTCGCGGACGCTGGCTCGGGGCGTGAGGCGGTTTCCGGGGCGGATCGGATCTGCCCCCGCGGCTGCTCCGGCGTCGTCACCACCGTGGTGGGGCCGTGCTCCCAGCCCACCACGGTCTGTTCGGTGACCACGACGATCCCGTCCGGGGCCGACTCCTCCACCACCAGCACGGTGGCGGTCCAGGCGTAGCCGACCAGGTTGGCCAGGCGTCGGCGGGCCTCGGTGACCGCGGCGCGCGCCCGTGGATCGGGGTGTTGCTCCAGCGGGAGCAGGGACACGTTGTCTCCGGCACTGACCGCCTTGCCGAGGAGGGCGAGTCGGAGCAGCTCCGGCGAGACCACCGCGACGATCTCCGGCGGGCCGGACACGGTCACCCGCTCCGCGGCGATGGTCGGTACCGGCTCCACGCTCACCGAGCCGCCGTCCCGTAGGCCGAGGTTGCCGAGCGTGAGGTCATCGGCGTAGAGCAGGTACGGGCTGGCGGACGTTTCCGTGGGGGCGACCACGGCAGCACTGCTGCGGCGGCCGGTCAGGCGCACCGGATCCCCTTCCCGTAGGCCGAGGTCCGCCAACAGTTGCGGGTGGAGGCGGACCACCCCTCGGCGCATGTCCAGTCCCGCGCTGCGCAGACTGGCGGTCAGGGTACGGGTGGTCGGTTGCCCCGGGGGGGCAGGGCCTGATGCGCTCCCAGCTCCGGTCACGCCTGCGAGCCTAACCGGGCCGCGCCCGTCCGACCGCAGGCGCGGGCGGTCGCCGCCTCCCGGGGCGGCGGTCCCGCCCCGGGAGGACCGCGCTCACCGCGGGGCCACCAGGACGCAGGCCCGGGGTGGGGGAAACGGGGAAGAACGCTAATGGTGACCTGATATCACCGGATCGTGAGAATCGTCGGATGTGACGCTTGACGGGAACTTCATCCCGAGGCCAGGATGGTTAGTGCGGGAGGGCGGACCGCCGCAGGATTCCGGATGAGCTTGGGCAATCAACTCAACCCCCGGGCTGTTCCTGCGCCCCGGCGCGTAGGCGCCGTGCGGGCGCCCTCCCGACCAATTGGCCGAGCTCCGTCGCCGGCTTGATTTAGCCACTATGGATGACGAGGGCTCGCGGAGCGGGGCGCTGAGATCGCGCGGGCAGCATCCGGCTATCACCTGGTCACCTGGTGCGACCGGATCCCGGATCAGCTACGGGTGATCGACACCTGGAGCGCGGAGTCCGACCGGTACATGCACGCGATCAACCAGGAGCTCGGGTTCCGGCCGGTGGATCGGTGGGTCAACTGTCAGCAGGAGGTGTGACTTCCCGGTCGGTGTCCGGGTGTAGCACCACCAACAGTGAGTACGGCCGCCCGTTACCCCCGCGTTCGTTCAGGGTGCGGTCGGCGTACTCCTGCAGCAGGGCATGGAGCCGATGGGCGAATTCCACGCGCTCGGCGTCGGTCAGGCGCAGCCCGAGCCGGTAGACCGACGTGTCGCACAGATCGGGGAGCAGACTGATCTCTTGCTGGAACGCTTCCAGCATGGCCCGGGTGTTGGAGGTGCGTAGCGCCGACTCGTGCACGCTCAGGGTCCAGGACTTGCCGGTGGTCAGGTAGGGGATCTCCCGGGCGCCCCGGGCGCCCCGCCGGACCGGCTGCGGAGCCAGGAAGCCGGTGTCCACCAGGGTGCGTACGTGGTGCAGGGCGGTGCCCGGGTTGATGCCGAGCCGCTCGGCGATCTCCCGGTTGGTCAACGGTTCGTCCAGGCAGGCGCGCAGGATCCGTAGCCGGACGGCGGAGGCGAGCGCCTTCGCCTCCGCTTCGGTCGCCGGGCGCGGGGCGGGCGCCGCGTGTGCGCCGGTGCCGTCTGGTGGCCCGGCCACTGGCCGCGCTGCAGTCGCCATGATGGTCGAGCCTAACCGACTGGTCGTCCGGCCGCCGGCCGCGGTGACTGAGTGGTTGACTTTTCTCAATCACCGGTGGATACTCACCGCCATGCGCCTTCCGTCGCTCGGGCTGCTGCGTGACCACGACTACCGGCAGTTGTTCGCCGCCACCACGGTCGCCCAGTTCGGTTTCCAGATCAGTCAGTTGGCGGTCCCGCTGGTCGCGGTGGTTGTGCTGGCCGCCAGTCCGTGGCAGGTCGGGCTGCTCACCACCATTACGATGGCGCCGTTTCTGTTGGTCGGGCTGCCCGCGGGCGCCTGGGTCGATCGGCTGCGCCGCCGCCGGGTGATGATCGTCGCCGACCTCGGCCGGGCGGTGCTGTTGGCCACCGTGCCGCTGGCCTGGTGGGCGGGGTGGTTGACGATCTGGCAGCTGTACGCGGTGGCGTTCCTGGTCGGCGCCCTCACGGTCTTTTTCGACGTCGCCTACCAGAGCTATCTGCCCACGTTGGTGGGCCGGGCACAACTGGTCGAAGGTAACTCCAAATTGGAGGCGGTCCGCTCCACCGCCCACCTGGGCGGGCCGGCGCTGGCGGGTCAACTGATCCGGCTGATGTCCGCGCCGGTGGCGCTGCTGCTCGACGCGGTGGCGCTGGCGACCTCGGCGTTGTTCGTGGCCAAGATTCGTCAGCGGGAACCGCAGCCTACCCCCTCCCCGGACGCCAACCTCGTCCGGGAAATCCGGGAAGGCCTGCGGTTCGTCCTCGGGCACCGGCTGCTGCGTCCGATCGTCACCTGCACCTCCCTGTTCAACCTGTTCGCGGCCGCCAACGGGGCGATGATGATCCTGTTCCTGGAGCGGGTGCTCGGGTTGGACGCCGGCACCATCGGGCTGGTGTTCACGGTCAGCGGCGCGGGTGGACTGGTGGGGGCGGCGATCGCCCGCCGGGTCGCCGACTGGATCGGCCAGGGGCCGGCGATCTGGCTGTCGGCCGCGGTCACCAGCCCGTTCGCGCTGCTGATGCCGCTGATGGCGGCCCCGGGTTGGCGGCTGTGGGTGGCCGCGCTCGGCGGGTTCGTGGTGTCGATCGGAGTCGTGGTCTGCAACGTCACCCAGGTCAGTTTCCGGCAAGCGCTGACTCCGGACGCGATGCTCGGCCGCATGAACGCCACCGTACGGTTTCTGGTGTTCGGCACCATGCCGCTGGGCGGGGTGCTCGGGGGCTGGCTCGGCGAGTGGCTCGGGATCCGGACCGCGCTGCTGATCAGCGTGCTCGGCACCTGCCTGGCGTTCCTGCCGGTGTTCCTGTCGCCTCTGCGGCGGATGCGCACCCTGCCGACCACCGCGCAGGCGCCCGCTCCCGCACCGGCGGAATCGGGCGCCTCGCTGTCGGCCTGAGTCGGCGGCTAGCAGTCCGATTCGGCCGCTACCGGTCCGGCGGTGGTGGCCGGGCCGGCGGTCACCGCGTGGCGGCGGGTGCGCAGGGCCCCGCCGCCGGCGAGGAGCAGGCCCACGATGGTGGCGACGATGAGCAGCCGGTAGTCGAGGACACCGATGATCGCCGCACCCACCAGCACCGTGAGGGTCTGGGGCAGATTGAGCGCGATGTTGGTGGTCGCCGAGACCCGGCCCTGGAGCCGTGGCGGTGTCAGACGCTGCCTGAGGGTGATGAACGCGACGACCGTCCACGGCACCGCGAGGCCGACCAGGGCCCAGCCGACGATCGCGAACGCCAAGGCGAGCCCGCTCGGCAACTCCACCGCTCCGGCGACCACGAACGGCACCATGCCGATGCCCATGAGGAGCAGCCCACCGGCGATGGTCATCGGCTCATGCAGGCGACGGATGACGGCGGCCGCGCTGATGCCACCGATGACCGAGCCGACGCCCTGCAGGCTCACGAGTACCCCGAGCATGGCGGGGGCCACCCCGAGGCCCTGCTCCATCAGTGGGAAGACAGCGACGTTGGCGAGGCCGGTGGCGCCCACGCCGATGGCCAGCATGATGGTCAGTGCTCCCAAGGGAGCGGTACGCCGTAGGTGGTGCAGCCCTCCGGCGAGGTCTGCCCAGTAGGAGTCGTGGCTGCGCTCAGGGGGAGTCTCCGTGACCTCCAGCCGGGTGAGCAGGAGCGCGGTGACCGCGAAGCATCCGGCGGTGAGGGCGAGGATCGCCCGCGGTCCGGCCGCCACGTACAGTGCGGTGCCCACCAAGGGGGAGATGAGGCGGAACACTTGGTCGATCGTGGAGAGCAGGCCGTTGCCGCCGGCGAGCTCGTCGTCGGTCAGTAGGTCCCGGACCAGCCCGGACTGGGCCGCACCGGTGAGGAAGGACATGGCGCCGTAGCAGAAGGTGACCACATAGATGAACCAGATGCCGCTGGCGTGCTGGACGAACCCCGCACTGAGGATGATCGGCACCATGGTCGCGTTACTGGCCACCAGCAACCATTTCCGCGAGACCCGGTCGGCGAGCTGACGGCGGAACGGGGCGAAGAAGGAGGCCGGA
>Ga0079224_100004711_pt1 | contig 17761 bp, 16 predicted proteins | sample Stecom2015_FD_80414 | JGI IMG/M metagenome (GOLD analysis project Ga0079224, IMG submission 80414) | Agricultural soil microbial communities from Utah to study Nitrogen management - Steer compost 2015 | ecosystem: Environmental > Terrestrial > Soil > Agricultural land | place: USA: Utah...
AGCCGCCACACGGTGCCGAGCGTCGGATTGGTCTCGTTGCGCTCGATCTGCGAGATGATCGACTTGGCCACCCCGGACTGCTCCGACAGGTCGCCCAGCGACATGTTGTAGGCCTTGCGCAGGCGCTGGATCGTCTTGCCGAGCGCCGGCGAGAACTCGCCCGCCTCCCGCGCCCCGCGCCGCGGGCCCCGCCGTGCCGTCATCGTCGTTCCCTATTCAGGCCGTTGCGTTCGTAATAAAGAACGTTTATCGTGGAACCAACAGTCGCACCACGAGGCAGGGCGTCACAGGCCCTTGCGCTGCAGGGAAACTGGTCGATGAACGGCATTGGTGGATATTCCGGTACGATGTTCTTCCTGACGAACGACCGCGCGCCCGGGGCGTGCGGCGGCGTCGCCGCCAAGCATGGCGTGCGGCGCGGCAAACTGCAAGCGGGTTGCGCCGCGGTCCGGCCCGCAATCGCGCCCGGCCGCGCGGCGCGCGGCGGTGGGTCATGAGCGGCCTTCCGGCAGCCGCCGCCGGCGCCCCCGGCACCGTGTCGCTGGTCGGCGCCGGCCCCGGCGACCCCGAGCTGCTCACGGTCAGGGCGCTCAGGCGCCTCGCCGCCGCCGACGTGGTGGTCCACGACCGGCTGGTCGGCGCCGCCATCCTCGCCCTCGCCCGTCCCGATGCCCGCCTCGTCGCCGTCGGCAAGGCCTCCGGCGGGCCGTCCGTCGCCCAGGACGAGATCAACCGCATCCTCGTTTCCGAGGCGCTCGGGGGCGCCTTCGTCGTCCGCCTCAAGGGCGGCGATCCCTACGTCTTCGGCCGCGGCGCCGAGGAACAGGCCGCCCTCGTCGCCGCCGGCGTTCCGGTCGAGGTCGTGCCGGGGATCACCGCGGCGGTCGGATGCGCCGCCGCCATCGGCCTGCCGCTCACCGCCCGCGGCCGCAACCGCGGCGTCGCCCTGGTCACCGGCATGACCGGACAGGGGCCGGCCCGCCACGAGTGGCAGGCGCTGGCCCGCGCCGGGCTGCCGTTCGCCCTCTACATGGGCGTCGCCACCGCCGCCCACACCCAGGCCTGCCTGGTCGCCGCCGGCATCGATCCCGACACGCCCGTCGTCATCGTCGAGAACGGCACCCTGCCCGGCCAGCGCAGCCTCGAGACCGTCGTCGGCAGCCTCGCCGGCGCCATCGCCGCGGCCGCCGTCAAGGGGCCGGCCGTCGTCTACGTCGGCATCCCGCCGGTCGCCGGGACCCGCACCGCGCGCGTCGATCTGCCGGCGCCGGGCGCCGAGGTGGTGCCGTTCCCCGGCCCCGCCCGGCCGGGCCCGGCGCGGAGGGCGCGGGCATGACGGTGAAGGCGCTCACCGCCAACCGGCTCGACGACGGCCGCGTCGTGTTCTTTACGCCGGACGGCGACTGGAGCCCGGCGATCGACCGCGCCGCCCTTGCCTCGGGTCCGGCGGCCGAGGAGCTGTTCGAGGCCGAGGCCGCCCGCGCGCTGGCCGCCAACCTCGTCGCCGACGCCTACCTGTTCGAGGTCGAGCGGATCGACGGCCACATCCGCCCGGTCCACATCCGCGAGCGCATCCGCACCCTCGGCCCCACCGTCCATCCCGACCACGGCAAGCAGGCCGAGGGCACCGGCGGCCGGTTCCCGGCCCTGGACTGAGGAGCCTTTTCGTGACGGTCGCGCCAGCCGCCTCGATGGCCCGCCGGGCGTATCCCGCCGGCGGCCTTGCCGTTGCCCGCGCCTATCGCAGGAGTCCCGCCCATGTATCGCTATGACGAGTTCGACGAACGCTTCGTGCGCGAGCGCGTCGCCCAGTTCCGCGACCAGGTCGAGCGCCGGCTCGCCGGCGAGCTGACCGAGGACGAGTTCAGGCCGCTACGGCTGATGAACGGCGTCTACCTCCAGCTCCATGCCTACATGCTGCGCGTCGCCATCCCCTACGGCACCCTGTCGTCGGCCCAGATGCGCAAGCTCGCCTTCATCGCCGAGACCTACGACCGCGGCTACGGCCACTTCACCACCCGGCAGAACATCCAGTACCACTGGCCGAGGCTCTGCGACGTCCCCGACATCCTCGACCACCTGGCCGACGTCGGCATGCACGCGATCCAGACCTCCGGCAACTGCATCCGCAACGTGACTACCGACCAGTGGGCCGGCGTCGCCGCCGACGAGATCGCCGACCCGCGCCCGGTGTGCGAGCTGCTGCGCCAGTGGTCGAGCCTGCACCCGGAATTCTCGTTCCTGCCGCGCAAGTTCAAGATCGCGGTCACCGGCTCGCCGCACGACCGCGCCGCCGTCGCCGTGCACGACATCGGCCTTCGCATGCACCTGAACGCGCGCGGCGAGCGCGGCTGGGAGGTGCTCGCCGGCGGCGGCCTCGGCCGCACGCCGATGCTCGCCATCACCGTGCGCGACTTCCTGCCCGAGGCGGAGCTCCTGCCCTACCTCGAGGCGATCATGCGCGTCTACAACCTCTACGGACGGCGCGACAACAAGTTCAAGGCGCGCATCAAGATCCTCGTCCACGAGCTCGGCGCCGATGAGTTCCGCCGCCGCGTCGAGGAGGATTATGCGTCGACGCCGGCCGGCGACGTCGCCATCGACCAGGCCGAGCTTGCCCGCATCGCCGCCTATTTCGCGCCGCCGCCGTGGGAGACGCTGGACGAGCCCGACCGCGCCTATGCGCTCGCCCGCAACGCCAGCCGCGCCTTCGACGAATGGGCGCGCGCCAACGTCGCCAGGCACCGCACGCCGGGCTACGCCATCGTCAACATCTCGCTCAAGCCGACCGGCGGCATCCCGGGCGACGCCACCGCCGACCAGATGCGCGCGGTCGCCGATCTCGCCGAGCGCTACGCGTTCGCCGAGATCCGCGTCACCCATCGCCAGAACCTTGTGCTGCCCAACGTCCGCCAGGCCGACTTGTTCGAGGTCTGGCAGGGGCTGGTCGAAGCCGGTCTCGCCACCGCCAACCTCGGCCTCGTCAGCGACATCGTCTCCTGCCCCGGCCTCGACTACTGCTCGCTTGCCACAGCCCGCTCGATCCCGGTCGCCCAGGAGCTCTCGCAGCGGTTCGCGGATCTCAGGCGCCAGCACGACATCGGGCCGCTGACCATCAACATCTCCGGCTGCATCAACGCCTGCGGCCATCACCACGTCGGCCACATCGGCATCCTCGGCCTCGACAAGAAGGGCGAGGAATTCTACCAGCTCACCATCGGCGGCAGCTCCGACGAGAACGCCTCGATCGGCCGCATCGTCGGCCCCGGCTTCTCGCGCGACGGCATCGCCGACGCCGTCGAGACCGTGGTCGCCACCTACCTCGCCCACCGGCATGAAGGCGAGACCTTCCTCGACTGCTGCCGGCGCATCGGCACCGAGCCGTTCAAGGAGGCGCTCTATGCCGCTGCTTAGGAGCGGGGACCTGGTCGAGGACCTGTGGCTGCGCATCGACGACGCCGACGTCGTGCCGCAGGGCGCCGACGTGATCGTCAGCGTCGACCGGCTGGCGGCCGACTACGAGCGGCTCGCCGGCCATTCCGGCCGCCTCGGCGTCGACTTCCCCAACGACCGCGACGTCGACGTGCTTGCCCCGTGGCTCGAGGCGCTGTCGCTGGTCGTGCTGCGGTTCCCGAAGTTCTCCGACGGCCGCGCCTACTCGCAGGCGCGCCGGCTGCGCCGCGGCCTCGGCTTCACCGGCGAGCTGCGCGCCGCCGGCGACGTCCTGCCCGACCAGCTCGCCTTCATGCGCGGCTGCGGCTTCGACGTGTTCGAGATCGACGGCCGCTTCGACATCAACCTGTGGCAGCGCGCCGCCACCGCGATGTCGCTCACCTACCAGCACCACTACCTGCCCGACCGCGGGTTCGCCCCGCGCGAGGTCTGGCTCGCCCGGCGGCGCGCGGCGGCGGCAACCGGCAACGCGGCGGCGACAGCCGGCGACGCGGCGGCGACGCATCCGGCGACGGCGGCAACAGACATTCCGAGGAGAAGGGTCCGCGCATGATTTCCTACGACATCATCCTGCGACGCTACGGCCATCTCGACGGCGCCGAGCTCCTCAAGCCGTTGATTCACGAGGTGTTTCCGGACCGCCTGGCGCTGGTGTCGTCGTTCGGCACCGAGTCGGCGGTCCTCCTGCACATGGTCTCCAGGATCCGGCCGGACCTGCCCGTCATCTTCCTCGATACGGGAAAACTGTTCGGCGAAACACAGGCTTACCGGCGCGCGCTCGTCTCCCGTCTCGGCCTTACCGATGTCCGCGCGGTGACGCCGTTGCCCGATGCGGTGGACACCCTCGATCCGAAGGGCGACCTGTGGCTGCGCGACAACGATGCCTGCTGCGCGCTGCGCAAGGTGGAGCCGCTGGAGCGGGCGCTGCGCGGCTTCCAGGCCTGGATCACCGGCCGCAAGCGATTCCACGGCGGCGAGCGGACGGGCCTGACGACGATGGAATCCGTCGACTGGCGGCTGAAGGTAAATCCCCTTGCCCGCTGGACTTTCGAGGACGTGCAGGCGTATTTCGAGGCCCACGGCCTGCCGCGGCATCCCTTGGTGGACCAGGGCTACCTGTCGGTCGGCTGCATGCCCTGCACCGCCCCCACCGATCCCGCCTCGGGCGTCCGCAGCGGCCGCTGGGCCAACGCCGGCGGCCGCCGCAAGACCGAGTGCGGCATCCATCTCCGCCCCGACGGCCGCACGGTCCGCACCATCCGGGTGGTGTAACCCCGGGGCTCGGGCCGGGATTGCCGCCGGAAACACGCGGATTGTTCAGCAAGGGCTTGCGGTTGGAGGCGGTTGCCCCCTTATGATAAGCCTGTGCACGCGCAGAAGGCCGCGCATCGTCCCGATGCATCGGCCCCGTAGCTCAGCTGGATAGAGCATCTGCCTTCTAAGCAGAGGGTCGCAGGTTCGAGTCCTGCCGGGGTCGCCATTCCCGAAAATGCCCGACACGGAGACACGGGTGACACCCGCGTCGAACCGGCCGCCGATGGTCCAGGCAGCCTCACGTCATTGCGGCGGCCGGCCCGGTCGCGGCCGGTAGCGCGGCAGCGACCAGTGCCAGCGCAGGGCACCGAGCCGGATGATCAGGGCGATGACGAACCCGGCGATGAGGCTGCCGCTCCGCTCGACGCCGATCCCGGCCAGCACCACGAACAGCGTCGCGCCCACCAGTGCGGCGGTGACATAGATCTCCTGGCGCAGGATCGCCGGGCTTTCGCCACCGAGGATGTCGCGGATGATGCCGCCGAACGTGGCGGTGATCACGCCCATGGTCACGGCGACGATCGGGTCGACGTGCGCATCGAGCGCGGTTTCGGCGCCGGTGACGGCGAAGATCGCAAGCCCCACCGCGTCGAAGCGGAGCAGCAGCGCATAGCGGGAATGCGGGATGTGGGCGAGAAAGAACGCGGCTCCGGACACGGCAACGCATGTGATCAGGTAGCGCGAATCGACCATCCAGAACACCGGCAGGTGCCCCAGCAGCGTGTCGCGGATCGTGCCGCCGCCGATCCCGGTCACCGTGCCCAGCAGGATGAAGCCGATGAGGTCCATCTGCTTGCGCGAGGCGACAAGCGCGCCGGTCGTTGCGAAAACGGCGACACCGAACCAGTCGAGCCAGAATGTGACGACGTCGATCATGTGTCTGCCCCGATGGACCGTGGCGGCAGGTCCCGGACGGAGCGGCGTCCGGCGAATCCCCCATCACGCCGTCATCAGGATGGACGACAATCGGCGGCAACAGTCAAACGGGTATCGGAGGGGGCGTGCGAACTGCCGGTCGTGCTGGGCCACAGGGCCCGTCGTCTCCTCGCAAGCGACGAGCATCCGGTCACTCGCCCGGCGCGCCGGTACGCACCGCCCCTTGGGGCGCGACATCCTTGTCCGCGGGGCGGAACGGATCCGGCGCGTGGTGCGTCGCGACCGCGAGCAGGAATTCGTCGGCGTCGATCCGGAACCGCTGGACGAGCCGACTGGCCGGATCGTCAGCAGCAATCTCCCGGGCGAGCCCGACACCGCGGCACTTGGCGACCGCCTCGCGGATCGTCCACAGGCGGAGGAACTCGAGCTGCCGGTCCCCGCCATGCCGCGCCAGCAGCCTCTGCCGTTCGCGCTCGTTCAGGAGCGCCCACGGAATCGGGCCGGATCGCACCGCCTCGATGTCGACGCCGATCGCCCTGCGATGTGCGATCGCAATTGCTATGGCATCGGCGGAATAGGCGAGACTCACGTCGTGATCGCGGCATCCTTCCGACCACAGCAGGGGCTTGCCCGCATCCGTGGTGGCGAACTGCCACGCGGCCGGGTGGCACGTTCGGCCAGTCGATTCCGACAGCAGGTGCCGGAGCAACCCGTGGCCGACGACATAAGCTTCAGCCCGAGCGCGGTTCGAGACTTGCGACAACCGCCGCCGCTCCACATCGCCGAGGACCGCGGCCAGACGATACAAATAAAGCCTTGCCGCAAACACGCTTGCGACCCAGCCTCCCACCTGCCCTGCGGGCTCGAGCACCAGCCGGCGGCATCCTGCGCGCGACGCGACGTGCCGCCAGTCAGTCATGCAGCGGTTGTGCAGGGTTCCCGCGCCATACGGTTCCTTCGGGAACCACCTCACCCTTCATCAGGAAGGAATCGGCTTCCACGCAGGCGCCGTCACCGATGACGGTGCCGTAATGAACGAACGCATTGCAGCCGATGGTGACCCTGTCGCCCAGCCGTATCCGGTCGCACTTGAACGTCCCGTCCTCCTGCGAATGCCCCTGCAGGATGCTGGTCCGGTTGAGCGTGCAATAGTGGCCGATCTCGACGAGCGAACGCTCGGGAATGGTGCAGCCGTCGTCGAACAGCATCCGGCCGACGTGCACACCGAGCCAGCGCCACATCCAGCCCTTCAGCGGCGTTCCGTCGAACATTGCGATGAACACCGATGCGTTGTGCTTCCAGTAGCGCTCGTGCCGCCAGTAGTATTCGTCGTACATCGAGCAGAACCGCGGCTGCAGCCGCTCGAACGACAGGGATGCGCGCTCGACGAACATGAACCAGGCGGCGGCCGCGGCCGGCAGTGTCACGGCGAAGCCGGGAATGATGAGATACTCGACGTACCGGAACCAGGTCAGCGCGGCGCCGATCGCAACGAGCATGAAATAGGCGAAGAGCCAGCGCGTGGTCACGAACAGCAGGATCCCGGCCGCATTGGAGATGGCCTTGCGGCGGAGCCGCCACTCGAACTCCGGCCCCGACTTCAGGTGATCGAACTGACGGTCCCTCAGCACCGTGCGCGGTATCTCGAAACAGGGCGATCCAAGCAGCCCGAGGTCATGACGAGGCTCGCCGTCCAGCGGCACCGCGACCTTGGTCGCCAGCAGCACGTTCTCGCCGGTGGCGCTCCCGGCAGGATAGAAGATGTTGTTGCCGAGATAATTCCTCGGTCCGATCGTCACCTTCGACACCCGGAACGCCGTGTTCGAGAACCGGGCATTGATCATCGAAAGGCCGTCGGAGACGATGGTGCCGGTCCCGATCTCGCAGAGATGGGGAAAGTCATGCTTCTGCTCGAGACCGAAGTTGGCCCCGGTCTGCACCAGGTCGGGCATCCGGTAGCCGACGAGCCTGAGGAAATGGACGATGTATGCGCTGTCGCCGAACACATGGTTCAGGGCGCGCGAATTGCTCCCCGCCGAGACGATCTGGTAGATGATGTAGCGCAGGCCGAACAGCCGATAGACCCGGTCTTCCCGTATCAGCCGGCCGAGGGTTCGCGGCAGGATGTAAATCACCACCAGGTTGAGTACGAGGAACGCGAGGTAGATCACCGCAGCGAACAACAGCAGGTCGAGGTGCAGGCCGGGCGGCCCGATGTGGAAGTCCTCGTACCCGTTGGCATAGATGTTGTTCTCGAAGAACAGCCACGTGACGATGAACTCGGCGAGCAGGATCGTGAGCGGCAGGCTTGCCCCGAACAGGGCGGCCAGCTGGAACGCGGTATAGCCGATCTTCCGCGCAATGCTCGGCGGCACGGCCGGCATGCCGAGGTAGTCGACCGACGTCTCCTGCGCCGGCGACCCCTGATACCGCTTCCCATCGGGAACCGTCTGTCCCTCGTACAGGGTCGACGAGTGACCCAGCTGGGCGCCGTCTCCGACGACCGTGCCGATGTCGAGCACGGTCGCCTCGCCAACGAAGGCGCCGCTGCCGACGGTCACGGAACCGATTTCGATGATCCCGCCCGAGGCCCTGTACCCCATGAGCAGGGAATCCTTGCGCACGACGCTGTTGTCGCCGATCGAGACGAGATCGGTGCACAGCGGTATGTGGCTGGTAAAGATCACGGCGTTGCGGCCGATCCTTGCCCCCATGATCCTCAGGTACAGGTTGAACAGCGGGGATCCGGCAAACAGCATCATCGGGCTCGAGCCGATCAACACCCGCACGATCCAGAACCTGAAGTAGCCCGGGCTCCAGATGGCTATCGTCCCCCGCCGCCAGCGGCCGATCAGCACCCACTTGAGCAGCACGGGCAGGATTGTGGCGAGCAGGAACAGGCCGCCGCCGAACAGAGTGGCGCGCGTGTACGCCTCGACCGGCCCGTCCGCGAAATGCACCCACACGAAGCCGTCGACGACGGTGACCCCGACGACAAAGGTCCCCACCAGGTAGAAGGCGAGCTGGGCAAGACCGGTGGCAACGAATGCCGGATAACCCGCCTGCCTAGCCGCGGCGGCCACCTTCGGCCGCGGCAAGTCCGCGGACCGCGTCTCCAGGACGGCAGCAAGCCTTCGTACCGTCGGGAAGGCGTAGATTTCCCGCATCGAAACGTCGGCGAACCCGGTGTCCCGCAAGGCCGCACAGAATCGGGCCATCGTCAGCGAGTTGGAGCCGAGGTCGTCGAAAAAGTGATCCTCGACCGAAACGTGTTCGGTTCCGATGAGGCCGGAGAGCGTCTGTGCAAGCGCGTTTTCGACCGAGGACTCCGGTTGCACATAGGGCCGTGACCCGCCGCGTCTCCTCAACCCCGTCGGGGCCGGCAGGCTCTTGCGATCCACCTTGTCGCTCGGGAGCATCGGCAGCGCGTCGAGCCGTTCGAAGAAGCTCGGCATCATGAACGCCGGCAGCATGGATGCGAGCCGATCGGCGAGGGATTCGGACCCGACCTCCTGCCCGCCTGCCACGGTGTAGTACGCCACCAGCTCGAGCACCCCCGGAGCGCACTCCCACGTGCCGACCACCGCCGCGGCCACGCCGGGCACCTTCATCAGCACCGACTCGATTTCGGAGAGTTCGATGCGGTATCCGCGGATCTTGACCTGGGTGTCCAGGCGGCCGAGGTATTCGACTTCCTCGTCGTCGGTGATCCTCCCCCGGTCGCCTGTCCGGTACAGCCGACCCGACGGGTTGTTCGGAAGCCCCAGGAAGTCCTCGACGAAGGCCTTGCCCGTCAGGTCGGGCCGGTTGATGTATCCCTCGGCCAATCCCGGCCCGGCAATGGCGATCTCGCCCGCAACGCCCTGCGGCAACGCCATCCTGCCGGTTTCATCGAGGATCAGGACACGGTACGTCGGCAGGGGCTTGCCGATCGTGACCGGACGCTCCGGATCGAGCCTCGTCCAGGTCGCGGTGACGGTGGCTTCGGTAGGCCCGTAGACGTTGAGGAACGTACGCCCCGGCCGATGCCAGCGCTCCACCAGCTGGCGCGGGCACGCTTCACCAGAGACGAGCAGGAACCGAAGGCCCGGAAGGTCTTCCTCGATGGTGGCAAGAAGCGTCGGAACGCAGCAGAGCGCGGTTATTCCGTTCGCTTCGATGAACCGGGCGAGGTCGCGCCCGAGCAACGGCGCGCCGGGCGGCCGCGGCACGAGCGTCGCGCCGGAATGGAGCGGCACCCATATCTCCTCGACCGAGAAGTCGAAGGCGATGGTCATGCCCTGGTAGACGCGATCGGATGGCTGAAAGCCGTAGGCGTCGGCAGCAACCTTCACGAAGTTGCAGATGCTGGAATGGTTTACGGCGACGCCCTTGGGCCGGCCCGTCGAGCCGGACGTGTAGACGATGTAGCACAACGCATCGTCTGCCCTGCCCGGCTGGGGCTCGAGTCGCGCCGGGCTCTCGGCGTCGATCCGGTCGCGCGCGTGCCCGACGTCGATCACGACGCAGGGCACGTCCGCGAGGCACCCGATCAGCTCCGGGGCCACCAGAATGGCGACAATCCCGGCATCCTCGACGATGAAGCGGATCCGGTCGGCGGGAAACTCCGCGTCGAGAGGAACGAAGACCGCGCCCCGCCTAGAGACCGCCAACATGGCGGCGTAGGCGAGCCATGACCGCTCGAACAGCAGCCCGACCCTGTCACCGGAGCCGATGCCCTGTCGGGCGAGGAACCGCGCCGCCCGGTTTGCCCACGCATCGAGCTCGGCATACGTGACCTGACCGCCCTGCCACGCGACCGCCGGATGCCGGTCGCCGGTGACGCGAGCAAGATCGCGGGCGCGACCCTCGAACAGGTCGTGGAAGCGCTCGCCCGGTTCCCACCGGATCGCCCCTTCGTCGCCCAGCACACACGCAGGCACGGGAAATATCGAGATGTTTCCGGATCCGGTGAACTCGGGGCGCGCCGCTTGCGACACGTCGAGGCCGACTTCCAGCGCCCTTGCGTCCTGCTGCTGCATGTCTGTTCCCTGGCGGGCTGAACGGTGCCGATCACGGCAGCCGATGGCGGCCGCGTCCGTTGCGTTGTTTCCGCGGTGATCGAGGAGGTGCGACCCGCCTCGCCGGCGGCCGGGCCTCCTCCCGTTCAAAGAGAGGCGAAGCGCCGTTCGGGGAGTACGGAAACCGTTGCTGCCTCGAGGATGTCCAGGCCACGATGCAGGTGATGCCCTTCGATCACCAGCGGAGCCAGAACCTTCACGACCTGGCCACTGGAGCCGGAGGTCTCCAGGATGAGACCGCGCCTGAAGCATTCCTGGCAGATCCGGGAGGCAAGCTCGCCGGAACCGACGTCAATGCCCTGCATCATGCCGCGCCCCTTCCGCCTTGCTCCCGGGACGTGACGGGCGATGACCGACAGGCGTTCCGACAGCACGACAGATCTCCGGGCAACGTCTGCCTGGAACCGGCCGTCCGACCAGTACTTCTCGATTGCGACGCGGGCGGTCACGAAGGCATGGGTATTACCCCGGAACGTTCCGTTGTGCTCGCCTGGCCCCCAGCGATCGTGTTGCGGCCGTATCAGCACCACCGACATCGGCAGTCCGAAGCCAGACAGCGATTTTGAGAGCGTGATGATGTCGGGCATCACCCCCATGCCCTCGAAGCTGAAGAAGGTGCCGGTCCGTCCGCAGCCGGCCTGAATGTCGTCGACGATCAGCAGGCACTCGTTGCGCCGAGCGATCTCGGCGATCCGCCGGATCCAGTGCGGCGACGCGACGTTCAGGCCACCTTCGCCCTGGACCGTTTCGAGCAGGATGGCCGCCGGGGCGTCGATGCCGCTGGAACGATCGGACAGCATCCTGTCGAGGACCTCGGCGGTATCGATGCCGTCACCGAGATACCCGTCGTAGAAGGCGCGGAAGATCCCGCCGAGAGGCACACCGGCAGCCGCGCGATTGTACCTGTTGCCGGTCGCCGCCAGTGCCCCGATCGTGACGCCATGATAGCCGTTGGTGAACGCGATGACGTTCGTCCGTCCGGTGACCTTGCGGGCGAGCTTGAGCGCCGCCTCCACGGCGTTGGCGCCAGTCGGCCCGGCAAACTGCAGCCGGTGGTCCATGGCGCGCGGTTCCAGGATGCGATTCCTGAAGCTCTCGATGAAGTCGCGCTTGGTCGTGGTGTAGAGGTCCAGCCCGTGCGCCAGCCCGCCGCGGGCCAGATGCTGCACCAGAGCTTCCCTCATGTCGGGGTCGTTATGACCGTAATTCAGGGATGAACAGCCGGACAGGAAGTCGAGCAACTCGTCACCGTCTTCCGTCCTGATGAAGCAGCCATCGGCCGTGTCGAATACGCGGTCGAAATGGCGGCAGTAGCTGCGCACCCCCGATTCCCGGGCTTCGAATATGTCCGTACCGGGACTGGCGAATGACTCGTCGGGTCGTGCTTCTGCCGTGTTGTCCTCGACAACCACCAGGCCTGACGGCGCTGCCGCCGGTTCCGGAATGGCGATCTGCTCGAGGTTGAATTCGCGTTCGTGCCGGCTCGGTTCGGCGGCCATGATACCCTCCCAGCTCCGCTTCCGATAATTGCACCCGATCGGAAATTGCAACCAATCCGGTGTTTCGCCCAAACATAGTTCAGAAATTGCCGCATTTCAGCCACCATCCCTATCCAATCCTGAGTAAACTATACTTGGATACGGTAGTAGCCACCGAACCAGGAACTGAAATAGGTTCAAATCGTTTGTCTCGCCTTTTTTATCTTGGCATGAACGACTCTGCGCGCGTGAAATAAATTAACCTGAAATGGATCATTACGATTGATTAGCCAAATTCTATTGGGTTCGGCTGTCTGCCGGGCCCGGGCGAGCTGGCGGCAGCGCCCGCGAAGCATCCATCCACGGAGCAACAGGCCCCGCTGCGACGTCAGCCGACCGCCGCCGCAGACGACGGACTGACGGCGGCGTCCCCTATCCAGCCTGTTCGACAGGATCGCCCATGGCCACGAGCGCGATCTCGCCCGGCCAGACGGCGGACAGGCGTCCGGCTGCAGTCCACGCGCGCAGCCCGCTGCGGCAACACAGGACCGCGCGTTGTCCCGGCGCCGGCCGAGGCCCGGTCGGTCCGAAGGCATCCACCGGCAGCCGCAGGGCATCGGGGCGGACGAGCGGTGCCTCATCCTCCGCCCGGAGATCGACCACGAAGTCGTCGTCCACGATGGCATCGGGCGCAATGAAGGCTGGACGATGGACCGGTTCGACCGCTGCCGAGAAGTCGAAACCGCCGAAGCGATGCAGGCGCGCATCGTAACTGATCAGGCGGCCGATCGGAGACGGTGTCATCCGTGCAAGGATCGCCAGACTCATCTGCGCCTGAAGGCTGCCGACGACACCGAGCACCGGTCCCAGCACTCCGTCCTCGGCGCAGCTTCCAAGCCGCGGCGGCAGTTCGGGGAAGACCGCACGCAACGACGGACCGCCGCCGCAGAAGCCGCCGACATAGCCATCGGTGCCGATCACCGACGCGCTGATGAAGGTCCTGCCCGTATCATGGCAGAGGTCCGACAGGATGTAGCTCAAGGCGAAGCTGTCGCCGCAGTCGAGGATTACCTCGGCGCCATCGGCCAGTGCCGCGGCGTTGCCGGGGTCGACGCGCGCCCGTACCGCCTCGACCGTGCAATCCGGGTTCAACGCGGCGAGGGTGTCGGCGGCCGCGTCGACCTTGGCGCGACCGAGGTCGCTTTCACGGAACAGCGTCTGGCGATGCAGGTTGCCTTGTTCGACCAGGTCGGGATCGACGAGGCGGATGAAACCCACGCCGGCGCCGACCAGATACTGCAACACCGGCGCCGCAAGCCCGCCCGCACCAGCGACCAGGATGCGGGCAACGCGCAGCCGCTCCTGCCCCTCCGGACCGAAGACCGGCACCGCGATCTGGCGTGCATAGCGGCTCATCGTGTCGCCTCCAGCCATTGGCGGATCCGTGCCTCGGGATCCGGGTCGAGCGTGATATCGGTGACGACCGAGACGATGTCGGCCCCGGCGGCGAACGCCTCCGGCGCGCGCTCGACGCTCAGGCCGCCGATGGCGACGAGCGGGATGGCGCCGATGCGTCGCTTCCACTCGCGGACCCGCCCGAGGCCCTGGCGGTGCCATCGCATCTTCTTGAGGATCGTCGGCCAGACCGGGCCGAGCGCGACGTAATCGGGCGCAACCGCAAGCGCGCGCTCGAGCTCCGCCTCGTCATGGGTCGACACGCCGAGCCGGATCCCGGCGCGGCGGATCGCGGCGACGTCGGCATCGTCCAGATCCTCCTGACCCAGATGGACCCACTCGCACCCGAGGTCGATCGCATGCTGCCAGTAGTCGTTGACGACGAGGACCGCGCCCGCCGCCCGGCACAGATCGCGCGAGCGGGCGAGCGCCTCGCGCAGCTCGGCCTCGCCGGCGTCCTTGATCCGCATCTGCACCAGCCTTACCCCGAGCGGCAGCGCACGCTCCAGCCACGACGGACCGTCGAAGATCGGGTAGAAGCGGTCGAGCCTCATGCCAGCATCCCTATTCCGAGGACCGGCGTGGACGGCTCCGCCATGTCGCGCGCAGGCATCGGATCGGCCTCGAATGCGAGCCGGCCGGCCTCGACCGCCCGCGCAAACCCCTCGGCCATGGCCGGCGGGTCGCCCGCCTTCGCCACCGCGGTGTTCAGAAGCACCGCGTCGAATCCGAGCTCCATGGCGTGCGCCGCGTGACTGGGCAGGCCAAGCCCGGCGTCGATCACCATCGGCACGTCGGGGAACTGGGCCCTGAGGGTCCTGAGGCCGTAGAGGTTGTTCAGGCCGCGGCCGGTACCGATCGGTGCCCCCCACGGCATCAGCGCCTCGCACCCGGCATCGAGGAGACGCGCGGCAAGCACCCCGTCCTCGGTGGTGTAGGGAAACACCTTGAAGCCCTCGGCAGAGAGGATCCGCGCCGCTTCCACCAGCCCGAACGGATCCGGCTGCAGGGTATCGGTGTGGCCGATCACCTCGAGCTTGATCCAGTCGGTGCCGAACACCTCGCGCGCCATGCGGGCGGTGGTCACCGCCTCGCGCGCGGTGTGGCAGCCCGCGGTGTTGGGCAGGATGCGGACGCCGAGTGTCCGGATGATCTCGCGGAACGCGTTGCCGGCCGCGCCCCCGGCCGCCTCGCGCCGCAGCGACACCGTGGCAACGCGTGCGCCCGAGCGGCGGAACGCCTCCACGAGAGTGGCCGGCGACGGATATTGCGCCGTGCCCAGCATCAGCCGGGAGCCGATCCGGGTCCCGTAGAACTCCGGCATCTCAGCCTCCCTGCCGCGGCGCGAGGATCTCGAGCCGGTCGCCGTCGGACAGGCGACATCCGGCGCGCGCGGCGATCGGCACGAAGCTCTCATTGACGGCCGTTGCCACCGTGGCGGCGCCATAGCCAAGCTCGACGAGCGCCTCTTCAAGGGTCGAGGCCGCGATCTCGCGCGGCTCACCGTTGACCGTGATCTTCATCCATCACCTCCGGACGTTTGCCCTCCAGCACCAGGTCCCCCGCCATCCGCGCGAGCGCCGGCGACAACAGGAAACCGTGGCGGAACAGGCCATTGACAAGGATCGTGAGCCGCGCCTTCGGATGCGCGGCAGGTTATCGGGAAACGCGGGCCGGGCATCGGCACCCAGCTCCAGCACCTCCGCCTCGCCGAATGCGGGATCGAGCGCGTAGGCCGCGCCCAGCAACTCCAGCACCGAGCGCACCGTCGCCGGGCCGCGATGCGCCGTCTCGATCTGGGTCGCTCCCAGCATGAAACGGCCATCACCACGCGGCACCACGTATAACGGATGGCGGGGATGCAGCAGCCGTACCGGCCGCGCCAGCGTCACATCGGGCGCCCGCACCACCGCCATCTCGCCACGCACGCCGCGCAGGTCGGGCAGTGTGTCGGCGGCGGCAAGACCGCGGCAGTCAATCGTGATGTCGGCAGCGATGTCGCCGGCGCCGCGGACGGTCTCGACTTCCACCCCGCGCGCCGACAATCCCCGGCGCAGCGCGGCGAGCGCGGCGCGCGGGTCGAGATGCGCCTCGTCGGGATAGTAGAGAGCCCGCGCGAACCGGCCCGCGAGCGACGGCTCAAGCGCGGCGATGGCGGCCGCATCGAGCGTCTGGTGGCGCATCGTCCGGCGCCCGAAGCGATCGACCTCCGACCGGTCGCGGCCGAGCGCCACCACCAGCGTGCCGGCCCGCGTCACCGGCGCGCCTGCCCGCTGCCACCAGGCGGCGGCCTCCCGGCCCAGCCGCATCACCGCCGGCTCGGCCGTCTCGCCCTCGCAGAACGGGGCCAGCATGCCGCCCGCCCACCACGAACAGCAGTGCGGGCCCGGCGGCCCTTCCCGGTCGAACACCCGGACGGACGCGCCGCGCCGGACGAGCTCGGTGGCGACGGCAAGGCCCATGACGCCGGCGCCGAGGATCGCGATGCCGGGGCTGCCATCCGTCATGACGGCAGCCCCCGCGGATGCCGCGCCGCGCCATGCGCGGGACCGGCCCCGCGTGCGCCGGTCAGCAGCGTCTGATTCCCCGGATCATCCGTCAGCGGAGCGACCGGCGTGGCGAACAATACCGGTTCCAGCGCGGCCGGCACCCGTCGGCGCGCGGCATTCCGTACGGCAAAACCCCATGCCGTACCAATGCCTGCTTCTGTTGCTGTGCCGGTCCGGATGCCGCCATCGCCGCCCGGATACGGGCCCGCGATCGCGAGCAGCCTCGCCATTCCTGCCATTTCGGACTCCCGTGCGGGTATGCCGACGGGAGGATGGAGGATGTGCTTGAGGCAGGCTCCGTTCCCTACGCCGGCATTACCCGGATCAGGTGCGGTGGGTTGGCGTGACGCCTCTCAGCCCGTGTCGGGCACCCCAACGGACAACCATCTGCTTATCGCAGCACCCCTGGGGAGGCAAGGCCGGCAGCCTGCGCGGCATCGTCGCGGACAGGCCGTCAGAATCGCCGGAGGCGGCCTCGCAGACGTGTTCAGAGGCCGGGGTAGACCGTGCGCGGCAGCCACATGCTGATCGCCGGGACGTACGTGATGACCACCAGAGCCACGATGGCGATGGCGATGTACGGCAACACCCCGCGCACCGCCTGTTCGTAGGTCACGTCGCCGAGGCTGCTCGCCACGAACAGGTTGAGCCCGAATGGCGGCGTGAACATGCCGATGGCCCCGTTCACCGTCAGCACGACGCCAAGATGAATCGGGTCGATGCCGATCTTCATGCCGACCTGGTAGAGGAGCGGGCCGAGGATGACCATGATCGACGCGGCATCGAGGAACATGCCGACGATCAGCACCGTGACGTTGATCAGCAGGAACAGATGGATCGGTTCCTGGCTTAGCGACAGGATCACGTCGGCAATGGCGAGCGCGAGGCCCTGCGAGGTCAGATACCAGGCGAGCACGCCCGCCGAGGCGAGGATGATCATGACCTGCGCGGTCGTCGTTGCCGCCATGGACAGCGCCTCGATCCATTCCGACAGCGTCTTCTCGCGATAGACGAGCGTCGACACCGCCAGCGAATAGACCACGGAGACCGCGGCCGCCTCGGTCGGCGTGAACACGCCGCCATAAATGCCGCCGAGGATGAGGACCGGAACGCCAAGTCCCCACGACGCCTCCTTCAGCCCCTCCCACACCTCGCTCAGCGTGGCCGGGTTGCGCTTCGGCACGTCGTGCCGCCAGGCGTAATAGTAGCAGTAGGCCATGAAGGCGAGGCCGTAGACGATCCCGGCGCCGATGCCGGCGATGAACAACGCGCCGACCGAGACGCCCGTCACCGCGGCATAGACGATCATCACGATGCTCGGGGGAATGATGATCCCGAGCGACCCGGACGCGACGATGAGGCCGATCGAGAACGGCCGCCGGTATCCGCCGTCGACCATCGCCGGATAGAGGATGCTGCCGATCGCCACCACCGTCGCCGGACTGGAGCCCGAAATGGCGCCGAAGAACATGCTGGCGGTCACCGCGGTGATGCCGAGGCCGCCGGTCACCCACCCCACCAGCAGGTCGGCGAACCGGACGATGCGCCGCGACATGCCGCCGACCGCCATCAGCAC
>Ga0079224_100004712_pt1 | contig 17759 bp, 13 predicted proteins | sample Stecom2015_FD_80414 | JGI IMG/M metagenome (GOLD analysis project Ga0079224, IMG submission 80414) | Agricultural soil microbial communities from Utah to study Nitrogen management - Steer compost 2015 | ecosystem: Environmental > Terrestrial > Soil > Agricultural land | place: USA: Utah...
GGCGTCCCACGAGGCGGCCTTCTCCCATTCGGCCTCGGTCGGCAGGCGCCGCCCCGCCCAACGGGCGTAGGCCTCGGCCTCGTACCAGCAGACGTGCACGACCGGCTCGGCCCCCGGCACCGGTTCGACGCGCCCGAAGCGGCGCCGTATCCACCCGCCGTCCGCCCGCCCCCAGAACAGCGGCGCCTCGAGCCCGGCGCTCGTCCGGTGCTCCCAGCCCTCGCGGCTCCACCAGCGGGGCTCGGCATAGCCGCCGTCGGCGATGAACCGCTGGAAGTCCGCGCAGGTGACCGGCGTGGTGTCGATCCAGAACGCGGGCACGTCCACCAGGTGCTCGGGGCGCTCGTTGTCGAGCGTCCAGTCCTCCAACACCCAGCCGTCCAGCCCCGCACCCATCGGGAACGGCCCGCCCTCGACCAGGACCTCCCGCGGGAGCCCCTCGGCGTCGGCGGGCTCGGGAACGGACGAGAACAGCACGGCGGGGCCCTCGCGGAGCTGGTGCGTCGCGAGCATCGTCTCGTCGTGCTGGTGCTCGTGCTGGGCGATCATGTTGAAGATGAAGGCCCCGCGCAGCAGCACCTCGTCGGTCAGCTCCACCGTCGCGAGGACGGCGATGCTCTCGGCCCTGACGTCGGCGATGTACTCGCGGGCCTCGGCCGGAGGCAGGAGCGGCAGCTCGGGGCGCTCGGCCCGCGGATGCTCGAACGCGCTGTAGAGCCCGTCGAGATCGGGCCGCAGCCCCGGCCTGCCTCCCGCGCGGCGGACCAGCCAGATCTCTTCGTGGTTGCCTATATGCGCGAGATCCCATATGAGCGGTGACATCAACGGCGAGTACTGGGTCATCAGCTCGCCGTCGTCGAGCACGTCGGTCAAGGCCAGCGTGCGGCGCCTCGCGGCCTCGAGCGAGCCGAGCACCCGGGCCCTGACCGCCGCGCCCGCGTCGACGGTGGCCCCCCGTCGCGTCATGAGCGGGCTTCCCCGCCGCTGAGCGACACCGCGTCGAGCAGGTCGTCCGCCGGGCAGCGGCCGCGCTCGACGTGGCGCGACGCGAAGCCGCGCAGCGCCGCCCGCACCGCATCGGGCGCACCGGCGCGGTCGAGCGCGGCCGCGCCTGCGGCGAAGCACGCGCGGGCGGCCTCGCCTATGTCCCGGTCGGCCAGGCCGTCCCTGGTGGCCCGCTGCCACACCTCCCAGACCGACCGGGCGTCGCCGCCGGTCAGCGGCTCGGTGGCCTCCCACGCCTCGGCCGAGGCCCGCGGGTCGTCGAACAGGGCCCAGCAGAGCGCGAGCGGCACCACCCAGTCGCCGCCCGGCTGGGCGTCGATCATGCGCAGTTCGAGCCAGCCGCGCGGGCGCACCGGCGGGAACAGCGTCCCCAGGTGGTACCGCAGGTCGTCCATCGTCGGCGAGCGCTCGTCGTGTTCGCCGCGCAGCCAGCCGCGGAACGTCAGGTCGCGCGGGGGGTTCCAGTCCGCGGGGTCCTCGCGTCTGAGGCACAGCAGGCCCGCGTCGAGCGCGTAGCGCGTCCACGTCTCCCGCGGGTCCTCGTCGTCGGCGGTGGCGGGCCAGGTGCGGCCCGGGTCGAGGCGCCACCACAGCGCCTGCCGCGTCGACTTCAACCCGGTGGGCCGCCCCCGCAGCAGCGGCGAGTTGGCGAACGCGGCGGTCAGGACCGGCCCGAGGCGGTGCGCCAGCGCCCAGCGCCGCCGGTGGCCGAGCACGCCGTCCGCCTCGCCCGCGTCGAGGTTGACCTGCACGGACGCGGTGCCGCACATCAGCGGGTACGCGGCCTCGTTGTCGTCGTAGTAGGCCGTCATCGCCCGGTACCGCCGGTCGTCGACGATGAGTCGCGGGGCGCGGCTCGCGTCGAGGCCGCCGCCCTCGATCACGAGGCCGTGCGAGGCGAGTTCGCCCCGCACGGCGGCCAGGTCGGAGGTGACGTCGGCGATGCATTCGGCCAGGCTGTCGGCCGGGCTGGAGCTGATCTCGACCTGGCCGCCCGGCTCCCTGGTGACGTGGCCGCCTCCCGGCAGCGGCCCGGCCTCCTCCATCGGGAGGACGACCGACCGCGACAGCTCGCGGGTGATCGGCGAGCGGGCGTCTTCGGCGAATCGCAGGAGCCATTCGAGCTCCACGCCGATCCGGCGCGGAGCGCCCTCGATGAAGCAGTGTTCGCTCACGTAGGCCTCGGCTTCGGCCTCTGTCAGCGCGGTGTTCATGGCATCACCTCTGAGCGCGCACCTGTGAGCACTCGTCAGTTCCACGCTACGCCCGCTCGGGGCCCGGCACGGCCGGTTCGGCGAGCTCGGAGCGAAGCGGGCGAGGCCGCTCGCGGTGCGGCGGGCCGGTCCCGCGAGCCGGCGAGGAACGGCCCGGCCGGGTTCAGACCTCCACGCGGGCCGGTGCCGACGCGCTCTCCCGCCGCTGCCGGGGCACCGCCGCGGGCTTCGCGGCCTTGCGGGACGGCCCCACCAGGACCGCGACCCAGACCAGGGCCAGCGCCAGGTACACCGCCGCGGTCGCCTGCCAGGCCAGGCCGAAGCCGCCCAGCAGCGTCCGCGCGTTCAACGCCACCACCAGCATCCCGATCGTGGAGCCGAGCTTGGCGGCGGGAATCCTGCGGGTCAGCCACGCCGCTATCGGAGCGGCGATCACGCCGCCCACGGCCATGCCGACCACCAGCGGCCACAGCACCGTCAGGCTGGAGGGCAGCGCCCACCAGAAGCCGAGCACGGCCGCCCCCGAGGCCGCCACCTGCGCCGTCGAGACCGAGCCGACGATCTGGTGCGGGGCCAGCCGGGAGGTGGAGAGCATGATCGGCATCGTCACCGGGCCCCAGCCGCCCCCGCCCACGGCCGCGAGGAACCCGCCGACCAGCCCGGTGGGCACGGCGAGGAGGCCGCTTGAGGGGCCGACCCCGGCGGACCCGCCCTTGACGAAGCGCCACACGATGGCGGCGCCCAGCAAGATGAGGAGGGAGCTGGTGACCGGCGTGGCCGCGTCCAGCTGCGTCAGCGAGGCCAGCGCCCACGCCCCGGCGAAACCGCCGAGCGCGCCGGGCACGCCGAGCTTGAACGCGGTGGGCCAGTGGACGTTGCGGAACCGGTGGTGCGCGATGGCGCTGACCGTGCCGGTGGCGACGGTGGCGACGTTGACCGAGGCCGAGGCCACTGCCGGGGCGATCCCCAGGCCCAGGAGGAACGTCATGGTGATCGTGCCGAAGCCCATGCCGAGGCTGCCGTCGACCAGTTGGGCGGCGAAGCCTGCCGCGCCGGAGATGATGGCGGTGGTCAGCACTGGGGGGCTCCCTCGGGTCTCCTCGGTCCCGTCAATAGTCCACTTATCTAGTAGGACTTGTCAACTATCGTCCACTGGGCGAGACGCCGACCCGCGCCGCCGCGAGGCGTGAACCACGCGATCAGGGGCCGAGTGAGCACCCCATGACCCGAGTCATAGCGTGACACTGTAGTCCCAATGCAGAGGAGCATTTGATGGGTAAGAAAGTCACGGTCGTAGGCGCCGGTTTCTACGGCTCCACCACGGCGCAGCGTCTCGCCGAGTACGACGTCTTCGACGAGGTCGTCCTCACCGACATCGTCGAGGGCAAGCCCGAGGGCTTGGCGCTCGACATGAACCAGTCCCGCTCCATCGAGGGCTTCGAGACCAAGATCGTCGGGGCCACCACCGACAACGAGGGCGGCGGCTACGAGGCGACCGCGAACTCCGACATCATCATCATCACCGCGGGACTGCCCCGCAAGCCCGGCATGAGCCGCATGGACCTGCTCGAGGTCAACGCGAAGATCGTCCGCGGCGTCACCGAGAACCTCGTCGCGAAGTCCCCCGAGGCCGTCATCATCGTCGTCTCGAACCCGCTCGACGAGATGACCGCGCTCGCCCAGCTCGCGTCCGGCTTCCCGAAACACCGCGTCCTCGGCCAGGCCGGAATGCTCGACACCGCGCGCTTCACCAACTTCGTCGCCGAAGAGCTCGGCGTCAAGGTCGGCTCGGTCAAGACCCTCACGCTCGGATCCCACGGCGACACCATGGTGCCCGTGCCCAGCCAGTCCTCCGTGGACGGCAAGCCGCTCACCGACCTGCTCCCGTCCGAGAAGATCGACGAGCTGGTCACCAAGACCCGCAACGGCGGCGCCGAGGTCGTCGCGCTGCTCAAGACCGGCTCGGCCTACTACGCCCCCTCCGCCGCCGCCGCCCGCATGGCCAAGGCCGTCGCCACCGACTCCGGTGATGTCATGCCCGTGTGCGCCTGGGTCGAGGGCGAATACGGCATCAGCGGCGTCTACCTCGGCGTCAACGCCAAGATCGGCGCCGAGGGCGTCAAGGAGGTCGTCGAGACCCCGCTCACCGACGCCGAGCTGGCCAACCTCAAGGAGGCCGCCGAGGCCGTCCGGGCCAAGCAGGCCGACGTCGCCGACCTCTGATCCACCGCATTCGAGCGGGCGGCGCGGAACGGCCGCGCCGATCGTCTTCCGCGCCGCCGCCCGATATCGGATCAGCCGCCATGCCCGAACTCGCTAGGCTTACGGCCGTGACCGCCGTAGCTCGACCGCGCACCCGGGCCGCTTCGGGTGCGTGGACGCCGTTCATGGTCAGGCGCCCGCGCTCGTGGGGGCTCGACCTCGCCGTGGCGGCGGCGTTCATCGTGCTCTCGGCGCTGCTGGTGTGGCCCTCGGCCGTGGTGGAACTCGACGTCCACCTCCGCGACCTCTCCGACGCCAACCGGCCCCAGTGGGCCGAGCGCATCGCGGTCAACACGAACAAGCTCGGCCAGGGCGGCCTGCTCGGCGGCCTCGCGCTCGGCGTCAGCGCGATCCTCGCCCACCGGCTGCGCACCGTCCGCCCCATGATCGCCTTCCTGGCCGTCTACGGCATGACCGGCTCGGTCCTGGTCGTCAAGTACGTGCTCACCCGCGTCTACCCGCACTGGCCCGACCCGGCCACGCCCCCCTACGCCGACGCCGAGCAGTCCACACTGTTCACCGTGCTGGAGCCGGCGGGCGCCTACCCCTCGGGGCACGTGCTCAACACGATCGTCTGGTACGGCTTCCTCGTCTTCCTCCTGGGCTCGCACCTCAAGACCTGGCAGCGCCGCCTGGTGCTCCTCGCCCCGCCGGTGATCGTGACGTTCTCGACCACGTACCTGGGCTATCACTGGCTGACCGACGCCGCAGGCGGCTTCCTCATCGGCGTGGTCATCATCCGCCTCGTCTACCGCATCCGATGGGACACAGTCGAATTGCCGACATGGCTCGAACCTGAGAAGCGTTACCTGTAGCCGGTACCTTTAGGGCATGCCCGTTCAGCCGCCGCAGGATCGGCCGCCCCCGGCGCTCGGACGCCACCTCGGACTGCCCTCGGCGATCGTCATCGGACTCGCCTCCATGCTCGGCGCCGGCGTCTTCGCCGTCTGGGGCCCGGCCGCCGAAGCCGCCGGCTCCGGCCGCGCGCTCCTGGCCGCCCTCGGCCTCGCCGGACTCATCGCCTACTGCAACGCCGACTCCTCGGCGCGTCTGGCCGCCCGTCACCCGCAGGCCGGCGGGGCCTACGTCTACGGCACCGCGCGCCTCCACCCGGCCGCCGGATTCGCCGCGGGCTGGGGGTTCCTCGTCGGCAAGACCGCCTCGGCCGCCGCCATGGCCCTGACCCTCGGCAACTACCTGCTGCCCGAATCGCCCCGGTCGCTCGCCGTGGCCGCGGTCGTGGCGCTGTGCGGGGTGAACCTCCTGGGCGTCAAGAAGACCGCCCTCGCCGCCGCGGTCTTCGTGAGCCTCACCGTGGGCGTCCTCGCCGTCGTCGTCGTCACCGGGCTCACCGGCCCCGTGGCCGCCCAGGGCCTCGAGGGCCCCGAGGGCTGGGGCGTGCTCACCGCCGCCGGGCTCCTCTTCTTCGCCTTCGCCGGATACGCCCGCATCGCCACGCTCGGCGAAGAGGTCGAGCGCCCCGAGCGGACGATCCCCAGGGCGATCCCCATCGCGCTGGGGATCGTCTTCGCCCTGTACGCGCTCGTCGCGGTCACCGCCCTGCACGTCCTCGGCAGCGGGACCCTCGCCGCCTCCCGGCGGCCCCTGGCCGACCTCGTCGCCGCGGGCGCCCCCGCCCTCGAACCGCTGGTCGCCATCGGCGCGGGCGTCGCCGCCGCCGGGGTCCTGCTGAGCCTCCTGGCCGGGATCGGGCGCACCGCGCTCGCCATGGCCCGCGATCGGCGGCTCCCCGGCGTCATGGCCGCCGTCTCCGAGCGGTTCGGCGTGCCGTGGGCCGCCGAGCTCACCGCGACCGTCGCGGTCCTGGTCGTCGTGGCGACCTTCGACCTGGCCGGGGCGATCGGCTTCTCCGGTTTCTGCGTCCTGATCTACTACGCGATCGCCAACGCCGCCGCGACCACTCTCGACCGGAGCGCCCCCGTGCCGTGGATCGGCCTGGCCGGTTGCCTGCTCGTGGCGGCGAGCCTCCCGGTCTCGGCCGTTCTCGGCGGCCTGGCCGTGTTCGCGGCGGGCGCGGTCTGGTACCTGCTGGGAGAGCGCGCGCGGCGCCGTTGACGGGCCGCGCGGCTCAGCGGGCGCGCTTGCGGTGGTCGCGGGCGGCGCGGAGCCGCCGGACGACCGCGGGCTGCTCCGCGGCAGCCTCCGGATGGTCGATCAGGCGAGCCAGGTGCTGGTAGTACTGCTCGGGCGTCAACCCCAGCTCGTCGGCGATCGCCTGCGTCTTGGCCCCCGAGGCACGCCACCAGCGGGACTCGAAGGCCAGGATTCGCTGCTCGAGACCGGTGAGCCTCGGGCGCCCGGACGGGCCGCCGCCCGGTTCGACGGCGGCGCGGACGGCGCCGGCGGCCGTCCTGGGCCCGCGCGGCGCGGGCTCCTCGCCCGCCGGGCGAGCCGCGAAACCGGCATGAACGGTGGGAGGCATGGCGCTCCTCCTAACTGAGCGGGTCTCCTCATTCGATCCAATCGACGAGATCCGCGACCGAGTCCTTCACGTGGTTCGGCCGGAAGGGGTACTTCTCGACTTCGTCCATGCTGCCAGTGACCCCCGACAACACCAGGACCGTCTCCAGGCCCGCCTCCAGGCCCGAGAGCACGTCGGTGTCCATCCGGTCGCCGATCATGACCGTGGACTCGGAGTGCGCGTCGATGCGGCGCAGCGCGTTGCGCATCATCAGCGGGTTCGGCTTGCCCACGAAGTACGGCTCGGCGCCGGTGGCCTCGGAGATCATGGCCGCGACCGAGCCCGCCGCGGGCAGCACGCCCTCCAGGGACGGGCCGGTCGCGTCGGGGTTGGTGCAGATGAACCGCGCCCCGGACTTGATCAGCCGCACCGCCGTGGTGATCGCGCCGAAGTCGTAGCGGCGGGTCTCGCCGAGCACCACGTAGTCGGGGCGGTAGTCGGTGAGCACGTAGTCGATCTCGTGCAGCGCCGTGGTCAGGCCCGACTCGCCGATGACGTAGGCCGAGCCCGCCGGGCGCTGGGAGTGCAGGAAGTCCGCGGTGGCCATAGCCGAGGTGTAGATGGACTCCACCGGCACCGTCAGCCCCGAGTTCTTCAGCCGCGCGTGCAGGTCCCGCGCGGTGTAGATCGAGTTGTTGGTGAGCACGAGGAACCGCTTCCCCGCCGCCTGCAGCTTCTCGATGAGCTTGTTGGCCCCGGGGACGGGGACCCCTTCGTGGACGAGCACGCCGTCCATGTCCGAGAGCCAGGAATCGAACGGTCCAGGTGTATTCATGGTCAACATCTTGCCATCGCGCGTTCGAATCGGCGAGCCGCGGACGTAAAGTGGGCCCGTGGAAACGGCAATGACCGCCGTGCTCGTCATCGCCTCGGGAGCGATGGCGGGCGTGTTCGGCTACTGGACGATCAGGACTGGGAGGAATCGATGACCGGTGAGGTGCCCGAGGAGGTCGCCTCGACCGCCGAGCGGGTCGGGTCCTACCCCTATGAGGAGACCGCCGATCTGCGGGTCGGCCCCAGCCTGCACGACGACCTGCTGCCGCTGCTGCCCCTGGTCGGGCACTGGAGGGGCCGCGGGCAGGGCGGCTATCCCGGCAGCGAGGACTTCATGTACGCCCAGGAGATCCGCTTCACGCACGACGGGCGGCCGTTCCTGCGCTACGAGGCGCGCTCGTGGGTCGTCGACGAGGAGGGCGAGCCGGTGCGCCCGGCGGCCCAGGAGACCGGCTGGTGGCGCGTCATCGGCGGCGAGGACCCGAAGAAGCCCGAAGTGGAGGTGCTGCTGGCGCACCCGACCGGCATCCTCGACCTGTACTACGGCCGCGCCGACGGCACGAGGATCGAGCTGGCCACGGACGCGGTGGTCCGCAGCCCCCAGGCGAAGGAGGTCACGGCCGCCAAGCGTCTCTACGGGATCGTGGAGGGCGCCTTGATGTACGCCGTGGAGATGGCCGCCGAGGGCCACCCCCTCACCCCGCACCTCTCGGCCCGCCTGGACCGCGTCGAAGGCTGAACCCGGAGGCGCCGGGCGGGCCTCGCCCCGGGCGGCCGCTCCCCTGAGACGATGAGCCGGGACAGGTGCGTCTCGGCCTCGTGGACGTTCGTTGCACAGGTCATGGTCCGGCATTGACAGACGGGACTCGGCTGAGCCTTAAAAATCACCGGGCCAGAGGTCGTCCTCGGCCTCGGCCGCCGCGGCCTTCGCGGGCTCGACCGCCACCGGCGGCTCGCCGTCGTCGGCCTTGAGGACCACATCCAGGACCCGGACGGCCCCGGCCTTGTCCAGCGGCTCGTTGCCGTTGCCGCACTTCGGGCTCTGGATGCAGCTCGGGCAGCCCGAGCCGCAGCCGCACGAGTCGATCGCCTCCCGCGTGGCCCCCAGCCAGTCCGCCCACCTGCGGAACGCCTGCTCGGCGAAGCCCGCCCCGCCCGGGTGGCCGTCGTAGACGAAGACCGTCGGCAGCTCCGTGTCCGGATGCGCCGCCGTCGACAGGCCCCCGATGTCCCACCGGTCGCACGTGGCGATCAGCGGCAGCAGCCCGATCGAGGCGTGCTCGGCCGCGTGCAGCGCCCCCGGCAGATCCGGCACCCCGGCCAGCGCCTCGGGCTCGACCGTCCACCACACCGCCGCCGTCCGCAGCGTCTGCGGGGGCAGGTCCAGCGCCTGGGTGTCGATGACCTCCCCGGTGGGGACGCGCCGCCGCTGGTAGGAGATGACGTTCGTGGTCACCTCCACCTCTCCGAGGCACATCGTCACCGCGCCCATGTCGTGCCGCTCGCGCGTGCCCAGGATCTCCAGGTGCGTGATCTCCTGCGCGCTGGTCGTCCACGGCGGCTTCGCCTCGTGCACCAGCGCCAGCCCGTCCTCGAGGTCCAGCTCGTCCACCAGGTACGACTCGCCCTGGTGCAGGTACAGGGCCCCGCGGTGCACGAGCCGGTGGGAGGCGGCCGCGTCCACGGTGCCGATGAGCCGCCCCGTGGCCGTCTCCGCGATGTCCACGCCCATCGGGCCCGAGCCCCGCAGCGACACCTCCGGACGCTCCGAGCCCACCCAGTAGTAGCGCCCGCCCGGCCGGCGGCGCAGGAGCCCGCGCTCGCACAGGTCCTCGGCCACCTCGCGGCTGCCGGGGATCGACGCCAGGTCCGCCTCGCGCAGCGGCAGCTCCTCGGCGGCCAGGCACAGGTGACCGGCCAGCACGTACGGGTTCGACGGGTCGCACACGCTCGCCTCGACGGGCCGTTCGAAGATCGCCTCGGGGTGGTGCACCAGGTACGTGTCGAGCGGGTCGTCCTTGGCGAGCATGATCGCCAACGCCTCGGTCCCGCCGCGCCCGGCCCGCCCCACCTGCTGCCAGAACGAGGCCAGGCGCCCCGGGTAGCCGCACAGGATCACCGCGTCGAGCCCGGTGACGTCGATGCCGAGCTCCAGGGCGTTCGTGGTGGCGACGCCCAGCAGGCGCCCCTCGCGCAGCTCGGCCTCGAGCGCCCGGCGATGCTCGCGCAGGTATCCGGCCCGGTAGGCGGCGATGCGCTCGGCCGCCGGGGCGGCGCCGAGCCGCGACTTCGCCTCCGCGGCGACGATCTCGGCCCCGCGCCGCGAGGGCACGAACGCGAGGGTGCGGACGCCTCGCCGGGTGAGCCGGGCCAGCATCCGCGCGGTCTCCGAGAGCGTGGAGGTCCGCTGCGGCTCGCCCTCGATCAGGTGCGTCTCGGGCTCCCACAGGGCGATGGTCGCGCCCGGCGAAGGGGAGGAGTCGACGGTGACCTGCTCGGCGGGCCGGCCGGTCAGCCGCGACAGCGCCGCGGCCGGGTCGGCGGCCGTGGCGGAGGCGGCGACGACCGTCGGCGCGGCCCCGTAGTGCTCGGCCAGGCGCAGCAGGCGCCGCAGGGTGAGCGCGACGTGCGCCCCGAACACGCCCCGGTAGATGTGGCACTCGTCCACCACGACGTACTCGAGGTGCTTCAGCAGCGAGCGCCAGGCCCGGTGTCGCGGCAGCATCGAGTGGTGGACGAGGTCGGGGTTGGAGAACACCAGGTTCGCGAACCGCTGCGCCCACTGGCGGTGCTCGTAAGGGGTGTCGCCGTCGACGATCGCCGGGACGAGGCCCTCGACGCCGAACTCGCCGACCGCGCGCGCCTGGTCGGCGGCCAGCGCCTTCGTCGGGGCGAGGTAGAGCGTGCGGCCCTCGCCGCCGAGGGCGGCCCCGGTCAGGACCGGCAGCAGGTACGCGAGGCTCTTGCCCGAGGCGGTGCCGGTGGCGACGACGACGTCGCGGCCCGCGTGCGCGTGGCCCGCGGCCTCGACCTGGTGCGGCCAGGGCCGCGGGACGCCGGCCTCGGCCAGCGCCCGGCGCACTTCCCGGGGCACCCACTCGGGCCAGTCGACGTGCGCGGCGCGGCGCGGCGGGAGGCGCCTGAGGTGGCGGAGCCCCTCGTGCTCCGCACTGAGCGCGCTGATGAGCAGGTCCGATGACACGGGGTCAATGATGCCGCAGCGCCACGACACCCGGCGTCCGCCGCCGAGTCGGGGAGCGCCCCGCCTCGGCGCGGCGGAGGGGCGTTCGGGCGGGCTCCCGTTCGAGCCGTTCGGGCGTCTCCGGCAAGCGGCGCAGCGGAAGCCGCAGGCGGCGCCGGGCCTTCTCGTCGCCGAGCGTGGCGACGGGAGCACTTCCGCTCAGTGCTCCCGGCACGACTCTCCGCGTGAAGCAGTACGCTATGCCATAGGACACAACGAGGCCTTGGGAGAGAGCGTGAGGGGATCATCCGGTGACGGGACGTCCGGACCCGAGCTGGGACTGAGCCTGTCCACGGTCGGCGAGTACGCGGTCATCGCCGTGAGCGGGGAGATCGACATGTACACCGCTCCGAAGCTGCGCGAGGCCGTGAGGCAGCTCTCCGCGGAGGGGAGCATGCTCGTGGCGATCGATCTGACGCCCACCGAGTTCTGCGATTCGACGGGCTTGGGCGTGCTCATCGGGGCGCGCCGCCGCCTCGCCGACGCCGGCGGCGCACTGGTGGTGGTCTGCTCCAACCCCCGCATCCGCAAGCTCCTCGACCTGACCGGACTGGACAAGGTGCTCGATGTCCAGGAAGCGGTGCCCAGCGAGTGAACGCCAAGTACGACCACCGCGCGGAACCGGCGACGGTGCGGTTCGCGTTCACGCCCGCCGCCGCCTATGTCCGCGCCGCCCGTCTCGTGGCGGCGGACGTCGCCTCGCACGCCGGGGTCACGACCGGGCTGCTCGACGAGGTGCGCCAGGCGGTCGGCGAGGCATGCACACGAGCGATCCTCAGGCACCGTGAGGCCAAGATCGATGATCTTGTGCGCATAGAATTTTCGATTGGTGATCGTTTCGTTGCGAAAATCACCGATAACGCGCGTGATATGCGCGCACAGCCGACGGCGCCCCCCGCCCCCGCCGCTCCGCACGGCGATGCGCGCCCGAACGATCACGACACGCGCGAAGAGGAGTCCCTCTCCGAGGAGATCACCCTCATCGTCCTCGACAGCCTGGTCGAAGACCTGGTCGTGACCGGTCCGGACGGCGAGAAGGGCACCACCGTCTCCATGAGCTGGCCCCTGCCCGGCGGCGCCTCGCCCGCGGAACACTGAGCTCTTCGCCACCATGTGAACGGTCAGTGACCGACCCCACTCGCAAAGACCGCACATCGTTACACTCCGCTCGTCATGTCAGACGCGCCGCCGCGCGCACGCACGTCTTCAGCGCGGGGGACGCCCCTCGCACGCCGCTCCGCGCGAGCGGCCCTCGCTGAATCCGCACGCGCGCGCCGCGCGCAGCCAGTCTCTGGAGGAACAACATGCATACGTTGCTCGCCAACGGCGACGAGAGCGTAGGCCAACTCACCGGCTCCAATGTGAGCCTCGTGGTCGTGGCCGCCGTGCTCGCGCTGGTCGCGCTGGGAAGCGCCGCCGCACTGGTCAAGAGCATCCTCGGCGCGGCCACCGGCACCGACAAGATGCGCGAGATCGCCGGTGCCGTCCAGGAAGGGGCCTCGGCCTACCTGCGCCGCCAGTTCCGCACGCTCGGCATCTTCGTGGTCGCCGCCGTGGTGCTGCTGTTCCTGCTGCCGGTCGGCGACGCCGGGAACGACGTCCGCATCGGGCGCAGCCTCTTCTTCGTGGTCGGAGCCGGGTTCAGCGCCTTCATCGGCTGGGCCGGCATGAGCCTCGCCACCCGCGCGAACCTCCGCGTCGCCGCGGCCGCCCGCGAGGGCAAGCCGGTGGGCGCGATGCACCTGGCCTTCCGCACCGGCGGCGTGGTCGGGTTCCTCACCATCGGCCTGGGCCTGCTCGGCGCCGCCATCGTGGTCCTGGTCTACAAGTCCGACGCCCCGATCGTGCTCGAGGGCTTCGGCTTCGGCGCCGCCCTCCTGGCCATGTTCATGCGCGTCGGCGGCGGCATCTTCACCAAGGCCGCCGACGTCGGCGCCGACCTCGTCGGCAAGGTCGAGCAGGGCATCCCCGAGGACGACCCCCGCAACGCCGCCACCATCGCCGACAACGTGGGCGACAACGTGGGCGACTGCGCCGGCATGGCCGCCGACCTCTTCGAGTCCTACGCCGTGGTCCTGGTCGCCAGCCTCATCCTGGGCCGCGCGGCCTTCGGCGAGACCGGCCTGGTCCTGCCGCTGCTGGTGGCCTCCGTCGGCATCGTCTGCGCCCTCATCGGCGTCGTCATCACCCGCATGCGCGCCTCCGACGCCTCCGGGCTCACCGCCATCAACCGGGCCTTCTACATCTCCGCGGTCATCTCCGCGGTGCTGACTGCCGTCGCGGTCATGGTCTACGTCACGGCCGACTGGTCCGAACTGGGCACCGGCATCGACGCGGCGGACGTCCCGGTCGGCCCGCAGGCGCTGGCCATCATCGCCGTCGTCATCGGCATCGCGCTGGCCGCGGCCATCATGACGCTCACCGGCTACTTCACCGACACCCGCTACAAGCCCACCAAGACGGTCTCGGCCTCCACCCGCACCGGCGCGGCCACCAACATCCTCTCGGGCTTCTCGCTCGGCCTGGAGTCCGCCGTGTACTCGGCGCTGCTCATCGCCGGAGCCGTCCTCGGCGCCTACCTGCTCGGCGGCGGCGACATGCTCGTGAGCCTGTTCGCGGTGGCCCTGGCCGGCTGCGGCCTGCTCACCACCGTCGGCGTCATCGTCGCGATGGACACCTTCGGGCCCATCAGCGACAACGCCCAGGGCATCGCGGAGATGAGCGGCGACGTCGACGGCGCGGCCGCCCAGACGCTCAACGACCTCGACGCGGTCGGCAACACCACCAAGGCCATCACCAAGGGCATCGCGATCGCCACGGCCGTCCTGGCCGCGACCGCGCTGTTCGGCTCCTACACCAAGGCCGTGGAGAGCGAAGGACTCGTCGGCGAGGCGCTGATCAGCGCGCTGAGCATCGCCGACCCGGCCAACATCGTGGGCTTCATCATCGGCGCCAGCGTCGTGTTCCTGTTCTCCGGCCTGGCCATCAACGCCGTGGCCCGCTCCGCCGCCGCGGTGGTGACCGAGGTCCGCGACCAGTTCGCGCGCTTCCCTGGCATCATGACCGGCGAGCAGCGGCCCGAGTACGGACGCGTGGTCGACATCTGCACCCGCGACGCCCAGCGCGAGCTGGCCACGCCGGGCCTGCTCGCCGTGCTCGCCCCGGTCGCCGTCGGCTTCGGCCTCGGCGTCGGCCCCCTCGCCGCCTACCTGGCCGGCGCGATCGCCTGCGGCGTGCTCATGGCGATCCTGCTGGCGAACTCGGGCAGCGCCTGGGACAACGCCAAGAAGGACGTCGAGGACGGCAACCACGGCGGCAAGGGCTCCGAGGCCCACGCCGCGGCGGTCATCGGCGACACGGTCGGCGACCCGTTCAAGGACACCGCGGGCCCGGCCATCAACCCGCTGCTCAAGGTCATGAACCTGGTCAGCCTCATCATCGCCCCGGCCGTCGTCGTCGCCACGGTCGGCGACGACGCCAACGGCGTGATGCGCTGGACGATCGCCGCCGGCTCGGTCGTGATCCTCGTGGTCGCCATCCTGGTCAGCAAGCGGCGCTCCGCGATCGTGGAGGCGGACGGGGACCGCGTCGAGGACGAGCTCGAACCCGCGAAGGTCGGTTAGTCCCGGGCCCGGTCCGGCCCCTGCCGGACCGGGCCTCTGGCCGCCCCGCGCAGGCCGGTTCGCCCCGGCCCGATCCGAGGAATCCGCGAGTCGCAGATTCGGATGGGGCCGGGGCACGCCCATACTCAGGGGACGGAGCCGCCAAGCGTGAGCTAACGTAACGAATCGAGTGCGATCTTCGAGTCCCTCGAAACCGATCCCCGAGCGAAATGGTGGGAGCAGTGACCGAACTCAAGCGCCTGGTCATCGTCGAGTCCCCGGCGAAGGCCAAGACGATCTCCTCCTACCTCGGTTCGGGCTACATCGTCGACTCCTCGCTCGGGCACATCCGCGACCTGCCCCGCAGCGCCAAGGAGATCCCGAAGCAGTACAAGGACAAGGCGTGGTCGCGCCTCGGCGTCGACGTCGAGAACGACTTCACCCCGCTCTACATCGTCAACCCGGACCGGCAGGCCCACGTCAGGAAGCTCAAGGGCTACCTCGCCGAGGTCGACGAGCTCTTCCTCGCCACCGACGAGGACCGCGAGGGCGAGGCCATCGCCTGGCACCTGCTGGAGACGCTCAAGCCGAAGATCCCGGTCAAGCGCATGGTCTTCCACGAGATCACCCCGCAGGCCATCGCCGAGGCCGCCGCCAATCCCCGCGAGCTCAACCAGGACCTGGTGGACGCCCAGGAGGCCCGCCGCATCCTCGACCGCCTCTACGGCTACGAGGTCAGCCCGGTGCTGTGGAAGAAGGTCATGCCGCGGCTCTCGGCCGGGCGCGTCCAGTCCGTCGCCACCAGGGTCGTCGTCGAGCGCGAGCGGGCCCGCATGGCCTTCCGCACCGCCGACTACTGGGACGTCACCGCCCGCCTGGCCACCGAGGACGACCAGGTCTTCAAGGCCGTGCTCGTCGCCGTCGACGGCGACCGGGTCGCCGGAGGCAAGGACTTCGACGCCGCCACCGGCAAGGTGAAGGGCAACGTCGTCCACCTCGACGAGGCGGGCGCGCGCGGCCTGGCCGAGCGGCTCTCGGGCCGCGAGTTCACGGTGCTGAAGGTCGAGAAGAAGCCGTACCGCCGCCGCCCGTACGCGCCGTTCATCACCTCGACGCTCCAGCAGGAGGCCGGGCGGAAGCTGCGGCTCTCGAGCGCGCAGGTCATGCGCGTGGCCCAGCGTCTCTATGAGAACGGCCACATCACCTACATGCGGACCGACTCGACGAACCTGTCGAACACCGCCGTGGACGCCGCCCGCGCCCAGGCCGCGGAGCTCTACGGCGCCCAGTACGTGCCCGCCGAGCCCAGGCGCTACGCCCGCAAGGTCAAGAACGCCCAGGAGGCCCACGAGGCCATCCGCCCGGCCGGGAACCGCTTCAAGACCCCGAACCAGCTCAAGGGCCAGCTCACCGCCGAGGAGCACCGGCTCTACGACCTGATCTGGCGGCGCACCCTCGCCTGCCAGATGGTCGACGCCACCGGCAACTCGACCTCGGTGCGCGCCCGAGCCACCACGGAGGCGGGCGAGGAGGCCGACTTCGGCGCCTCCGGCAAGACCATCACCAACCCGGGCTTCCTGCTCGCCTACGTCGAGTCCATCGAGGAGGGCGACGCGGACGACGCCGAGAAGCGCCTGCCCGAGCTCGCCGAGCGCCAGCGCCTGAGCGAGCGGGGCCTGGAGGCCGCCGGGCACACCACGCAGCCGCCCGCCCGCTACACCGAGGCCAGCCTCGTCAAGGCCCTCGAGGAGCGAGGCATCGGCCGCCCCTCCACGTACGCCTCGATCATGCAGACCATCCAGGACCGCGGCTATGTGTTCAAGCGCGGCCAGGCGCTCATCCCCTCGTTCCTGGCCTTCGCCGTCATCGGCCTGATGGAGCGGCACTTCCCGCGCCTGGTGGACTACGACTTCACCGCCGGGATGGAGAACGAGCTCGACGAGGTCGCCGCCGGCGACGAGCAGCGCATCGAGTTCCTGCGCAAGTTCTACTTCGGCGGGGACGACCGGGAGGGCACCGTGGCCGCCTCGGGGGGGCTGCGCCACATGGTCGAGGAGGAGCTGGGCAAGATCGACGCCCGCGGCGTCAACTCGATCCCGCTGTTCGAGGACGAGTCGGGACGCAGGGTCGTCGTCCGGGTCGGGCGCTACGGTCCCTACCTGGAGCGGACCTCGCCCGAGCAGGCCGAGGCCGGGGAGAACGGCGAGCGCACCTCGATCCCCGAGTCGCTGGCGCCCGACGAGCTGACCCGGGAGAAGGTTGAGGAGCTGTACGAGCTCGGCTCCGGCGAGGGCGAGCTGGGCGAGCACCCCGAGACCGGGGAGCCGGTGTACGCCAAGAACGGCCGCTACGGGCCCTACGTCACCTCGGGGGAGAAGTCCTCGTCGCTGCTGTCGGGGCAGAAGCTCTCGGAGCTCACCCTCGAGGACGCGGTCAAGCTGCTCACGCTGCCGCGGCTGGTCGGCAGGGACGCCGAGGGGGAGGAGATCCGCACCGGCCTGGGCCCGCACGGCCCCTACGTCAAGAAGAAGCGCGACTTCCGGTCCCTGGAGTCCGAGGACCAGCTGTTCACGCTGACGCTCGAGGAGGCCGAGAAGCTGCTGGCCCAGCCGAAGACGCGGGGGCGGCAGCGCGCGCAGACGCTGCTCAAGGAGCTCGGCGCCGACCCGGTGACGGGCAAGGAGGTCACGCTCAAGGACGGGCGCTTCGGCCCGTACGTCACCGACGGGGAGACGAACGCCTCGATCCGCAAGACCGACACGGTCGAGGCCATGACGATCGACCGGGCCGCCGAGCTGCTCGCCGAGCGGCGCGAGAAGGTCGCCGCGGGCGGCGGGCCCGCGAAGAAGGCGGCGAAGCGGACCGCGGCCAAGAAGACCGCGGCGAAGAAGAGCACGGCCAAGAAGAGCACGGCCAAGAAGGCAGTGAAGAAGGTCACCAAGAAGACGGCGAAGAAGACCGCCGCCAAGAAGGCCGCGAAGAAAGCTCCCAAGCAGGACGGATAAGACCGGAGCGCGCCCGGCGGCCCTTGCTTCCCCATGACTGTGTCGCAGGTTACACCGGGCTTTCCGCAGTCGTGCAACCATTTCGCGTCTTTCACGCGTATCAAGGGTCTGGGTAAGCTTTTCCCGCCTGTGGGCGTCCTGACCGAGTCTCCCCCGCGTTCAAGGATCGTGCAC
>Ga0079224_100004713_pt1 | contig 17756 bp, 13 predicted proteins | sample Stecom2015_FD_80414 | JGI IMG/M metagenome (GOLD analysis project Ga0079224, IMG submission 80414) | Agricultural soil microbial communities from Utah to study Nitrogen management - Steer compost 2015 | ecosystem: Environmental > Terrestrial > Soil > Agricultural land | place: USA: Utah...
CAGGACTCCGGGGCGCACATGCACCTTCACTGGATCCGCGAGAACCCGGCCTACTGGGACGCCCCGAAAGCCGCACTGTTCGGCCCATGCGTCCCGTTCGACCTGCCCCAGGCGCCGGGTTGCCCCTTGCCCGGCGATTGGTGGTGCGTGCGCGACGAAGATGCGGTGCTGGCCTACGCCGCGCTGGACGTCACCTGGGGTGACGCGGAGATCGTGATCGCCGTGCATCCCGGCGTACGCGGTCGCGGGATCGGGAGCTACGTCATCGACCAACTCGAGGTCGAGGCGCGCACCCGCGGCATCCATTATCTGTGCAGTCGCATCCCCGCGGATCACCCCGAGGCAGGCGAGCTGGCGCAATGGCTCCGCGCCCGCCGGTTCAGCGCGAGCGAAGGTCGAACATGGGTGCGTGCCGTCGTTCCGCGCCATGCGATCGAGCGCGGCACGGCTCCGGCGGTGCGTGGTCACGCCCGCGGCGCTCGTGGTATGTCGCCTCGGTGATTCGGGATCCGGAACGGGAAATCGTCATCACCGGCGCAGGCCTCTGTTGCAACCTGGGCGACGAGCTCGAAGACGCACTCGCCGCGTTGCGCGAGGGTCGACGCGGCCATTTCGAAATCCAGCCCGAGGCCACCGAACTGCAGTGTCGTTGTCAGGTCCTCGCCCCCTATCGCGGAGACGTCGGCGACGGCGCGCTCGACATCAAGAAGGCGCTCGGCCGTTTCATGGGTCGAGCGTCGCGCATGGCCTATCGCGCGGCCGTTCGCGCGCTCGACCACGCCGGGCTCACGCGCAAGGACCTCGGCGTCATCGTCGGTTCGGGCACGGGCGACGTCGCGGCCCACCTCGAGCTGCGGAGCAAGCTCGAACGCACGGGCGACGCCAAACGCATGCTGCCCACGTACATCCCGCGGCTGATGTCGTCGACCGTGTCGGCGAACCTCGTCAACGTGCTGCAGACGACGGGGCCCTCGTTCAGCGTGGCCGCGGCGTGTGCCGGTGGGGCGTACAACATCGTGATGGCGGCGGAGCTCATCGAACGCGGCCACATCGATGCCGCGATCGCGGGTGGCGTCGAAGTCTATGACCCCCATTTCTACGTCGGGTTCGACGCGATGCGAGCCTACAACGGGGAGGACAACCACCGCCCGGACGAAGCCTCACGGCCCTACGCCGCCGATCGAGCGGGGTTCATCTTCGGCGAAGGGGCTGGGATCGTCGTGCTCGAGACACGGCGCCACGCCGAGGCGCGCGGTGCCGAGATTCTGGCGGTGCTCCGAGGCTACGGCATGAGCTCCGACGGCGACGGAGAGATGGTCGCACCGTCGCGCGACGGCGCGTTGCGAGCCATGCAGAACGCGATGCGCCACGCCGCGATCGAGCCGGACGCGATCGACTACGTGAACACGCACGGCACCTCCACGCCGCTGGGAGACGCGGCCGAGGTGGAAGCGCTCCGCGCCTTGTTCGACGGGCGGCACGTGCTCTACTCCTCGACCAAGGGCTACACGGGCCACACGATCTCCGCCGCGGGCACGTTGGAAGCGATCTTCGTCGCGATGATGATGCGCGAAGGGTTCGTCGCGCCGTCGATCAACGCGGAGCCGCTGGACCCGGTGTTCGCGGACTATCCGCCCGTGCGGGAGGGGCTGCGACGCGCCCCGGCGCGCTGCCTCTCCAACTCGTTCGGGTTCGGAGGAACGAACGTCTCGCTCGTGCTCGAGCGTCCCTGAGGCCCGGCAGCTTTCCCCGTCGTTCGCCTTGACGGGCGGCGAATTCGGAGATACTGAACATGTGATCATGTTCAGTGAGCCTTCGGATCCGATCCCTGGCGCCGTCCGGCAGCTCATCGGCCTCTTCGAAGAAGAGCTGGCCGACGTGGAGTTCCCCGGCGTGGGCCTCCACAGCCTTCAGCAGCACGTCGAGGCCGTGCAGAGCCAGGCGGCGGCCCTGCAGACCCTCGAGGCCCAGCTCACCCAGGCGCGCCACACGTTGGACGAGCGCCGTCGGGAGCTGTCGCGGCATGCCGAGCAGGCCGTCGCCTATGCGCGCGTGTTCTCTTCCACCCGGCCGGAGCTCGCCCAGCGCCTCGCCTCGGTGGAGCTGGCCAAGCCCGTCGTCGCGCCCCCCAAGCCGCGCGGCCGCCCTCGTTCTCGGCCGCCCACGGCCATGGAGGAGGCCGCCTCGAAGCTCCCGCTGGTCGCCGAGGAGGTCGCCGCCGAGGCTCCAGCACCCGCTCCGGCGCGCAGCAGTCCACGCTCGAACCTCAAAGTCGCCAAGTCCTGAGGCTGGCCGCACGGGCACTCGGCCGGCCAGAGGCCGCTTCCCGGAGCGCCAGGCACCGGGGCTCACTCGAGCAGGCGCTTCGGGACTCGGCCGGCGTAGGACGGTCGCTTGCGGGAGCCCGCCGCCGCGGAGGTCAGCGGAACCAGCTCGAGAAGGGGCGTCGCCGCCGCTTCGGCTTCTCTTTGCGGGCGTGGGCGTAGCCCGGAGGCGTCCAGGCGGGGGCTTCCGGGAACTGGAGGCGCATCGTGGCCGCGAGCTCCTTGCGTCGGGCTTCCAAGCCTTCGCAGGGCGCGTTGCCGCCGACGGCCGAGGGGGTGGGCACGTTCTCGAGCGAGGCGACGTACTCCGGGCGAGGCTCGTCGGCCATGGCGGTCAGCGTTTCGGCGAACACGTGGCAGGGATTGGTCTGGGTGCCGGCCTGCCAGAGATCGAGGATCGTCTGCAACGGCAGGTCGACCGGGTCGTCGGGTTTGGGCGAGCGCTCGCGCAAGAGGCGATGCCGCAACGGATAGTCCAACGCCCCTTCCTTGCGGTTGAGGAGCTCGATGACGAGCGGTTCAGCGGTGGCCGCGTCGGCGGCGAGCAGCAACTCGATCTCCTCGAGCGTCACCTCCGGACGACGGATGAGCGCGCTGAGCTGCGCGTAGACGGTGCGATCCTCCACGAGCTCCGGATCGATCGTCAGCGCGCGGCGATAAGCTTCCAGCATCTCGCCGCGGCGATCCGGGAGCTTCGCCAGCGCATCGCCACGCAGCCAATGGATCGACGCGGCGGTAGGATAGGCGGCGAGCAGCTCGTCGGCTTCGTGCAACGCCGCCTCGGTCTTGCCGGCGAGGACGAGGTCGCGCAGGCCGTCGACCCGCGACGGCGGCACCGTGAGGATCGGGAGCGCGTCGGCGAGGGCCTTGAGCGCGTCGCCAGCGGGGAGCGCCGCCGCGGCCTCGTCGGCGACCGCCGGATCGCGCTGCGACCAGCCCCACGACAGCGCGGTGAATCCGACGAGGACCGCCACACCGGCGGCGACCGGCATCCACCTCCGAGCGCCGCGCTGCCGCAGGCTCGCCCAGGGCACCCGCTCGACCAGCGCGTCGATGCGGTCGCTCATCGTGACCGGCCACAGCGAGGTGGGGCGAGCGGTGAGATCGAGCGCGCGGAGGAGATCCGCGGCCTCCTGCGCCGACGCGAGGCGAGCCGCGCGGTCCTTGGCGAGCAGGCCGTCGAGCAAGCGCGCGAAGCTCGGGTGCAACCCCGGGATCGGTGGCGGCGTCGCTTGGATCTGCATCCGCAGCAGCGCCACCACGTCGTTGGCGGAGAACGGCGGCGCGCCCGTCAGCATCTCGTAGAGGATGAGCCCCGCCGCGTACAGGTCGCTGCGATGATCGACCTCTTCGCCGATCGCCTGCTCCGGGCTCATGTACTGCGGCGTCCCGAAGATGGCGCCCATGCGGGTGAGCTTGACTTCGTCGTCGGCACCATCGAGCAGCTTGGCGATGCCGAAGTCGACGAGCTTGACGGTGCCCGGACCTTTGGACGAGAGGAAGATGTTCTCGGGTTTGAGGTCGCGATGCACGACGCCGTGCGCGTGCGCGTGCGCGAGGCCGTCGAAGATCTCGACCGCGATCCGGCGCGCCTCTTCTTGCGGCAGAGGACGCCCGAGCTCCGCCGCGAGCTCGCGACCTTCGAGGCGCTCCATCACGAGGTACTTGAGGTCGTTGCCTTCGTAGGTGAACGCGCCGAAGTCGAAGACCTTGACGATGTTGGGGTGCTCGAGGCGGCTCGCGGCTTGGGCCTCGCGTTCGAAGCGAGCCGCGGCTTCGGCGTGCGACGTCAAGATCGGGAGCAACACCTTGACCGCGATCTCGCGCTTCATGCCGAGATGGAAGGCGGCGAACACGGCGCCCATCCCTCCCTCGCCGATCAACGCGTCGATCCGGTAGCGCTCCGCGATGGTCCGCCCGACCAACCCCGCGAGGGAAGACCCGCGAGGTTCGGGCGGCGTTTCCGAGCGCGTGCCCATCAGTGTGTCGTCGTGATCCATCACCGGAATGGCCTACCCAGGCTTCCCCAGGATAGCGGGTCGCGTTCCCTCGCGGGGGCCGCCATAGACGACGACCGGGTCATCCGTCGCGGATGGACCCGGTCGTGGGCCGGTCCCCCCGAGGGGCCGGCTCCGTCTCTACGCCTGTAAGGCAGAGACGGGGAGTTCACCAGTCGTCAGTGTCGCAGACGAGCCTCATCGGAACGCGGCTCGCTCCGCTGGGCTTCCATTCGGGCCGCGGCGCCGAGGCTCAACTCGTCGACGTTGGGCTTCATGCCCCCACTCGGCGGCGCCGACAGCCACGAGCCGACCTTGCCGTAGTGCACCCCGTAGGCGAAGCCGAACACGATGCCGTAGAGGACCACCCACGGGAACACCTCCGTGCTGCCGAGGATGTGCGTCAGGCGGATGCTCATGTCGAGCTTGAGCGGGAGCGCAGGGCCCGACGTCGCCCCGATCCACAAGCAGGCGAGACCCCCGAGGATCATCGCGGCGGAGTAGAGGTTCGTATGGGTCAAAGGCCCCCAGAGCCGGCCGCGGTCGTCCTGACGGAAGTATTCGAGGCTGATCCGGGTGATCGAATGGACGATGAGATACGTACCGGCGAGGAAGCCGTCGAACGGCACGTACGGCAGGACCGCATAATAGGCCGCGAACATGCCCAAATAGATGATGAGCGCGTACAGCTGCGCCGGATGGATCTTGACGTTCTGCAGGTGCGGCGCGCAGCGAACGACCTTGGATTCGGGGCTCGTGTAGCGCACGCCGAACCGACTGGTCGTGGGACGACCCCAACAACAGCCATAGACGTAACAACCGAGCCGCGCGATCGCTTCACCGAGCGGCAGCGCGAGCGCGGGGCCGTCGAGCAGACGCAACACCGGGATGCCCGTCATCGTGCTCATCGACACCAAGGCCACCGCGCCACCGGCGATGCCGCCGTGCAGCATGTATCCGGGCTTGATCAGCGTCTGCAGCGGGCGGCGAAACAACTCACGCCATTCGAGCATGATGCTGAATGCGCGCAGACCGACGAGCACCGCAGGAACGACGAGGAACAGATACAGCTTGGCGATGTAGACGACGTCGAGGCCCGCCATCGCGCTGTACCACAACGATATGGCGAAGCCCGCGGCGAAGGCTGCGGCCGCCAGGAACGCGTACGTCGTGAAGATCCAGTTCCCCACCCGGAACAGTACCGTTCGGTTGTGGAAGTCGAGAACCCAACGCCGCCACAACGGGGCGGGTTGAGCAGAAACCGCGGAAGTCTGTGTGCTCGTGTCGTTCGCCATCATTCGGTCCTGCAAACCGCGCGCGCATCGTAGTCGATTTCCCCGGTGCGAGCGCAAGCGCGTCACCGACTTTTGCGTAACATCGGATCATCATTGAATGGCGGGATCGGCGGTGCCGCGTCCGCTTTCGGAAGTTTGCTTGTCGAAGCGCAGCGGTGTATGGTGCAGGGCTTCGGATGAAAGGCGAGCATGTCCACGACGGGTCGTGTGACCATCGATCGAGTGACGATCGATCCACGACCACGGGCTTTTTGCCGCTGTCGTTGGCCCTGGCGCTGTTTCTGATGGGTTTGTTCGTGCTCGGCATCGTCCCGGGCGGATCGTGTGGAAGCACCTCCGTGCCCGCGCCGAGCCCCTCGTCGCAGTGATCCGCGTCCAGCGTGGATGAGCCGAAGCGTCCGTCGCCCGCACCGCGCGACCACGCGCGCGAGGATGTTAGACTCCGCGCCGTCCTCCATGCGGCGTGCTTCACAGCCTTTTCTCTCGCGGTGGAGCGTCGGCCTCGCGTGCGTATGCGTGAGCGCACTGCCACGCACGGCCGTTGCGGCCTCGGTCGGTTCCGCGCCGGCCGAGGCCTCGACGCCCTCGCAGCCGACGAGCGAACCTGCCGCGTCCGAGGCTTCGGACAATGCGACACCGTGGTTGCGCCGGCATCCCCCGCGACGCCACACCGGTGAACTCGGAGTGTGGGGCGGCGCGCTGCTGCCTTCGACGCGTCACGAGTTGTTCGACGCCGACGTGGGCCTGCCCGATCAAGGGTTTCGCCGACTCGCGGTCGCGAGCGGCATCGTCGGATTGCGCGTCGGATACTACCCCGCGCGCGTGTTCGGGCTCGAAATGGAGGGCGCCTTCTCCCCGACGCAGACGCGCGACACGGGTCGCTTCGTGGCGCTATGGGGCGCCCGCGGTCAGTTCGTCCTGCAGCTCCCGTGGTGGAGCCTCACCCCGTTCGTCCTCGGTGGCGTCGGCGCGCTCGGGGTCTCGAGCGATCGAGAGGCGCTGGGCGACGATGCCGATCTCGCCGTGCACTTCGGCGGCGGGCTCAAGCTGTTCGTGCATCGGCGCGTCGTCCTGCGCATCGATGCGCGGGACTACGTGAGCGCGCGACGGGGCGTCCGCAATGGCCTCGCCCATATGGGGGAGTTCACGGCCGGCATCGGCCTCGTGCTCGGTCGCTCGCGAGCCTCCGCGGAGCCGATCCCGCGCGACCGCGACCGCGACGGATTCCGTGATCGCGACGACGGGTGCCCCGATACCGCCGGCATCGCCCCCGACGGTTGCCCGCCGCCGGACCGCGACGGTGATGGTTTCGTCGATGCCGACGACGCCTGCCCCACCCAGGTCGGCGTTGCGCCGCAGGGCTGCCCGATTCCCGACAGCGACAACGACGGGTTCCCCGATACCGAGGACCGTTGTCCCCACGAACCGGGTGTCGCTCCAGACGGATGCCCCCACCGCGACACCGACGACGGCTTCCTCGACCACGAGGATGCGTGCGTCGACGCCCCCGAGACGCACAACGGCTTCGAAGACGAAGACGGGTGCCCCGACGTCGTTCCCGACGACGTCGAAGCCTATTCCGGCGTGATCGCGGGCATCTATTTCGACAGCAACCGCGCGGTCGTCCGCCCCACCTCCAAGCCCACCCTCGACGCCGCGGTCGACATCCTGCGGCGCTTTCCTTCGATCAGTATCGAGATCTCGGGACATACCGACGCTCGGGGAGACCGCACGTACAACATGGACTTGTCGGCACGCCGCGCCGAAGCGGTGCGGGCGTACCTCATCGAGCACGGCATCGAAGCCGACCGCATCCAGACGCGCGGAGCGGGTCCCGACGAGCCGATCGACACCAACCGCACCGCGAAAGGCCGCGCTCGCAATCGCCGCATCGAGTTCCACGTGCTCCAGTGAGGCTTCGCCCCGCCGCCGACCTCGGGCTATGCTCGGCCGAACCATGTCCGACTCCATGAAGCCCACGTTGGCCACGGTCTTGGTCAGCTGCCCCGATCGCCCCGGAATCGTCGCGGCGCTCGCCCAGACCCTGTACGGGCATGGCGCGAACATCCTCGACAGCGATCAACACACCGACACGCTGGCGCGGCAGTTCTTCCAGCGCGTGCGATTCGACCTGTCGAGCTTGCACACCGATCGCACCGCGCTCGAGCGTGGCCTCGGGGAGGTGGCGGAGCGGTTCGAGATGAAGCTTCAGCTGCGCTACGCCGCGCAGCGCAAACGGGTCGCGATCTTCGTCTCGCGCTACGATCACTGTCTCTACGACCTCCTCCTGCGACATCGCGCGGGCGAGCTCGATTGCGACATCGTGCTCGTCGTCAGCAATCACCCCGATCTCGCCCCCGTCGCCGCGCAGTTCGACATCCCGTTCGAGCACTTCCCGATCACCAAAGACGACAAGCTCGCGCAGGAGCGGCGCCAACTGGCCCGGCTGCGCGAGCTCGAGGTCGATCTCGTCGTGCTCGCGCGCTACATGCAGGTGCTCTCGTCGCAGATGACCGACGCGCTGCAATCACGGGTGATCAACATCCACCATTCGTTCCTCCCCGCGTTCGCCGGCGGGCGTCCGTACCACCAGGCGTATCAACGCGGCGTCAAGCTCATCGGGGCCACGGCGCACTATGCCACCGCGGACCTCGACGAAGGGCCGATCATCGATCAGGGCGTGGTCGCCTGCTCGCATCGCGACTCCGTGGAGGATCTCGTCCGCAAGGGGCGAGACCTCGAGAAGGTCGTGCTCGCCCGCGCCGTGCGGTGGCACCTGCAAGATCGCATCCTCGTCTACAGCAACAAGACCGTGGTGTTCGAATGACGGCGTGGCGTGTCACGTTCGTGTTACTCGCGTGCTTGGGTACGGCGTGCCGCAGTTCGCCCGTGGATCCGCCGCGGTTCCAGGAGGAGAACGACGACCCCCCGTCGCCTCCGATCACCGCGGAACAGCTGCGCGAGCACGTCGAGTTCCTCGCCAGCGACGAGATGGCCGGGCGCGCGACGCCGTCGCCCGAGCTCGATCACGCCGCCCGGTACATCGCCGACGAACTCGCCGCCGCGGGGGCCCAGCCGCTCCCCGGCGCCTCGGGGTACGAGCAGCGCTTCCCTTGCGGTGGCCTTCTCAGCGACGCGACCTCGGCCAACGTGCTCGCCTACCTCCCGGGACGCGATCCGGAGCTCGCCGACGAGGCCGTGTTCGTCACGGCGCACTACGACCACATCGGCGTGGCCGAGGACGGTGAGGACACGATTTACAACGGCGCCAACGACAACGCGAGCGGCGTCGCCGTGACGCTCGCGCTGGCCCGCCACCTGCGAGGCCGCGCGCTCGGGCGCAGCGTCGTCTTCGTGGCGTTCTGCGGTGAAGAGCTCGGCTTGAACGGCTCGGCGCATTACGTCGATGCGCCGCTTTGGCCCCTCGAGCGCACCAGGACCGTCGTCAACCTGGAGATGCTGGGTCGCGCCGAGCCGAGCACGCCCATCACGGCATGGATCACCGGACACGAGCTCTCCACCTTCGGCGCCTTCTTTGCCACGCACGCCGACGCAACTCGCGTTCGCTTCGTCTCGGGGATGGAGATCGGGCCCGTCGAGGGCGATGCGTTCGCGCGCTCGGACAACTATCCGTTCGCCACGGCGGGGATCGTCGCGCACTCGATCTCCACCGGCAAACTCGACGCCTACTATCACGCCGCCAACGACGAGGCGGCGTCGCTCGACTACGAGCGGATGGCGACGATCGCCAATGCGATCGGGGACGTCGTCGTCGAGCTCGCGCGCACCGACGCGCCGCCGACGTGGACCCAGCCTCCGTCGCACGACTGACCCGTTTGCAGAGCGATCTTGGTCTTGCTCTAGCCGAGCGGGCCGCCGCGCGAGCGAGCGCGATGCGCCGGCGGGCCCACGACGCGCGAGCGGATCTGGGAAGAGCGTTGCATCCTGCGACGATCGGCGCCGCGACGCTCCGAAGCCGCACCGATCGCGTCGTTCGAGAGTGGCGTTACGCCACGGTCTTCGCCGAGCGTCGTACGACGCGACGACCCTGACGACGTCGCTGCGCTGGCGTAGTCTGGACGCACATTAACCATGACCACGATCGCAATACATCGACGATGGCACACCGTGAGACGCGTGTGCCTTCCTTTATGGCTTGGCCTCGGCCTCGGCTGTCCGGCGGACGACGACGACGGCTTCGAACCCGACCAGGTGGGTGAACTCGGCGCGGGCACCTTCCGCTACCGCTGCGTCGGCGACACCGACCCGTACTGCAGCAACGACGCGACCTTGGCCTATTTTCCCGACCGCATCGCCGTGGGCGGCCATTTCGGCCTGCAGTTCACCCCCAACGACCCCGCGCGCGCCGGTCACTACCCCGTGGTCCCCGCAGGCCCAGCGGTGAGCCAGCAACTCGACGCGTTCCGCTTCGAGCGTGAGGGTCTCGTCGCGTTCTTGGCTTTGGACGCGTTGGGGGAAGTGATCGACTTGCGTCACTTCCACGGCGCGGAGGTCGACCGGGTCGCCGTGCTGCGGGACGCCGTGGAGGTGCTGCGCGTCGACCTGCAACCCGGCGATCAGCTCACTTTGGAGGCTCTGCCGAAAGACGTCCTCGGCTCCACGCTCGCCGGCTCCCTCACGTACCAATGGTCGGTGGCGGATCCGAGCGTCGCCGAGCTCGTCTCGGCGCCCTATGGCCGCTCCCCCACGGTGCGAGGCCTGCGAAACGGCGCGACGTTGCTGCAGGTGCAAGTCGGCGCGCTCCTCCAGCAGTACGACGTGCGCATCGGCACGGGGGCCGACCCCGAAGACCCAGAGGAACCAGAGGAACCAGAGACTTCCGAGTCCTCCGGTGGCACGACCGGAGCGGAGGCCGACGCGAGCTCGTCGGGAGACGACACCGCGGCGGACGAGTCCAGCACGAATGGCGATGCCTCGACGAGCTCGGAATCCAGCGGCGCGGATCCAGCGGAAGAAAGCAGCACGGGGGAGGTCGAACAATGAACATTCGTCCGCTTCGACGCATCACGTGTCTCGTCACCACGATGCTCCTCGGATGTGCGCCCGAATGGGGGTCGCTCGAGTTCGAGCTCCTGAACAGTCCCCCCTCCCCGCACGTCCTCGTCGATCGCTACGGCGAGCACATTCGGCTCCCCGAGGCCATCGCCGTGGTCGTGAGCGCACACCCGATCTCCGACAACGGCGTCGACTACGACGACCACGAACGGGTCGAACTCGTCAGCGAGAACCCGGCGGTCTTCCGCGTGTATCGCCGCCCGAATCGCAACGAGTTCGTGTTCGTGGGCGTCACCGCCGGGACGACGTGCGTCGAGGTGCGCATCGACGGCAGCGCCGAGGAATGCATCCCGGTCGAGGTCACGCCGCCGACCTGAGCGCGTGACTCCGCCACCGTGGGCTCCGGTCCCGCGAACCGGGGTGCACCACGAGCACACGGTGGCGTCACTTCGTCGGTACGCGACGACACGTTCGTAGCATTGGCGAGACCGACCTCGTCCGTGCGATCAGCTGCACGGGTGTGCCGATATTGAAAAACGGCACCGTGTGTTAGTGCGTTGGTGTGCGCAGTGCAGGTGCATCTCTCCATCTTCCCGTGCGCACGCTCGACGGGCGGATGCAGCGAACCTCGATCGGGCGGTCTCGAGGACGGTTCGTTGCCCCCAAGATCGCCGATCGACCGGATCGATCCTTGACCGAACCTTATCCCCCATCACATATTGACGGGGTGAGGTCCGGCGTGATGTGCCGGCTCTTCCACCCGACGGACGTCGGGGGCGTGCATGTGATCCCATGCGCGTCGATGGGATGAAGTGAAGTCGATGTTGGTTCTGGCCGAGCAGCTGCAGCCTTCGGTGGAGACTCCATTCGAGAGTCCGGCTCCGCCTCGACCACTCGAGGACGGCATTCGGCATCATCTACAGAACCGCCGTACGGGACGCCTGGAGATCTACGAAGGCGATCGGCGTCTGGGCGTCGTCGCCGTATCGCGCGGTAACGTGGTCTGGGTCCACAGCGACGAGCACCCGGAGCCGTTTTCCCAGCGTCTGGCGCGTGACATCGGCATGACGGCGCAAGAGCTCGGGCACCTGCTGCGGACCTATCCCGCCAACAAGCTCGACCTCGTCCACGTCATGACCCAGAACGCGCCGCTCGGGCCCGTCGAGCTCCGAGAGGTGTTGTTCGAACACAGCGCCGCGCACCTCCACACCCTCTTGCGACAGCACCGCTTCGCTCGCACGGAGCTGCATCGCTCCGACCTCCACTTCGCCACGCCGTACGAGTTCGATTTCGAGGAGCTCGTCGCCATGGGCGAGCGGACGGCCGCGGCCGACGGTGTGGCGACGGTGTGGGACGTCCTCGCGGGCCACCCGGACGTCGAGCGCGCCTGGGTGCTGGAGGACGACGAGGTACCGGACGAGCTGCGCGAGGCGTGGCCGTGGCTCGAAGCTGCCTGGAGCGGCCTCCGCGGCGACATGCCTTCGTTCGAATGGTTCGGCGTGCTCGAGGACAGGGGGTACGTCTTGCTGGGCGAAGACCCGTTCGTCGTCGTCGCCGCGCTCGAGGGCGAGTCGTCGAGCGGGCAGTTCGAACGCGTGTGGTCGGCGGTGACGGCGGCACGCACGTGCGTCGTCGGCCTCGCACTCGAACGGGTCGTGCGGCGGATCGCGTCCGCGCACCCCGGCAGTCTGCTGGCGGCGCGCTTGGTCCACGAGCAAGGTGGGCGCAACGCGACCTGGCATCATCCGCGCCTCGGCGAAGCGATCGGCGGAGACGCGGACGAACAGGCGCAGGCGATCGAGCTGTTCCATACCGTGAGCACCGAGGTCCTGGCCGAGGGCGCCAGCAAGGGCTCACGCTGCGGGGAGCTCTACGACCTCCACTACCGCTCGCGCGGCGGGCTCGGGGTCGTGTTGCTCGCGCGCCCCGGCAGCGACATCTCGTTCTGAGCCGTCATCCGGGCAGCCAACGTTCGCCCGTTTCGCAGCTCACGTGCCACGGCGTGAGCCCGGCTGCGTTCAGCTCGAGGACGCCGAACGTGATGGGCAAGGCGAAGCGTCGCGGCCCGATCGAGCCGGGATTGAACACGCCCATGCCGCGGTCGCGCCCGATGAACGGCACGTGGGAGTGGCCGCAGACGACGAGATCGGCAGCGTGCGCCTGCGCGGCCCGGAGGATCGGCGCGAGCAGGCGTGGCCCCTGCAGGGCGTAGTGCGTGAGGAAGATCTTCGCCACGACGCGCCCGTCGTGCGCGAGCGAGACGTCGATCGAGTCGGGCGCGACGCCCCGCGGATCGATGTTGCCGCGCACGACGTGGAGCGGCGCCACGTCGGCGAACGGCTGGAGCACGCCGGGATCTCCGATGTCGCCGGCATGCAAGATCGCGGCGGGCTCGAACGCTCGCACCCGGGCGAGCGCGTCGCGATGCGGATGACCGTGCGTGTCCGAGATGACGACGATCCGCCCGGGAGATGCCGGGAGCTCGACGCTCGCGCTTCGGTGCACCCCCGCCTTGGCCTGCGTCCGCATGGAACCGCTACACCTGCCAAGTTTTTCGCGCGCACGCAACACGAAGCGGGGCGAAGGCACGGCGCCCGTGCACGCCAGCAAGACCTGCGGCCATGCTTCGCGCGCCCGCGTCAGCGCCAAACGCTCCGATGCCGGGTCGAACGCCCCCCTTGCGCAACCTGGCGAAGGGGTCTACCAGAGTGCCCATGTTGCCGATTCTGGTCCCCGAGGCAGGGCTGGCCGAACTCTACCGCACGTTCCTGCGCGAGCTCGTCGAGCGAGGATTCGAAGGCGACGTCTCCACCGATTACGCCCAGCGCCTGATCACGGCGACCGACAACAGCGTCTACCAGATCGTCCCGCAAGCCGTCGTGCATCCGAAGAATCGCGACGACGTGACGCGCGTGCTGGCGATGGTCGGCGAGGAACTATTCCGGTCGATCACGTTGAGCCCGCGCGGCGGCGGCACGGGCACGAACGGGCAATCCCTGACCGACGGCATCGTCGTCGACCTGTCGCGCTACATGACCGAGATCCTCGAGCTCGATCTCGCGGCGGGCTACGTGCGCGTGCAGCCGGGCGTCGTGCTCGACCAACTGAACGCCTACCTCAAACCCCACGGGGTGTTCTTCGCCCCGAATCTGTCGCCGAGCAGTCGCGCGACCATCGGCGGGATGATCAACACCGATGCATGCGGCAAGGGATCGCGCATCTACGGCAAGACGAGCCAGCACGTGCTCGAGCTCGAGGTCGTGGTGCTCGGCGGCACGACCTTCGTCGCGCGCGAGCTCTCGCTCGACGAGCTGCACGAGGCTCGCGAGCAACCGGGGCCCGTCGGCGCGATCTACCGCAGCATCGACGAGATCGTCACGACGAAGCGCGAAACGATCGAACGCGACCTGCCGAAGCTCAAGCGGTTCCTCACCGGCTACGACTTGGCGCACGTCTACTCCGAAGGGCGCGAGCGGTTCAGCCTGACGGCGATCCTCGCCGGGTCGGAGGGCACCCTCGGCTTCATCACCGAGGCCAAGCTCCGGCTCACGCCGCTGCCCAAGACCAAGAAGCTGTTCGCGATCCGGTACGCCGCGTTCGACGATGCGCTGCGGGCCGCGAACGTGCTCGTGCAGTCGAACCCCGGGGCGATCGAGACCGTCGACGACACGATCGTGGGGTTGGCCCAGGGCGACCCGATCTGGCTCGAGATCTCGCACCTGGTGACCGGCGATCGCGAGCCGCCGACCAAGGCGATCAACCTCGTCGAGTTCGAATCCGACGACCCCGCCGTCGTCGACGAGAAGGTGCAGGCGCTCGCGCGCGCCCTGGAGGCCCGCCGCGGGCAGCCCGGAGCGGCGACCGGATACACGATCGCGACGCAACCGGCCGACATCGCGGCGCTGTGGAACCTGCGCAAGAAGGGTGTCGGCCTGCTCGGCAACGCCAAGGGCGAGCGCCGCCCGGTGCCGTTCGTGGAAGACACTGCCGTGCCGCCCGAGCGCCTCGCGGACTACATCCGCGACTTTCGAGCGATCCTGGATCGGCACGGGCTGCGCTACGGGATGTTCGGGCACGTCGACGTCGGCTGCTTGCACGTTCGTCCCGCGCTCAACCTGCGCGATCCCGAAGACGAGCGCCTGATGCGGAAGATCTCCGACGAGGTGGCGGCGCTCGTCCGTTCGTACGGCGGGGTGCTGTGGGGCGAGCACGGCAAGGGCTACCGCAGCGAATACAGCCCCACGTTCTTCGGACCGGAGCTCTACGAGGAGCTGCGCAAGGTCAAGGCGACGTTCGACCCGCACAACCAGCTCAACCCCGGCAAGCTCGCGACGCCGGCGGGGCGCAACGACAAGCTCGTCAGCGTCGACGCGATGAAACGCGGCGAATACGACCGGCAGATCGGGCCAGGAGCCCTCGTCCGCTACGAGACCGCGGTGCAGTGCAACGGCAACGGGGCGTGCTTCGACTGGGATCCGGACCACATCATGTGTCCGTCGGCGAAGGTCACCCGCGACCGCATCCACTCGCCCAAGGGTCGCGCGGGGATGATGCGCGAGTGGCTGCGCCTCACCCAGAAGGCGGGCTTCGACGCCTCCCGGCCCGCGTCCGCCTCGCCAGGCGGCGCCCTCGTGGCGTTGCTCCGCCCCCGCGGCAAGGGCGACGACTTCTCGCACGAGGTCTACGACGCGATGAACGGCTGCCTCGCCTGCAAGGCGTGCGCGACCCAGTGCCCGATCAAGGTCGACGTCCCGTCGTTTCGCTCCGAATTCCTCGCGCACTACCACACCCGGTACCGCCGACCGCTACGCGATTACTTCTTCGCGCTGTTCGAGAAGAGCATCGCGGCCATGGCCCTCGCGCCGAGCCTCGCCAATCGCGTGCTCGGGAGTCGCTGGGTGCGAGAGTCGTTGCGGCGCATCGTCGGGATCGTCGACACCCCGCTGCTCCATCCGTTTCGCGTGAGCGCCGGGCTGGAGCTCCGAGGCGCGCCGAAGTTCTCGTTGCGCGCGCTCCAAGGGCTCTCGCCCGAGGAACGCACCCGGCACGTGGTGCTGGTGCAGGACGCGTTCACCTCGTTCTTCGACGGGCAGGTGTTGCTCGCGACCTACGACCTGCTCACGGAGCTCGGGTACCACGTCCACGTGGCGCCGTTCCGCGAGAACGGCAAGGGATTGCACATCAAGGGGTTCATGCGAGCATTCGCCCGGGTCGCGACGCGTCAGCATCGGTTCCTCGAACAGGTCGCCGCGACCGGCGTGTCGCTCGTCGGCCTCGATCCCGCGGTCACGCTGACGTACCGCGACGAGTACCCCCATAGCCTCGGGCTCGAGAAGCCGCCCTATCGCGTGCACATGCTGTCCGAATGGTTGTGCGAGCAGCCGTTCGTGCGCGCAGCGGCGACGCGGGCACCGGGTCCGCACTATCAATTGCTCGGCCATTGCACCGAACGCGCCCTGGCGCCCAAGAGCATGGCGCAATGGCGGCAGGTGTTCGCGGCCCTCGGTGGCACGCTCGAGACGCCCGACGTCGGCTGCTGCGGCATGTGTGGCGTGTACGGCCACGAAGCGATCCACGCCCACGAGTCTCGGGGCATCTTCGAGATGAGCTGGGGCGCTCGCGTTCCGTCCGGGCCGGGGCGCGACACGACCCACGTCCTCACCACCGGCTATTCGTGCCGCAGCCAAGTGAAGCGCTTCCGCGACGTCGTCCTCGGTCACCCCGTCGAAGCGTTGCTCGACCTCGCCCGCAAGCGCCGGGCCGACGCCCCCGCACGCTTGCCCGCCGCCGTTCCGGCGCGCGGAGACGAGACGCCTCGCGTCGCGCACGGTTGAGCGGCCAGGAGCCGGACCCGGCCGTGGCATGGCCGGATCCGAGGCTCACCGCTCAACGTTGCGGGTCTTGCTCTCTCCATTTGCCGAGGCCTTCCTCGGCCAAGACCTCGTCGAAGGTCTTGTGGGAGGTCAATGCGATGTAAGCCGCGCGGGCAAATTTGGACGCGCCGACTTTCTCGCGGATGTGGCGAAGACGATGACCGTCGCTCGCCATGTTCGCGGTCATCACGTCGGGTGAGTTCCTCATGCCCACGTTGTGCGACGCTGGTTGCTCGGTCGCAACAGACATTGTCGTCACCTTTTCGCGTCTTCATCACGAGTTCACTACGTCGACGTGCCTCCGCCGGCGCCATGACGATACGAACACTTGCACCTCGCTCGAAGCGACGTTCATGCGAAGACTGTCCGATCGATCTCGCCCCACGCAGCGCACCGCGAGGTCGTGTCGGCCGAGCGCGACGACGCCGAGAATCGCGACAATGCGCAATATGCGCAAACGTCGACCGGGCTGGAACTCCGCGAAATCGCGGCTAAACTGGCCCGCTCATGAGTTCCGAAGCCCCTCGGCACGATCGCATCGAGCAGCCCGGCGCCGTCCCGATCTTGCACTGGACCCGTGGCGTCTCGTTCGATGCCGGCGCACGTCAACAGTTACACAGTGTCGCCCGTCTCCCGATCGTGAAACCATGGGTCGCCGCCATGCCCGACGTGCACAAGGGCATCGGGGCCACCGTCGGCAGTGTCATCCCGACCCAAGGAGCGATCATCCCCGCCGCCGTCGGCGTCGACATCGGCTGCGGCATGATGGCCGTCCGGACGAGCCTGAACGCGCGTCAGCTCCCCGACGATCTGGCGCCGCTGCGATCGACGATCGAACGTGCGGTGCCACACGGGCGCAGCCGCGGCGGGCCGAAGAACGACCGCGGCGCCTGGGGGGACGTCCCCACGGCCGTGGGCGTCGCGTGGGCCGAGCTGCGCCCGACGTTCGAGCGAATCCACCGCAAGCATCCGGCGCTCGGCAAGACCAACAACGTCACCCATCTGGGCACGCTCGGCACCGGCAATCACTTCATCGAGCTCTGCCTCGACGAGAACGAAGCGGTGTGGGTGATGCTGCATTCCGGCTCGCGCGGCGTGGGCAACCGGATCGGCACGTACTTCATCGAGCTCGCCAAGAAGGACATGCGCCGCCACGCGGTGAACCTGCCCGATCAAGACCTCGCGTACTTCGAGGAGGGCAGCGATCACTTCCACGACTACGTGGAGGCGGTCGAGTGGGCGCAGGCGTTC
>Ga0079224_100004714_pt1 | contig 17748 bp, 11 predicted proteins | sample Stecom2015_FD_80414 | JGI IMG/M metagenome (GOLD analysis project Ga0079224, IMG submission 80414) | Agricultural soil microbial communities from Utah to study Nitrogen management - Steer compost 2015 | ecosystem: Environmental > Terrestrial > Soil > Agricultural land | place: USA: Utah...
GCTCCAAACAACCTACCACACCTACACGATGCGTGGAAAACTGGTATTAAAACAAACCAATTGGTACGAAATGGGCGTGAATAAGTCTCCAAAGTTAATTCCACAAACGGAAGAAGATATCACGGAAGCCCGCTGGATCGCCAAGGGTGATTTCGGTGTTGTACTCGAAAATACCTATCCGCTTATTTCAGGAATCATGAAGGGTATATAATAAAGGCGGTGTCTTCTATATTTGTTTCCAGCAAATGTAGGAGATAGCCTCTCTCTCCGAGTAAATGTCTTGGCATAATAGCGAAAGCTCCGGCACCCAGTAGAAATTTTTTGATCAGTATGATTACTCCATATCAAAATACCCCCATAAAAATTGAAAATGGTTATCAAAGACAGTAGAGAATGCCCCCTCTTTGGTGTCTACGTCTCTTATTTCTCCCTCTCCCCAAAGTTTTGTGAATTTTTGAATTTTGCCTCCACAATTTGGCAAGTTAAAAGTATGTATATCCCCCCCAGTCATTTCCCTAAATACAAGAACATAGACCCGATCATCTGTATAGGATACAAATCCGGTAAAACCAAAACCTGTCGGCATATCACCGATTGGATGAATCACCCCACTTTGCATGACACCTCGTTCCTCTTTCCAAACGTCTATGAGGGGCTTGACTAGAAAAGCCTCTGGTGGCAGGGCGGTCGCTTCCATCCATGCTAACGGCTGGGCCATCATAGTGATGGCAAACTGATAGTCAAAAGGAATATTATAAGGTTGTAAAGGATCCTCACTGGGATATTTCGATTTGTTCCGCCATTTGTCCAACCATTCGATCTGAAACCGTTGCATCGGCACATACTTTGCTAGCTGCCAAGCGTTTCGCAGAGCCAAATGTGGATAAAAATTACCCCAATCGGTATATCTATTTTCCAAAAATGTATTACCAACTCTGTTCAGGAAAAAATATCCTCCTCTTTTTCCAGCAGTCACATCCATGTTAAATTGTATTTGTTGCCCAGTTTCTCGTGAAGCTTGTTCCAGCATGGCGCTAACCCTTTCTTCAGAAACCTTATCTCCCAATGCCAATCCATCTATCTTTATCCAGGAAATATCAAGCTTTTTATATAGGTCGACCAAGATATCCCGATCCCTTTCCCAATTTTCATAGAAGTCGTGTTTAGAAGGGTTAAACCATAATCCCAATTTGATACCGTGATCTTTTGCTTTTCTACCAATCGATACGAATCCATTCGGAAACCGCTGTCGGTTAACTTCCCAATCCGAAGTAGACCAATCGTCCCATAGCTCACCAACTTTTTGGGAAGAATTTCGTGACAAGCCCCGTTGCCATCCGTCATCAATTTGATAATGTGTAATCCCAAGTGAATCAGCAGCATTCAGTTCATTCAAAATAAATTTTTCGTTGATTCGGCTATCTCTATTCCTATTCCCCCAAGTATTCATAGTGAACGTATTGTCCTTCTCCGGCAGGTAGCGGTGTACAGCATGTTCGTATTTCTTATAGCCCAACAGTGCTTCCGTTTCTGTTTTGGCATATTTCATAATATACAGCGGGTATGATTTATGCCAATCCCCTTCTCTGATATCCTCCGAAGCATCGAAGCCTGTCGAATAGACCCTGATACCATCAAGCTGCACACTGTAATCGGCACCGTAATAGTTGGCTTGCGCGTGAGCAATGGGCGCCAACTTCACGATGAGATCGATCGGTCCACCATCGGATGGCACAACCATTAAAACATTTCCGGAGGTAAAATGTGCTTTTGTATACGGTAGTAGTTCCTGTTCCTGTACAAGATTGTTGTAATGGTCAGTCATTTCCCGAAACTGGGTAATACGAATACGGTGATGGGGATTTCGGAGCGGCAGGTAGAAATAGTGGGATCCAGCAGTTGACAGCAAAGAAACATCTTCGATAGCCGTGTGTTCTTGCGATAGATGGGCGGTAAACGAGCGCAATAACTCCCCTTTTGCGGCAAGCTGCCATTCTATACCCGGACTGTCATCGTAAACCTTCATGATATACTTCAATTCTCCATCACCAAATACCGAGTGAAGCTGTATCTCATGGTATCCCGAACTCCGCTCCGTAGGTTCGATATAATGAAGATTTACATGCGTGGACAGAATCTCTCCAGCGGGTCTTGAAGCAACAGATTCCTTAATCGTATAGCGGTCGATCCTTTCGGGCCGGTTATTGGCGTGTGAAAAAACAGGCCACAGAGCCCCTTGTTTGAATAAAAAGCCCTGTGTACTTTGTTTATCATTTACGACCAAGGTATCCCCGTGCCAGATAAAAGGCACCTTGCTTTTTCCCATCCCGTATCCATGCACACCACAACACAATATAAGCAGCAACGAATAGCCAAAAACGCGAATTTTTCTAGACATCATGCAACAATTTTATACTTTCATTCTATTTTGCTATAGTTCTAGATAGTTGGTTCAACAGCGTTTTAGCCGCATTTAACTCTTCGTTCCACCCGTCTCTCCGACTAGCGTTATTCAGTTTTTTGATAGCAATATTCAGTCTTTCCAATGCTTGTGTGTCGGCTTGTTCTTCCAAAGCGCTACGTACAATTTTCACCTTTTCGTAGTCCTGTATACCTTCGACCATTCGTTCATAACGGATAGAGCTACGTCCTTGTGGATACACGATATACGTGTCTCCTGCAGGCCAAGTTCGGAACCTGGAATCATGCAGGGGGTTCTCCACCCAAGAGTTGAAAGCCCATCTCAAAAAACCATCGAAACCAGCCGCCATAGCATACCACGCCAGGTATGTAGATTCTGCAGGATCCGAAAAGGTAAATTGATTTGGGAACTCCGTTGCACAGTACACATAGAAAGTGGTGTTCAATCCCCTACTCCGTCGGTCGACCAAGTCTTCTGGAGAAAACGGATCCCGGGAAGAAACACTGATGTCTCTGCTGTTGGGATAGCGTTGGTAGGTTTTTTTATTGTCCGCAAAGGATACTCCTAATTTCGGAGCAACCGAATCGATCAGGTGGAAGGCGGCATCCAGCGATTTTTGATCCCGCTCATCCATGGAGATATTCGTGATATCAAGCCAAGCCTTTTCTTCCAGATGACCGCTAAAATCCTTTAAAAAAGGTCCCCAAAATTCTTTAAAAACAGGCGTTCCGGGGTCGGCATTTACATTGACAAATTCCCCTGTCACCTCATCCTTATAATGAATTTCGTTGTTCCAAGGGATAAGGGAATAGCAATTAATCATCTTATTAATACCCATATCCATCATAAACTGTACCCAACGATCAAAGCTAGTATCGTCCTAACTCCAAGAGCCGTCCTGATGTCTTGTCCCGATAATCATATCTTCATAAGGCTCGAACGTCTGGATCTTCCAGGGGTCTTTATTTAACGTCGCGGTAATCACTTTCTGCCCCGCATCGGCCAGCATCTGCATAACAGGCTTCATAGCTTCGAAATGTTCATCACTCCACACCGATACGCTATCCACTCGGGAAACAGCAGAAGGATGTTGCCATTGATCGAGGTGAAAGCTCCATTCGGATGGTTCAGGCAGCGTCTGATCGAGGACCTCCAACGCTACCGTCAAGGTTTTTGAAGGGTTGTTCGTTCCTGTAACCTCAACTTCGGCGTGGTATTCACCGGCCTGGGCTGTGCGGGGTATCTCGACGGTAACCCAAACCGGACGAACGTTGTTCGCTTCGAGATCAAACTGAGAAAGGTTATCCAGCATATCGGGTGATAGGGAAGCAGCAAAATCTTCAGGTTTCCGGTGACCGCATCCACCCGCAAACTCATCCGTCATCACATACCGGACAAATCTCGCTTGGGCTATGTCATCAGAAAGAGCGGTACCATCATCCGCACGAAAATCTGTAAATTTCACCTCCACATTGCCGATTTCTTCTCCCGTCCACAGCAACAGCTGGGCAGACAGTTTCTCGCCTTTCCAACCGATCAGCTTCTCTGTCTCCGATGGCGCAATCTCCGGCAACACCGATTTGGGATATCTCCTATCAATGGAAACAAATGATACCTGCAATCCTTCAGGTATTCCAGACCAATCGGATAAGGTATCGGCAGTTGGATCGGGGAGTTCTTTGAAAGTGTCTGTTGTCTTGTTATCCCCCTGTGTCCATGCTATACTTGTTGTTAACAATAAACCGCAAATGAATAGCATTACATTGCTTGTATTTGTCATAAATTACTTTTTAATTTTCTTGTCCTATAAACTTCATTTTTACCCATACGATTTTATACGGATACTCATTTCCCGCATTAAGTTATAAAGGACAAAATACGTCAAAAACATTAAATTTAATTATTGCATTCATATAACCGAGAGGGTTTTTATTTATTCGGTTTTCGCAACTTCGTAAACAAGCCCTCTATTTTGAGCCTTTGCTTCTATTAACCATAGCGGCGTCTTTCCTAAGCGTAACTCCAATTGCCCTTCATATAGCGATTGTGGTGAAACCACTTGACCCAACCCCTCTAAGTACGCAAGATTCCCTTCTCGGAAAGTCGTGCCCTCACTCCGGAAACCCGCTATCAATGGCGGCGACATCTTAAACCATACGTCATCGTTTGGCCAAAAATCAAAATTCTTTATTGCTTTGCTTGTTTGGGTATAGTTCCAAATGACTAAGCCGCTATGATGATTGGGCATACTCCACTTAGCGCCTCCCTGGCGCCCCGTCATGAAGCCTCCTGTTACATTATCCAACAGCGTACTTCTGGGTTGGTCGGCATGCGATTCAAAGCAGGTAGTTGAGGGATAAGTACAATTCCAAATTACAGTGTTGATTGCCCTGTTCGAAACACCAAATGAATGCCATTGTGACGCTTCATCCTTAAGATTTGCCAGCAATACATTGGTCGAATGCACAGATGTGATCGCATGGTGTCCACCATTGCCGTTAACCAGACTGTTAATAACCGTTATATTGGCGCTTTGTCTTACGAATGCGGCTATACTGCAGTCGGTAAAACGACAGTTGCGTATCCATGAGTTGGTACAGTGCACCAATTCTAATAAGTTGAACCCACTGTCATCTTTCCATGATCTATGATGTACAAATTCTTTCTTCCAGTTCCCTACAAAAGCAATGTTCTCAATACCTACTTCATCGGCATAGCTAAAGTTATAAACTGTCCAGTCATATTTTGGATTGACGGTATAAGCCAACGGTGCATGTAGGCGTATCGTATTTTTATTAATATTTACGATCTCATAATACATACATACGCCAACCCCTTTTTCCTCCAATTTTCTCCAAGCTTTATCAAGTCTATGAGGTATCAGTTCTTTCGCAACCAGTTCAGCATCATTGTCCAACATTTTCAGAGCAATCCAATCCCCTACCTGCAGATTACCAATTCCCTCGAGCGTTAATTCTATATCGCCGATTGCGGCGGGGGTTGCCACTTTACCAACCACTTGGTCCGATCCCTCTGCTGTCATCGTAAACATGGGTCTTCCAGTCCACATGTGTTTCGGGTTTTCAGGCTCCAATGTCTCCTTCATAAACAATTCAGTACCATCTGCGCCAGAACCACTGCCACGCAGAATGATATTACTTCCTTTAGAAACGATGCCCGTTTGCGATGTGCTATCATCATTAACGATAAACCTTCCCTTCGGAAAAAACACAATTCCTGATCCATTTTTGTTGGCGGCGTCAATAGCAGCTTGGATAGCGTTCCGATCAGAAATGCTATCATTGGGTATCGCGCCGAAATCTATCACATTAAAAACCTGATAATTATCGATGTCAGGGATGCCTTTTTCACCAGTATGGTAGCCAGCGTAAGAAAAATCAGGCAATAGGGACTGCGACTTCGTTTCTCTGAAATTTTCAAACAATTCTGAGCGTATCGGTTGTTGGCCAAGCAAAGAACCTGCGTGCGCCATTAATGCTAGAATGTAAATCACTTGTTTCCAGCCCCATGTATTCATTTTAATCTTCATCATACGCTGTTTTATCATCTATTGTCAATTCTTTTTATTTCTAATTTTTCTTCCATATATGGATATACAACCTTATTCATAGCCTGTTAAAGATAATGGCATGAGTGTTGGAAAAGTCCATGTGAAATGATGATCATTATATATAATAGGCCTGCTGCCAGCCACGTAACTACTGTAGCTTGGATCGTTGTAAATACCAGCTAGTGCCTCCACTATATTTCCCGGCCATTTCTGAGGCGTGCCTCTTTCAGGATTGGGGTCCCACGGCCATTCGGTGGGATTTTTGGAATAATACAATACGTAGTCCACAGCTTTTTTTATCGAAGCGCCATCTGCCGATTGTAACTCAAATAAATTTTCACCGGTTATATTATAGGTTATCCAAGATGCAGCTGTTAACGGAGATAACGAAAAATAGGTGTACCATGTACCCGTTCCGCCACGGCTCACTTCATCCGGCATGTGTCCATCGGGTGCAATTTTCCTAAAAAGATCAGACTTGATCATCTGGATAGTTTCATCTACGTCTGCCCTATTTTCGGTAAAGGATGCACTAAGTATCGATGCATAACGTCCCCAATCTGCCCAGTTGTTTAGTATTAAATTCCCATTCGTATCCTTAAAACGGATACTGTTTCCCGCCTTTTGATACACATTTGTGACCCAAGAAATAAATTGGTTACGTTCTGACGTACTCCATAATTCGGTGCCCGACATCAACTCCGCGGCAATCATCAATCCAGAACCTGCTCTTGCGATAGACAATGCGCCATCAGCCCCCGAATACGTTTTGTTTTTATTCGCCCATGCATTCAAGACATAAATCGCTTTCTCACCATATTTCTTATCTCCCGACAAGCGAAAAGAAAGGGCATTGGCATAAGCAGCATACGAATCATTCACCAAGGCTGCATTGGCGGCTATATGACCTTCTTTATCTGAGTAATAGCCGGGAATTTCAAGATGTGACACAGCATTCTCTTGGTATTCCTGCTCAATCATGTCGTCCGCATCTCGGATTAGCCTGCTATAAGCTGTCAGATAGGGTTCTACTCTTCGCACGATGTTATACTTCACATGTCTTAGCTGTGCGATCGGATGTGTGTTATGAACGTCTGGTTCGTTAAGCAATAAAGGATCTGTCGTGGTAAAGCTAAATTTTTCTAAATAACTTATTTGAGATTGGTTATCCACCAGATAGGGTAAAATATTATAGGTGGTATTCGGCTTTAATCCCTCCATGATAATGCTTGCTCGTGCCGACTCTTTCTTAGCCGGGGCATCTGCTGTTACATCCATTTCGCTATAGTGGACACCCCATTCTTTATAGCGGCCGACGACTAATGTAAAATCTACGATAGCAGCATTCAGGGTAATCGATATAGGATCTACGCTCGCTATAGATGCCGAAGCGACGAGTGTAGTAAATTGCTTTTCCTCTCCCAAGTGGACGGTACCATCGTCAGCATACGCCCGATAACGATATGTTTTATTCGGTGATAACCCGGTAAGGCGAACCCCAAATTCATTACCTGATATTACCGTACGGTAATATTGGACATACCCATTCCCATCGTTCAGTTCAATACCTAACCGTGAAATAGAGCCGCTTCCTCTGTCCGCTATCCGTCCCTTGGCCATAGCCGTTTGATCAGTTATATCCACTACTTCGAGTGTTTCGACCATTGCTGGACGTATTGTTTCCTTCTTGTCGGCACAGGATCCCATGATGATTGAAAGAAGCAAAATCAGATATTTGTTATATTTCTTCATTTCCATTTATATAATGGTGGTCCACCAATCTCCGTAATAAACGGGTATTCATATTCCGTTAATTTATAGTAGGTCTCGTTGTTTAAAAACCGGTGAGCGCTGTACGATTCGAAAGCTAATTGTCTTTCGTGCTACTTATTTTCTTGTATCTCAATAGGGCCTCCAAAAAATAGTAATCCGCATAGATCAACGGTACATCTATTTCACTGTTATGTGGAAAGCTTCCCACAGAATGCTCCAGTATAAAGCCTGCATTGGTGCCCGGCTTTGCCAGATAATCGTCACTGGAAAGAGACTTTAAGATGTGCTCAGCAGCCGAAAAATATTTTTGACGTTCCTCTCCCTCTAGGTAGGTACTCAATTCCAATAATCCGGAGGCTGCTATAGAGGCCGCAGAAGCGTCACGCGGAATGTAATCCAGTGTGTTTATCCTTTCATAATCCCAATCTGCGGTATACCCTTCTTGCTCCACATTAAAATCCCAGTAGGGTATCCCGTCTTCCGGGAGATTAGGGTGGTCAATGAAGAAATCTGCACTTCCTTTTGCGTGTGCTAAATATTTCGGATCCTGTGTCTCTCTGTACATCAGCGCATAGCCATAGATCGCCCAGCCCTGTCCTCTAGACCAGGTGGAATTGTCGGCATAACCCTGATTGGTCTGCTGGTGCAGGACATCCCCCGTTATGCTGTCGTAATCGACCACATGATAGGTGCTGTAATCGTCACGAAAATGGTATTCCATTGTTTTGTCCGCGTGCGAAATAGCGACATTTTTGTACTTCGGATCACCGGTTAGCTTGGAAACGTAAAACAAGAGCTCCAGATTCATCATATTGTCGATAATAACCGGATAGGTCCATAGTGTTTTGCCATCCCAAGACATCTTATCGTTCCAAGATTTGATCAGCCCTACATTGTCGTGATACCGGGTCAGCGCCGACTCGGCAGACTGGATGAGAATCTGGTTGTAGCGGTTTATTTTTGCCGTGTCGGTCTCCAAACGGATGGCATTTCCGTAAGAGCAGTACATCACAAAACCGACATCGTGGTGCTGTGTCAAAAATTTAGCTTCCTCTAAAGCTTCTGTCCATTTTTCCGCCGCAGCCTTCCACTCCGGGTTTTGGGTATACTCGTAGATGTACCATAGCCCACCGGGGAAAAACCCCTGCGTCCAGTCCCATATATCGGTGCCCTTTACGTTACCGTCCGCATCCGTTGTCCGGGGAAAATTTGTCAAGTCGGTCGATTGCGATAGCAGGAGCTCATACTGCTTCTCCGCCACCGCAAACGTATTCTCAACGAACGTCTCTTCTTCGGAACATGCGTTTAATAATAAAATCAACCCTAACCAAAGAGCTATTACATATTTTTTCATCTAAACAAGTTCTTATTTCATCTGTATAGCATCCATCTTTCAGACCCATCCCTGCATTTGAAAGATGGATTCTACACTATTATTCTACTACGACATCAAGTTCAGAAACAAATTCTTCTTGTCCACTTTTGCCCACTATAGTAGGTCGGTATGCTCCTGGTTCATCATAAACGAATCTATAGTTTTTGAACATGAGCTGATGTCTCGTTTTTATGACGTCCGGTTTATCGGGCATCACTTTATTTATATGGATAGGTTTTGAAATCGCCCAGGCATCTTGATCGGGAAATGTAGCGTTCCCTCCAGAAATGTGCAACTCAGTAGGTGTCCTCATCTTCCAATTTCTCACCGGATCAGGATTCAACATGGCTACGGCTGTCCAATCAGCAGTTACAATATTAATCAATTCATTATTAATACCCGTTGTAGACGATGATTCATGAAGATAATAGTTCTCAATGCCCCAGTCCCGTTGTGTAGTCCCCCCTGTTCCCAAAAATCTGAATGCGATGACCATTGGTTTATCGGTTACATGAAAAGGAGTCAAATCAATCGTTCCAGAGGGAGTTTTATCGGGCCATGTGGTTGCCCAGGTAGCCAAATGAGTAATATTTTGCCATGTAGCGGCCTGAACCATTTCCGGGGAAAAGTCATCCCCGGTGAAATCCGTCGACACCAATAGCTGTATGGTATTTTCCTGATAGCCATATCGAATAGTACTCGTAAATGACAACGTTAATTGAAGGTCTTCATTCTCGCTTCGATTTCTATACTCGTATTTATGACCTTCCTTTCCGGAGTAGAAGAATATACTATCAGCTGTTCCAGTGAAACTTAGCATTAACGGTGTGCCAGCTGTTACCTTACTTTGGTCAAGAGTTGCGGCCAGCGGACCGCTAGGTTTGTAATAATCCATCTCTTCATGTTCTTTAGCGCAAGCAGTCAAAAACAGCGTAATACCAACCAACAGCAGCATCAGGTAGATTTGTACACTATATTTTTTGATGTTATTTGTAAATTTCATCTCTTTAAATTTTGAATTTAATAACCTGGGTTTTGAACTAAAAGTCTACTTTTTTGTATATTGGATAATGGAATAGCATAGAAATACATATTCCGATTCCATACCCTGGTTTCCATAAGCGTCCTAGAATAAAATCCTTCTAAAGTAGGCGCATATAGATCCATCCCATGGAATGCTCCACCCTGTCCACCTTCTCCCGGTTCATTCTCCGCTATCATCCATCTTCGCACATCAAAAAACCGTTGTCCTTCCGTGGCGAGCTCTACGCGCATTTCCTGTCTAATGGCTTTTCTTTGTTCATCTTGGTTTCCTACAATTTCAGGTTTAACCACTGTTAATTTTGGGATACCTGCTCGCTCTCTTACCCGATCTACATATTCAATAACCCTTGGATCATTAGGGTTTACTTCATTTAAAGCCTCCGCATACAACAGATAAAATTCGGCTAATCTATGAAGAATAGCAGGTCTATATTCACTTCTTGGATTTGTTCCTAGGTTATACACTCGTTTACTCAATCTTTTGTAGGCTATATATCCCGTCATTGGATGTGACGAAGAGTTGTCCGTATTCCCATTTTTGTTAAACATAATCGTTTCGTTACCGACATGCCACTTACGTCCATTAAAAAAGACGGCTTGATAAAAACGTGGCTCTCTATTGATATACATCCGAAATGTCCCGGGTTCAGTCTGTCCTGACAAATCTTCGCCTGCTGATGAACGTCCGGTCTCGCTGTATAAAGGTGATTCTTCAATTTTAAGACCATCGATCATAAAATAATCATCTACCAATTCTTGCGTCACCGCAATATGCCCTGTACTTGCATTTCCCCCTCTCGCACCTCTCGGAATGGATGCGCCATCTACTCCAGACTGATTCGATACATCTCCCCAATTCACATCAGACCGAGCAAATATTATTTCTTTATTATACTTCATAAACAGCTCATATATACTTTTATGAGGGTCATAGTTGCCATTTGTATATTCTTTATGGAGTTCATAATGTCCAGCTTCCGCATAGTCAATAAATTCCTGCATGGTCGTTAACGCTCGCTGCCATTTGGATTGGTCCTTTGCGGGAAATAAAGGTTTACCATCCTTATTTGTAACACTCAGCGCCTCTGCATACCCACCATTTAATAACGGACTGGCCGCATACATCATCAGTCTTCCACGTATAGCCAACGCTGTACCTTTTGTCGGAATCGCTAATTGTTCTTGATTTGACAAATCCGGATCCTTTAATTGATTAGCTACGGCTGTTAATTCATCGTATATAAAGTTAACAACTTCATCAACGGAATTTCGAGCAAAATCTAATTCTGCACTATTAGGATCGGCTGATTCCGACATAATAGGGATTGGTCCATACAATTCAAGAAGTAAATAATGATAATAAGCTCGAAAAAAACGTGCTTGAGCCATCAAATCGTCCAACTCTTCTTTACCTAAGAAATCTGCATCTCCGGTCACAGGAATCTCCACAGCATTTTCAAGAAAAACATTCGCCTGCCGAATCAATGGCCATAAAGACCATCTGGTAAACCTCACATTCGAAACATCAAATGGTTCAAGATTCCAGTCGTTTGCTGTCCTACTGTCAAGTTCATCGCTAATGAGTGGCCATGGATGTTGAAGCCCGTTGGTCGGGCCATTCCACAACGCAGTATTCGGAATACCGGAATAGATATTTATATGCCACCTTCTTACATCTGCCGGATTAGAGAAAAGTTTTTGCATATCTCTCTCTTCTGCCAGTTCTTTCGAAACATCTAAAAAGTCTTTGTTACAAGATGTATATATTACTGATAGTGATACCCCTACAATCATTACCAGAAAAAATAATTTCTTATTCATAATCTATATTTTTAAAAAGTTACTTCCAACCCAACCGTCCAAGTGCTTGGCAAGGGATAACGGGTTCCCCCTGCACTGCTCCCCAGTTCAGGATCATACATTTTCACATGATCCCAAAGTGCAATATTGTTTCCCATTACATACAGACGTGCAGCTTTCATATATCCCTTGCCGAACCTATCGGTATCAAAGACGTAACCAAATTCCACATTTTTTAAACGGAGAAAAGATCCATCCCTTAGCCACCAGGTGCTTAACGTATTGGTATTACCCATATTTGTTACACGAAGCCGTGGGAAGAAGGCGTCTTGAGATGGATTTCCTTCTGTCCATCTATTTTCGACTATTTCCTGCCTCACGTTACTCTCCTCAATCCCCCAGTGAAATGGCATAAAAGCATTGGCTTGGTTATTCAAATCGACCGATACATTTCCCGCCCCTTGAAAGAAGGTACTTAGATAAAAACCTTTGTATTCTGCATTCAGTCCAAATCCATAAATGATTTCTGGAATTAAAGGTTCTGCAACATCTTTGACGCGATCTAAATCATTCACTATCCCATCTTCATTAAGGTCTGTATATTTTATATCCCCCGGCATGAGCGTGGGTACCCACGTTTGGTTGGCTATCCCTTCTTTTCGGTTATACACCAGATTTCCGGCCCCATCTGACGTTATGTTAAAATCATCATCGGTGAAGAGCCGTTCCGCAATAAGATAACCATTTGCAGCCTTTAGCCTCGTTCCTGTGATATTCATCCACGGGTGTATCTGTGGTATCTCATCATATTCAAGGATTTTATTACGTGCAAACGTAAAGTTTCCTCTTGCGGAAAATGACACGTCTCCAATGGTGTGATTAAAATTCAAACTAGCATCAACCCCTTTGTTGCTTACCTCACCAAAATTTTGCCATGGCGCTTGCCTAAATCCTACAACGTCAGATACGGTACGTCTTTGCAATAAGATATCTGTTCTATGGTTATTAAAATAATCAACTTGAAGACCGATTTTATTATTCCATAATGAAACGTCGATTCCGTAGTTTCTCTTTAACTCAATTTCCCAAGAAATACCTGGTGCAGTAAACCGCCCTTCAACGAGCCCTCCTCCGCTGACGCTGTTTAAGGCTCCTGTGCTTCCAATACCAAGACTGTAGCCAGTGGAATTGCTAAATGTAGGTCGATACAAGAACCTATCTCCTCCGGTAGCATCATTTCCTGTCCGACCAATTGAACCCCGTAATTTAAAACTGCTCACCACAGGTTTTATAGATTCCGGAAAATAGGGCTCATTGGCTAAATTCCACGCTAAACCTACCGCTGGAAAGAACCCATATCTATAACCTTCTGAAAATTGTTCGCTCCCAGTTACCCCGAAATTGGCTTCAAGGGAATAACGGTTATCAAAATTATAAGTCGCTCTTCCGACATATGCTTGTTTACGGTATGCAAGTGCTTCATCATGGTTTTGTGTTTCCTTCTGATAATAAAGTAACATACCTCCTACCACGTGCCGATCAAATGTTCTGTCGTAATTAATAGCTGATTCTAGATAAATCTTTTTATTGGCGTTACTGGATTCGTTGGGTTCTCCAAAAGGAGATTCATTCGTTATTGTCTTGAAAATTAAGTTTCCAGCTTCGTCCCGGCCTGTTGCAAATTTCGTTTCCGGCGTTCTTGCACGAGAATGAAAGAAACTAGAGTTGAAGTCATAACTGACAGCCCCTCTCATTTTCAAGCCCGGCGTCAACACATCCAGTTTTTGTTCTAAATCTACCCGCGACTGGATAAAAGTGCGCCAAGTCTTTTTATAGCCAGATTCGACCATATAGACATATGGACTCGTTCTATTGTTCGTAAGACTGGGGTGTTGTGCAATGGTTCCATCCGAATATATCGCAGGAAAAAGATGTGGTGGAATTCGAGATATTCTTTCGAATATGGCATCTGTTCCACTCATTGCAAGGCTTTGGGATAAATATTGTCCGCTTAAATCAACGCGCAATAATGTACTTTTTGAGATATCAATGTCTATATTACTTCGTAGGTTATAACGATCCAATCCTGGGTTGTTATTATAATCAGGGTTAACTTTAAATAACCCAGATTCTTTAAAGTAAGCTCCGGAAACAAAATATCTTGCCTTTTCGGTTCCTCCTCTAAAGTTCAGGGTATGGCGAGTATTATAAGTATGGTCTCTTATCAAAAGATTCCACCAGTTTGTGTTTGGATATAGATCCGGGTCCTCGCCGGAGGCATATTTGTCCAAAACCTCATCACTATAAATCGGTACCCGTCCTTCATTTCGATACGCTTCATTATATAAAGAAAGATAATCATAAGCGCTAGCGTACCTAGGGGTTCTGGTAGGCGTCAGCCTACTTGCTTCTCCTCTGTAAGTGATTTGCGCCTTTTGAATCCGTCCTCTTTTCGTTGTTATTAAAACAACGCCGTTCGCTCCTTCTGAACCATATACCGCAGTAGCAGCAGCATCTTTCAATAAGGAAAAAGTTTCTATTTCATCTGGTTCTACGTCATTCATGCTTCTTGGCACACCATCAACCAATACAAGCGGACTTGTATTTCCCGCAAACGAACTTACACCCCTTATAAAAAACTCAGAATTGTCATACCCCGGCTCACCTGAACGCTGTACGGCAATAACGCCCGGTAATTGCCCAGCTAAGTTGTTCATTAAATTGCGATTAGGCATCCTTAACTGTGTACCTTTAACAGTCGCTACTGAACTCACCATACTTTCTTTCTTTTGCTGGCCGAATCCCACCACGACGACTTCCTCAATCCCTTCCAGATCTTCTTCCATGACAACCGTTATATCCCGTTGATCAACAACAACAAATTCTTTCGTTATATAGCCGATAAGCGTAACTTGAAGGGTTTCGCCTTTGGGAACGTTCAATACAAAGCGTCCGTTAACATCTGTACTCGTACTGAGTGTGCTTTTTCCTTTCACGGCAACGGTAACCCCCGCCAACGGTTGTTTTGCCACATCCGTCACCAGCCCGGTAATTAGGTTTTCTTGATTTACAGCGGAATTAAATGTTCTCGACGGACGCGTGTTCCCCATCTGTCGTTTTCTATTTACAACAATAGACTCCCCTTCCATATAATAACTCAGGTTCTTTGGTGCCAATAGTAAATCAAGGGCTTTTTCAAGTGGCATATTCTTTAACTGAACATTGGAGGTGCCTGTGTTTCTAACGACATCACTATTACAAATTACAGTATAGCCAGTCTGTCGTTTAATCTCGCGCAGGAGATCGACAAATGCCATTTCTTTTTTCTCGATCGTAACAGTTTGTGCCAAACTACTTGCTTGGAGCTGAAAAACCATACATAGAAGAAACCCTACTATCAATTTCATAATTAAGAGATACTTGCTTTGAGGAAAGAAAAGGTATAATTCCCTCGATAAAACATAATTTTTCATTACATTTGATTGGTTTTTAGTTTATAAAATTTGTCTAATTCACTTATTTAGTATTCGGAACCACGTACCGGGTCAGTGCCAGCTTTCTCGGTACTTTTCCTTTTATGTTAATTTTCTTATTGCACCAGTCTCACCCTCCTTCCTTCCACTAGGAAACGAATTCTACTATCTGTCATTTTTATCAGTTTTAGCACGGTATTAAAATTGTCGTGTCTCGATACCGACCCCCATATCTCCACGTCTTGGAGTTTCGGCGAAACCTCAATTTCCAAATCATACCACCTCGCTACTTTTTTCATCGCATTTTCTAACGATTCATTATTGAACATGAATTCTCCGTTTTTCCATGCGATGCTTTCATCCACATTAATTGTTTGGATTTCCATTTTTCCATTGGTGACAACACTTTGTTGCCCTGGTTTCAAAACCGTTGTTGCACCTTCTTTTAACGATACTTTTACTTTACCTTCCAAAAGTGCAACCGTTGTATTTATATCCGCTTTATAAGAATTGACATTGAAATGTGTCCCCAAAACTTCTACTTTTTCTTTCTCGGTATCAACAATAAAAGGTCTATTTTTATGATGAGCCACCTCAAAATAGGCTTCGCCATCCAATTTCACCCGTCGTGCGTCTAGGGAAAAGTGATATGGGTAATGCAATTTACTCTCGGCGTTCAACCAAACTTTTGTCCCATCGGGAAGCGTTATTTGATACTGTCCTCCCCGTGGTGTCGAAAGCGTAAGCATAGTCTGTGCATCAATATCCTCATCCAGCACCGTAGAGCCATCTTCATACATTACACGGCCGTCGATAATAATGCCTGAATAAGTATCACTCAAATCTATTTTTTGCCCATTAGATAATTGCAACGATGCTTTATTACTCCCGGGTGCAAAGCCGTCTGCCACCTCTTCGGCAGATTGCGGCTCTATCATCTGTCGCTGTAAAAAGACTGCTGTAAAAAGTACTATTAAAGCTGCTGCTGCCACCGAAACGTAAATAGCGAGACTTCTTCGCAGCAAACGTCTTTGCAGATGTGACTGTTGATCTCGGATTCGAGAAAGGACATCGTTCAGCATTTTCTCCTCTCTCACCAGAAACTCATCGGTATAAAGTTCTTCATAGCTACTCAGTGCTTTCCGCAATCCAACTTCGCTGTCTACCTCCTGAACAATATCTTTTAAATATGGGTATTCGGAAAACAAATGTTCAATAGCCTCTGCTTGCGAGGCATCTAGATCTCCGGCAAGGTGGTCTTTTAAAAGGTTTACAATATAATCTATTCTTTGCAAGGCGTTAGTCTTTTATTATAAAAACACAGCAATCGCAAATACCTTACATAGAATTTTAATTATTTTTTTGGCGGGGAGGGAAGGCTTAGAATACGGAATTCAATGCAATAAGTAATAAAAGCTCCTTTAAACGTAAATTTTGACGTAATGTGGTTAGCGCTCGGGACCTGTTGGTGTATACGGCTTGAGCAGCCATACCCAATTCTTTACCGATCTCTTCAATGGTTTTGTCCTCTAAAAAGGTCTTATTAAACACGATCCTTTGCTTTTCCGGCAATTTTTGCACCTCATCGAAAACACGTTTTAACAATTCCGTCTGAACAATCTTCGTAAAAACATCGGTATCTTCGTATAAATGCTCTTCATAATCCGCCACATCATCTATATACCCGTGAGCATTGGTGTCCCGGAGTGCATTTAGGCATCTGTTTTTTGTCGCTATATAGAGAAAGGCGCGAAGTCGATTCAAACTGGAAAATGAAGTCCGACGTTCCCAAACCTTCACAAAAACGTCTCCAACAACTTCTTCCGCAATTTGATAATCCTTAACGTATTTTTGAGCGAAAAACAAAAGGCGTTTATAATAAAGTCGGTATACACTTATTAATCCTCCTTCATCACCATTACGCAAAGAATGGAGAAAGGCTACATGCTCTTCACCATTCAGTTTGTCCCCTATAATAGCGACCTTTTTCATTAAATGCTATGTGACATATTGTGCAACGATTAACTTCAATCTCTAAAAACAATCTTGCCCTCCATACTTTGATTTGTATCATGTAAAGGTTTATCAAACGCCGGTGGCTACGCAAACATACATAACTCTCCTTAAAGTAACAAGCAAAAAAACGGAAGGAGCTATTGCTTCTTCCGTTCACTAACACAAAACTAAACTACATAAAAACATCTACTATATTAGCCATCCGTATTTTCTGTACTTGGCATTTGATTTTCTATTATGCCCTTTTTTCTAAATTCTCCTTTTGTACCACGCC
>Ga0079224_100004715_pt1 | contig 17748 bp, 13 predicted proteins | sample Stecom2015_FD_80414 | JGI IMG/M metagenome (GOLD analysis project Ga0079224, IMG submission 80414) | Agricultural soil microbial communities from Utah to study Nitrogen management - Steer compost 2015 | ecosystem: Environmental > Terrestrial > Soil > Agricultural land | place: USA: Utah...
ACCCGCTCGGTCGGCCCCTCCTCGATGATCCGCCCCAGGTACATCACCGCCACCCGGGCGGCGATGTGCCGGACCGCCAGCAGGTTGTGGCTGACGAACAGGAACGACACGCCCCGTTCCCGCCGGAGCTGGTCCAGCAGGGTGAGGATCTGGTTCTGGGTGGACACGTCCAGGGCGCTGGTCACCTCGTCGCAGACCACCAGTCGGGGGTCGAGCACCAGGGCCCGGGCCAGCGCCAGCCGCTGGCGCTGGCCGCCGGAGAACTCCGCCGGGTACCGGTAGAGGTGCCGGGCGGTCAGCCCCACCAGTTCCAGCGCGGACACCACCTGGTCGGCCCGTTGCCGGGCGGGCAGCCGCGTGTGCACCCGCAACGGTTCACCGACACTGTCCACGATCGGCAGGCTGGGGTTCAGTGACGAGTACGGGTCCTGGAACACCATCTGGAACTTGGGCCGCAGCGGGCGTAGGGCCGACTGCGGCAGGCGGGTGATGTCCCGGCCGTCGAACAGCACCTGCCCGGACTGGGGGGTGACCAGCCGAACCGTGGCCCGGCCGAGGGTGGACTTGCCGCAGCCGGACTCCCCCACCAGGCCCACGGTTTCGCCGGGGGCCACGGTCAGGCTGGCGCCTCGGACCGCCTGTACCGGGGCCGCCCGTCGGCCGAACCAGCCCCGTCCCGGGAAGGTGACGGTGACGTCCCGGAGTTCCAGTAGTGGCGCACCCATCCCTATCTCCTTCCGGCCAGCGCATCGAGTTCGGTGGGGGCGAACCGGCAGCGGTATGTCCGTCCGGTGGGCTCGGACCGCAGCGGCACCTCCGGCGGCTGGCGGCATTCCGGGGTCGCGTACCGACAGCGGGGGTGGAACCGGCAGCCGGACGGCATCGCTTCCGGCAGCGGCGGGGCGCCGGGGATCCAGGCCAGTTCCCCACCCGGCTCGGGGATGGCGGCGGCGATCAGCGCCTGGCTGTACGGGTGGGCGGGGTGGTGGAGGAAGTCGCGTACCGGCGCTTGTTCCACTACTTCCCCGGCGTACATCACCACCACCCGGTCGGCGACTTCCGCCACCACCCCCAGGTCGTGGGTGACCAGCAGGATCGCCAGTCCGAATTGGTCCCGCATGTCCTGCAGGAGGTCCAGGATCTGCGCCTGCACGGTCACGTCCAGGGCGGTGGTGGGTTCGTCGGCCACCAGCAGCCGTGGTTCGCAGGCCAGCGCGATGGCGATCAGTACCCGTTGCCGCATACCGCCGGAGAATTCGTGCGGGTACGCGTGGACGCGCCGGGCCGCGTCCGGCACGCCGACCAGGTCCAGTAGTTCGATGGCTCGGCGGTGGGCGGCGCGCCGGCTGAGCCCACGATGTCGCCGCAGTGATTCGGCGATCTGTGCTCCGACCGGGAACGCCGGGTGCAGGCTGGTCATCGGTTCCTGGAAGATCATGGAAATCTGTTCGCCGCGGATGTCCTCCCAGCCTCGGCGGGACAGGCGGTACAGGTCTTGCCCGTCCAAGGTGACGGTTCCGTTGGCGATCCGGGCGGAGCCTTCCGGTAGCAGTCCCGGGATGGCGAGGGCGGTGGTGCTCTTGCCGCAGCCGGACTCCCCCACCAGGCAGACGGTCTCGCCTCGATCTACCTGGAACGACACGTCCCGGGTGATGGCGGTCCAGCCAGTGTGGGTGCGTACCTCCACCGTCAGGTTCTGGACTGTCAGCAGCGGCGCCGTGGATGCGCTCATTTCTGCCTCCTGCTACCCCGGCCTAGCGAGTCGCCGATGCCGTCGGCGACCGCGTTGGTGGCCAGGACCGTCAGTGTGATCAACAAACCGGGGGCGATCCCTAACCACCAGGCGGTGTTGACGTACGGCAGGGCCCGTCCCAGTAGCGCTCCCCAGCTGGCGTCCGGGGGCTGCGCGCCGAGGCCGAGGAAACTGAGGCCGGCCTCGGCCAGCATGGCGAACCCACAGGTGACCGCGATCTGCACCACCAGCGGGCCGGTGATGTTCGGCAGGACGTGCCAGCGCAGGATCCGCCTCAGCGGGGTGCCAATCACCCGGGAGGCCTCGATGTACGTCTCGTGGTACACCTGCTGCACGCTGGCGCGGGTGAGCCGGGCGAACCGGGGGACGAACACCACCCCGACCGCGATCATCGCCTGGGTCAGGCCGGGACCGAGCGCTCCCAGCACTCCGATGGCCAGCAGGATCGGCGGGAACGCCATGATCCCGTCGGTGATCCGCATCAGCAGGCCGCCGAGCAGCGGGGGCATGATCGCCGCGGCCAGGCCGAGCGGTACCCCGATGCCGACGCCGACCGCGAGCGAGATCAGCGCCGCCTGCACCGTGATCCGGGTGGCCACGATCAGTCGGCTGAGCAGGTCTCGGCCGAGGTCGTCGGTACCGAGCCAGTGGTCGCCGCTGGGCGGCTGCAGCACCTGACCGAGGTTGTTCTGCAGTGGGTCGTGGGGGGCCAGGTGGGGGCCGAACATCGCCAGCACCGCCACCAGGGCCAGGAACGCTCCCCCCAGGACCGCGCCGGGGTGGGACAGGAATCGGCGGAGGAACCGCCACCGGTGGCGATAGTGGGCGACGGCCGTCTCCGGCGCGGATGAGGTGTCGGTTTTCCGGGTGTCCACGGGCATCATCGGGTCCTCGGAGACAGCCAGGCGTGGGCGAGGTCGGCGAGCAGATTGGTCACGACGATCACCAGGGTGGTGACCACCACGATCCCCTGCACGATGGTGAGGTCCTTGTTGATCACGGAATTGACCGCGAGTTCCCCGATTCCGGGGATCACGAACACCTTCTCGATGATCACGGCGGCGCCCAGCAGGAGCGCCATCTGGGTGGCCAGCACCGTCACCACCGGATTGGCGGCGTGGGTGAGGGCGTGTTTGCCCAGCACCATCCAGTACCGCAGCCCTTTCGCGGTGGCGGTCCGGACGAAGTCCTGCTGCAACGTGTCGATCATCGAGCGGCGAAGTTGCCGGGCGACCTCGGCGGCGGCTGGGGCGCCCAGGGCAACGGTCGGCAGGACGATCCCGTGCAGCCAGGCGGCCGGGTTTTCGGTCAGCGGGGTGTAGCCGATGGTCGGGAAGAGTCCCAGCTGGATGGCGAACACCATCAGCAGCAGCAGCCCCAGCCAGTAGCCGGGCATCGCGATGCCGATCGTGGCCACCCCTCGGATCAGGCTGTCCTGCCACCGGTTGCGCCGCAGCGCGGCCAGGATGCCGGCGGGCACCCCCACCAGCGCCGCGAACACCAGCGCGGACAGGGTCAGCGCCAGGGTGACCGGTAGCCGTTCCTGCAGCAGTTGGCTGACCGAGTCGTTGGTGAACACCGAGTTGCCCAGGTCGCCCCGGGCCGCTCCGGCCAGCCAGTCGAGGTAGCGCTCGTGCCAGGGGCGGTCCAGGCCCAGCCGCTGGCGGGTCAGCTCGATCTGTTCGTGCGTGGCGTTCTCACCGGCGATCTGCACCGCGGGGTCACCCGGGACCAGGAGGCTCATCAGGCTGACGAGCAGGGTGACGAACAGCAGCAGCGGGAGTGTCACCAGCAGTCGGCGTCCTATCAGCGCCAGCATCGCCTCACCACCTTGGAGTCGGGGGTACGAGCGGGCTTCCCGGCGGCGCGGGTGCACCGCCGGGAACCCCATCGGTCGGTCAGCCTGCGGCGATCCCGACGCCTCGGAACTCCAACTTGCCGGCCAACCACGGCCGCAGCCCGATCACTCGGTCGGAGTAGGCCACGTTCTCGTACGGGAAGTAGAGGACCACGTCCAGCGCGTCCAATGTGATCTGGCGGGACAGTTGCCGGGCCAGGTCCGCCCGCGCGGCCTCGTCGGTGGTGGCCACCAGCTGCTCGTACAGGGTGGCTACCTCGTCGGTGGTCACCCCGCCCGGGTTGGCGAACCCGGTCTCGGTGTACAGCAGGGCGATGGTCTGGGCCGGGTCGGGCCGGCCGGTCCAGTTGATCGCCCCGGCGTCCCCCTCCCCTTCTACGTAGAAGGTGTTGGCGAAGATGGTGCTCTGGGTGATGGTGGCGTTCAGACCGACGTCGGCCAGCTGTGCCTGGATCGCTTCCGACAGCTGGGTGTACTGCGGGGCGTTCTGGTTGATCAGTTCGAGTTCGTAGCCTTCCGGTACGCCGGCGTCGGCGAGCAGCTGCCGCGCCTTGTCGGGGTTGTACTCGTAGTAGTCCGTGCCGATCTCCTCATCGAAGGCGAAGTAGCCGCGTGGGAACGGCTGTACCGCCGGTTCCCCAAGCCCGAACAGCAGCCCTTGCACCAGCTCCTCGCGGTTGATCGCATGGTTGATCGCCTGCCGGACCCGCACGTCGTCCAGGTACGGCTTGGACAGGTTCAGCTGCAGGTGGAAGAACTGCAGGATCGGCTGGGAGTCGACCACGAACCCGGCTTGCTGGGCGGCGGCGACATCGTTGGCGGCCAGGATGGTGGCGTCGATCGAGCCGCTCCGGAGGGCGTTGAGCCGCTGCAGGGAGTCGGTGATGGTGGTGAACTCCATCCGGGCCGCGGCGGCCGCGTCCGGGTCCCAGTAGTCGTCGTTACGCTCGTACACCGCGCGGGATCCCGGCTGGTATTCCACCACTTTGTACATACCGGTGCCGACCGGTGCCCGGCTGAGATTGTCGAACGCCGCCGGGCTGGCGATCGCGCCGGCCCGGTCGGTCAGCACGTACGGCAGGGAGCTGTGGACGCCGGTGAGGTGGAGGTTGACGTGGTATTCGTCGACGATCTCCACTTCTTTGATCACCGCCAGCTCGGCGGCGACCGCGGACCCTTCCAGGGTCTGGCCGCGCTCCAGGTTGGCCTTGACCGCCTCAGCGTTGAACGGTGTGCCGTCGGTGAAGGTCACGCCCTGTCGGAGGGTGAGCGCGAGGGTGCGGCCGTCGTCACTGAACTGCCACTCGGTGGCGAGTCCAGGGACGAGTTCGGCTTCCTCGTTGAGGTGGATCAGCCGGTCGTAGACCGGGAACAACCAGACGTTGTTACCGGCGCCGGGGGATGTGTGGGGGTCGAGAGTCTCGATCGGCAGGGTGTCCGCGAACCGGAAGGTCCCGTTCGGATCGAGCTCTCCGGATCGGTTGCCGTTGGTGTTCGCGGTCCCGCCGGACGAGCAGGCCGCTGCCAGCAGGGCCACCACTCCGACCACCGCGATGTGACGCCACACCTTCATGGAAGCCTCCTGGCGGATCGCGTCTACATCTTCGTTAGTGTTGACGCAGCTTTGCACCTCGTTCGAGCCAGCGCAAGAGGTCACCCAGTCAGTGCCGGTCGGCCACCCGGGTTAATTTGGAAAAATCAGGATGCCTGTGACATTCCATCGATAACGATAACGTCGCGCGCCATACCTGAATCAGGTTCACCTATGGTGAACAGAACTCAACCCGGGGGGTATCCGCCGGCCGGGCAGTCATCGCCCACTCTCCGACCGGCCGGCGCAGGCGATGGCGGCTCCCGACGAGTGCACCGCGGTGAGTGATCCGGTTATGGTCAGGCCATGCAGTACACCGGCGCTGTTACCCCGCAAGGCCCGCCCGCGGTCCGCGAATTGCCCGCACTGTCGATCACCAAAGTCTCGGTCGGGCCGATGGACAACAACGCGTACCTGCTGCGCTGCCGTCGTACCGGGGAACAGCTGCTGATCGACGCCGCCGCGGAGCCGGACCGGCTGCTGGAGTTGATCGGTGAGGCCGGGTTGGCCACGGTGGTCACCACCCACCAGCACCGGGACCACTGGGAGGCGTTGGCGGAGGTGGTGGCGGCCACCGGCGCCGCCTCGGTGGCGCACCCCGCGGACGCGCCGGCGCTTCCGGTGGTCACCCGGACCGTCACCGACGGCGACACGGTACGGGTCGGTGACTGTGCGCTGGAGGTGATCCACCTGGTCGGCCACACCCCGGGGTCGATCGCGCTGCTCTACCGGGACCCGACCGGCCACCCGCACCTGTTCACCGGGGACTCCCTGTTCCCGGGTGGGGTGGGCAACACCCAGGGGGACCCGGAGCGGTTCACCTCACTGATCAACGACGTGGAGCGGAAGCTGTTCGACCGGCTGCCGGACGACACCTGGTTCTACCCTGGCCACGGCAACGACAGCACCCTGGGGGCGGAGCGGCCCTCCCTCCCGGAGTGGCGCGCCCGCGGCTGGTAGCCGCCGGAAAACGGCGGAGCCCGCGAGCCAGACGCGGCCAGGCGATCGCGGTCGCGAGGTGAGCTGTCCCACTACCGCGCGGCCGCTCCTCTGGGCCTCCTCGGTGCGCTGATACCACTAGCTGAGACAGGACAGCGACCGCACTGGCGACACCCGCCACACCCGCTACGGTGGTAGTTCGAGAACGAGGCAGCACAGATAGCGACGGAGCCGGATATGTCGGACAGCATCGGTGGTGATCGCCGAATGCGGCTGCGCCGACGGCTGCACGTCGACCTGCTGCGAGTGTGGAGCTCAGCGTGTTGCTGCTGAACCATTCCCTTTCACGAATGTCTTCCTGAAGGACACCGGGCGTCCCGTACCGCCCACCCAGACTGCGTGACCAGCAGCCCCCTACCGGCAACCACCTCGCAGCGACGGTGGACGCCGATTGACAACTGATTTCACCGACCTACGCCTAGGAGCATCATGACCGATCCGTCCACGAACTGGTCGTTCGAAACTCTGCAGATCCACGCCGGCGCCACCCCAGATCCCGCCACTGGTGCTCGCGCCACCCCGATCTACCAGACCACTTCGTACGTCTTCAAGAACACCGAGCACGCCGCGAACCTGTTCAACCTCAGCGAGACCGGCTACATCTACACCCGGATCAACAACCCCACCCAGGAGGTGCTGGAGTCCCGGATCGCCGCGCTGGAGGGCGGAGTCGCGGCGGTGGCGCTGGCCTCCGGCCAGGCCGCCGAAACCATGGCCATCCTCACCCTGGCCCGTAACGGGGACCACATCGTCTCCAGCGCCAGCCTGTACGGCGGCACCTACAACCTGTTCCGGCACACCCTGCCCCGGTTCGGGATCGAGGTGACCTTCGTCGAGGACCCGGACGACCTGGACGCCTGGCGGGCGGCGGTGCGGCCGAACACCAAGGCGTTCTTCGCCGAGTCGATCGGTAACCCGCGGAACAACGTGCTGGACGTCCGGGCGGTCGCGGACGTCGCTCACCAGGCCGGGGTGCCGCTGATCGTGGACAACACCGTCACCACCCCGTTCCTGCTACGCCCGCTGGCGCACGGCGCCGACATCGTGATCCACTCGGCCACCAAGTACCTGGGTGGGCACGGCACCGTGATCGCCGGGGTGGTGGTGGACGGCGGCAGCTTCGACTTCTCCGCCCACGCCGACCGGTTCCCCGACTTCGTCGAGCCAGACCCGAGCTACCACGGGCTGCGGTACTGGCCGGTGCTCGGCCCGGGGGCGTACGCGGCCAAGCTGCGGGTGCAGCTGCTGCGGGACGTCGGTCCGGCGATCTCCCCGTTCGCCAGCTTCCTGCTCCTGCAGGGGATCGAGACCCTGTCGCTGCGGATGGAGCGCCACAGCGCCAACGCGGCGGCGGTGGCGCAGTGGCTGGCGCAGCGGGACGAGGTGGAGACCGTCCACTACGCCGGGCTGCCCTCCAGCCCCTGGTATCAGCGCGCGCAGCAGTACCTACCGAAGGGGGTCGGCGGGATCGTCTCGTTCGAGCTCAAGGGCGGGGTGCCGGCCGGGCGAGCGTTCGTGGACGCGCTGCGGCTGCACTCGCATGTGGCGAACATCGGCGACGTACGCTCGTTGGTGATCCACCCGGCCTCCACCACCCACTCCCAGCTCACCGAGGAGGAGCAGCGGGCCACCGGGGTCACCCCGGGGCTGGTCCGACTAGCGGTCGGGATCGAGCACATCGACGACATCCTGGCCGACCTGGAGGTCGGACTCACGGCTGCCAAGGGTGTTTGAGCGCGGTATGACTCTGACTTCTCCCCGTCGGGCTGAGCCCGTGCCCACTCCGGGCGCGGGCTCGGCCCGGCGTTACCTGGAGATCGGCGACCTGCCGCTGGAGTCCGGGCGGGTGCTGCCGGCGGTCCGGATGGCCTACCAGACCTGGGGGCGGCTCAACCGGAGCCGGGACAACGCGGTGCTGGTGCTGCACGCGTTGACCGGCGACTCGCACGTGGTCGGCCCGGCGGGGCCGGATCAGCCGACTCCCGGCTGGTGGGATGGGCTGATCGGTCCCGGCGCTCCGCTGGACGATCAGGAGTATTTCGTGGTGGCCGCCAACGTGCTCGGCGGTTGCCGGGGCACCACCGGGCCGTCCTCCCCCGCCCCCGACGGTCGGCCGTGGGGGTCCCGGTTCCCCTACCTGACCGTCCGGGACCAGGTGGCGGCGGAGGCGGCGCTGGCGGAGCGGCTGGGGATCCGCTCGTTCGCGGCGGTGGTCGGCGGCTCCATGGGCGGGATGCGGGCGCTGGAGTGGGCGGTGATGTACCCCGAGCGGGTCCGCCGCTGCATCGCGATCGCCACCACCCCCACCTTCTCCGCTGACCAGATCGCCTGGTGTGTGCCGCAGCTGGCGGCGATCCGGGCCGACCCGAACTTCCGCGGCGGGGACTACTACGACGGACCGGCGCCGCTGACCGGGATGGCGATCGCCCGGCAGATCGCCCACGCCACCTACCGCGCCCGGGAGGAGCTGAACACCCGGTTCGGTCGTAACCCCCAGCCGGGGGAAGACCCCACCGCCGGGGGCCGGTACGCGGTGCAGTCCTACCTGGAGTACCACGGGGAGAAGTTGGGGCGCCGGTTCGACCCCAACTCGTACCTGGTGCTGACCGAGGCGATGATGTCGCACGACCTCGGTCGGGACCGGGGCGGAGTCGACGCCGCGCTGGCGATGATCCGTGCGCAGCTCACCGTGGCGGTGGTCGACTCGGATCGGCTGCTCCCGCCGGAGGAGGGGGCGGTGTTGGCGACCGCCCCGACCGCCCGACCGCTGATCACCATCCACTCCCCGCACGGGCACGACGGATTTCTGATCGAATCCGAACAGGTCGGCAAGGTGATCCGGGACGCCCTGGCCGACGCCTGACCGGCGCCGCGGCGGGCAGGCGGGTTGGCGCCCCAGCCGGAGGTGCGGCACGCTGGAACGCATGCTCCACACCCGACACTCCTTCGCCCCGGTGGCCGCCGTGCTCGTCACGCTCCTCGCCACCGGCTGCGGCGCCGACCCGGCAACGGACCCGGTCGACGACGACCAGGTCGACCGGCAGCCGCTGGTGGCGGAGCCGGATCTGGTCGCGGTCGGCACCGGGGCCGGGTTCACCGGCTGGGGCGACCCGGTCGAGTGGGACCCCGAGCAGGCCCTGCTGATCGGGCCGAGCCTGACGTTCGCCTTCGACGCCCTGATCACCACTGCCCAGATCGACGCCGCGCCCGCCGCCGCTCTGGAGTTGTACGACGCGCCCACCGCCACTCCCCTGGCGGCCGAGCACGGGCTGGTGGCCGCCGACGGGCACGAGTTCCTGGTGCTGCGCACCGCGAAGGTGACCGAGGCCCGCGCCGGGCTGCCCACGGTGGCACCGGACCGGGCCACCACCGCGATCCGGGTCGGTGACCGCACCCGCATGCTCGACCTGGCCCCGTTCGACTCGGCCATCAGCGGGGACCACATACTGGTGGTCAGCGTACCGGTGGGAGACGACGCCGCCCTGGTCCTGACCGAGGAGGGTCGGGAACAGACGCTCGACCTGCGCACCGGGCGACGCGGGGAGGAGGTCAGCCTGCTCTACCAGCGGCCGACGGTGACGGTCTCCGGAGAGTTCGACAGCTGGGTCCGCTCCCAGGGGGTGACGCTCTACAACCCGCTCTCCCCCGGGGAGGTGCCACTGCGCGGGGAGGTGGACGACGCGGCGCTGCTGGCGTACCACCCCCAGACCGGGTGGGCCGAGGTCGGCCGGGCGTGGCTGACGCTGTGGCTGGACCTCGATGAGCTGCTGGACCCGCTCGCCAAGATCACCTTGGCGGCCCAGGAGAGCTTCACCCTCACCGACGCCGCCGGCCGCACCACCGCCGCGCAGCCGGGAGAGGTCACGGTCCGGCCCCTGCTCAGCTCCAACCCTTCCAGCGGGGTACTGCTGTTCGAGGTGCCGGAGGAGTTCCGCTCCGGCACGGTGCGCTTCACCCCGACCGGTACGGTCACCACCATCGAAGACGGTGAGGAACGCAGCGGGCAGGTGCACAGCATCTCCGTCGGCCCCCCGGTCTCCGTCCAGGTGGAGCGTCAGTGATCAGATCGCAAGCCGGACGACCGTGCGCCGGTCGTCGGGCAGGCGACGGGTCAGACCCCGCCGGTCCAGCAGCTCCAGCAGCGGCACCGCCACCCGCCGGGTGGTGTGCAGGGCCTGCCGGGCCTGGCTGAGGGTGAACGGTTGCGGCAAGTCGGCCAGGATCGCCACCGCGCGCGTCGGCGCGTCCGGGGCCAGCACCACCTGCGGGGCCACCCGCAGCAGCGCCCCGGCCCGCACCGCGGCGGCCAGCTCTTTCGGCCCCAGGCCGAGCGCGGCCAGCCGGCCCGCCTCGGGGGCCTGAAACGGGTGGGCGGCGAGGTCGGTCAGCACCCGCGCCACCGCCTGCCGCACCGGGGCCGGTAGCTGCGGCTCCCCCCGGCTGACCCGACCGTCGGTCACCGTCAGCGGCGGGGTCACCAGCGCGGCCACCAGCTCCCGGTCGGGGAGGCCCAGCGCGTGCCGCAGCGTCTCCACCGGCACCCCGCCGGCCAGCGGGTCAGCGGCGGCGTACTGATCCACCACCGCCGCCAGCCGCGCCCGCTGGCTGGCCCACCAGTCCGGGTCGGCGAGCCAGTCGCCGGCCACCGGCGCGCTGACCACCGGCACCCCCATGGCGACGAGCTCCCCTCGGCGCAGCAGCCGGCGACGGCGCAGCTCGGCGTGCGGATCGGGCCGGCCGTCGTAGTCGGCCAGTTCCTTGGCGCGGGCGGCGGCCGCGCCTCGGCGGGTCAGCGGCGGCGGGGCCACGTCCAGCAGGATCACGCCCCCGAGAATCTGGCGCCGACCCGGGTCACGCAGGAGCGCCCGATCCCCCAGGTGCAGCGGCAGCGGGCGGGCGAGCCGCAGCCGCGCGGTGTCGGGGCCGAGCGGACGCACCCGGACCGACACCGCGGCGGATCCTAAGTGGAGCAGCGCTTCGGGTGGCAACGCGGCGGCGGCCTCCCCGGTGATCCGCACATCCACCAGGTCGGTCATCCGGAACTGGCCCGGAGAGAGCAGCGCGTCCCCGCGATGAATCTGGTCCCGCTCCACCCCCCGCAGGTTGACCGCCACCCGGGCCACCGCCGGCACTGTCTCCGCCGGCTCCCCCAGGGTCTGCAGGCCGCGGACCACCACCGGCCGCCCGGTGCGGGAGAGCACCAGCTCGTCCCCGACCGCCAGCCGGCCGGCGCGCAGGGTGCCGGTGACCACGGTGCCGCTGCCGCGGATGGTGAACGACCGGTCCACCCACAGCCGCACCGGCCCATCGGTCACCGGCGGCGGCAGCCCCGCCAACACTTTATCCAGAGTGGACCGTAGCTGGTCCAGTCCGGCCCCGGTGACCGCGCTGACCGGCACCGCCGGCACCCCGGCCAGGCCGGTGCCGGCGAGCTGCTCCTGGGCGGAGGCCAGGGCCGGGGCCGGGTCGGCCAGGTCGCTCCGGGTGATGACCAGTAGGCCGTGCCGTACCCCGAACGCGTCCAGCGCGGCCAGATGCTCGGCCGACTGCGGCATCCAGCCCTCGTCGGCGGCCACCACCAGCATCGCCGCCGGCACCGGCCCCACCCCGGCGAGCATGTTCGACACAAACCGCTCGTGCCCGGGCACGTCCACGAACGCCACCGTCTGCTGCGACGGCAGCCGGGTCCAGGCGAACCCGAGGTCGATGGTCAACCCCCGGCGCCGCTCCTGCTCCCACCGGTCCGGTTCCATCCCGGTCAACGCCCGGACCAGCGTGGACTTGCCGTGGTCGACGTGCCCGGCGGTGGCGATCACGTGCACCGGAGCACCCGCCGCACCGCGCTGGCCACCGCCTCGTCCCACTCCGGCGGCACACATCGCAGGTCCAGCAACAGCCGCCCCCGCTCCAGGCGCCCCAACACCGGTGGCTCCCCCGTGCGGAGACCGGCGGCGTACTGCGGCGGCAGCGCCAACGCGTACGACGGCAACTCCGTCCCGGGGGCGCCGCCGCCACCCACCATCGCGGTGGTGGCCACCACCTCCCCCGCCCCGACCGCCCGGGCGAGCGCCTCGGTGCGCTCCCGCAGCCGGTCCGGGTCGGCGTGCAGCGCCTCCCACGTGGGGGTACGGGGTCCGCGCAGGGTCGCCTCCAGCGCGGCCAAGGTGAGCTTGTCCGCCCGGACCGCCCGGGCCAGCGGGTGCCGACGCAGCCGCTCCACCAAGGCCCGGCGCCCCAACAGCAGCCCGGCCTGCGGCCCACCCAACAGTTTGTCACCGCTGGCGGTCACCAGATCCGCCCCCGCGGCCAAGGTGGAGGCGGCGTCCGGTTCCTCCGGCAGCAGCGGGTCCCGGGTCAGCAGCCCCGATCCGATGTCCACCACCACCGGTACCGGCAGGTCCGCCAGCCGCGCCACCGGCACCGAGGCGGTGAACCCGCGGACGGTGAAGTTGGCCGGGTGCACCTTGAGCACGAAGGCGGTGTCCGGCCCCACCGCCTCCCGGTAGTCGGCCACGGTGGTGCGGTTGGTGGTCCCCACTTCCCGCAGCCGGGCCCCGGCCGCGGTCAGCAGGTCCGGCAGCCGGAACCCGGCGCCGATCTCCACCAGCTCCCCCCGGCTGATCACGATCTCCCGCCCGGCGGCCAGGGTGGCGGCGGTCAGCGCCAACGCGGCGGCGCCGTTGTTGACCACATGCACCGCTTCCGCCGCCGGCACCGCCGCCGCCAACGCCGCCAGTGTCCCCCGCCCCCGGGTGCTCCGTCGGCCGGTGACCAGATCCAGCTCCAAATCGGTGTAACCACTGGCCGCCACCATCGCCCCTACCGCCGCGGTCGACAGTGGCGCCCGCCCGAGGTTGGTGTGGAGCACCACCCCGGTCGCGTTGATCACCCGGCGCAGCCCGGCGGCGGTGGCGGGTAGGTCCGCCACCGCCACGTCGGTCACCGCCGCCGGGTCGATCTCCCCCCGGCGGGCGCGCTCCTGCACCGCGGTGACGACCTCTTTCACCCGGCGGCGCCCCAGCACCGCCACCGCCGCCCGCAGCCGTGGATCGGCCAGCACCGTGTCGGTGCCGGGGATGTGCCGCCGGGGGTCGGTTGCATGCCGCATCAGTCCCCCCTCACTAGCGGAGGCGTACGGGAATCGAACCCGCCCAGCCCGCCGCGCGGGCCGCTCCGGTTTTGAAGACCGGGAGGAGCACCAGCTACCTAGACACCTCCAAACCCACCTTAATAGGGTGAACAGATGAGATTGACGCAGTACGCGCATGGAGGCGGATGTGCCTGCAAAATCCCCCCGGGCGAGCTGGAGCACATCCTGGGGCAGTTCACCGGCGCCCCCACCAGCGACGACCTGCTGGTCGGGCTCGACCACGGCGACGACGCGGCGGTGGTGCGGCTGTCCGGGGACACCGCGGTGGTGCTGACCACCGACTTCTTCACCCCGGTGGTGGACGACCCGTACGACTGGGGGCGGATCGCCGCCACCAACGCCCTGTCCGACGTGTACGCCATGGGCGGCACCCCGGTGGTGGCGGTGAACCTCCTCGGCTGGCCCCGGGACCGGCTGCCGATGGCGCTGGCGGCCGAGGTACTGCGCGGGGGCGTGGACGTGACCCGGCAGGCCGGCTGCCACCTGGCGGGTGGGCACAGTGTGGACGATCCCGAACCCAAGTACGGGCTGGCGGTCACCGGCACCGCCGACCCGGACCGGCTGCTGCGCAACGACGCCGGCAAGCCCGGGCTGCCGCTGACCCTGACCAAGCCGCTGGGGATCGGGGTGCTCAACAGTCGGCACAAGGCCACCGGGGAGGTGTTCCCGCAGGCGATCGAGGTGATGACCACCCTCAACCGGGAGGCGGCCGAGGCGGCGCTGGCGGCCGGGGCGATCTGCGCCACCGACGTGACCGGGTTCGGCCTCCTGGGGCACCTGCACAAGCTGGCTCGCGCCAGCGGAGTGACCGCGATCGTGGAGGCGGCGGCGGTGCCCTACCTGGACGGCGCCCGGCAGGCGGTGGCCGACGGATACGTCAGTGGCGGCACTCGTCGCAACCTGAGCTGGGTGGCCCCCCACGTCGACGCCCCCGGGGTGGCGGAGGAGGAGCTGCTGCTGCTGGCGGACGCGCAGACCTCCGGTGGACTGCTGGTCGCCGGCGAACTGCCCGGCTATCCGGTGATCGGGGAGCTGGTGCCGGCCCGCCCCGGGGTCACGGTGGTGGTGCGCTGACCGCGGGACCGGTCTTGCCCACGCCCGGCTCCCCCGGCCCGGCCAGCGCCGACAACCGCCTCCGCTGCGGCACCACCGTGTACTTCGGATCGCGGGCGGAGGCGATCCCGGCCTCGAACACCCCGAACCGGGTGCACAGGGAACCGACCATCAGCGCGGTCCCCGCCACCGCGGCGGCCGCCCGGCCGCGGCCGGTGGCGGCCAGCACCGCTCCGCCCACGGTCAGCCACCGCGCGGCCCGCAGCCACCGCCCGGGCCGGCCGGTGCGGTAGGGCTCGGCCACCATGCCCAGCCGGGACCGCATCCGTCGCTCCGCCAGCGCCTCCACCCCGGCGCCGACCACCGCCATCGCCCGCAGCGGCCGGGTCTCCACGGTCGGGGCGGCCACCAGCCCCCACCCGGCGCCGGCGGCGAGAGCGCTGCCGGCGAACAGGAACGGCAGCTGCCGGTGGGCGTCATGCCAGGCCGGCACCGCGGTGTCGGCGAACAGCACCGCGGTGTACGTGGTCAGGATCGGCCCCAGCAGAGCCGCGCCGGCTTTGGCGACCCGGGCCGGCCCCGGCAGCCAGCCGGTCACGGTGGCGGCTCCCGCCGCCCCGGCCGAGGTGCCGAAACTGGCCAGGATCCAGGAGCCGACGCTCAGCGGGGAGGTCGGTTTCAGCATCCGCAGCATGTTCAGGAACCGGGCCGGCCGTCCCAGGTCGTGGATGAGCGCCACCGTGCCGCCGGCCGCCCCGGCGGCGGCGGCCAGGTATCCGGCCCGGGCCAGCCGCGACCGCCCGGTCAACTCGGCCAGCGGCGCGATCACCGCGCTGGTGCCGGCCAGTCCGCCCAGAAACAGGTACAGCGGGACGTCCGGGGTCTTCCACACCGGCGGTTTGATGATCGGCTGACCGTAGTAGGAGCGGAACTCCACCTCCGGCACCATCGTCGGTTCTCGACGTGGGCTCACCGTCGACCTCCCAGGAACGCCGCCAGCATCGCCCCGGCCACGGCCAGCGCGGCAGCACCGGCGTACCGCCACATCGCCGGCAGGTCCCGGGTGGTCACCACCGGGTCGGGCGGCAGCCCGTACACCTCCGGCTCGTCCAGCAGCAGGAAGAACGCGCCGTCCCCGCCCACCCCGTCGTTCGGGTCGGCCCCGTACAGCCGGGCCTCGGTCAGGCCGGCCGCCTGCAGCTCCTCCACCCGCCGCTGCGCCCGCTCCCGCAACTCCTCCCACGGCCCAAACTGGATGGACTTGGTGGGGCAAGCCTTGGCGCAGGCCGGTTCCAGGCCGCCACGCAGCCGGTCGTAGCACAGGGTGCACTTCCAGGCTCGGCCGTCCCCGGGACGGATGTCGATCACTCCGTAGGGGCAGGCCGGGACGCAGTACCCGCAGCCGTTGCAGATGTCCTGCTGCACCACCACCGTGCCGAACTCGGTGCGGAACAGCGCGCCGGTCGGGCACACGTCCAGGCAGGCGGCGTGGGCGCAGTGTTTGCACACATCGGACATCATCAGCCACCGCACGTCCCGGTCGGTCTGGGCGGCGGTCTGCCCGCCCGGCGGCCCCACCTCCGGCATCCCCAGATCGACCGGCTGGCGGCGAGGGGCGGTCTGCTCCACGAACGCCACATGGCGCCAGGTGTTGGCCCCGAGGTCCCCGGTGTTGTCGTACGAGGTGCCGCGCAGCCCCTGGTCGTCGGTGGGGACCAGGTTCCACTCCTTGCACGCCACCTCGCACGCCTTACAGCCGATGCAGATGCTGGTGTCGGTGAAGAACCCCATCCGGGGTGGATGGTCGTCCGGGTAGCCGGTCTGGCCGGCCACATCGGCCACCGGCCCGGCCAGCTGGTTACTCATGTGGTGGCTCCCTCCGTGCCGGTCTGGGCGGTGATCCCGGCCCGGCGGCGGTAGTCCGCCACCAACCGCAGTAGCGCCGGCCCACGGGGACGCCGGCCGGGGAGGATGTCGCAGGTGGCGGCCTTGGATTCCTGAATGTGGACGTTCGGGTCCAGCACCACCGGCAGCAGATCGTTGGCCGCGTCCCCGGTCCAGGCGAAGGCGTGCCCCCAGTGGTAGGGCAGCCCGATCTGGTGCACCACCCGGTCCCCGATCCGCAGCGGCCGCATCCGTTCGGTCACCAGCACCCGCGCCTCCACCGCGGTCCGGGCGGTGACGATGGTGGCCCACCCGCCGTTGACCAGGCCCCGTTCGGCGGCCAGCGCCGGGGAGACCTCGCAGAAGAACTCCGGTTGCAGCTCCGCCAGGTACGGCACGGTCCGACTCATCCCGCCGGCGGTGTGGTGCTCCGTGAGCCGGTAGGTGGTGAACACATAGGGGAAAACCTCCGAACCGACCGGGTGGTAGCGGTTCTCCGGATGTGGGTAGACCAGCCGGGCCGGGTTGGCCTGCTGGGCGTACAGCGGGTTGGTGAACGGGGTCTCGGCCGGCTCGTAGTGGACCGGCAGCGGCCCGTCCACCAGCCCGGTGGGTACGTACAGCCAGCCCCGCCCGTCGGTCTGCATGATGAACGCGTCGGTGCCGGCCAACGCGTGCTCCGCGACCGCGTCCGGTGGCGGCTGGTAGTCCGGTGGCTTGTGGCGTTCGAAGTCGGGGGTGTCGTGGCCGACCCAGCGTCGCTGGTCGGCGTCCCACCACACGTACGCCTTGCGCTCACTCCACGGCCGGCCTTCCGGGTCGGCCGAGGCCCGGTTGTACAGGATCCGGCGGTTGTCCGGCCACGCCCAGCCCCACTCCGGCGCCACCCAGGACTGTTCGCTGCGGGGCTTGCGACGGGCGGTCTGGTTCACCCCGTCGGCGAAGCAGCCACAGTAGATCCAGCAGCCGCAGGTGGTGGAGCCGTCATCGGCCAGCTGGGTGTACGAGGCCAACGGAGAGCCGTCCGGCCCGTACCCGTTGATCTCCTGGAGTACCGCCTCGGCGCTCGGCTCCTCCCGCTCCCCCTCGGTCGGGTAGTCCCAGGTGAGGTCGAGGATCGGCCGGTCCCGCGGGTCGGTGGAGTTGGCCAGCTTGGCCCGGATCCGCCGCCCCAGGTGGTAGTAGAACCACAGGTCGCTGCGCTGGTCCCCGACCGGATCGACCGCCTTGTGCCGCCACTGCAGCAGCCGCTGGGTGTTGGTGAAGGTGCCGTCCTTCTCGGTGTGGGCCGCGGCCGGTAGGAAGAACACCTCGGTGGGGATCTCCTCGGTCCGCATCTCCCCGGTCTCGATCTCCGGACCGTCTTGCCAGAACGTGGCGGATTCGATCAGCTGCAGGTCCCGCACCACCAGCCACTCCAGGTTCGCCAGCCCAAACCGTTGCAGCCGGCCGTTGGCCGA